>Ga0209026_1000028_pt1 | contig 341399 bp, 274 predicted proteins | sample AraplaCL_Col_mCL_FD_184262 | JGI IMG/M metagenome (GOLD analysis project Ga0209026, IMG submission 184262) | Arabidopsis root microbial communities from the University of North Carolina, USA - plate scrape CL_Col_mCL (SPAdes) (version 2) | ecosystem: Host-associated > Plants > Roots >... | reverse complement strand
CCGAGGCAGGCACTCGTTTCTCGATACACATGGTCTACGTCCCGTAGCTGGTTCCGCAGCGGCGTACGACTTAGGTTGCTGGCAGGTGGCCTCGGCGTTCGTCAACATGACTTCGCTGGCTGCTTACCAAACGGATGCTGCAAGATGTCGTCCAGGCATTCCTGGCCGTCCTTGACCAACTTGACGCATGTGAATTGGTGACCGAGGGTAAGCGTCCCGGGAAGTCATGTTGAACCCTTGACCGGAGCCTAGGATGCTCGTGTCCACCAAGGACTTAGTGGACACGTGTACACCATGGATAGAGAAGCGCCGAGGCGCCGCCGTCGAATTCACAGCGAAGAGTTCAAGGCCCAGGCAGTAGAGGCATGTAGGCAGCCTGGCGTCTCGGTTGCGGCGGTCGCAATGGCCCACGGCATCAACGCGAATCTGCTGCGTCGCTGGGTGCAGGCCGCAGCGTCGCCGGCCGCGGTGACACCAATGCCGGACGCCGAACCTGTTGGCTTCATCGCGTTGCCAATGCCGGCTGTGCCGACAATGCCGGCCGAGCCGATCCGCATCGAGCTCCAGCGCGGGCCGACAACTATCGCCGTGACGTGGCCGGTCAATGCCGTCGACGCGTGCGCAGTCTGGCTCCGAGAGATCCTGCGTTGATCCCCATCGATGCGGTGTGGCTCGCGACAACACCATTGGATATGCGCGCGGGTACGGAGACCGCACTGGCCCGCGTGGTACAGGTCTTCGGCGGCGCGAAGCCGCATCATGCCTACCTGTTTGCCAACCGCAGCGCGACACGGATGAAGGTGCTCGTGCACGACGGGATCGGCGTCTGGCTTGCCGCCCGGCGGCTGCACCAGGGACGGTTCGTATGGCCGCGCGAAGTGGCCGGCGAGCACGTCTGTATGACGATGCCTCAGTTGCAGGCGCTCGTGCTGGGCCTTCCCTGGCAGCGCGTCGAGGACGACGGCGCGATCCGGCTGCTGTAGGGCAATCGGTGCTCGCGCTGATGCGCGCGGCGCAAGCTCGCGCGACACTGCCGCCATGTCAGTGGCTGTCCCCCTCAGCGCCGAAGACCTCGCCTCGCTTGAAGCAGCGGGGCTCGGGCACATCGGGACGAAGGTGCTGGCCCACCTGGCTCACGATCGCCATGAGATCGAGTGGCGCGACGCCAAGATCGAGAAGTTGACCTTCGAGATGGCGCAGCTGAAGCGCGTGAAGTTCGGCAAGAAGAGCGAGCAACTCGATGCCGAGCAAAAGGCGCTGTTCGACGAGGCCGTGGACGCCGACCTTGCGGCTCTCGAGGCGCAGCTGGCCGAGTTGCTGAAGGCCAAGCGAAAGGGCGCGGAGCCTTCTGGCGAGCGCCCGAAGCGCGCGGCTCTGCCGCCGCATCTGCCTCGCGTGGATCGGCATCACGAGCCCGCGGACACGACGTGCCCCTGCGGTTGCCAATGACGCGCATCGGCGAAGATGTGAGCGAGAAGCTCGACTACACGCCGGGCAGCTTCACCGTGGAGCGGCATGTGCGAGGCAAGTGGGCGTGCGCGAAGTGCCGCACGCTGACGCAGGCGCCCGTGCCGGCCGAAATCATCGACAAGGGCCTGCCGACCTCGGGGCTGCTGGCGCATGTGCTCGTGGCCAAGCACTCTGACCACCTGCCGCTGTACCGCCAGGAGGCGATCTTCGAGCGCGCAGGCTTGGCGATTCCGCGATCGACGCTCGCAGCCTGGGTAGGCGTGTGTGGCGTGCAGCTGCAGCCGTTGGTGGACGCCATGAAGGCCGAGCTGCTCACGCTGCCCGTGCTGCACGCCGACGAGACGCCAGTGGCGATGCTGGCGCCCGGCACGGGCAAGACGCACCGCGCCTACCTTTGGGCTTACGCTAGTGGCGCCTTCGAGACAATGCGCGCGGTGGTGTACGACTTCACTGAGAGCCGCTCCGGTGAGCACTCGCGCACCTTCCTCAACCACGGCACGGACAAGGCTTGGAAGGGCAGCCTCGTGTGCGATGACTACAGCGGCTACAAGGCGCTGTTCCCAAATGGCGGCATCACCGAGGTGGGCTGCATGGCGCACGCGCGCCGCAAGTTCGTGGAACTTCACCTGGCCAACAAGAGCACGCTGGCGGCTACCGCCATCGACATGATGGGCGAGCTGTACGGCATTGAGCGCGAAGTGAAGCTCATGCCGCCCGACGAGCGATTGCGAGAGCGACGAAGGCGAGCAGCGCCAATCGCCAAGGCGCTACACGCGTGGCTCGTGGAATTCCGAGCCAAGGTGCCTGACGGCACTGCAACGGCGAAGGCGATGGATTACAGCCTGCATCGCTGGGGTGCTCTCACTCGCTACCTGGACGACCCGGCATTGCCCATCGACAACAACTTCGACGAGCAGCAGATCCGACCGTGGGCCACGGGGCGGAAGAACTGGCTCTTCGCTGGAACCTTGCTCGCTGGCCAGCGCGCGGCAGCGATCATGAGCCTGATCCAGACGGCGAAGCTCAACGGGCACGACCCGTACATCTACCTCAAAGATGTCATGACTCGCCTGCCCACTCACAAAGCACGCGATATCGCGGACTTACTGCCGCACCGCTGGCGGCAGGCAGAAGCGGAATGACGGCATACTGGGGCGCAAAGCAGCCGTTCCGGCGGCCTGAGGAAACCGCCTGAGTTCGGCTAGAAGCTTTCCTTCGCGAAGGGCTTTGTACCTTGAACTGCGGCGACTTCCGCAACGAGACCCGGATTTGCAACGCAGTTTTTGGACGGAGAGCACTGAATGTCTTTAAAGATGTTCGTGGTTGGTTTAAGCCTGATCCTCATGTCGCAGTTCGCTCGCGCCGACTACGACGCGGGTATGGCAGCCTATGCGTCACACGATTTCGGAAGGGCGCAAGCTCTCCTTGCACCGGAGGCCCGCGCCGGGAATCAGATCGCTCAGAACCTCATGGGTGTGATGCTCATGAAGGGCGATGGATCACCGCGCGATGATGTGGCTGCGCTAGGTTGGTTCGTGCGCGCAGCTGCCAGTGGCTACGCCGTTGCCCAGACCAATGCCGGCTTCATGTACGAGCATGGGCGCGGTGCCCCACGAAACTTGGAACTTGCCAAGTCTTGGTACGAGAAGGCGGCTGCCCAAGGCGATTCTCGCGCCGCGCTGTTTCTCCAAACGCTCGGGCGCGGGAGTGCTTTGCAGGTGCAGCCAGGAACGCTTTCCATGGCTGCGGCCGATGCCCCTCGGCCGACTACACAGCTGCCTTCGGCGGTCTCCAGGTCGGCTCCGCCATCACTAACGGCCTCAAGCGGCGGCGTGCGCACGGTTGCTCAAGACGCACCCTTACGTGCTTTGCCTGGGGACAATATTTCGAAGATCCAGACGGCCTACACGGGAAGTCCCGCCCCCGTTCCCTTCAGCTCGGCAGATCCTGCCAACAAGCAGGTGCTACGGCTGCGAGACAACGGCATTTGGTTCTTTTTGACGTCCGAAGGCGTGATCAACACTGTTCGCCTGGACCCGCCATTCGGCGGCGCAATCAACGGGATTCACCTTGGCGACCGGCTCGACGAAGTACAAAGAAAGCTTGGTTCGATCGGCAAGCCCGTTTCGGTGGGCAGTCAGAGCATGATCCAGCTCTCTCCGAGTAGCTACATCTTCGCAATGGATCTACCCTATCGGATTCGAGTGGATTTGGGCGCCGATCAGAGAGTGCACAGCATCCTGCTTATTCGATAGCCCGCTTGGGTAGCTGCTTCCCATGACTCGTGCGGCACACGACCGCATTCTGGCCTCGAGGTCAACCTGACTTCGCGGGCCGCTTACGACCGAGGGGCAGGCCGAATGGCCCCAAATTTCGGCGTCGCCAGGATCCGGAAACCGCGGTTGATATGGAAAATCGAGGCCCTGGAGAGGCCCTGGAGAGGCCCTGGAGAGGCCCTGGAGAGGCCCTGGAGAGGCCCTGGAGAGGCCCTGGAGAGGCCCTGGAGAGGCCCCCGGCAAGTCGGCGTGACGTAACTTGCGTCGTGTTTTGCGGTACTCCGCCGGCGTCCCAACGGTCGCATCCAACGGGCCGACCCATGTCTGGCTGCGCGTTGTCTGAGGGGCTATTTCGACTTAGCGCGGTATCCAGATCAACGACGGGATCCGATTAGAGATCGAGTGTTGGCGCCACTTAGAGCCATAATTGAGGCAGCAACGCCGTACTGGTACATGGTTGTTTGGGTGGGCTCATAACCCCGCAACCACAGAATACGCAGGAAACAAGCGGCGCTCCCAGTGAGCGCCGTTTTGCTTTCCGGGCCCGGAATGCTCGTGATCCGGGTGGCCCTGGCGGGAGCGCCGCAAGCTGGCTCGTCCGTCGACGAACCGACTCGGCGCCGGCGCTGCCCGTCAGACCGCCTCGGTGGAAGCGGCCACGTCGGGCGCCACGCCTGCCAGTAGCGTCTGCAGTGCTCGCACGCTGACCGCGGGATCGGTAACGGCGTGATAGATCGGCGGAATCGCCCTGTCGACACCGAACAGGCCGTAGACGGCGTGCATGGCGGAACGCATCGAGTATTCGACGGTGAACACGCAGTCCTCGGGGATCTCGACGTACTGTCCCATCAGCGCGAAGTTCAACGCGCCCTGCGGAATCACCGCGGGCCGGTCCCCGACGGCGCGCCGCTCGAACTCGCTGGTGATGTAGGGCATCATCACCGGGATCACGGTCGTGCTCGCGCGGACGTCTGCCAGGATGTCCTCGAATCCGAGCTGGTGGATCAGCTCGGTCAGCAACTCCTGGCCCGTGCAGTCGGCCATGGGCTTGTGCACGTAGTCTCCCGGCCGGTCCACGAACAGGCCGTAGCCCCAGAGCGTGTGGACGCCATCGGGCTGGCCCGCGAAGTGCGGCGCGTGCGGCACCACGATGGACATCAGCCACGAGGAATCCTTGAACGTCATCAGCCCGCCGGTGCCCGGCTCGTTGCCGCTGATGGCCTCGATCCGGTCGAGCAGCAGCGGACTGCGCATCGTCAGCGTGAAGGACAGCCACTTCGTCTCGTCGACGTTGCCGCAGAATGTGTTGGGCCGCCCCAGGCCGGGCAGCTTGCGCGCCATGTTCTCCCAGAGCGTCCACGCGCCGTCGCGCTTGTCGCGCACCAGCGGTGCGGGCCAGCCGTCGCCGCCATAGGTCGCGTCGGCGGTCATCGAGCCCACCGTGAACAGGACGACATCCTCGGCGGCGATCGGATAAGCCAACGGTTGCCCGTCTCGAAGCGCATCCAGGCGCGTCACGCGGTGCCCGTCGCCGTTCGGCGCGAACTGCACATCGATCACCTTCGTTGCATGCTCGAAGGTCACGCCCTGGCTCTCCAGCCAGTGGCGCATCGGGCGAACGATGGAGTCGAACTGGTTGTAGCGCGTCCGCCGCACACCGCCGAGCGTGTGGATGCGCGGGAATTCCTGCAGGAAGCGAAGCATGTAGCGCTTCAGCTCGATCGCGCTGTGCCAGTTCTGGAAAGCGAACGTGGTCCGCCACATCGTCCAGAAGTTGGTCTGGAAGAAATGTCCGGAGAAGACCTCCTCGATGCGCTTCGTGCCGAGGGCCTTCTCCGACGTGGCCAGCAGGCGCATCAGCTCGACGCGATCCTGGAAATCGAAGCCCAGGTGCCTGGCGTCAAGGATGCGGTGTTCGCGGTCGATGAGGCGGGCCCGGGCGTGTGACAGGTGCTCCGCGTTGAACGCCCAGCAATCCTCCTTGACCGACACGCCGGGGCGATCGAGCGACGGGATAGCGCGGAGGACATCCCACAGGCACACGTAGGTTTCCTCGGTGAGCATGCGACCACCCCGCGTCACGTAGCCCGACTGCGCGTCGCCCTTGCCGTCCAGCGCGCCGCCGGGCAGGGCCGACTCTTCCAGGACATGGATGCTCGGGCCGTCGACGCCCGCGTCGCGGATCAGAAGCGCCGCGGCCGACAGCGAGGCGATGCCGGCGCCGACCAGGTACACGTGCGACGAATCGGAGCGTGTCATGCAGATTTCCTTTTTTGCTCTTGATGCAGGAGGTTTGCGGCTCCCATGGGGTCTTGGGACAAGCCAGAACTCTATGAAGGAGTCCATGCAGGCTGCTTGACGGTTCGCAAGAAGGACGGATCTCAGGGGCGTCGCCCGGTCGCCGCCGACCTCCTCTGTGTGTCACCCAAGCGGGTGGCGATCCGTGGCGCCCGAGTGGGCGTGCGTGACCGAAGTCCTGCTTTCCGCCTCCCGTCACGATCGGGCATGACAATCATCCCGTCGCGCGGCGGTCGCGTTTTGCGAGAATCGGCGCGAAGTGGGACGAAACGAGGGGCTGTCGCTGTGCTGGACGAGGAATTGCGTTCGCTGGATGCCGCCGTCGAAGAGGTCGGCGGCGCGGCGCTGCCTGCCATCCAGGCGGCGGCCGGCCGGATGCGCGAGCGCCACGAGGCCGAGCGGCTGATGTGGCTGTCGCCGCTGCTGGCGCGCGCGCTCGCGTTCCACCGCCAGTACGATGCGGCCGAGGCCGTCGCCAAGGAGGCGCTGTCGCACTTCCGCGAGATCGGCTCGGCCCGCGGGCAGGCGATGGCGCTCATCGTGCACGGGCTGTCCCACGTGATGCAGGGACGCGCCGCGCCCGCCCTGGACGCCGTGCTGCGTGCCAACGCGCTGGCGCGCGCTGCGTCCGACCTGTCGCTGCTGGCGCGCGCCGCCAACGTGCGTGCGATCGCGCTGATGGACTTCGGGCTGGTGCCCGAGGCCACGCAGGTGCTGGAGGAGGCGCTGGCGCTCACCGCCCGGCATCCCGACGAACCCGCGACGCTGCGCCTGCGATCGAACCTGAGCTGGATCCTCGCCCGGACGGCCATCGACACGCGCGAGCGCCACGGCGCCGAATCGATCTGGAAGCCGATGGCGCAGCGCGCGATCGCGATGGCCGAAGGCGTCGCCAAGGCCTGGATCGGACGCGGCAACCAGCACGAGGCCTACGAGGCGCGCGATTGCCTGGCGCTGTCGCACGTCGCGCTCGGGCAGCTCGACCAGGCCCATGCGCAGCTCGACGCCAGCAACCAGCGGCTGCGCGGCGAGATCCCGGCGTTGTCGGTCGTCCCGTACCACGCGATCCGCGCGCGCGCCTACCTGCAGGCCAACCAGACGGCGCAGGCGATGAGCGCCATCGAGCACGGCCTGGTCATGGCGCTCGAGCACGACAGCGAGATCAACGTCGAGGAGCTGTGGCGCCTGAAATCCGCCGTGCACGAGGCGCAAGGCGAGCCGGTGCAGGCGCTCGAGGCCTACCGGCGCTTCCACGAACTGCACGAGTGCCAGGTGCTGCAGCGCGTCGAGCGCATGCAGCTCGAGGCGCGCCACGACGCGCTCACGGGGCTGGCCAACCGGCGCCGCTTCGACGAATACCTGGCCGGCGTGCTGCCGCGCGCGGGCATCGAGGCGCCGATCTGCCTGGCGCTGATCGACGTCGACTATTTCAAGGCGATCAACGACCGCTTCGGCCACCCCATCGGCGACGCCGCGCTGCGCTGGGTCGCCGCGCAGATGGAGGCGCTGAGCCGGCAGACCGACCTGCCGGTGCGGCTCGGCGGCGACGAGTTCGCGTTCGTGCTGTCGTCGTCGCTGGCCGATGCCCAGGGCGTGTGCGAACGCCTGCGCGCCGCGATGGCCACGCGTCCCGGCGAGCTGCCGCGCGACATGGCGATGACGCTGAGCATCGGCATCGCCGAGACCTGCGCGCCCTGCGCCGAGCACGAGCTCATCCAGCGCGCCGACCTGGCGCTCTACGGCATCAAGACGAAGGGCCGGGACGGCGTCGGGCTGGCGCACGCCTCCTGAACAGGCGCTGACGCGCCGGGAGCCCCCGGCCCGTGATTTCCTTGGCCGGCGCGGACGCTGCGGCCGTCAAGCAATGGCCCATGCATGCCGATATCCCTGGCGATGAGGCGCGATTGCTGCGCCGGACGTCAGCGCGACGTGCGCGCATCCCGGCTGGAGAAAAACCCATGTGGAAGTGGTTCGACGATCTGCGGATCGGCACGAAGATGCTGGTCGTGCTGGCGACGGTGCTCGCCCTGACGACGATGGTCGGCGGGCTCGCCGTCGTCGAGCTGGGCCACGTCAGCAGCCAGGTGCGCGGCGTCGCCTCCGATGCGCTGCCGCGCGTGCGCATGCTGGGCGCGCTGCGGGCGACGGTGCTGGAGCTGCGCGCGACGCAGTACGCGCACATGGTGTCGGACTCCGAGGACGACCAGAAGCGGCTCAAGGCGCACATCGCCGAGCTCGCGTCGACGCTGGCCGCGACGAGCGCCAGGTTCCGCGCCGCCGCGACGGACGCCGACGAGCGGGCGGCATTCGACGCCTTCGCGCACCAGTGGGACGACTACCTGAAGGGCAACGAGAAGGTGCTCTCGCTGTCCGGCGACTTCGGCATCAAGGCGATGGAGGGCGACTATCGCAAGCTGTTCGACGCGATGAACGAGAGCCTGAACACGCTGCTCAAGCTCAACGACCGCAGCGCGGACGCGCTGGTGCAGTCGGCCGAGAGCACGGCCAACGGCACGCGCGTCATCATCTGCGCGGCCGTGGCGCTGAGCGTCGTGCTCGGCCTGGCGCTCGCCCTGGCCGTCGCCCGCCGCATCGCCGGGTCGCTGATGGCGGCCTCGCGGAGCGCACGCGACGTGGCGCGCGGCAACCTCACGTGCGACATCCCCATCGGCGGCGCCGACGAATCGGGCCGGCTCCTGGCCGCGCTGCGGGAAATGCAGGGCGGCCTGCGCGAACTGGTGGGCACTGTCCGGCAGGGCGTCGATTCGGTGGCGACCGCCTCGACCGAGATCGCGAGCGGCAACCTCGACCTGTCGGTGCGCACCGAGAAGCAGTCCAGCAGCCTGCAGTTCACCGTGTCGGCGATCCAGCAGATGGCCGGAAACATCCGCCACAACACCGAGTCGGCCCGCCAGGCGACGCAACTGGCCAGCAGCGCGTCCGAGATCGCCCTGCGCGGCGGCGAGACCGTGCAGGGCGTGGTGCGCACGATGGACGAGATCAGCGCCGCGTCGCGCAAGATCGTCGACATCATCGCGGTCATCGACGGCATCGCCTTCCAGACCAACATCCTGGCGTTGAACGCCGCCGTCGAGGCGGCGCGCGCCGGGGAGCAGGGGCGCGGCTTCGCGGTCGTCGCCGCGGAGGTCCGCACGCTCGCCCAGCGCAGCGCGGTCGCGGCCAAGGAGATCAAGTCGCTGATCCAGGCCTCGGTCGACCGGATCGAGGCCGGCGCCAGCCTGGTGCAGGACGCGGGCTCGACCATGACCGAGATCGTGCGCGCCGTGCGCGGCGTCAACGAGGTCATCGGCGAGATCGCCACGGCCGCGGGCGCGCAGAACGAAGGCATCGAGCAGATCAGCGTCGCGGTCAGCGACCTCGACCAGATGACCCAGCAGAACGCCGCGCTGGTCGAGCAGAGCGCTGCCGCGGCGGAGAGCCTCAAGGAGCAGGGCGAGCGCCTGCACGTCGTGGTGGCCCGCTTCCAGCTGGGCTAGCGCCCCCAACCGACTTCACAAGGCGCGCAGCTGCGCGATGACCGGCACCAGCCGCTCGTCGACGCGGCGTACCAGCGGCGCGAGGACGGCGTCGTCGGCCCCGGCGAGGCACGCGCTTTCGAGCTCGGTGGCGGCCTCGTGCACGGCGACGACGGCCAGCGAGCCGCTGACGCTCTTGAGGTCGTGCGCCATGCGCAGCGCGGCAGCAGCGGCGCCGTTGCCGCGCGCGGCCTGGAAGCGCTGCGCGAAGTCGCTCTCGCGATCGCGGAACATCCGCAGCAGGTGGCGGTACAGCGCATCGTCGCCCATCATCGCGGCGACGCCGGCGCGGCAGTCGATGCCCTCCACGCTCGCCAGCGGATCGCGCGCCGCGTCGGCGTGCGGCGCCGCGGGCGCGCCGGACGCCGCCGGCGCGGGCCGGATCCAGCGTGCCAGCGTGGCGAACATCTCCTCGACCTTGATCGGCTTGGCGATGTGGTCGTCCATGCCGGCGGCGATCGCCTTGTCGCGATCGCCCACCATCGCGTTGGCCGTCATCGCGATCACGGGCAGCGTCCGCCAGCGCGCCTGGCGGCGCAGCTCGCGGGTGGCGGCGTAGCCGTCCAGCACGGGCATCTGGCAATCCATCAGCACGCCGTCGAACGGCTGCGCGGCGAGCATGTCGAGCGCCTCCTGGCCGTCGCGCGCGACGCTCACGCGCACGCCCGCGCGCGTGAGGATCGTCAGCGCGATCTCGCGGTTGATGGCGTTGTCCTCGGCCAGCAGCAGGTGGGCACCGCGCAACTGCGCCTGGTGCGCGAGCAGCGCTTCCTCGCGCTTGGTCGCGCGCGTGGGTGGCGGCGCCTCGAGCCCGAGCACGGTGTTGCAGACGTCGAACAAGGTCGACGGCGTCACGGGCTTGATGAGCAAGGCCCCCACCGACACGCCGCATTCGGCCAGCCGGCGCCGCACCGTGTCGCGGCTGAACGCGGTGAGCATCAGCACGGCCGGCGTCGGATGACGGAAGTCCTCGCGCTGCGCGAGCCGCCGGGCGCATTCGACGCCGTCCAGGCCCGGCATCTTCCAATCGAGCAGCACCGCGCGGTACGGCGCGTCGCCGGCATCGGCGCGCGCGACGGCGAGCAGGGCCTCCTCGCCATCGGACGCGGTGTCCGCGCGCAGGCCCAGCGCGGCGCTCATCGCGGCCAGGATCTCGCGGGCGCTCGCGTTGTCGTCGACGATCAGGATGCGGTTGCCGGCGTCCGGGTCGACGGGCAGCGGCGGCTGCTCGTGGGCGTCCGACTGCAGCGCGAAGCGCAACGCGAAGTGGAAGGTGCTGCCGGTGCCGGGCGTGCTGTCGACGCCGATCTCGCCGCCCATCAGGCGCACCAGCTGGCAGCTGATCGCCAGCCCCAGCCCGGTGCCGCCGTAGCGCCGGCTGGTGGACGCGTCGGCCTGCGAGAACGGCTGGAACAGGCGGCGCTGCTCGGCGGCTTCCATGCCGATGCCGGTGTCGCGCACCTCGAAGCGCAGCGTGATCGCCGCGGGCGTGCGCTCGACGATCACGATGGCCACCACGACCTCGCCGCGCTCGGTGAACTTCACCGCGTTGTAGCCGAGGTTCAGCAGCACCTGGCGCAGCCGCGACGGGTCGCCCACCAGCGCCGAGGGCAGATGCGGCGGTTCCGCGAAGATCAGCTCCAGGCCCTTCTGCTCCGCGCTCATGCCCACCAGGTTGGCCAGGCCGTCCATCACGTCGCCGAGGTTGAAAGGGATGGACTCGATGTCGAGCTTGCCGGCCTCGATCTTCGAGAAGTCGAGGATGTCGTTGATGATGCCCAGCAGCGACTCCGCGGCGCTGTGCACCTTCTGCACGTAGTTGACCTGCTCCGGGTTCAGGCCGCTCTGCAGCGCGAGGTAGGCCATGCCCAGGATCGCGTTCATCGGCGTGCGGATCTCGTGGCTCATGTTGGCCAGGAAATCGCTCTTGGCCTGGCTGGCCGCGTCGGCGGCCTCCTTGGCGACGCGCAGCTCGGCGGTGCGCTCGTGGATCATGTCCTCCAGGTGCTCGCGGTGCCGGCGCAGCTCGTCGTCCGCCTGCTTCTGCTCGGTGATGTCGCGCGAGATGCCCAGCAGGAACGCGGGCTCGCCGCGCTCGTCGAGGATCGGGATCTTCATCGTGTGCACGAGGCGCATGCCGTGCCGCGTCAGCACCTCCTCCTCCGGGATGTCGACCATCTGGCGCGACTCGAGCACCGTGCGGTCCTTCAGCGCGAAGAAGTCGGCCTCGTGCTTCGGGAACAGGTCGTGCACGTTGTGGCCGATCAGCTCCTCCCGCGCATACCCCAGCAGTTGCTCCCCCGCGCGGTTGACGCGGACGAAGCGCAGGCTCGCCGCGTCCTTGACGAAGATCATGTCGGGGATGTTCTCGACGATGCTGTCGAGGAAGCGCTCGCTGGCGCGCAGCGCCTCCTCGGCGTGCAGGCGCTCGGCGATCTCCCGCGTGCGGCCCTCGAGCGCGGCGCTGAGTTCGGCGGTGCGCTGCTCCACGCGCTCCTCGAGGTCGGCGTTGAGCCGTTGCAGCGCGTCCTCGGCCTGTCGGCGCTGGCGGCGATGCTCGAGGAACTGCTCCACGGCGCGCGCCATGTCGGCGATCTCGTCGCGCCCGTGCACCGGCACCTCGCGCGGGGTGTCGCCGTCGCCCAGGCCATGGCGCAGCGAGCGGCTCACCTCGCGCAGGCGCGCCACGAGCCGGCGCCCGAGCAGCTGGCGCACGATCAGCCAGGACAGCAGCAGGCTGGCCACCACCTCGGCGATGATCCAGCGCTGCGTGCGGCCCGATTCGTCGACCAGCTGCTGCACCGCGTCGCGGTAGTCGCGCGTGAACCAGTCCGACTGCTGGTGCGCGGCCGCGGCCAGTGCGTCGGCCTGCAGCCGCAGGTCGTCGTCGAGGCGGGCGAGCGACTCGCTCGCGGCGGCCGGGGCCCGGCCTGGGGCGGCCAGCACCGTCTCGCGCATCTGCGCGGCGATGTTGACGGTGTTGCGAAAGCGCTGGCTGGCGCGATGCAGGGCCAGCATGTCGACGTCGTCGCCTCCGTGCGCCGCGGCCAGGCCCTCGACCAGGTGGTCGAAGGCGGCCAGGTGGTCCACGACCTGGCGGTGGGTGCCGCGCAGGTCGGCGACGCTGTCGATGGCCGACAGCCGCAGTGCCATCCGCTCGATGGTCACGGTCTGCTGCAGCAGGTCCTGCGCCTCCTGCAGCCGCGTCAGCCGTTGTTCGGCCAGCTGGCGGATCGCCTGCGCCGAGCCGGCCAGCGACCAGATCGTCGTCGCGCCCACGACGCCCACCAGCGCCACGAGGCAGGACACGACCAGCGCGAACTGGGCCGCCAGCGAGTGCGGGAGCGGCAGCTTCATGGACGCTTCCAGATGCGGCGGTAGACGTCGCGGTAGCCGTTGGCGGGGTCGAAGTGCAGGCGGTCGCCGCCGTCGGCACCGATGTTGGCGGCCGTCACCAGGTGCACGGGGTAGACATAGCCCGTGACGCGCTCGCCGGCGAACAGCCGGTTCATCTCGTCGACCAGCTGCCAGCCGTGCAGGTTCAGCGGCTCGGCCACGGTGGCGGTCTGGAACGTGCCGGCGCGGATGCGCAGGAACGCCGACTCGCTGCCGTCGCCCGCCGACAGCATGCTGAGCCCGTTGCTGGGCACGCCGGCCTGCGTCAGCACCGGCGCGGCGTAGTCGAAGTAGATGTCGTTGATCGCCAGCGCGTGCGTCCAGCGCCGTCCGTGGCGGGCCAGCAGCGCGCTGGTGGCGGCCGGCATCAGCTCCGCGTTGCGCGAGATGGCGATGTCCTGCACGTCCAGCAGCGTGCAGCCGCCGCACGCGCGCACCACGGCGGCCATGGCGTCCGCCTTGGCCTTGGGCAGCTCGTAGTTCGTGTCCGTGAAGATGACGACCCCGGCGTGGCCGCCCGCTTGCACGATGGCCGCCAGGGCGGTGACGCGGGCGACGTCCAGCGGGTCGGTCGAGACGTTCATCGCCACCGGCGTGCCCGGCACCGGCCCGGCCTTGGCCGCCACGTGCCAGCCCACGATCGGGATGCGGCGATCGGCGAACGGCTGCAGCCAGGGCAGCAACGCGTGCGCGTCCCCGCCCACCAGGACGAGGCCGTCGGGATGGCGGTCCAGCGCCTCGGCCAGCACCCTGCGGCGGCCCTCGGGCGTCCCGCCGGCGTCGTACACCTTGACTTTCCAGCCGACGACCCGGGCCGCCTCCAGCACCCCGTCGTTGACGCTCAGGATGCCGCCGTTTCGCAGGTCCTCGTTGACGACCGCGAGCTGCTTGCCGGGCGCCGCCCGCGGTCCGGTGCGTGGCCCCGTCCAGGCCGCCGCCGGTTGCGCCGCGGCGTCGACGATGCGGCGCGCGTCGGCCAGCGCCGTCGCGGCCACGCCCGGGGCCGCCGGCTCCGGCGGCGTCACCGAAGCGGACGCCGACGCGCAGGCCAAGGCCCCTGCCAGGAGCAAGCCCTTCATGCTGGTCTCCCTCGGCCCCGAGCGAGGCCGGTTGCCCCCGTGTGCGGACGTTCGCGAACGCCGCCCGCAGCGTCTCCCTGATCGCCAAATACTAGCGCAACGCCGTCGGCGATTGGGACTGTTCGGCGAACGCGGCGCCGCGTGCTTCGGGGTTGACGGCGGCGGGCGGGCGCGCTCGGGTTCGCCGTCGCGGGCGCAGGCACGCCGCGGCGCGAGGCCGCGGGCTCATCGAGGACGGTCGGGCCGCGCGGCCCGGCGGGTCAGGCCCAGGCGCGGAACACCGTGAACAGCCAGCCGAAGCGCTGGGCGCGCGGCGTGGGCCGCACGATCTCGCGGCTGGTGCGGAACTCCGAGGCGGGCGCCGTCGGCACCGGCAGCGGGGCACGCACGAGGGTGCGGCGACGCGAGGCGGCCGCCGGCGCGTTCGGGGCGATCGACGGCGCCGATACCGGTACGGCCGTCTTGGCCGTGGCCTCCATCTTCTCGGCGGCGCTCCAGGCGGCCTCGATCCATTCCGTCACGGGCTTCCACTGCGCCAGGTCGTTCTGCACCCGGTCGGCGTCGGCGTCGAAGATGGTCAGGCCGGTCTCGGCGCCGCGTGGGTAGAGCTGGGATTCGCGCACCGAGCCCACGTAGGGCAGCGCGTGCTCGGTGGCCCAGGCCAGCATGCGCGGGGCGGGCTTCGTGCGGGCGTCCAGGCGCATGCCGACGATGCCCACCTTGCAGCGGCCGCTGGCCACCCGGGGCAGCGTCATCAGCTCGGCATGGCACTCGAGCGCGGATTCGCGGTCGAAGATGGAGTCGCCGACGGGGATCACGATGGCGTCGGCGCTCATGACGACGCGGGCGAGGTCGTAGCCGCTCAGGCCGCCGGGCGTGTCGAGCACCACGTGCGTGATGCCGGCGGGCGGTCGCATGATGCTCTTTGCGCCGAAGGCCCAGCCGACGATGGTGGCATTCTTGGCGAGCGGCTGCGCGGCGCGGCGGCGCAGCCAGGCGAGCGAGGACTGCTGACGGTCCACGTCGCCCAGCATCACCTGCAGGCCGCGGTTGGCGAGACAACCCGCCAGCTGCGTCGCCAGTGTGCTCTTGCCGCTCCCGCCCTTGCGATTGATGACTGCTACAACAGGCATGACTTTCCAGGCGTCGTGCGCCTTCGCGTGTGGAACCGTCGCATCACGGCCGAGTTGCCGCATGTGCCCGCGCATTGTGAGGCTGTCAACCCCTTGATGCTGTCAGTGAACACACTCGGTGGTAACGGATCGTTAGCCGAAATCGGCCGGCAGACAGCCCGATGACAGCTTTGTCGGCGCGACGCCCGCGCACTTGAGCCGGAGCCGCGCGCCGCCTGGCAGGGCCGGTCAGCCGCGCAGCACGCCCGCCGCGAGGCGCAGTCCCAGCAGCCCCATGGTGACGGCGACGCCGCCGTCGAGCCAGCGCCAGGCGACCGGGCGGGCGAACACCGGCGCGAGCAGGCGCGCGCTGAAGCCCAGGCCGACGAACCAGAGGGCGCTGGAGCTGACGCAGCCGGCGATGAACGCGGGGCGCAGCGCCGGGGGCTGCTGCGCGCCGACCGCGCCCACCAGGAGCAGGGTGTCGAGATAGACGTGCGGATTGAGCAGCGTGCACGCGAGGGCCTGCAGCAGCACCGCCCGCAGCGGCTTGGCCGTGCCGCCGGCCTGCGCGGCAAGCGCCTGGCCGGACACCGCCCGCCGCGCCGCCTGCCACGCGTACCAGAGCAGGAACGCCGCGCCGGCCCAGCCCATGGCGGCGAGCAGCGCGGGATGCGATCCCAGCGCCGCCGCGACGCCGTCGACCCCCAGCGTCATCAGGATCGCGTCCAGCCCCAGGCACACGGCGACGACCGCGCCGACATGCTCGCGCCGCAGGCCCTGCCGCAGCACGAAGGTGTTCTGGGCGCCGACGGCGACGACGAGCGACGCGCCGAGCGAGAGGCCGGCCAGCCAGGAGAGCAGTTGCGTATCCATGGCGCCAGTGTCGGCAGTCGGCGGCTGTCGCGGCAAGTTAGCATTGCTGAACCGGCATCAGCATGGCTTAATTGGGAATGATCGACCACCGCCTGATCCAGGCCGTCGCAGCCGTCGTGCGCGAGGGCTCCTTCGAGGCGGCGGCGCGCGCGCTGAAGGTGACGCCGTCGGCGGTCTCGCAGCGCGTCAAGCTGATCGAGGAGCGCCTCGGCTCGGTGCTGGTCGTGCGCGGCCAGCCCTGCACGGCCACGGACACCGGTGCGCGCCTGTGCCGCCACGCGGAGTTGATGGGGGCGCTGGAGGCCGAGCTGCACCGCGACCTGCCCGAGCTCGCGCAGGCCGGCCTGTCGCCCGGGCCGGCGTCGCTGCGCATCGCGGTCAATGCCGATTCGCTGGGCACGTGGTTCGTCGCGGCGATGGCGCGCTTCGGCCAGGAGGATCGGACGCTGCTGGAGCTGGCGGTCGACAACGAGGATCACACCGCCGACTGGCTGCGCCGCGGCCGCGTGCTGGGCGCGGTCACCTCGATCGCGAGCCCCGTGCAGGGCTGCCGCAGCCGGCGGCTCGGCGCGCTGCGCTACCTGGCCACGGCCAGCCCGGCGTTCGTCGCGCGCCATTTCGCGGACGGCGTGGGCGCGGAGTCGCTCGCGCGCACGCCCAGCCTGAAGTTCGACGGCAAGGACGAACTGCAGGCGTTGTGGGTGCGGCGGCTGCTGCGGCGCGACGTGCCGTTGGCGGCGCACCGCGTGCCGTCGACGCACGGCGGCATCGACGCGGCGCTCGCGGGCGTCGGCTGGGTCATGAACCCGGAGTGCCTGGTGCGCGGGCACATCGCGGAAGGCCGCCTCGTCGAACTGGTGCCGGGGCTGCCGATCGATGTCGCGCTGTACTGGCAGTCGGCGCGGCTGCCGGTGCCGTCGCTCGATCGACTCGGCCGCGCCGTGGCCGCGACGGCGGCCGACGCGCTCGTGCAGGCGCGCGCGTGAGGCGTCCACGCGGGCACGCACCCGGGCGCGACGCACGGGGCCGGGATGCGCGGCGCACCGGGCCGCGATGCGCGGCAGCGACAAGACGCCGTCATCCTGCGCGCAGCCGCAGGATCCACCCCCGCCACGACGCTTCGCCACGCGTTCGTGACCGGCGTGCGTGGATCCTGCGACGCCGCTTCGCTGCGCGCAGGATGACGGAATGGCGCTTGCGCGGGATGACGGATTTGCGCTTGCGCCGGATGACGGCACGGCGCTCGCGCGGGACGACCGCATCGCGCCTGCGCGGGATCACCAGCCTCAGAACACCGCATGCCCCGTGATCGCGCTCGGAAGCCAGGTCGAGAAGTGGGGCACATAGGTGACCAGGTTGATCGCCACCCAGATGGCCAGGTAGTACGGCCACGCGGTGCGCGTGGCCTGGCCCATCGAGATCTCGCCGATGGCGCAGCCCACGAACTGCACCGTGCCCACCGGTGGATGCACGAGGCCGAGCGCGCAGTTGAGCAGCAGCATCATGCCGAACTGCACCGGGCCGACGCCCATCTGGATGGCCAGCGGCAGGAACAGCGGCGTGGTGATCAGGATGTGCGCGGCCATGTCCAGGAACATGCCGAGGATGATCTGGATGATGTTGATGTACAGCAGCATCAGCCAGGGCTGCTGCGTGGCGCCCAGCAGCGCCGACGAGATGCTCTCGGGGATCTCGAGGTAGGCCATCTGCCAGCGCAGCATGTTGGACACGCCGATCAGCAGCAGGATCACGCCGGTCGTGCGCGCCGCCTTGCCGAGCGCGTGCCACAGCTTCTCGCGCGTGATGCTGCGGTAGACGACGGTGGTCAGCAGCAGCGAGTAGGCCACCGCGATGGCCGCGGCCTCGGTGGCGGTGGTGACGCCGCCCATCACGCAGGCCAGGATGATCGCGATGATGGCCAGGCCCGGCAGCGACGCGATGCCGGTGCGCGCGACGGTGCCCCAGCCGGGGAACATGCGGATCATCGAGCTGCCGTCCTCGCGCTTCGGATAGCCGCAGCGCACGGCCTGCCAGTAAGCGGCCACCAGCATGCACACCATGATCCAGAACACCGGCACGAGGCCGGCGAACATCAGGTCGCCGATCGATACGCCCTTGATCGTGTGGCCCGCGATCTCGCCGGCGGCCGCCTGCGCGGCGAACGCGTAGATGATCATGTTGTGCGAGGTGGGCATCAGCGCGCCCGCCAGCGACGCGTGCGTGGTGACGTTGACGGCGTAGTCGGCGCCGTAGCCTTCGCGCTTCATCAGCGGGATCATCACGCCGCCCATCGCCGAGGTGTCGGCCACCGGCGAGCCCGACACCCCGCCGAACAGCGTCGACGCGAGCACGTTGGCCAGCCCGAGCCCGCCGCGCACATGGCCGGTGAGGCTGCGAGCGAAGTTCATGATCTTGTCGGCGATGCCCCCGTGCAGCATCAGCTCGCCCGAGAAGATGAAGAACGGGATCGCGAGGAACGAGAACACGTTCATGCCCGAGACCATCATCTGCACCGCGGTGGCGATGGGCAGGCCCTCGGCGAAGAACGCGGACAGGCAGGCGAGGCCGATGGCGAAGGCCACCGGCACGCCCAGCAACAGCAGCAGGACGAACGTGGAACAGAGAAGCGTCAGGGCCATGGCGATCGGGTCACTCGTGGTCGTCGGCGGCCATGCGGCGCGTCAGCCGGTCGATGGAGAACAGCGCGATCAGCGCGCCGGCGATGATCAGCGGCAGGTAGCGCCACGCCTCGGAGATGCCCAGCGTGGGGATCAGGTTGTCGTGCGTGGACTTCGCCATCTCCCACGCGCCATAGAGGATCACGATGGAGAACACGAGCGTGGACAGCGCCACCAGCCGCGCGATCGTGTGGCGCACGGCCGGCGGCAGCCGGTTCACGAGCGAATCCAGCCCGATGTGCCCGGCGTCGTGCGCGACGCAGGCCGCGCCGAACATCGACACCGAGATCACCAGCAGCAGCGCCAACTGCTCCACGTACGGCGGCTCGTTGTTGAACGCGTAGCGCATCACCACGCCGTACAGCACGACCAGGCCCAGCCCGGCCAGGCAAAGTCGGGCGAGCACCAGCACGATGGCCGACAGGCGGGCGTTGAGATGGGCGAGCCAGGTCATCGAAGCCCCCGCGGGATCACTTGGTGTTGACGATTTCCTGCACGACGTTGCGGATCTCCGGCGTCGACATGTACTTGTCCCACACCGGCTTCTCCGCGTCCACGAAGCTCTTGCGGTCGATCTCCGAGGCCGGGATGATCTTCGCGCCGGCCTTGAGCACCGAGGCGCGCGCGGCGGTCTCCTTGGCCGTCCACAGCTGCTGGTAGTAGGGCACCGATTCCTTGGCGGCCTTGCGGATGGCGGTCTGCTCGTCGGGGCTCAGCGTGTCCCACACCTTCTTCGAGAACACCAGCACCTCGGGCGACATCACGTGCTGCGTCTCGGAGAACACCGGCGCCGATTCGTAGTGCTTCATCTCGTCGTAGGACGGGACGTTGTTCTCGGCGGCGTCGAGCAGGCCCGTCTTCAGGCCCGTGTAGACCTCGGCGAAGGGCATCGGCGTCGGCGACGCGCCGAGCTGGGTGATCAGGTTCACCCACAGGTCGGACGGCTGCACGCGCACCTTCATGCCCTTCATGTCGGCCACGGTGCGGATCGGCTTCTTCGCATAGAAGGAGCGCGCGCCGCTCTCGTACAGCGCCAGGCCGATGAAGCCGGCCTTCTCGAACGCGGCCAGCACCTTGTCGCCCTGCGGGCCGTACATCGTCTTGCGGAAGTGGTCGATGTCGCGGAACAGGAAGGGCAGCGACGGGATCATCGACTCGGGCACGATGCCGTGGAAGGCCGCGCTGTTGACGCGCACCATGTCGAGCGCGCCGATCTTGACCTGTTCGACGGTGTCCTTCTCCGAGCCGAGCGCACCGTCGGCGAAGACCTTGATCTTGTCCTTGCCGGCGGTGTTCTTCGACAGCTGGTCGCCCATGTACTTCACGGCCAGCGTGGTGGGGTAGTCCTTGACGTGGATGTCGGCCGAGCGGAACTCGCGCGCATGCGCGGCCGCGCAGGCGAGGGCGGCGAGCGCGGCCAGCGCGAGCGAGCGGATCGGGAAGGTCTTTCGTTGCGTCATGCTTGTCTCCGGTTGTCGTCTTGTCGTGTGTCGTGGATGGCGCCCGGTTTCAGCGCGGGCGATAGGGCGTCTCGGCGATCCCCTGCGTCCCGGGCCGCAGCGCGAACACCTCGCCGGCGAGGGCGATGTCGTCGCCTCGCGGGTTCGCGGGCTGGATGGAGGTGACGTACAGCGTGTCGAGCGCGTCGCCACCGAAGCTGCACATCGAGGGCTTGCTGACCGGCAGCGTGATCTCGCGGTCGATGCGGCCGTCGGGCAGCAGGCGCAGGATGCGGCCGCCGTCGTTGGCGCAGATCCAGTAGCCGCCGTCGATGTCGATCGCGGCGCCGTCGGGGCGGCCGGGCAGGGCGCGCATGTCCAGCACGAGGCGGGGTGCGCCGAGCCCGCCGTCGTCATGCAGCGGCGAGTGCCAGATGCGCTGCGAAAGCGGGTGGCTGTCGCTCCACCAGACGCCGCGGCCGTCGGGATCGAACGCGAGGCCGTTGGGGGTGTACATCGCATCGATGGGCAACTCGTGCAGGCCGCCGGCGTCGAGCCGCGCCATCCGGCCGGCGGCGGCGTTGGCGGCCATGTCGCGCACCATGCTGCCGACCCAGAAGCGGCCGGCGCGGTCGCAGCGGCCGTCGTTGAAGCGCATGCCCTCGCGCGCGTGGTGCGCGCTCGCGAGCGTGGCGACGCCGGCGCGGCCGTCCGCGTGCGGCGTCACGTGCGCGATGCAGGTCTCGAGGCCCGCGACGAGCCCGCCGTCCGCGTGCAGCGCGAGGCAGGCCACGCGCTCGGGCAGCGTCCACGACTGCAACGCGTCGTCGGCCAGGTGCAGGCGGCGGATGGCGCACGACTCGATGTCGACCCACCACAGCGCGCCGGCGTCCGCATCCCACAGCGGGCTCTCGCCCACGCGGTCGCGATGACCCGGACGCACCCGTTCGACGCGCGGGTGATTCACTTGGCCGGCCCCTGCTTCACGAACGCGCCGCCCTGGTAGATGACGGCCGGATCGGCCGGATCGCCCGGCGGCGTCGTGCGTTCGATCTCCTCGACGAAGGGCGCCGAGCTGTCGCGAGGAACGTAGCCGATGTGCGCCGCGTTCGCGTTGTCCCACCACACGTGCGGATTGGCGCTGACGCCGCAGATGATGCTGTGGCCGACGTCCTTGGCGGTGAGCGCGGCCAGCACGAGGCGCTCCATGTCGTCGAAGCTCATCCATGTGTGCAGCATGCGGCGGTCGCGCGGCTTCGCGAACGACGAGCCGATGCGCAGGCTCACCGTCTCGATGCCGTGGCGGTCGAAATACAGCTGCGCGAGGTCCTCGCCGAACGCCTTGGACAGGCCGTACAGGCCGTCCGGCTTCGGCGGCGCGCCGGCAGGGATCAGCTCGTCCTGGCGGTAGAAGCCGGTGACGTGGTTGGAGCTCGCGAACACCACGCGCTTCACGCCGGCCTGGCGCACGCCCTCGTACAGGTTGTACGCGCCGACGATGTTGGCCGGCAGGATCGCCTCCCACGGCTGCTCGGTGGAGACGCCGCCCATGTGCACGACCGCGTCGACGCCCTCGACCAGCGCGCGCACCGCTCGCGCATCGGCCAGGTCGGCCTGCACCACCTCCTCGCGCTCGGCCGCGACGCCCAGCGGGGCGATGTCGGACACGCGCAGCAGGGCGCAGTGCGCGGGCAGCCGCCGGCGCAGCTCGACGCCCAGGCCGCCGGCAGCGCCGGTCAGCAGCAGGCGATGGAACGGGGGCGGGACGGCGGCGGGCATGGCGGATCGGCTTGTCTGATGGTTGTCATATGTTGTCGTACAACTGGCTCGAATGTAGAGGCAGCCGATCGCCGCGGTACAGAGGGTTAACCCATGGCCATTTGCGAGCGGTCACGCCTGGCCTTCGAGCGGGGGTGGATCGCGGGCTTTCCCGAAGTGATGAGTTCCAACGTTGTTGTACGATGACTGATAACAACTGCCGTTCATGTATCCGTCGCTGCCGGTTGCCCAGGCCGGCCGCGACCTCCGCGGAGACCCCGACGATGACCCCTCAAGAGCTGAAGTCCGTGCTGCAGGCCGGCCTGCTGTCCTTCCCGCTCACCGACTTCGACACGTCCTTGCGCTTCGACGCGGACGGCTACGCCGCGCGCCTCGAATGGCTGCAGCCCTACGGGGCCTCGGTGCTGTTCGCGGCCGGCGGCACCGGCGAGTTCTTCTCGCTGGAGCCGGGCGAGTTCGCAGACGTGATCCGCGTCGCGGTGCAGACCTGCCGCGGCCGCACGCCCATCGTCGCGGGCGCCGGTGGGGGCACGACGCTGGCGATCAAGTACGCGCAGGAGGCCGAGCGCCTGGGCGCGCAGGGCGTGCTGCTGCTGCCGCAGTACCTGACCGAGGCGTCGCAGGAGGGCTTGGTCGCGCACGTCGAGGCGGTGTGCCGCAGCGTGAAGATCGGCGTGATCGTCTACAACCGCGGCGGCTGCAGGCTGACGCCGGCCAGCCTGCAGGTGCTGGCGCAGCGCTGCCCGAACCTGGTCGGCTTCAAGGATGGCGTGGGCGACATCGAGAAGTTCGTCGCCGTGCGCCAGACCCTCGGCGACCGCTTCGCCTACCTCGGCGGCCTTCCCACGGCGGAGGTGTTCGCGGGCGCCTACAAGGCGATGGGCTGCCCGGTGTACTCGTCGGCCGTCTTCAACTTCGTGCCGCGCACGGCGATGGCGTTCTACGACGCCCACGCGGCGGGCGACACGGCCGCCTGCGACGCGCTGATCCGCGACTTCTTCCTGCCCTACATCGCGCTGCGCAACCGCGGCGAGGGCTATGCGGTGTCCATCGTCAAGGCCGGCGCGACGATCGCGGGGCACTCCGCAGGGCCGGTGCGCCCACCGCTGTCCGACCTGCAGGCTGAGGAGTTCGAGCAACTGCGCGTGCTCGTCGCGAGGCTCGGACCGCAGTAGCCGGCCGACTTGCAGGGCGCGCGAAACGCGCAGGCCGCGCCCGTCCGATTCCGTGTTCGACACCAACGACAGACCGCATCCGGTCACGAGGAGACATTCGATGATCCGCAGGAAAGCATTCTTTCGCATGAACCCGGTCGCCGCGACACTCGTCTCGGCGGGCCTGCTCGTCGCGACGGGCGCGGCGCGCGCCGACCAGCTCGCCGACCTCGAGGCGGCCGTGCAGAAGCTCCAGGCGCAGGTCGCCGAACTCAAGGCGCAGCGTGCCGCGGACGAGCAGAAGGCCGCGGCCGCTCCGGCGCCCGCACCGGCCGCACCGGCGATCGTCGTCAACCCCGCGCCGGCGATTCCCGCGGCGACCGACGTCGGCAACGGCGCGGCGCTGGTGCCCGCTCCCCCCTTGCTGCAACTGAAGGCGGCCGGCGGCAGCTTCCGGATCTACGGCGACGTCGACCAGTACGTCAACCACATGCACAGCTCCAGCGGCGCGAAGATCAACGCGCTGCAGGACGGCGCGATCCTGCGCAGCCGCCTCGGCTTCACGGGCTCGAAGGACTTCGGCTCGGGCGTCGCCGGCAACTTCACGCTGGAGACCGGCTTCAACGCCACCAACGGCACGCAGGCCGACCAGCCCAACGCCAACACCACCACCGGCCTGACCACCAGCGGCCGCCTGTTCGACCGCCAGGCCTGGGCCGGCGTGAGCAGCCCGTACGGCGAGTTCCGCGTGGGCCGCCAGAACACGGACATCCAGTCCCAGGGCAACTACATCGACTACACGCAGCGCAACCTCGGCTCGGTGGTGAACTCGTTCGGCGTGCCCTCGCGCTACGACGGCGACTTCGCCTACCTCTCGCCGCGCGTGGCGGGCGTGCAGGTGGTGGGCCACATCGCGGTGGGCGGCGGGGGCCAGCAGAACACCGGCACCTTCAACCAGCGCGTGGCGCAGCTGCGGGTGGACTACGCCGCCGGCCCGATCCGCGTCGCCTATTCGGGCCTCACGGCCAAGGCCGCCCAGGGCTCGGTCCACGGCAACCAGGTCTACTACCACAACGTCTACGCGAACTACGACTGGGGCCAGGGCACGGTCTACGCCGTCTACATCCATTCGAACAACGGCGGCGGCGCGCTGGCCAACACGGGCGGCAACGAAGTCGGCAACATCCCGTCGGTGGTGCCCGGAACCAACGCCACGGTCACCACGTCCTACGACATCTACCAGCTGTCGGCCGACTACCGCATGACGTCCACGCTGCGCCTGGGCGGGCTGTACGGCAAGATCAAGGACACGCAGAGCTCCAGCGGCAGCGCGAGCGGCTGGTCGGTGGGCGCGTTCTGGCAGGCGTATTCGAACCTGACGCTGTACAGCCTCGTCGACGCGATCGACAACAGCTCGACCGCCTCGTTCGGCCTCGCGGGCTCGGCCGGCCTGACCAAGAACTTCTCCGGCACGAACCTCACCGGACGACGGATCACCGGCGTGCAGCTGGGCGGCCTGCTGCGCTTCTGATCTGCGGCCCGGGCGGCGCGAGAGGCGGCCGGCGGGCTGCCTTATCATTCGCACGACCTGACGCGAACGCCAACCTCCCCGGGTTGGCGTTTCGCTTTCTCCCCGCACTGCCATGCCCGCCACCCTCACCTCGCTGCGCGCGGACGCGATCCGCCTGACCCACGACGACGTGGCCTACGAGCCCATCGTCGACGACGCGTCGCTGGGCGCGCTGCTGTTCGCGCTCGACCTGCTGGAGCGCGACGCCTTCGACCTGGCTGCGATGCGCTACGCCGATCGCGTGACGCTGGGCCCCGCGCTGGAGGCCGCGCGCCAGTACGGGCTGGTGTTGAAGCGCCACGTCGATCGCCCGAATCGCGCTGCGCCGCTGCTGCCGCCGGGCGTGAAGATCGACCATGCGCACGCGTGGGTGCATGCGGCGGCCGTGACGGTGCCGGAGGCGGAGCGTGACCGCTTCTGCTGGCGGCTGGCGCGCCGGCTCGGCGACGACCCGTGGTGCGACGGCCGGCCGGCGATCGCGCTGGCGAACCAGCAGTTCGGCATGTTCGAGGAAGGCTTCGCGGAGATGGAGGCGCGGGCGCTGGCTGAGGCTGCCGTCGTTGTCGAGGCGCCGGAGAGTGAAGTGTCGTCTGTTCCGGAAGCGTCTTCCGAGCTGCACGGGGCGGCCGATCCGGAGCGTTGAGGGCTTCAGCTCCGCAATCGCTTGATCCAGTCGATCACGAGGGGCAGACCGGCGGGCGGTGCCTGCCAGGTGGCGCCGCCGATGATCTCCGAGCCGTGGGCAACCGTGTAGGTGGTGCGGATGGTGCCCTTGACCGGCGTCGTGTTGCCGCCATGGTCGAGCGGCGGCACGTCCAGCTCGAAGCCCACGACAGTGCTGGCCGGAAAGTGCACCTCGCTCCTGAGGCCCACACCGCCTTGAGAGACGTCACGAACCTCGAGTTCGATGACCTGCCCGTCTGCCAGGTGCATGCGCGCCGGCCACGAGACCTTCACCCGCAGGTCCGTGCGCGAATCGGGCGCGTCGGCGGCGAAGTCGCCCGACTCCATCGCAGCCGCGAGTTCTGCCGCCAGTGCGGCTTCCTCGGCCGCCATGGCCGCCGCAGCGTCCGCATCGGACTGTGACGAATCCGGCAGCGGCTCGAGGTCGAACATGGCCGCGACATCATCGGGAGGCGTCGTCGACATGGCTTGATCAGAAAGATAGGGACGAAGCGTTCGCTGAAGGAGTCATCGCGGCTCCAGCAAGCTCACGGCTTCCTTCGGGCGGACATCGGCAAATGCTAGCGCGAATGCCGACGGGGCCGGCGTCGGCGCATGAGGAATCCGGACGTTTTTGGCGGCCGGCCGGCGCCGCAAAGGGGCAAGTCGCGAAGCGTCGATTCGGGTGCGCGGCGCCGCAGGTCGCCGCATGCAGCACGCCGAGCTCGACGACCTCGTGGGCTCGCAGGCCGCGTCGGCGGCGATGTCCGAGAACTCCGTCGGGCTGCCGCTGGAGCTGTCGGCGGCTTGAACTTCGGCCCTCGACGCCTGCGCGGGCGTCGCAAGGTGCCGGGAAAGCGGCCATTCGCCACGCTTGGCGCCGCCGCCTGCGCGACATTCCGTTACATCCGGCGGCGTTGTGCACTAGGATGCGCGCACAACGAGGACCTGGAGGGAGACGATGCGCCCACGACGCCGTCGCTGGATTGCCGCGCTCGCGGCGCTCGACACGCTCGACACTCATGCGAAGCGTGGCGACGGATCGCCGCGCGCGGCAGTTCGGCTGAACCCGCCGTGAACACCGAAGTCCTGTCCCTGGCCACCGCGCCGGAACACGCGGTGCCGCGCGAGACGCTGTCGGCGCGCATCCTGCGCAGCGGCAGCTGGACGATCGTCGGCAACCTCGCCAGCCAGGCGCTGCGGTTCGGCAGCAACCTCGTCCTCACGCGCCTGCTCTTTCCCGAGGCCTTCGGCCTGATGGCCATCGCGCAGGCGATCCTGACCGCCGCCCGGTTGTTCTCCGACGTCGGCCTGATGCAGGGCGCGGTGCGCAGCGCGCGCGGCCACGAGCAGCGCTATCTCGACACCATCTGGACGCTGGACATCCTCAAGGGCTCGCTGATCGTGCTGGTGATGACGGCGCTCGGCCACCCGGTGGCTGCGGCGTACCACCAGCCGGCGCTGGTGGCATTGCTGCCGGCGATGGGCGTCGCCGCGCTGGTCAGCTCGTTCGCGTCGACGAAGATCGCGCTGGTCAACCGGCGCCTGCAGGTCGGCCGCCTGACGGCGATGGAACTCGGTTCCCAATGCGTGGGCATCGCGGTAATGATCGCCTGGGCGCGCGTGAGCCCGACGCCCTGGGCGCTGGTGGCCGGCAACTGGGCGAACGCGTTCACGATGATGCTGGCGAGCCATCTTGCGCTGCCGGGCGAGCGCAATCGCTTCGCGCTGGATCGCGGCGTCGTGCGCGAGGTGCTGGCCTTCGGCAGCTGGGTGATGATGTCATCGTCGGTCACGTTCCTCGCCGGAGAGGGCGGCAACCTGCTCAACGCCGCATTGGTCGGGGCGAAGACCGTGGGCTTCCTGGGCATCTCGACGGCGCTCGTGATGGTCGCGTGGGGCCTGATCCAGTCGGTCAGCGGGCGCGTGCTGTTCGCGGCGTACTCGGAGATATTCCGGGACCGACCTCGCGACCTGCCGCAGGCGGTCGAGCGTGCACGACGTCTGCAGATGTTCGGTGTCGTCGCAGTGGCGGTGTTCCTGGCCGTCTTCGGCGATCGGCTCGTCGACCTCGTCTACGACAAGCGCTATCACCCGGTGGGCGCGCTGCTGCAGATCCAGGCGGTGGGCACCGTCTTCAAGATCGTGATCTCGTCGTACGCCGGCGTGCCGTGGGCGATCGGCCGGCCGGGCCTGAACACGCTGATGCTGTCGGTGGAGGTGGCGATCCTGTTCGCGCTGCTGTGGTTGGGCTTCCACCTGGGTGGCGCAGTGGGGCTGGTGACGGGGGGCGCGTTGATGGGCGTGTTCATGTATCCGTTCAACGCGTTCGTCTACCGGCGGCTGGGGCTGTTCCAGCCGCGCACCGACGTATGGGTCTTCGCGGCAGGGGCGCTGCTCACTGCCTGGGTGTGGCATTTCGGGCTCTGGCGGAGCGTGGCCTTCTGACTTCTGCTGGCGATTTGCTGATGTTGCCGGTGTGGTCGCGTCGTCGCTGTTGATGCTGTTGATGCTCTTGTCGCTTCGCGCGGGCCGGCGTTGCGCTTGCGGCAGGCTGGGCTGGGGCTCCGCTCTCCGGCTTGCCGTGCGTCGGAATCCGGCCTGGACGGCCGGAATCAGCGGGTTCCGTGGCTTCGACTTGCTCCGCGCGCTCGCCATCTGACCGCGTTCAACGGGCGCGCTTGGCGGACCGGGGGGCTTCCACCGGCGTCGCGCCGGTCGCGCCTGCGATCGGAACCCCACCCCACCCTGCCGCGCCGGCGGGTCGGCGGGTGGCTGAAAACATTCGCGGTTCTTGGAAGGGGCTTTGGCATCGACGGGCCATCGAGGCCGCGTCGATGCTCGCGGCCATCGCTCTGGCGGGGCACCGGGCCTGACGCGAATCACGGGCCGCGGTGCCGGCGCTCCTTCTCGTGACCGACGATCGCGGCGCCTTCGGCGCCACGAGCTTGGATTGGCGCTGCGCAGGGCGCAGTTTCCGGGGCAAGAGCAGGCACGCGAACAAGCCGTGGAACAATGAAGCTTCGGCAGCTAACGGCGGCGGATTCAACCGGTCGATGCAACGCATTCGCTGGACATCTCAGCGGGTGTATGAAAGCCGAGCGTCTTGCGCGGCCTCTCGTTCAATCGTCTCGCGATTGCATCGAGCTGCAACTGCGAGAAGGTTGAGAGATCGATGCCTTTGGACATGTACTGCCTGAGCAAGCCGTTCGTGCTCCGTTGCTACCGCGTTGCCACGGGCTTTGCGGATCGCAGAAATAGACCTGGATGTCCGTCGCCAAGGTGAATTGCTTGTGGGCATGCATCTCGGGGCCTCGATCCCAAGTCAACGACCTGTAGAGCTCCTGGGGCAGATTGTGCGAGTGCTTGATCAGCGCGTTGACGACGGTCTTCGCCTGCTCGGCGGGATTCGGCAGCGATGACTCCAGGGGCCGTGCGCGCTTGCCGGCGGGCAGCGTTTTTTCTGGATGAGCCGGAACCAACGACATCGTCGCACGCTCGGACGACTTCCTCTTGCCGCGACGCCCCAGAGAGCGCCCGCTATCCTCTCGCCCTGCCGTTGCGTGCCCTGATAATCGAAGCATGTCTCGAGTCGTCGCGTTCCTGTTGGCTCTCGCTCTACTGTTCCAGGCCAGCTGGGCAGTAGCGGCGACCTATTGCCAGCACGAGAACGCGCCCAGGGCGGCGTGGCACTTCGGGCATCACAACCATGTGCACAAGTCAGCCGACGGCAAGAAGGAGCCCGGCGGTAGCTTGGCGGCTGACGATGACTGCGTCTTCCACCACGCAGCTCAACCAGCGATTGCGCCGACATTGCTGGACGCCATCGCTGCTGCCGCCCAGACGGCCGTCAACCCCGGCGGCCCGTTCTTCAGCGCGTCCGCGCCAGCCAGAGAACCCGACCGGCCTCAGTGGCTTCGTCTCGCCTAGCCGGCGAGACGGTCTACCCAACACTGCCCGTCTCGTCGAATCCTCGGTTCCAACCATGAGATTCGATGAAAACTCTTCAATGGCCGCTCGGGCTGGCGGCGCTATTGCTCAGCCCCCTTGTCGCGTCGGCACAGCCGGCGGCGACCGAACAAGCTCGTCTCACTCTCGACCAAGCACAAGAGCTCGCCGCGGCGCACAGCCCGGAACTGTCGTCCGCCCAGCACGAAGTTGACGCCACTTCAGGGGGCGTCATACAGGCGGGCGCGTGGCGCAACCCCGAGCTGACCACCACCGTCGAAGACTTCCGGTCGAGAACGCGAACGACCACGGCGACCATCGGCATCCCGCTGGAGCTCGGTGGCAAGCGCTCGGCGCGACTCTCCGCCGCCGAACGAGCTCACGACGTCGCCGCAGCGCAGCTCGCGAACACCAAGGCCAAGGTGCGCGCGCAGGTCGTCGCTCGTTACTTCGGCTTGGTGGTCGCCCAGGAGCGGCTCAGGCTCGCAAACGACTCCGCCAAGCTGGCAGCCAAGGCCGCCGACGTCGTCGGCCGACGCGTGGATGCCGGCAAGGTCTCTCCGGTCGACGCGACACGTGCCAAAGTCGACGCGGCCAATGCGCAGCTGGAGGTTGCAGAGGCGCAATCCGAGGTGAAGGCAGCCCGGCAGACCCTTGCAGCACTTTGGGGCGAGTCGCAACCGCGGTTCGGTGACGTGGATGGCGACCTCAGCGGCGTTCCCGCTGGCCCCTCTTCCGCCGAGCTGCTGCGAGACCTCGACAACGCCCCGTCGCTTCGAGCCACGCGCCTCGAAATCGACAGCCGCAAGGCCCTGGTCGACGTCGAACGCAGCAAGGCTGTTCCCGACGTCGTCCTGAGCTTGGGTGCCAAGCGCGACAACGAGCTGGGGCTGACGCAGGCCGTGGTCGGCATCTCCATTCCGCTGCCGCTGTTCGACCGCAACCAAGGCGCGGTCTACGAGGCTTCCAAGCGGGCCGAGAAGGCGCAAGACGAGTACGAGTCCGCACGGGTGCAGTTGCTTGCCGACCTGAGCCAGGCGACCGCGCAACTGTCGACCGCCCAAGCCTCGTTGGCAGTGCTCCGCGACACGGTGCTACCCGCCGCGCAGCAGGCCTACGACGCATCGACCACGGGATTCGAGGCGGGCAAGTTCGGCTTCCTTGACGTCATCGACGCACAGCGCTCGCTCCTGCAAGCCCGCTCGCGCTACCTGGACACGCTGGTGGCCGCCTACCAGGCGTCCACGACCATAGCCCGACTGCTCGGTCGGTAAGGAACCCACATGCCAATCTCCAAGAAACAGAAAATCGCGATTGCCGCCATCGTCTCCATGGGTGTCCTCGGCGGTGCAACCGTTCTCATGACCGAACGACACCGCACCGGCGAGGAGGCCGAGGCCCCTGCCGCCTCCGCAGGCGCGGCGTCAGCCTCAGCGCCGCAGCCCTCCGAGAAGACCGAGCACGAAACACACGCAGTCAAGCTCGACGAGGCTCAGATTCGCAGGGCCAACATTGCCATCCAACCCGCGGGGCCGGGCAGCATCCAGTCGTCGTCGGAGTTCCAGGGGGAAGTGCGGTTCAACGAAGACCGTACCGCGCACGTCGTACCGCGCCTGGCGGGAGTCGCCGAAGCAGTTCCTGCCAACCTGGGCGAAACGGTCAAGCAGGGGCAACTCCTGGCCGTCATCGCCAGTACCTCCTTGTCGGAGCAGCGCAGCGAGTTCCTCACCGCGCAGCGTCGCCGTGATGCCGCCAAAACGACATACCACCGAGAGAAGAAGCTCTGGGAAGACAAGATTTCCGCGCAGCAGGACTACCTGCAGGCGCAGACGGCGCTGCAAGAGGCCGACATCGCGCTCCAGAACGCGAAGCAAAAGCTTTCAGCGGTTGGAGCCAGTGTGGACTCGAGCAACGGCACGGGACTGAACCGCTTTGAAATCCGGGCGCCTTTCGACGGCACCATCGTCGAGAAGCACTTGGCGTTGGGAGAGGCCGTCAAGGAGGACGCCAGCATCTTCACGCTGTCTGACCTGCGCACCGTGTGGGCAGAGTTCGCCGTCGCGCCGAAGGACCTGGCGATGGTGCGCGTCGGCCAGAAGGTGGTGGTCACCTCGTCGGCGTTCGAGAGCAAGGTCGAGGGCACGGTCTCGTACGTCGGCGCGCTGCTCGGCGAACAGACTCGCACAGCGCGTGCGCGGGTGACCCTGAGCAATCCGCAGGGCGCCTGGCGCCCGGGCCTCTTCGTGACGGTTTCCGTCCTCGGCGACAGCCAGGCCGCGCCACTCGTCGTTTCCGCCGAGGCTCTGCAGACCATCGAGAACAAGCAGGTGGTCTTCAAGGCGGTGCAAGGAGGCTTCGCAGTGACGCCAGTCAAGGTCGGACGCACCGATGGCAAGAACGTCGAGGTTCTTGGCGGACTGAAGGCCGGCGACAAGGTCGCTTCCTCCAACACATTCGTTCTCAAGGCAGACCTGGGTAAAGCCAGCGCTGCCGACGAGTGAGGGAGCACGTCATGTTCGAACGCATCATTCGCCTCTGCATCGAGCAGCGTTGGCTGGTCATGCTGGTTGTCGCTGCCATGGCGACGCTGGGGGTCTACAACTACTCGAAGCTGCCCATCGACGCCGTCGTCGACATCTCGAACGTGCAGGTCGTCGTCAACACGGAGGCCAGCGGCTATTCGCCGCTGGAGACCGAGCAGCGCGTGACCTATCCCATCGAGACGGTCATGGCAGGCCTTCCGGGACTCGAAGAGACCCGCTCCCTGTCGCGATACGGGCTCTCGCAGGTCACGGTCATCTTCAAGGACGGGACGGACATCTACTTCGCGCGCCAGCTGGTGAACCAGAGAGTTCAAGAGGCACGCGACCGCTTGCCCCCTGGCGTCACGCCGAGCATGGGCCCCATCTCCACCGGCCTGGGCGAAATCTTCCTCTGGACGGTGGAAGCCGACAAGGGCGCGAAGAAGGCGGACGGCTCCATGTACACGCCGACGGACCTGCGCGAGATTCAGGACTGGGTCATCAAGCCTCAACTGCGCAATGTCGCGGGCGTCACCGAAATCAACTCCATCGGCGGCTTCGAGCGGCAGTACGTCGTGGCCCCCAATCTCGAACGCCTGGGCGCATACGGCCTCAGCCTGGCCGACGTTGTCAACGCGCTGGAGAAGAACAACGGCAACCAGGGCGCCGGCTACATCGAACGCCGCGGGGAGCAGTACCTCGTGCGAGCGCCAGGCCAGGTGCAGTCGATGGATGACATCCGCGACATCATCGTCGGCACGGCGCAGGGCCAGCCCATCCACGTCCGCGACATCGGCACCGTCGACCTGGGCCGCGAGCTCCGTACGGGAGCGGCCACCGCCAACGGTCAGGAAGTGGTGCTCGGCACGGTGTTCATGCTCATGGGCGAGAACAGCCGCACGGTCGCGCGCGCGGTCGACTTGCAGATGAAGGCCATCAACAAGACGCTGCCGGCCGGCGTCAAGGCCGTCACCGTCTATGACCGCACGGTGCTGGTCGACAAGGCCATCAAGACGGTACAGAAGAACCTCGTCGAAGGCGCGGCGCTGGTCATCGCAGTGCTGTTCGCTTTCCTGGGCAACTTCCGGGCAGCGCTCATCACGGCGATGGTCATCCCGCTCTCCATGCTGTTCACGTTCAGTGGCATGGTCAGGTACGGCATCAGTGCCAACCTGATGAGCTTGGGCGCACTCGACTTCGGAATCATCATCGACGGCGCGGTGGTCATCATCGAGAACGCCGTCCGCAGGTTGGCGCACGCCCAGGAGCACAGAGGTCGTGCGCTCACCCGCTCGGAGCGTTTCCACGAGGTGTTTGCTGCCGCGAAGGAAGCACGACGGCCGCTGCTGTTCGGTCAGCTCATCATCATGGTGGTCTACATCCCCATCCTGGCGCTCTCGGGCGTGGAAGGAAAGATGTTCCATCCCATGGCCTACACCGTGCTGCTGGCGCTGCTCGGCGCCATGATTCTGTCGGTCACCTTCGTGCCCGCAGCCGTTGCCCTGCTCATTGGGGAGCGCGTCGCGGAGAAGGAGAACCGCCTGATGGCACTCGCGCGCCGCGCGTATGAGCCTGCTCTCAAGGCGACGCTGGCCAACGTCCCGGTCGTGCTGACCTTCACGGTGGTCACGGTGCTTTTGTGCGGTGCCGTCGCGACCAAGCTTGGCAGCGAATTCGTCCCGAATCTGAACGAGGGGGATTTCGCCATGCAGGCATTGCGCATCCCAGGCACCAGCCTGACGCAGTCGGTCGAGATGCAGCGACAGCTCGAGTCAACCCTGAAAGCGAAGTTTCCTGAAATCGAGCGCATCTTCGCTCGCACGGGCACGGCGGAAATCGCGGCCGACCCGATGCCGCCCAACGTGTCGGACGGCTACATCATGCTCAAGCCCCTCGAGCAGTGGCCCCAGCCGCACAAGACCCGCGAAGCGCTGCTGGAGGACATTCGCGCCGAAGCAGCGAAGCTGCCCGGGAACGCCTACGAATTTTCCCAGCCCATCCAGCTGCGGTTCAACGAGCTCATCTCCGGGGTCCGTTCGGACGTCGCCGTCAAACTGTTCGGCGACGACAACGAGGTGCTCAACGAGACCGCAGCCAAGATTTCAGCGGCCCTCGAGAAAGTGCCCGGCGCCACGGAGGTGAAGGTGGAGCAGACGACCGGCCTTCCGATGTTGTCCGTCAATATCGACCGGGCCAAGGCGGCGCGCTACGGCTTGAACATCGCCGACATCCAGCAGACCGTCTCCACGGCTGTCGGAGGCCGGGAGGCGGGAACGTTCTTCCAGGGCGACCGGCGCTTTGACATCCTTGTGCGTCTGCCCGACACCGTGCGAGAAGACCTCGAGGCGCTGCGCCGGCTCCCTGTTCCCCTGCCGCAGGGAGCCGAGGTCGGGCGGGCGACGTACATACCGCTCGGCGAGGTCGCGGCGCTGGAGCTCGCTCCCGGTCCGAACCAGGTCTCCCGCGAAAACGGCAAGCGCCGTGTTGTCATCAGTGCGAATGTGACCGGTCGCGACCTGGGCTCGTTCGTTGCCGATGCTCAGCAAGCGGTTTCGGCCGTGAAGGTGCCCGCGGGCTACTGGACGGCCTGGGGCGGCACGTTCGAGCAGTTGCAATCTGCCTCGCAGCGCCTGCAAATCGTCGTGCCGGTGGCGCTGGCCTTGGTCTTCCTCCTGCTCCTCACGATGTTCGGCAACGTCAAGGATGGTCTCCTCGTGTTCACTGGCATCCCGTTCGCACTGACCGGCGGCATCCTGGCGCTTTGGCTGCGTGGCATCCCGTTGTCCATCTCGGCGGCCGTGGGCTTCATTGCGCTGTGCGGTGTCGCCGTGCTCAACGGCCTGGTGATGATTTCCTTCGTTCGCAGCTTGCGGGATGAAGGCAGGAGCCTCGACGACGCAGTCTGGGAAGGCGCCTTGACACGGCTGCGTCCCGTCTTGATGACGGCACTCGTTGCTTCTTTGGGCTTCATTCCCATGGCTATCGCCACTGGGACGGGCGCGGAAGTACAGCGTCCGTTGGCCACCGTGGTCATCGGCGGCATCCTGTCATCGACTGCTTTGACGCTGTTGGTCCTTCCTGTTCTATACCGTCTCTTCCATCGTCGCGACGATGAAGAGACGGCACCCTCACAATCCCAACTAGCAGCGGGGGAAGCCGCATGATCGCAGAGCATTCGCACGACCACGAGAAGGGCGAAGCAGCCCACGCGCATGACCCCGGGCGAGGAGGCCACGCAGGGCACGACCATACAGCAGGCGCCAATGAGCGTTCGCTCAAGATTGCACTGGCGCTGACCTGTGCCTTCCTCGTGGTCGAACTCGCCGGCGGCTTCATCGCGCACAGCCTGGCGTTGTTGTCCGACGCGGCGCACATGTTCACCGACACAGCGGCCCTGGCCATCGCGCTCATGGCTATCCGCATCGCCAAGCGGCCAGCGGACTCGAAGCGGACGTTCGGCTACCACCGCTTCGAAATCCTGGCAGCGGCCTTCAACGCGGTGCTGCTCCTGGCCGTTGCGGTCTACATCCTTTGGGAGGCCTACCTTCGACTGAAGACTCCGCCGGAAGTCAGTTCAAACCTGATGCTCGGCATCGCCATCGTCGGCTTGGTCGTCAACCTCTTGAGCATGAAGGTTCTCCGAAGCGGCCAGGAGGAGAGCCTCAACGTCAAGGGCGCCTATCTCGAGGTCTGGGCCGACATGATCGGCTCCATTGGCGTCATCCTCGGCGCCATGGTCATCAAGTTCACCGGCTGGACGTGGGTCGATTCGGCCGTTGCCATCCTTATCGGACTGTGGGTCGTGCCACGAACGGTGACACTTCTGAAGTCGAGCATCAACATCCTGCTGGAAGGCGTGCCTGAGGATGTCGATATGGAAAAGTTGAAGGCGATGTTGCTTTCAATTCGTGGCGTCAAGAGCTTGCATGACCTCCACGTCTGGTCGGTCACGAGTGGCAAGAGCACGCTCACAGTGCACTTGGTTGTCGAAGCTGAGGCGAACGCCGAGCAGGATATCCTGCCTGTAGTTCGTCAGCGTCTGGCGGACTCATTTGGAATTCATCACATCACCGTTCAGTGTGAACGCACGCCGTGCTGGCAAGCCGAGAACGAGACCAATCACTTCCTCGCAGTCGAGCGCGTTGCCAAGGCGCATGATGGGCAGCAGGTCCCGCAGGATGCCCGCTAATGAACCCGCGGACCTAACGACCGCTGTGCGGGTGAGAGCAGCCATCGAAATCTGAAAGCTCGATTTCTGCTTCCGCTGCCAAGGCGTCCTTCAAGGACTGACATCAAGGGTCAGAACGCTTGACGCAGAGGGCAAATGCCTGACTTTCTGAATGTCCGGTTCCGGGCGTCGAGATCGATCACGTGAACTTCGCCTTTGGGTGGCGGTCTTGCAGGCACGCGGCGCCAAAGGCGACGTGTTCGTCGGACACGAGAAGGAGCACCGGCCAACTTACACGTCATTCGCGTCAGGCTCGGCGCCCTGCCAGTGCGCCGGCCGCGGGCATCGGCGCGGCCTCGATGGCCCGTCGATGCCAAAGCCTCTTCCAAAAGACGCGAATGTTTTCAGCCACCCGCTGACCCGCCGGCGCGGCAGGGTGGGGTGGGGTTCCGATCGCAGGCGCGACCGGCGCGACGCGGGTGGAAGCCCCCCGGTCCGCCAAGCGCGCCCGTTGAACGCGGTCAGACGGCGAGCGCGCGAAGCAAGTCGAAGCCACGGAACCCGCTGAATCCGGCCGTCCAGGCCGGATTCCGACGCACGGCAAGCCGGAGAGCGGAGCCCCAGCCCAGCCTGCCGCAAGCGCAACGCCGACCCGCGCGAAGCGACAACCGCGACAAAGACGACAACCGCAGCAACGGCAACGAACAACCGACCACCAAGAGAAACGGCCGGATCCCGCAGGACGCAGGACCCGGCCGCTCAGCGAGGCAACGAAAGATCAGCCCAGCGCGCTATCGAGCACCGCATTGAACGTCGCGCTGGGACGCATCGCCGCATTCGTCTTCTCGGTGTCCGGCTTGTAGTAGCCGCCGATGTCCACCGGCTTGCCCTGCACGTCCGACAGCTCGCCGACGATGGTCTTTTCCTTCGACGTGAGCGCGGCGGCGATCGGCTTGAAGTGGGCCTGCAGGGCGGCGTCCTCCGTCTGCGCGGCCAGCTCCTGCGCCCAGTACAGCGCGAGATAGAACTGGCTGCCGCGGTTGTCGAGCTCGCCCGTCTTCGGCGACGGCGACTTGTTGTTGTCCAGCAGCTTGCCGGTGGCCGCGTCCAGCGTCTTCGCGAGCAGCTTGGCCTTCGGGTTGTTCAGCTTGATGCCCATGTCCTCGAGCGAGACGGCCAGCGCGAGGAACTCGCCGAGCGAGTCCCAGCGCAGGTGGTTCTCTTCCACCAGCTGCTTGACGTGCTTGGGTGCCGAGCCGCCCGCGCCCGTCTCGTACATGCCGCCGCCGGCCATCAGCGGCACGATGGACAGCATCTTGGCGCTGGTGCCCAGCTCCATGATCGGGAACAGGTCGGTCAGGTAGTCGCGCAGGATGTTGCCGGTCACCGAGATGGTGTCCTTGCCGCGGATCACGCGCTCCAGCGAGTAACGCATCGCGCGCACCTGCGACATGATGCGGATGTCCAGGCCCGAGGTGTCGTGGTCCTTCAGGTACGCGACGACCTTCTTGCGCAGCTCGGCCTCGTGCGGGCGATACGAATCGAGCCAGAACACGGCCGGCATGCCGGAGTTGCGGGCGCGCGTGACGGCCAGCTTGACCCAGTCGCGGATCGGCGCGTCCTTGACCTGGCACATGCGCCAGATGTCGCCTTCCTCCAGGTGCTGGGTGAGCAGCACCTCGCCGGTGGCGATGTCGACGATGCGGCCTTCGCCGGCCTCGGCGACCTCGAAGGTCTTGTCGTGCGAGCCGTATTCCTCGGCCTGCTGCGCCATCAGGCCGACGTTGGGGATCGTGCCCATCGTCACCGGGTCGAAGTTGCCGTTGGTCTTGCAGAAGTTGATGACTTCCTGGTAGATGCGGGCGAACGTGCTTTCCGGGATCACGGCCTTGGTGTCCTTCGGACGGCCGTCGGCGCCCCACATCTTGCCGCCGATGCGGATCATGGCCGGCATCGACGCGTCGACGATGACGTCGTTGGGAGCGTGCAGGTTGGTGATGCCCTTGGCCGAGTCGACCATCGCGAGCTCCGGGCGATGCTCATGGCAGGCGTGCAGGTCGCGGATGATCTCGTCGCGCTTGGACGTCGGCAGCGACTCGATCTTCTCGTACAGCGTGGCCATGCCGTTGTTGACGTTGATGCCCAGCTCGTCGAACAGCTTGCCGTGCTTCTCGAAGGCCTCGCGATAGAAGATGCGCACGGCGTGGCCGAACACGATCGGGTGCGACACCTTCATCATGGTGGCCTTGACGTGCAGCGAGAACATCACGCCCGTCTTGCGCGCGTCCTCCATCTCGCGCTCGTAGAACTCGAGCAACGCCTTCTTGCTCATGAACATCGAGTCGATGATCTCGCCGTCCAGCAGCGAGACCTTGGGCTTGAGCACGGTCGTCTTGCCGGCCTTGGTGACCAGCTCCATGCGCACGTCACGCGCCTTGTCCAGCGTCATCGACTTCTCGCCATGGTAGAAGTCGCCGCCCTTCATCGTGGCCACGTGCGTCTGCGAGGCCTGGCTCCACGTGCCCATCGAGTGCGGGTGCTTGCGCGCGTAGTTCTTCACCGCCAGCGGGGCGCGGCGGTCGGAGTTGCCCTCGCGCAGCACCGGGTTGACCGCGCTGCCCAGGCACTTCGCATAGCGCGCGCGGATCTTCTTCTCGTCGTCGTTGGCCGGCTGCTCGGGATAGTCGGGCACCTTGTAGCCCTTGCCCTGCAGCTCCTTGATGGCGGCCACCAGCTGCTGCACCGAGGCACTGATGTTGGGCAGCTTGATGATGTTGGTGTCGGGCAGGAGCGTGAGCCGGCCGAGCTCGGCCAGGTTGTCGGGCACCTTCTGCTCGTCGGTCAGGAAGTCGGGGAACTCGCCCAGGATGCGGGCCGCCACGGAGATGTCGCTGGCTTCGACGGCGATGCCCGCCGGCGCCGTGAAGGCGCGCACGACGGGCAGGAAGGCGTGGGTCGCCAGCAGGGGCGCCTCGTCCGTCAGGGTGTAGATGATGGTCGGCTGTTGGGTGGTCATCGGGGCGGTTCCAGGGTTTCGAGGGGCGGAACCGCGACGGCCGTGAGCGTGCCAGGTGGGCGTGGCGCCGGGGTTCCCGGCCGGCATTTTCCACCCATCCGCCCTCCCGAGGGGGCCGCCCGGGCTATCAAGCGGGTTACGGCCGCGACGTGGATCAACCCAGCTTGTTGATCTCGCCCTGCACCGCCCAGCGGTCGGCCTCGGGCAGCGCCTCGAGCAGCAGCTGCACGAAGCGCTCCTGGCTGCCGCCGGAAGCGTCGGCGGCGCGCTTGACCATCACGCGGGCGATCGGGCCCATCTTGCGGGTGATGATCTGCGTGACGTGGTTCCTGAAGTCCTCGGTCAGCGCCACGCCGGCCGGGGCGTGGGGCTGCGGGATCGGCGTCGCGCCGCTGGAATGGGTGGATGTCGGCGAGCCGGCCGGCGTCGCGTGGCTGCCGCCGCGCGCCTGCTCGATGAACTGGTGGCGCCTGGACTCGTCGGGGATGTGGCGCGACACCGCGGTGGCCAGGCTGGTGGCGTCGTGGTGCGTGCGCGCGGCGTCGCGCACCATCACGCGCGCCATCGGGCCCACGTGCGTTGCGAGCACGCGCTCCAGGCGCTGCAGTTCGGCCGGATCCCAGCTGCCGATGTTGAAGCCCGTGCCGCTATGGCCGGTGCCGCTGTGGCCCGAATGGCTCGCATGGGCGCCCCCGTGGCTGGCGTTGCTCGCGCTGGCGTGCGAGGACAGCGGATCGCGCCGCGGCGGCACGGTGTTGGGCGAGGCGACGCTCGGCGAGACGGCGCTGGTCGTGCCCGGGTGCTCGCCGTCGCGGTGGATCGGCAGGATGACGGTGGCCTTGGCGCCGGGGGTGGCCGGCGCGCGCGACAAGGCCTGCAGCGCGGCGCGCATCGCGGCGGCGTCAGGGTAGCGGTCGGCCGGGTTCTTGGCGATGGCGCGCGCGACCACCACGTCGTAGGCCGCCGGCCGCATGCCCTTGGTCACCACGCTGGGCGCCGGCGGGTCCTCGTTGAGGATCTTGTACATCACCTCCTGCGTGGCGCCCGTGAAGGCGCGCCGCCCGGTGAGCATCCGGTAGAGCAGCACGCCGCAGGCGAACAGGTCGGCGCGGTGGTCGATGCCCTGGCCGATGAACTGCTCGGGCGCCATGTAGGCCGGCGTGCCGATCATCGACGACACCTGCGTGAGGTTGGCGTCCTCCAGCCGCGCGATGCCGAAGTCGGTCAGCTTGACCTGGCCCTGCCGGGTGACGATGAGGTTGGCCGGCTTGATGTCGCGATGCCAGACGCCCTGCGCGTGCGCGACGGACAGCGCCTCGAGCAGCTGGTCCATCACCGCCAGCACGTTGGCCTCGGACAGCATCTGCGGCACCGCGAGGATGTCGTCGAGCGTGCGGCCGTCGACGAACTCCATCGCGATGAACGTGACGTCGCCGTCCTCGCCGAAGTCGTAGATGGCCACGACTCCCGGGTGCTGGATCCGGCCGACCGCCTTGGCCTCGTTGCGGAAGCGCGCGGCGATCGAGTCGGCTGCCTGCGCGTCGCCCAGGAGCTCGCGGTGGATCGTCTTGATGGCCACCGGCCGGTGGATGTGCGGGTCGAACCCCTTGTAGACGGTGCCCATCGACCCGCGGCCCAGCACGGCCGAGATCGTGTACTTGCCGATGCGTTCGGGGATCGGGGGCGGCGTGGACATGGGCGCGGGCCGGGAACCTGAAGGATCAGCCTTCGAGCATCTTCATCGCGTGCGCCAGGCTCGTGCGCATGCGGTTGAACGAGTCGGACAGCACGCCGATCTCGTCCCTGGACTTGACCGCGAACTCGGGCGCCTCGAACTCGCCCAGCGAGACGCGGTCGGCGATGCCGGCCAGCGTGCGAACCGGCCGGATCACCAGGCGGTACAGCATCAGGTTCAGCGCGGCGCCGATCAGCAGGAACACGCCGGCGAGCACGCCGACGACCACCATGAGCTGGCGATCGGCCTGCTGCAGCGGCAGCGTCAGCGGCACCGAGACGACCTGTGCGCCGAGCGGCTCGTTGAGCGTCCAGCCGAAGCCGTTGGCGGGGCCGTACTTGTCGGTCAGCGTCTTGGGCGCGGCCTCGGGCGTGCTGTGGCAGGCCAGGCAGCCGGGGTTGGTCAGCGCAATGGGGCGCGCGATGTACAGCGCGGTGCCGGTGGGCGTCTCGCGCTCGCCGATGAACTCCTTCATGTCGGCGTGCTGCTTGAACGTGCGCACGATGTCCTCTTCCCAGGCCACGGCGCGGTCGCGCGGGTTGGTCGGGTTCAGCATCGCCGACTTGAACGCGTAGTCGGGATAGGTCTTCTGCAGGTGCGTGATCACCTCCGCCGCCGAGTACGCCGGGATCGACTGCGGCAGGAAGGTGTACTTCATCTGCGTCTCGAGCAGCGGCTTGATCTGGGTGGCCGTGTAGGTGCTGACGCCGTTGGCGCCGGTCATCAGCAGGCGGGCGGTGTCGACGACCTGCTCCTTGGCGGCCTGGCGCAGCAGGCTGCGCGCGATCAGCGTGGAGGCGGTGAGTCCCACCAGGAACACGAGCAGGAACACCAGGTTGAACTTGACGAGGAGCTTCATGGCTTGGCGGGCGGGGTCAGGGATGGGAAGACGCGGCGTGCTCGCGCGGCGGCGATGGCGGCGGCGGTGGCGGCGGGTAGAGGATGGGATGCCATTCCGGATGCGACTTCAGGCCGGCGACGAGCCCGCTGCGGAACTGCGGGTTGGCGGCCAGGCGGCGCCAGCGTTCGGCGAACACGCGGCGCAGGGACGGTTCGGCGTCGATCCAGGGCTGGGCGTCGGCATAGGTCATCTCGCCCAGGCGGCGCGGCGCCACGTCGGTGCTGAACGCGGCCAGGCGCGAGGGCAGCGAATCCATGAAGGCGCGCGGCATCGCCTGCACGAAGGCCGGCGATGCGCCGCGCCCAAGCACCGCCTTGCCGTTGGCGGGCACGGTGATGCGGTCGCCGGTCCGGAGCTGCTGCGCCGGCGCGTCGGGCGCGCGCGGCTGCACGCGCGAGGGGCCGGTCTCGGCGAAGGCTTCCGCGCTGCCGCCGTCCACGTCGAGGATGAGGCTGCCGGCGGCGGTGTCGGTATCGGCCACCGGGCTGCGCAGCGCGCCCGGGCCGTCCGCGGGCGCGGCCACCTTCGCCCAGCCGGTGAGCAGGTACACGCCGGCGTGGTTGCTCTCGCCGAGGTTGGGCGTGACCATGGCGCGGCTGTCGGGGCCCAGGGCGATGCCGGGACCGCCGGGGAATTCCAGCCGCAGCAGGCGCGTCTGGTGCCCGGTGGCCAGCAGGTCGCCGGCCTGCAGGCGCACGCCCTCGGCGAGCGCGAAGCGCCCGCCATCGCGCAGCAGCGTGGCGTCGCCATCGAGCATCGTCACCAGCGGCATGCGCGGCGCCGCCGACGCCGCGAGGGCGCCGGCCGCGAGGACAGCGCCCAGGACGAGGCGGGAAACGTGCGACGGCATAGTCGCGGATTATCGCCACCCCGGGGCCCGCCGGGCGTGACCTTGTGCCCGATTTCGAGGGGGGAACCCCCAGTGCGAGGCCGTCAGCGGCTGCCCGGGCCCGCCCGGACGCTTCGCGGCTGCATCAGGCGGTCGATCAGGCTGTAGAAGACCTGCTCAGTCTCCTGCGCGTCCAGCACGTACAGCCCGTGCAGCACGTCGTCGAAGAAGTAGCCCGATTCGCCGTCGGTGCCGACGTTGTCGCGACTGCGCACGATCTCGGATTCCCGGATCTCCAGCCGCAGCGCGGTCTTCAGCGCGATCATCGGCACCTCGGTCTCGCCGCCGTCCAGGAGATCCTGCAGCACGTCCAGCAGCGCCTGCTGGCGCGGCGTCGGGTCGTACCAGGGGTCGCTCCAGCCGGCCCAGTCCGTCTTGCAGCTGATGCCGTCGGGCAGCACATGATACGCGGCGGCGCGGGCCTTGTTGACCGCCTTGGCGGCGGACACGGCGGCGCGCAGGGCGCCGATGTACTGACGTGGTTTGGCCTGACTCATCGGAGCCTTCCGCAAGCGTTGGAAAAGCAGGCGCGCGGCCCACGTTTTCACGCGATCGCGGGCATGCCGTTCCCCCTCTTTTCGGCGTGCCCGCGGCCGGCTTTAACGCGGCCGTGGCGCGCGGGCATCGCCGGACGCGCGGCGCGTGGCATCGGCCACGCGAACCCCGGGCTTGTTGCACTTCGCCTCGGTCCGCGGTGCGCGCCGGAGTACGCTAGAGCCCGTTGCGCGACGCTGCGCGGCGAGGGCTCCGGGCGGGCCCTTCGGGACGCTCGTCAACAGGATCGGGGATCGACATGAACGGTCTGCGCTTTGGAATTCGCGTGCGGGCACGGGCGCTGGCGCTGGCCACGGCGGCCGTTGCCGGGTGGGTGTCGGCCGCGGACGCCCCGGCGCCGCTGCACCTGCGCATCGTCGGCGGGCTGGGCAGCCTGAACCAGTTCACGCACCACGAGCGGCCGTTCTGGGAAACCGAGCTCGCGCGGCTGAGCCAGGGCCGCTACACCGCCGAGATCGTGCCGTTCGATCGCGCCGGCATCCGCAGCCAGGAGGTGTTGACGCTGGTGCAGCTGGGCGCGGTGCCGTTCGCCGCGCTGCCGGTGTCCGGCGGCATCACCAAGGATCCGGAGCTGACCGGCCCCGACCTGGCCGGCCTGAACCCGGACATGGCCTCGATGCGCCGCTCGGTCGCCGCGTTCCGGCCCTACCTCGAGACCATGATGCGCGAACGCTACGGCATCGAGGTGCTCGCGCTGTACGTCTATCCGGCCCAGGTCGTGTACTGCAAGAAGCCGTTCTCCGGCATCAAGGGCCTGGCCGGCCTGCGCGTGCGCACGTCCGGGCCGGCGCAGTCGGACTGGGTGGAGGCCCTCGGCGGCAAGCCCGTCACCACCGGCTTCGGCGACATCCTGCCCCTGCTGGAGCGCGGCGAGCTCGACTGCGCGATCACCGGCACGATGTCGGGCAACACGATCGGCCTCGACAAGGCGACGTCGCACATCCATCCGATGGCCATCAGCTGGGGCCTGTCGCTGTTCGTGGCCAACGGCGCGGCCTGGAACGCGCTGCCGGCCGACCTCCAGGCGCTGATCCGGCGCGAGCTGCCGCGCGTCGAGCACGACATCTGGGACGAGTCCGAGCGCGAGACCGCCGACGGCCTGGCCTGCGACATCGGCGCCCCCACCTGCAAAGCGGGCCGGCCGGGCCACATGGTGGAGGTGCCGTCCTCGCCGGCCGACGAGCGCCTGCGCCGCGAGATCTTCGCCTCGACGGTGCTGCCGCGCTGGCTGCAGCGCTGCGGACCGCAGTGCGCGGCCGTCTGGAATCGCACGATCGCGCACGTCGCGGGGATCGAGGCTCGATGACGCCTTCGCTGCGACGCTCGAGCGCGATCGTCTGGGGCGCGACCTGCGCCCTGCTGCTGGCGCTGGTGCTGACCGCCGCCTGGCTGGTGGCCGAGGGGCGGCGCGAGGCGATCGCGCGAGCCGAGCAGTCCGTCACGCAGACGGTGTCCGCGTCGGAGTCCGAGATCAATCGCGCGCTGCTGTCGCTGGACCTGCAGCTCACCAGCTTGGCCGGCGTCATCGCGCCCGCCTGGCGCGCACCGGGCCAGCTCGACGCCGAGGCCGCGCATCGTGCGATGGCCGCGTTCAAGGATCGCCAGCTGCTGTTCACCGATGCCGCGCTGATCGACGACCAGGGCCACACGCTCGCCGCCAGCCTGCCGTCCAGCGACCGCAACGGCATGCAGCTGCCGGACGGCTTCGCCGCCAACCTGCTCGCCCAGCGCGTGCCGCAGCTGACCATCAGCGACCCGGCGATCAGTCCCGACACCACCGAGCCGTCCGTCTACATGGGCCGCGTCGTCGCGCTGCCCGACGGCCGGCGGGCGCTGGCGCTCGTCGAGGTGCCGGTGACCGCGCTGGCCGCGATCATCGCGCAGGCGGGCGGCAGCCCGGCGATCGCCGTCACGCTCGAACGCGGGGACGGCCAGCTGCTGGCGACGGTGCCCTCTGGTGCGAGCCTGCGCCCGCGCGAGGCGGCGCAATCCGTGCCCGACGCCGCGCTGCAGGGCCGCCCCGTCGTCGCGCCGTCGCGGCTGACCGGCGAGCCGGCGATCGTCGCCGCCCGGCCGACGTTGTACCGCTCGCTGCGCGTGACGGTGAGCCTGCCGCTGGACGACGCGCTGCAGGCCTGGCGCAGCAACCGCAACATCATCCTGATCGCGTCGGTGGCGCTGCTGGCGCTGACGCTGCTGGGCGGCGCGATGTCGCAGTGGCAGTTCAACCGGCTCGTCGACGCGCGCGGCGCCGCGGCGCGCTCCGCGCAGGCGCTCGACCAGGCGCTCGTCGTGCTGCCCGACGGCTTCCTGCTGTGCGACCAGGACGACCGCGTCGTGCGCTGGAACGAACGCTTCCTCGAGATGTTCCCGTGGCTGCGCGGCGTGATCCGCGCCGGCATCACGCACGCCGAGCTGACGCAGGCCACGCGCTCCGCCAGGGAGTTCGACGCGACCGAGGAGGCGGGCAACGAGTGGCTGGACGAGCGCCTGCGCGCGCGCCGCCGCGGCGAGAGCGAGCGCTCGCGCGAGCTCACCAACGGCATGATGGTGCGCATCACCGACCGCCGCACGCCCGACGGCGGCATGGTCAGCATCTACCACGACGTCACCGCGGCCGAGCGCCGGCTGGCGCAGGCCAAGGAGAACGCCGAAGCCGCCAACCAGGCCAAGTCGCAGTTCCTGGCCACCATGAGCCACGAGATCCGCACGCCGCTGAATGCCGTGCTGGGCCTGAACGAGCTGATGCTGCACTCGCCGCTCGACTCGCAGCAGCGCCGCCACGCCGAGCTGATCGGCAGCTCCGGCCGGCTGCTGCTGGCGCTGATCAACGACATCCTCGACGTCTCGCGCATCGAGGCCGGCCAGATGCAGCTCACGACGGCGCCGTTCAGCGTCCGGCCGGCGGCCGAGGGCGTGGTGGCGCTGATGCGCGAGCGCGCCGTGTCCAAGGGCCTCGCGCTGCGCCTGGAAGTGACGCCGCACGACGACGCGCTGATCGAGGGCGACGTGATCCGCATCCAGCAGATCCTGTTCAACCTGGTGGGCAATGCCGTCAAGTTCACCGACCAGGGCGTGGTGCAGGTGACCGTGGCGGTGCAGCCGGGCGCGGGGCGCGACGTCACGCTGCGCATGGACGTCAGCGACACCGGCATCGGCATTCCCGAGAGCGCGATGCCCACGCTGTTCGACCGCTTCACGCAGGCCGACTCCACCACCATGCGGCGCTACGGCGGCAGCGGCCTGGGCCTGGCGATCACGCGCGAGATCGTGCAGATGATGGGCGGCAGCATCGCCACCACCAGCACGCCGGGCCTGGGCAGCCGCTTCACGGTCACGATCCCGAGCCGCCGGGTCGAGCGCGTCGAGGCGGCGCCCGACGCGCCGCCGTCCGGCCAGGCCGAACCGGCGCGGCCGGCGCTGCGCCTGCTCGTGGCCGAGGACAACGACGTCAACCAGATCCTCATCAACGCACTGCTCACGCGCATGGGGCACCGCGTGCACCTGGTGGCCAACGGCCGGCTGGCGGTCGAGGCCGTGCGCCGCGGCGACTACGACCTGGTGCTGATGGACCTGCAGATGCCCGAGATGGACGGCATGGAGGCCACGCAGGCGATCCGCGCGCTGGGTGGCACGTTCGCGTCGCTGCCGGTCATCGCGATGACCGCCAACGCGTTCGACGAGGACCGCCAGGCCTGCCTGGCCGCCGGGATGGACGACTACGTGGCCAAGCCGATCGACGTTGCGCAACTGGCCGAGGCCATCGCGCGCTGCACCGCGACGGTCGGCTGAAAGACGGGCGTCGCGTCCTGGCGCGCGTCTTGCATGCGAAACTGTCCGCCTGGATGATCGCCCGCGACGACGCACCAGATCGACCGCCGTGGCCTCCGTCCGGACGCCGTGAACCCGACCCCGCACGATGCTTCGCCTCGAACTCATCGACATCAGCAAGCAGTACCCTGCCGTCAAGGCCAACGACCGCGTCCACCTGCGCGTCGAGGCGGGCGAGATCCACGCCGTTCTGGGCGAGAACGGGGCGGGCAAGTCCACGCTGATGAAGATCATCTACGGCGCGACGCGGCCCGACGAGGGCGAGATGCGCTGGGACGGCCGCGCCGTCGAGATCCGCAATCCGCAGGAAGCGCGTTCGCTGGGCATCGCGATGGTGTTCCAGCACTTCAGCCTGTTCGACACGCTGACCGCGGCGGAGAACGTCTGGCTGGGCCTGGACAGGTCGTGGTCGCTGGCCGACGTCACCCGGCGCATCACCGAGGTGGCGCACGAGTACGGCCTGGACGTCGACCCGCTGCGGCCGGTGCACACCTTGTCGGTGGGCGAGCGCCAGCGCGTCGAGATCGTGCGCGCGCTGCTCACCAAGCCGCGCCTGCTGATCCTGGACGAGCCCACGTCGGTGCTCACGCCGCAGGCCGTGCAGGCGCTGTTCGTCACGCTGCGCAAGCTCGCGGCCGAGGGCTGCAGCATCCTGTACATCAGCCACAAGCTCGACGAGATCCGCGCGCTGTGCCACAAGTGCACCGTGATGCGCGGCGGCCGCGTCACGGGCGAGGTCGACCCGCGCCAGGAGAGCAACGCCGGCCTGTCGCGCCTGATGATCGGCGCCGAGCCGCCGCAGCTCGAACATCGCCCGGCCGCGCCCGGCGAGCAGGTGCTGGCCGTGCGCGGGCTCACGCTGGCGCGCACCGGCGCCTTCGGCGCGGACCTGGCCGACGTCGCGTTCGAGGTGCGCCGCGGCGAGATCCTGGGCATCGCGGGCGTGTCGGGCAACGGGCAGCAGGAGCTGATGGCGGCGTTGTCCGGCGAGGACGGCCGCGCGCCCCCCGATGCCATCCATCTGTTCGGCCGGCCCATCGGCGGCCATTCGCCGCGCCGGCGACGCGCGCAGGGACTGCATTTCGTGCCCGAGGAGCGGCTGGGCCGCGGTGCGGTGCCGGCGCTGTCGCTGGCGCAGAACACCCTGCTGACGCGCACCGAGGCGGTGGCCCATTCGGGCTGGATCCGCGTCGGCCAGGCGGTCGCGCTCGCGCAGCGGCTGATCGAGCGCTACAACGTCAAGGCCGCCGGCCCGCACGCGCCGGCGCGCAGCCTGTCGGGCGGCAACCTGCAGAAGTTCATCGTCGGCCGCGAGATCGACGCCGGCCCGAAGCTGCTGATCGTCTCGCAGCCCACCTGGGGCGTGGACGTCGGCGCGGCGGCGCAGATCCGCGCCGCGCTGATCGCGCTGCGCGATGCCGGTTGCGCCGTGCTGGTGGTCAGCGAGGATCTGGACGAGCTGTTCGAGATCTCCGACCGGCTGGTCGTCATCGCGCGCGGCCGCGTCTCGCCGTCGGTGCCCGCGCCGCAGGCCACGCGCGAGCAGGTCGGCCGCTGGATGAGCGGGCTGTGGAACGACGAGGCCGCGAACGCGGGCGGGGAGGCGGCGCATGCTGCGGCTTGAACCGCGTCCGGCGCCGAGCCGGGCGATGTCGCTGCTGTCGCCGCTGCTGGCGCTCGCCGCCACGGTCGTCATCGGCATCGCGCTGTTCGCGCTGCTGGGCAAGGATCCGGCGCGTGGCCTGGCGGTGTTCTTCGTCGAGCCGTTCCGCGGCACGTACGCCGTCTCCGAGCTGTGCGTGAAGGCGACGCCGCTGATGCTGATCGGGCTGGGCCTGGCCGTGTGCTATCGCGCCAACGTCTGGAACATCGGCGCGGAGGGCCAGTTCGTGCTGGGCGCGATCGCGGCCACGTGGGTGGCACTGCGCGCGACGCCCGACACCGGCCATTGGATCGTCGTGCCCATCCTGCTGGCGGGCGTGGCGGGCGGCATGGCGTGGGCGGCGATCGTCGCCTTCCTGCGCGACCGGGCCAACGCGAACGAGATCCTCGTCAGCCTGATGCTGGTCTACGTCGCGGTGCAGTTGCTGAACTACCTGGTCTACGGCACCTGGAAGGACCCGGAGGGCTACAACTTCCCCCAGACCATCACCTTCCTCGACGCCACGAAGATCCCGCGCCTGTTCGCCGGCCTGCGGGTGAACATCGGCTTCGTCGTGGCGCTGCTGTCGGTGGGCGCGTTCTGGCTGTACCTGTTCCGCGCGTTCGGCGGCTTCCGGATGCAGGTCGGCGGCCTGGCCGCGGCGGCGGCGCGCTACGCCGGGTTCTCGTCGCGGCGCGCGCTCTGGACGGCGCTGCTGGTCTCGGGCGGCATGTCGGGCCTGGCCGGTGCGCTGGAGGTGGCGGGCCCGGTCGGCCAGCTCACGCCCTACGTGCCGGCGGGCTACGGCTTCGCCGCGATCATCGTCGCCTTCGTCGGCCGCCTGCACCCGGTGGGCATCCTCTTCTCGTCGCTGCTCATGAGCCTGTTCTACATCGGCGGCGAGCTCGCGCAGTCGCGCCTGGGGCTGCCCAAGTCGCTCACCGGCGTGTTTCAGGGGCTGCTGCTGTTCTCGCTGCTGGCCAGCGACACGCTGATCCACTACCGCGTGCGCTGGCGCCCCGCGCACCCGGCGCATCCCATTCCTGCGCCCAAGGGACCGGCCGCGTGATGGACACCTACGCCCTCCTGCTGGCCGCCACGCTCAACGCCGGCACCATCCTGGCCATCGCCGGCCTGGGGCTGCTGATCAACGAGCGCGCGGGCGTCGTCAACCTCGGCGCCGAGGGCATGATGCTCGTGGCCGCCATCGCCGGATTCGCCACCGCGGTGCAGACGGGCAACGACTGGCTCGCGTTCGGCGCCGGCGCGCTCGCGGGCGCCGTGATGGCCGCGGCGTTCGGCGTGCTGGTGATCTGGCTCAACACGAACCAGTACGCGACGGGCCTGGCGCTGAGCCTGTTCGGCAGCGGCTTCTCGGCGTTCGTCGGCATCCACTACACGCAGGAACGCCTGGGCCCGCGGCCGCACTACGCCATCCCCGGACTCGCCGACATCCCGTTCGTCGGCCCGGCGCTGTTCCGCCAGCATCCGATGGTGTACCTGGCCATCGTGCTGACCGCGGCCATCGCCTGGTTCCTGTACCGCTCGCGCGCCGGGCTCGTGCTGCGCGCGGTGGGCGAGTCGCCCGAGTCGGCCCACGCGCTGGGCTATCCGGTGCGCCGCATCCGGCTGCTGGCCGTGGTCGGTGGCGGCGCGCTGTGCGGCGTGGCGGGCGCCTACCTGTCGGTGATCTACACGCCGCTGTGGGTCGAGGGCATGGTCGCCGGCAAGGGCTGGATCGCGCTGGCGCTGACGACCTTCGCCACCTGGCGGCCGTCGCGCGTGCTGCTGGGGGCCTGGCTGTTCGGCGGCGTGACGATGCTGCAGTTCCACCTGCAGGGCCAGGGCGTGGCCATCTCGAGCCAGCTCCTGACGATGCTGCCCTACCTCGCCACCATCGGAGTGCTGGTGCTGATCTCGCGCAATCCGGCGTGGATCCGTGCCAACATGCCCGCTTCGCTGGGCAAGCCTTTCTTCCCCGGCGGCTGAACGCCGAAACGCAAATCCAAGAGGAGAGATCCATGACGACTTCCACCCGCCGCGGCGTGCTTCGCGGCACCGCGCTCGGCAGCATCGCGATCGCGGCCGCGCTCGCCGGTTGCAGCAAGAAGGAGGAGGCCGCAGCACCGCAGGCTGCCTCGGCCCCCGTGGCCGCGGAACCGGCCTCGGCCGCCTCGGGCGCGCTCAAGGTCGCGTTCGTCTACGTCGGCCCGGTCGGCGACGGCGGCTGGAGCTTCGCGCACGACAACGCCCGCAAGGCGCTCGAGAAGGAACTCGGCGACAAGGTCAAGACGACCTACGTCGAGAGCGTGCCCGAGTCGGCCGATGCCGAGCGCGTGTTCCGCGACCTCGTCGCCCAGGGCAACACGCTCGTCTTCGGCACCAGCTTCGGCTACATGGAACCCATGCTCAAGGTGGCGGCCGACAACAAGGGCGTGCGCTTCGAGCACGCCACCGGCTACAAGACGCTGGACAACCTGCGCACGTACGACAGCCGCACCTACGAGGGCGCCTACATGGCCGGCGTGGTCGCGGGCGGCATGACCAAGAGCAACGTCATCGGCGTCGTCGGCTCGATCCCCATTCCCGAGGTGATCCGCAACATCGACAGCTACACCCTCGGCGCGCAGAGCGTGAACCCGAAGGTCAAGGTGCGCGTGGTCTGGGTCAACGAGTGGTTCAACCCGCCCAAGGAGACCGAGGGCGCGCAGTCGCTGATCGACGGCGGTGCCGACGTGCTGCTGCAGAACACCGACTCCAGCGCCGTGCTGCAGACCGCCGAGAAGAACGGCAAGTACGCGTTCGGCTGGGATTCGGACATGACGCACTACGGCCCGAAGGCGCACCTCGCGTCGGCGGCCATCAACTGGACCCCGTACTACATCCAGGCCGCGAAGGACGCGATCGACGGCACCTGGAAGACGGGCAAGAGCTGGTGGGGCGTCAAGGAAGGCGCCATCGACCTGGTGTCGATCTCCGACAAGGTGCCCGCCGACCTCAAGGCCAGGGTCGACAAGGTCAAGGCCGGCCTCAAGGACGGCTCGTTCTCGATCTGGAAGGGCCCGATCAAGGACAACACCGGCAAGGAAGTGCTCAAGGATGGCCAGGTCGCCGACGACGCCTTCCTCGGCGGCATCAAGTTCTTCGTGGCCGGCGTCGACGCGCCGGTGCCGGGCGCGAAGTGACCCGCCTCGCGCGCGCCCGCACGGGCGCCTGACGCTCGCGCACGCGGGAGGCTTCGGCCTCCCGCGGTCGTTTCGGGCCCGGCCCGCGTGCGCGATACGGAGCGATCTCGGTGGACGGCTACACCGCCCGCGGGTCGAACCGGGCGTCGCGGCGCGCCTCGAGATCGCGTGCCTCCTCGGTCCGGCCCGCGGCCTGCGCGGCGCGGATCGCCAGCGTGTAGGCGCGACGCGTCTCGCGGGCCAGCAGGTTGATGCGTGCCCAGTGGAGCGCGCGTTCGGGGTCGGCGCCGGCGTCCATGTAGAACTCGGCGGCGTGGTCGGCGAACGCCAGGGGATGCCGCTGCAGCAGCTCCTCGAAGCGGACGCGCGCCTGTTCGACTTCCCGCGCCCCGAGCGCGGCGTCGCCGCTGCGCCGGTGCAACGATCCCAGCAGCGCGAGGCTCTCCGGATCGCGCGAGATCGCGACGATGCGTTCGAGATGCGCGACGGCGTCGGCGGTGTCGCCGCGCCGGGCCTCCAGTTCGGCCAGGTGCAGGTTCGCGGGCACGTACGATGGCACCTGGCGCAAGGCCTCGGCGTACATCGCGGCGCCGCGCCGAGGGTCGCCGGCCTGCTCCGACCACATCAGGCCGCGCGCGAACCAGACGGCCGCCGCGGGGAAGGGCGACGTGGTGTCGAGGTCGTGCAGCGCCGCGTCGTAGAGCGCGTCGGCCGCCTCGATGTGGCCGACGGCGGCCTCCGCCAGCGCGAGCGCGCAATGCGAGCCGAAGCCGGGGCGGCGGGCCGCCTGCGCGCGCAGCGCGGGCAGCGCGTCCTGCGCCTGGCCCAGCGCGATCTGCAGCGACGCCCGCTGCGCGCGCACCGCGTCCGGCGATGCACCCGCGCGCTGCGCGGCGTCGAGGTCCAGGCCCGCCTCGTAGAACCGGTGCGCCGCAGCGCGGGCGTGAGCGCGCCGCAGCAGCGAGGTGGGGCCCTGGTCGTTCGGCTCGGTGAGCGCGGCCACGCGATCGAGCACGTCGTGGTCGGCGAGGAACTGTCCGCGCAGGAGCAGCAGGTCGACCGCGCCGGGCTCGCCCGCCGCCTGCTCGATGAGGCCGTCGAGGTTGGCGAGCGCGATGTCGCCGTCGGTGCTGGCGCCGGTGCGGGCGTCGGCCGCTGCGATCGTCGTGCAGGCCCAGAGCAGGGCGCCGAGGCAGGCGCTGCGACGCAGGGCGAATCGGATGGAAGTGCGAGTCATGGTGCCGCCAGGAAAGGGAAGTCGGTGCTGGAATGGACGCGGTCGTCGTGGTCGACGCCGTCGTCCGACGTGTCCGGGGTGCCGCGGATCAGCAGCGAACGGAAGACGCCGTTGACGTCCACGTTCGGCGAGCGTCCGCCGCAGTCGGCGTTGGGCGCGCCGAACGCGGCGCGCTCGACGGCGAGGTAGTCGACGCAGGTGGTGCGGCGGCTGTCGATCCACAGGCGGTCGTCGGCGAGCAGCGTGGCCAGGCGCTGGTAGCGCGCGGGCGAGTCCTTGCCGGCCTCGGCCAGCCACTGGTTGCCGGCGACGCCGTCGAAGCCGTCGTACAGCGCGAGGTTGCGGCCGATTTCGGTCGCGAAGGCCTGCCAGCCCTCGGGGTCGGCGCGGTTGTAGCCTTCCTTCAACGCGTCGGCGATGTCGGACTCGCCCACCGTCGCGAGCAGCGCGTTGGCCGTCAACGGCCGGCCGACGCGATCGATCGGCGCGCCGGCCGACGGCGGCTGCACGCCGTGCTCGCCCGCGGGCTGGCGCCGTTCGGTGCGCGCCCAGACCGCGAGCAGGGGGCCGCCCGCGGCGACCACCGGCAGGTCGATCGACACGACGATCGCCGACGTCTTCCAGCCGGCCAGGAAGTTGGCCGCCGGGCCGCCATTGGTCTGGTGCCAGGCGTCGTGCATGGCCTTGAGCGTGGCCTCGTCGAAGTGCGCGAAGCCACTGGCGTCGCGCGTCGCGGCACCGCTGCGCAGGGCCGCGCCGGCCTGGTCGAGCGCCGCCCGCGTGCCGCGCACGTTGTTGAAGTACGGGTCGTCGCGCGGACCGGCGAAGACCCGGAAGCGGTGCTTGCGGCTGTCCAGGCCGCGCGGCGACGCGACGTCGCCGTGCAGGCGGTCCTGCGTGCCCGCCCAGCAGGTGGCGGCGCCGTCGACCTCGAACTGGCAGGCGATGCGCAGGCTGGCGGTCGTGTGGCCGAAGGACGGGCCGCTGTCGACCGTCATCACGTACTGCACCTGGTCGGAGAAGCGCCGCCCGACGATGTCGAGCGCCAGGTTCAGGCGCCGGCCGTCGGCGGACGTCCAGGCGTACAGGTCGCCGATGTCGGCCGCGGGGTCGCCGAGCACGGTGGGGGTGTCGAGATGATCGGACGCGAGGGCCGGCGGGCCGAGGAGGGCGGCGGCGAGCGCGAGGCCCGCGCCGAACGGGCGGGCGGCGGTGAACTGGTTCATGGGGTGGTCCTGTCGTTGCGGGTGACACCGGTCAGGGTGCCGAGGAGCCCACGATAGGCAGCACCGCCGGCCAATACTTTGCAAAAACTGCGGTCACCGCTTTTTGCTAGAGTGAACCCATGCCCAGCGCCCTGCCCGAAGCCCCCGCCGCGGAGCGCGAGTACCGCGACGTCCGGCGCGCGAGCGGCCTCGCGCTGCGCCACTGCCGCTGCTGCGCGGGCGTGGACGATCCGGCGGTCGAGGAGGCGCACACCGCGTTCTCCGTGACCCTGGTCGAGCGCGGCGCCTTCACCTACCGCACCCGCGCGGGCCGGGCCCGGCTGAGCGCCGGCTGGCTGATGCTGGGCAACGAGGGGGACGCCTACGCCTGCTCGCACGAGGACGGCGACGGCACCGGCGACGACTGCGTCGCGCTGTCGTTGTCCGAGGCGATGGTCGACGGCATGCTGTCGGCGCTCGGCTCGTCCGGATCGCGCCTGCGCTTCGATCGCGCCGGCCTGCCGCCCGTGCCGCGCGTGACCGCGCTGCTGCAGGCCCTGGGCAGCGGCGGCGCCGAGGGCTTCGCGCTCGAGGAGGCCGCCTTCGCGACGGTCGCCGCGGTGCACGGCGCGCTGCACCACACCGCGCCCACGGCCGCGCTGGCGCGCGACGACGAGCGCGCCCGCGCCGCCATGCTGCACATGGACGCCCATGGCACCGAGGAACTGTCGCTCGACGACCTGGCGCGCGCCGCCGACCTCAGCCCGTTCCACCTGCTGCGCGTGTTCCGCCAGGCGATCGGCATCACGCCCCACCAGTACCTGATGCGCGTTCGACTGCAACGGGCGATCGCGCTGCTGCGCGACACCCGGCTGCCGATCACCGAGATCGCCTATGCGTCGGGCTGGGCCGACCTGTCGAACTTCAATCGCGCATTCCTGCGGGAGCTGCGCTGCTCGCCGCGCGAACTGCGGCGCGGCGATCCGAAGCTGCTGTCGCGCGAGGCGATGCCTGCGAAGGGACGCCCGGGCCACTGAGGAGCCCCCGGCTGATGGTGGACACGTGCCCCGTTCGCGGGCACGGGCTGCGAACGGCCGTGGCGGGCTACGGCGAGCCCGCTCCGGCGGTGACGCAGTTCGTCCCGACCGTCGTGCCGGAAAGCCGGAGCTGCGCGCCCGACGGGCATCTGCGCGGAACGCGCCTTGCCCGCAACCGGCCCGACGCACGCGGAGAAGCCTCATGACTGCTCTCGACTTCGGAGATTTCGCGACGGGGATGGTCGATGCAGGCTCCACGCGCATCTTCACGCGCCGGGGAGGCGCAGGCCGCCCCCTGCTGCTGCTCCACGGGTTTCCCGAGACTCACCTGATGTGGCGGTCGGTCGCGCCGATCCTCGCGCGCGACCATCTCGTGGTCTGTGCGGACCTTCGCGGCTATGGCGCGAGCGAGTGTCCGCCCTCCGATCCCGACCATGAGGCGTATTCGAAGCGAGCCATGGCGCAGGACATGGTCGAGGTCATGGCTTCGTTGGGCCACGAGCGATTCGCGGTGGTGGGCCATGATCGAGGCGGGCGGGTGGCCTACCGGCTTGCCCTCGACCATCCCGAACGCTGCGCCTTCCTCGCAGCATTGGATGTCGTGCCCATCGGCGAGGCGTGGGATCGCGCCGATGCACGTCTCGCGCTCGGATACTGGCCGTGGTCCTTGCTCGCTCTGGAGCACCCGCTTCCCGAGCTGGTGCTGCGGCGCCTGGCCTCTGCCGTCGTCGATGCCGCGTTCGACGGGTGGGGATCCGCGCCGGAAGCGTTTTCCAACGAGGTGCGCAAGGCCTACGCGCAAGCCCTGGAAGACCCGGCTCATGCGCGCGCCATCTGCGAGGAGTACCGCGCGGCCGCGACGGTGGACCGGCAGCACGACGAGCTGGATCGCCAGGCCGATCGGCGCATCACGTGCCCCGTGACGGCCTTGTGGAGTTCGCGCGGCCCCTTGGCCGAGTGGTATGCCGATGCGGGCGGCCCGCTCGGCATCTGGAGCCGATGGGCGACCCAGGTCACGGGCCAGGGCGTGGACGCGGGGCACTTCTTCCCGGAGGAACTGCCTCGACAGACGGCGCAGATGCTGACGCGAAGCCTGGCCGCCGCAAACTGGTGAGGGCCCGCCTGCCGGCGATCGGCCCCGGTGCCGGGCCTTGCCAGGCAAGCCGCGCGGAGCCTTGGTTCCGATCTCACCGGGTGGGCCCCCCGCTTGCCCGCGCGCGCCTGCCGGCTTCCCGACCGGCAAACGTTCCGACGCATCGGATCGATCGGCCCTGCGACGGCCGGATCGGCGCCCGTGCGTCGGGCCTTGTTTGGCAAGGAGAAACTTCCATGACGACCAGACTCGCAAGATCCCTCGCGGCGGCCGCGTTGTCCGGCTTCGCCGGACTGGCTTCGGCCGCAGCGACGCCCATCGACCTCCTCACCGCCCCGGGCGTGCCGGGAACCGGCGGCGACGCGACGGTCTACGGCTCCTGCTATTGCGATCAGGCGTCGTGGTTCTCGCCGGTGATGTTGCTGGGGCCCGGGACCTACGACTTCGGCACGGTGCGCCAGTACTGGGTGCTGTCGGGGATCACGCCGGACGGCGGGCCGGACCAGGGCTACCTCTGGCTGCTCTTCTCCCCGGTGGAGACCTCGGGAACCTGGCCGGAGGACTTCCCGCCGCAGACCACGTCCATGATCCCGGACCTGGTCCTGTGCCAGCAGGACGACGCCGCCTGCTACGCCAGCTACGACGGGCGGTTCGTCGACGAGCATCTCGTCTTCACCCTGCCCCAGGGGCAGAACGCCGTGCAGGTCGGCCTCATCGGCCACTACCTGTACACGCCCCCGGTGGCGGCGGCGGTGCCCGAGCCCGTCACGCCGGCCCTGCTGCTCGCCGGCCTGGCGGCGATGGCGGCGCTGACGCGGCGCCGCGGTCGAGCATGATCGTCCGCCCGGCCCGGCGCTCATGGAAAAGGCCCGGCGCGACCTGGGTCGTCCGGGCCTGGCGCGAGGCGGCGCGGCCTAGTTCTTCGCCGGCATGTCCTTGGTCAGCGCGTCGAGCTCGTCGGTCAGGCGCGCCATGCGGGCCACCAGCGCACGGTAGGGCGCCGGCGAGGCCATGTCGAGGCCGGCCTTCCTGACGACCTGGTAGGCGTCGTCCGAGCCGCCGGACTTGAGCATGTCGAGATAGCGCGCGCGCAGGTCGTTGTCGCCCTTCTCGATGCCCTCGGCGAAATACGCGGCGGCGCTGATCGACGTGGCGTACTGGAACACGTAGTAGTCCGTGTAGAAGTGCGGGATGTATTCCCACTCGGTGCCGTACAGGTCCTCGATCTTCATCACGCCCTGGTCGTGGCCGTAGTAGCGGCGCAGCAGGTCGAGATAGATCTTCGAGAGGTCTTCTCCGGTCAGCGGCTGGTCCTTCTCGGCGGCCTCGTGCGACTTCAGCTCGAACTCGGCGAACAGCGCCTGGCGGAAGAACGTGGTGCGCAGAGACTCGAGCTGGCGCGTGATCGCGTAGATCTTCTCGGCCTTGGTCTTCGCGTTCCTGGCGACGTAGTCGGCCAGCAGCATCTCGTTGGTCGTGGACGGGATCTCGGCGACGAAGATGCCGTAGTTGGCGAGCTCGTAGGGCTGCGCGGCGTTGGCCAGCACCGAGTGCATCGCATGGCCCCACTCGTGGGCGACCGTCGAGACGCTCTCGTAGTTGTTGTTGAAGCTCATCAGGACGTACGGATGCACGTCGTAGGCGGCCGGGTTCATGTAGGCGCCCGAGCGCTTGCCCTTGCGCGGCACGGCGTCCATCCAGCCTTCCTGGAAGTGCTGGCCGAGCGCCTTGACGTAGTCCTCGCCCAGCGGCGCGACGCCCTGCAGCGTCAGCGCCTCGGCTTCGCCGAGCGTGTAGCTGCGCGGGGCCTTCACGAGCTCGGCGTAGATGTCGGAGTACTTCTGCTCCTTCAGGCCCAGCATGCGGCCGCGCAGCTTCAGGTAGCGTTGCAGCGTGGGCAGGCCGGCGTTGGTCTCGGCCACCAGCGTGCGGTAGACGGACTCGGGCGTGTTGTCCTGCGCGAGCTTGGATTGCAGCGCGTTGTCGAACTTGTGCGAGCGGGCATCGAACACCACGCCCTTCAGGTGCGCCACGTAGATGGCGCCGATCGTGCGCTGGAATTCCTTGAAGACGGGCCAGAACGACTTGAAGACGAGGTCGCGCACCTTCGGGTCGCCATCCTCGCGCAGCTTGACGTAGGTCTCCTGGTCGAGCGTCACCTTCTTGCCGCGGATCGTGACGGTGGGCCACGGCAGGTCGGCGTTGGCCAGCAGTTCATAGATCTGCGTGGGCTGCGACAGCGGGTCCGACGCGCCCGCCATCAGGGCCTCTTCGCTCGCCGACAGCGTGTGCGCGGCCAGGCGCAGCATCGTGTGCAGCGCGTAGGCGTGCGGCGCGAGCTTGGGCTCGGCGGCGATGAAGGCGTCGATCCTGGCCTGGCCGACGGCCGCGACCTCCGGGTTCTCCCACGCCTCGGCCTGCGCGAACTGCGTCTGGGCGGCGGCGGACTGCTGGCGCAGCGCCTGGTTGGCCGTGACCTGGGTGTCGGCGTCCGCCTTCAGGCTCGCGTACGTGTCCAGGCGATTGAGCTCGCGGTTGACGTCGGACATCACGGTCATCGCGTGCAGCAGGCTGGCGGCGCTCGTGCCCATCGTGCCCTGCAGGGCCTTGACCTCGGGCAGGCGGGCCAGCAGCTTCTGGCGCGCGGCTTCCCACGCGACGTCGTCGGCGTACAGCGTCGTCAGGTTCCAGAGCGCCGGCGGGCTGGCCGCGGTGCCGGTGGTCGACGGGGCGGACGCCGCGGTGGCGGCCTGGGTCACGGGCGCTGCGAGGGTGGCGAGCGCGGTGGCGAGTGCGATGACGGTGAGTTTCATGGTTCCCGGCGGTTGCGAAATGGGCGACGCGGGACGATACCGCTTCGCGGCGCCATTTCCGCCGCGGGCGTGGCCCCGAGGCGACGAACTGCGGAACCGGTGGGGCCAGTCGCGGCAGTGAAAACCCTCGGTCGTCGCTTCAGGCCGTGAAGAATCGATAGACCGAGCGGCTTCGATAGGCCTGGCCGGGCCGCAGCACGGTCGAGGGCCAGTCGTCGTGGTGCGGCGAGTCGGGGCTATGCTGCGGCTCCAGGCACACCGCGGCGCCGCGCTGGAGAACCTCGCCGCCGTGGCCGGCCAGGCTGCCATCCAGGAAATTGCCCGAGTAGAACTGCAGCGCCGGCTCGGTCGTGTGCAGCTCCATCGCGCGGCCCGACGCGGGATCCTCCAGGCGCGCCGCCAGCCGCAGCGTGCCGATGCGCGCGTCGTCCAGGATCCAGTTGTGGTCGTAGCCGCCGCCCGCGGCCAGTTGCGGATGGCCGTCGTCCAGGCGGTCGCGGATGGCGGTCGGCGCGCGGAAGTCGAACGGCGTGTCCGCGACCTCGGCGATGCCCATCGGGATCAGCTTGCCGTCGACCGGGTTGTAGCGGCTGGCCGGCAGCGTCAGCACGTGATCCAGCGCCGTGCCGTGCCCGGCGAGGTTGAAGTAGTCGTGGTGGCTGAGGTTGACGACGGTGGGGCGGTCGGTGGTGGCCTCGTAGTCGACGCGCCAGCTGCGGTCGGCGCCCAGCGAGTAGGTGACGCGCGCCTCCACGCGCCCGGGAAAGCCTTCCTCGCCGTCGGCGCTGACGTAGCGCAGCGTCGCGGCCGGGCCGCCGAGCGCGTCGTCGTGCTCGCGCAGCGACTCGATCTCCCACAGCCGCGTGCCCCAGCCGTGCGTGCCACCGTGCAGGCAGTTCGTGCCGTTGTTGCGCGAAAGCGCGAACGTCTCGCCGTCGATCACCAGGTCGCCGAGCGCGATGCGGTTCGCGTAGCGGCCCACGATCACGCCGAAGAACGGATTGCGCTGCTCGTAGTCGGCGAGGCTGTCGAAGCCGCGCACGACGTTGGCGACGACGCCGGCGCGATCCGGTGCCCGCAGCGTGGTGACGATGCCGCCCAGCGTGATGAAGGACAGTGCCAGGCCGCCGTGCGACAGCGTGATCTCGTGGACGGCGCGGCCGTCGCACAGGTGGCCGAATTCGCGCTGCAGGAGCTTGGCCGGAGGATGTTGGCTCATGTGAAGGTGCTGCTGTGTTGTCGGAGGGGCTGGCGCGCGGCCTCGGCCTGCACGCGCTTCGCATGCTCGAGCCAGCGGCCGTGCCGCCAGCGCTGCAGCATGAACAGGCCGCGCAGCCATTCGTCGAGGATCAGCGCGGCCCACACGCCGACCAGGCCGAAGCCCAGGTGCGTGCCCAGCAGCCAGGCGCCGAGCAGCATGATCCCCCACTGCGACAGCAGACCCGCGACCAGCGGGAAGCGGCTGTCCCCGCTGGCGCGCAGCGCGTTGATGATGATGAGGTTGAAGCTGCGGCCCGGCTCCAGCAGCAGGCCCAGCAGGATCAGCGTGCGGCCCAGCGCGACGATCTGCGGGTCGTCGGTGAACAGCCGCAGCGCCCACGGCGCGGTCAGCGCGAACACGATCGCCACGCCGGCCGTCACGATCAGGCCCAGCCGCATGTTGGCCAGGCACTGCCGGCGCGCCTCCTCGAAGCGGCCCGCGCCGACCAGGCGTCCCACGATGATCTCGTTGCCGATGCCGATCGACAGGCATGCCAGCATCTCGATCTGCGCGATCTGCATCGTGTAGGCCTGCGTGGCCAGCATGCGCTCGCCCATGCGCGCCGTCAGCGCCGTGATGATCGTGAACGACGCGAACCAGCTGATGTTCTCCAGCACCGCGGGAAAGCCCAGCGATAGCAGCCGGCGCAGGTCCGCCAGGTGGATGTTGAACAGGTGGCGCAAGCGCAGCCGCAGGCCGATGCGGCGCGACACCAGCACCCACAGCGCGATGACGGCCAGCAGCCGGCTGGTCGACGCGGCGATCGCGATGCCCGTCACGCCGAGCGCCGGCAGGCCGCCGAGCCCGAAGATCAGCAGCGCGCTCAGGCCCGCGTTGACGGCGTTCTGCGCGAGGATCACGTACATCACCTCGCGCGTGTGGCCGTGCGCGCGCAGCACGGCGCACAGCGCGAAGATCATCGATTCCATGAACAGCGTGCCGCCCATCCAGTGCAGGTAGGGCAGCGCGTAGGCCATCAGCGGCGGCGTCAGCTGCACCCAGCGCAGCAGCGTGGGCGCCAGCACCCCCAGCAGCACGCTGAACAGCGCGCCCAGCCACAGGTTGGTGGCCACCGCGCCGCGCGCCATGCGGCGTGCGCCCGCGCGGTCGTCCAGGCCCAGGTGATGCGTCGTCGCGATCGAGGCGCCCACGGCCAGCACGTTGAAGCCGACGAGGAACATCACCAGGATCTGCGAAGCGCTGCCGAGCGCAGCGACGGCGTTGTCGCCGATGCGGCTGGCCATCAACGTGGACACCACGTTGGTGAGCATGTGCAGCGACTGCTCGGCGAAGATGGGCCACGCCAGGCGCAGCAGCCCGGGCGGCGGCGCGTCGGGCTCGTGCGTGCCGGGGAGCCGGGAGACGGTGGACATGGGGCGGCAGCTTACCGGCGATTGGTTACGAGCGATTACGGAGCGTCCCGGCCGGGGTGGATCCTGCGACTGCGCGCAGGATGACGGGCCTGCGCGCGACGCGGCTGGCGGCACCGTCGCGGGACGACGACCCGACCGGCCCGTGAGGCCGGCCCGCGGCGCCGGTCATCCTGCGCGCAGTCGCGGGATCCGCGCACGCGAAGCGTGCATCCACGTAAAAGTATGACTATAAATCGACAAGTCGCGGCGTCGCCGCTTACACTGGCGGTACGAGGCCTAATATAGTCATACTTTAATCAGGAAGCCGAGACATGACCGCTCCCCGCCAATCCGCGCGCTACCAGGGCGTGTTTCCCGTGGTGCCGACGATCTTCGACGAGGGCGGCGGCCTCGACCTCGCCGGCCAGAAGCGCTGCGTCGACTTCATGATCGACGCGGGCTCCAACGGCCTGTGCATCCTCGCCAACTTCTCCGAGCAGTTCGTGCTGGCCGACGACGAGCGCGAGACGCTCACGCGCACGATCCTCGAGCACGTCGCGGGCCGCGTGCCGGTGATCGTGACGACGACGCACTTCTCCACCGACATCTGCCTCGCGCGCGGCCAGCGCGCGCAGGCGCAGGGCGCGGCCATGGTCATGGTCATGCCGCCGTACCACGGCGCCACGCTGCGCGTCGGCGAGAAGCAGATCCACCACTTCTTCGGCCGCCTGTCCGACGGCCTGCGCATCCCCATCATGATCCAGGACGCGCCGATGGCCGGCACGCCGCTCTCTGCCGCGTTCCTCGCGCGCCTGGCGCAGGACCACGAGCGCGTGCGCTACTTCAAGATCGAGACGGCCGGCGCCGCGAGCAAGCTGCGCGAGCTGATCGAGCTCGGCGGCGACGCGATCGAAGGCCCGTGGGACGGCGAGGAAGCGATCACGTTGCTGGCCGACCTCGACGCCGGCGCCACCGGCGCGATGACGGGCGGTGCCTACCCGGATGGCATCCGCACCATCGTCGACGCGTTCGCCGCGGGCCGCCGCGAGGAGGCCGTCGAGGCCTACGGCCGCTGGCTGCCGCTGATCAACTTCGAGAACCGCCAGGGCGGCTTCCTTGCCGCGAAGGCGCTGATGAAGGAGGGCGGCATCATCGCGTGCGATGCGCCGCGCTGCCCGTATCCCACGATGAGCCCGCACGTGCGCGCCGGGCTGCTCGATGCCGCGCGGCGGCTCGATCCGATGGTGCTTCGTTGGGGCAAGTGACGCTGCGTGCGTGGTAGCGTCGCCCACCCGCCACGCATCGCCCCCGACATGCCCGAACGCGCCGAGCACTCGCCGTACCGCACCAAGCCCGCGGGCAAGAGCATGCACGGGCGCATCGTGCGCGAGCTGGGGCAGCGCATCCTCTCGGGCGAGCTGGCGCCCGGCGACCGGCTGCCGCCGGAGTCCGAACTGATCCACAAGTACGAGGTGAGCCGCCCGGTGCTGCGCGAGGCGGTGCGCGTGCTCGTGGCCAAGGGCCTCGTGCTCTCGCGCCAGCGCGCCGGCGCGATCGTGCGCCCGCGCAACGAGTGGCACCTGCTCGATCCCGACGTCCTGTACTGGATGATCCAGACCCGCCCCGCGCCGGAGTTCGTCCAGACCCTCATGGGCTTGCGCCGCGTGTTCGAGCCCGGCGCCGCGGCGATGGCGGCGCAGGCGGCCACCGACGCGCAACTGGCGGCCATCGCGCAGGCCTACGACGGCATGGCCGCCGCGACGGACGGCGACACGATGCTGGAGCCCGATCTCGCGTTCCACCGCCGCATCGCCGAAGCCACCGGCAACGACCTGATGGCCTACATCGGCAACATGATGTCGCTGGCGCTGCGCGAGTCGATCAAGCTCAGCAATCGCGTGCCCGACACGCACGTGCTGTCGCTGCCGCGGCACAAGGCGATCCTCGTCGCGCTGCAGAACCGCGACGCCACGGCGGCGCACCAGGCCACGCTGCTGCAGCTGGAGGCGACGCAGCTCGACCTGTCGGCGGCGCTGGCGCGAGACTGAAAGCGCCTCAGTCGCCGGAGACGAGTTCGGCGCCGAGATGCTCGTCGAACGGCCGCAGCGGCGGCATCGCGTCGCTCGCGGCCAGCCGCGCCTCGAGCGCCTGGTCGGCCGGGGTGGCCGTGAAGGCGTTGCTGGTGGCGCCGGCGGGCGCCGCATGGCAGCCCGGGAGCAACACGAGCACGACGGCCGCGACCGAGGCGAGAATCAGCGTGCCGACGGTGGCGGATCCGCCGCTGCCGGGACGGGAACGAAGCGCGGCGCGTCGCGCGGCGCTGGAGCAGGTGTGCTGCATCATCAAACCCCCTGATGCGGACATCTGGCGGCCCGCTGCGAAGCCCCATCTTGAACCTTCGCGCGCGCTCGCACATCCCTCAGGCAGGGGACGCGGGCCGTGTCCGGATTTGCGGCCGGAAGTTTCAACTCGACAGGAGAGGACTCGACCATGAACCCGACGAACCAGGTCGCCGTCGTCACGGGCGCGGGCAGCGGCATCGGCAAGGCCTGCGCGCTGGCGCTGTACCGGGCGGGGTATCGCGTCGTCCTCGCGGGCCGCCGCGCGCAGGCGCTCGAGGCGGTCGCGGCGCAGGCCGGCGGCGGCGGCGAGGCGCTGCTGGCCGTGCCCACCGACGTCACGCAGCCCGCGCAGGTCGACGCGCTGTACGCGGCGACGCTCGCGCGCTTCGGCCGCGTCGACGTGCTCTTCAACAACGCCGGCATCAGCGCCAACGGCATCCCGTTCGAGGAGCTCACCTACGAGCGCTGGTGCGCGGTCGTCGACACGAACCTCACCGGCATGTTCCTGTGCGCTCAGGGGGCGTTCCGCGCGATGAAGGCGCAGTCGCCGCGCGGCGGCCGCATCATCAACAACGGCTCCATCTCGGCCCACGCGCCGCGCCCCGACTCGGCGCCCTACACGGCCACCAAGCACGCGGTGACGGGCCTGACGAAGTCGATCTCGCTCGATGGCCGCGCGTACGACATCGCCTGCGGCCAGATCGATATCGGCAACGCGGTCACCGACATGGCCGCCCGCATGGCCACCGGCGTGAAGCAGGCCGACGGCCGCATCGCGCCGGAGGCGATGCTGGACGTCGAGCGCGTGGCCGACGCCGTCGTCCACATGGCGAGCCTGCCGCTCGAGGCCAACGTGCAGTTCATGACCATCATGGCCACGAAGATGCCGTTCGTGGGCCGCGGCTGAGCGCTGTTGGCGCCGCGCTGGAGGCGCGGGTCGAGCATGCAGCTGCCGGTCGGCGTGACAAACCGCACCGGTCGCGTTGACCGCCGGCGCGGCGGCGCCGGTCCGGCTGCCTAGACTTGCGGCATGAATCGACCCGCCCTCTTCGCCGCCGCGCTGCTTGCCGTCGGCGCCCCGTTCCCGCTCCAGGCGCAAGACGCGCCGCCCGCGCCTGCGCAGACGCTGACCGTGGTGTACGTGAAGGCGGACCTGACGCCGCCCGTCGAGAGCCTTCCGGCCGACCAGCGCGCCATGCTCGCCGACTGGAAGTTCGCCGACGTCGAACGGCTGCTCGAAGAGCGCGCGCCCGCCGTGCTGCAGGCCAACGGCTTGGCCGGCGACGCCGCGATCGCGGCCGCCAAGGACGAGGGAGCGGCCGACCTGGCGCCATTGCCGCCGGACCGGCCGCTGCTGGTGCTGCGCGTGCACGACGTCGTGCAGACCCATCCGCGCTTCTTCGTGACGGCGGGCGCCGTGCACGTGGAGGTGTCGTTCCATCCCGCGCAAGGCGGCGACGCGCGCGCGGCGACGTGCCGCGGCCTGTCCGGCGGCACGCTCGGCTTCGACCCGGTGTGGGGGATCGCGAAGACCAATCGCGTGGACGCCAGGTGGGCCGACGGCATCCTCGTGGGCGCGCTGGATCTGATGGCCAGGCAGGGCTGCCTGACGCTCGCCGGGCCGCGCGCCGTCTTTCCGAAGGCCTGAGCGCAGCGTCCGCGCGCCATTTCGCGCGCGATGGACAGGTCCGCGCGTGCGGCGGCCTTTGCCGACAGGTCCGCGCGCCGCGGAAACAGGGTCGCCGCCGACCAGGCGCCGCGCGCGGTCGTCCCGATACCCGCGTGAGCGTCGCATGCATTGCCCGCGTCCTTGCGCTGCGCCGAGGACGGGATCACATTGCGCGAACAGGCACGCCGTCCATGGGCACGGTGGCGGCGCGCGAGGGCCGGTTGGCGTCTCGCGATCGCGGTGCCGCCTCGTCGAGGAGCACCTGCCATGCACGCCTCTTTCATCCCCGCCACGCTGCACCGCTGGAGCGACGGCGTCGCGCACGCGTTCGCGCCGCACCCGGCGCACTTCGACGCGCAGTCGCACCGGCTCAACGACAACCCGATGCGGGCGCGCCTGCGCCCGATCCACCTGCTGCCGCTGGTCATCCCGGGGATGGCCGTGCTGCTGGGGGTGTGCGCGGTGCTGATCGGCTCGCTCATGCGAGGCTGAGCCGACCGCCGGGCCACAACCGGCAGGACGGGCCGTTCGGACCGCCCGTCCGCTGACATCGCGAGATCAGAGCTCGCGCAGTGCCGCCGTCACCGGCATCGTGGCCGCCCGCACCGCCGGGAACAGCCCGCCGATGAAGCCGATCGCCAGGGCCCACTTCAGGCCCTGCCAGAGCACGCCTGCCGTGACGTGCAGCTCGAAGCTGAGCTTGCCGACCGAGCCGGCCGCCATCGTGGAGGCGCTGTAGCCGTTGAACAGCAGCCAGGCGAGCGCCCCGCCGAGGATGCCGCCCGCCAGCGCGAGCAGCATCGTCTCGATCAGGATGGCCACGACCACCGGCAGGCCGGCGAAGCCGATCGCACGCAGCGTGGCGATCTCGCGCGCGCGCGCCGCGACGGCGGCGAACATCGTGTTGAGCGCGCCGAACATCGCCCCGATCGCCATGATCGTGCCCACGATGATCCCGATGATGCGGATCACGGTGGCCGTGCCTTCGGACTGCTTGCTGAAGTAGTCCAGCGTGGTGCTGGCGTCGATCTTGAGCTGCGGGTTGGCCTCGAGCGCGGCCTTGAACGCCTTGAACCCGTTCGCGTCCGCCAACCGCACCGTGACCGAATTGCGGCTGCTGCCGCGCTCGTAGGTTTCGGCCACGACGTTGGCGTCGCCCCAGATCTCGGACTCGAGCGCGTCGCCGCTGGCGAACACGCCGGCCACCGTCCAGGTCTGGCTGCCGAGGCGGACCGGCTGGCCGGGCACGAGCCCGGCGAACTGCCGGGCGGCGCCGCGGCCCACGATCAGCTCGCGCAGTCCCGGGGTGAAGCGGCGGCCGTCGACGATGCGCACCTGCGGCCGCACCGCCCAGGCCTCGGCACCGACGCCGCGCAGCTGCACGCTGCCCTCGTCGTCGGCCGTGCCGCCCTTGAGCGGCAGGTTGGCCGCGACGACGATCTCGGGCGAGGCCAGCGGCTCGCCCTTGGCGTCGCGCGCGATGCCCGGCGTCTGCGCGATCTGCAGGATGCTGTCGCGGTCGAGGCCCGACATCACCTCCGCCGCGGAGGCGCCGCGCAGCACGATGGCGGTGTCGACGCTGCCGGTCTTGCGCAGCGTCTCGGCGTAGCCCTCGGCCATCGCCAGCATGGCCACCAGCACGCCCACGACTCCGGCGATGCCGACGACGATCACGGCCGACGAGCCCAGCCGCTGGCCCAGCGTGCTGACGCCGACGCTGGCCACCGACATGGCGCGGCGCCCGGCTCGAGTCAGCCCCAGCCACAGTGCGAGCAGCACGGTCAGCACCAGCGCGCCCTGCCAGGGCAGCGCGATCCACACGCCCAGCACCACGGCCAGGAACAGCAGCAACAGGATGGTCATCCAGCTCTTCATGGCGGCTCCTTCAGCGGCGCGCGAGCGCGTCGACGATGTTCAGGCGCATGGCGCTCCAGGCCGGCAGCGCGCCGACCAGCACCCCGATCGCGAGCATCAGCGCGAGCCCGAGGGCCCAGCTGCTCGCGCCCACCGGCGACAGGGCCAGCATGCCGTTGCTGCCGTGGCTGATCAGCGGGATCAGCGGCTCGGCGAGCCCGATGCCGATGACGCCGCCCAGCAGCAGCAGCAGCACCGATTCGGCGAGCACCATCGCCAGCACGCTGGTGCTGGAGAAGCCGATCGTCTTGAGCACCGCCAGCTCGCTGGTGCGCTCGCGCACGGCCTGCATCATCGTGTTGCCCGACAGCAGCATCAGCGTGAAGAAGACGGCGCCCATGATGGACGTCACGATCAGGCCGATGTCGGCCAGCTGCTTCATCCAGCTGGCCGTGGCGGCCTGTTCCGTCTGCGTGCGCGTCTCGTGGTCGGAGTTGGCCGACAGCGCGTCGATGGCCTTGGCCACGCGGTCGGCCTGGTTGACGTCCGTCACGCGCGTCACGTACCAGCCCACCTGGCCGCGGTTGTACGGCGTGGTGTCGTCGAAATAGGTCCAGTGCAGCAGCATCATCTGGTCGAAGAAGCCCGCCGCCTTCTTGTCGGTGGAGTGGATGACGCCGCTGATGTCGAACACCCAGTTCTTGCTGCCCGAGCGGTCCGGGAAGATCGTGGACTGCATCGGGATGCGGTCGCCCACCTTCCAGTGGAAGCGCTGCATCAGCCCTTCGCCGACCAGCACGCCGGTGCGCGTCTCGGCGAAGGCCTTGCGCTCGGCGTCGCTGACGGACATCTCCGGATAGAGGTCGAGGTAGTTCGGTGCCACCGCGAAGCTGAAGACCTGGTTGTGCGGATCCTGGTAGGCGCCGCCGAACCAGTTCGCGTACGTGACGGTCTTGACGCCGGGCACCTGCTCCATGCGCGACTGCAGCGACTGCGGCAGCGTCTGGATGAACGACAGGCGCGAGCCCGTCTGCAGGCGCTGCGCGCCGTTGGCGCTCTGGCCCGCTTCCGCGAACGAGGTGCGCACGGCGTCGAGCAGCCCGAACAGCAGGAAGGCCGCGACGATGGACACGAGCGTGAGGATCGTGCGCGTCTTGCGGCGGAACAGCGAGGCCCAGATCAGGTGCAGGTATTTCATGAGCGACTCCTGCGCCGCGTCAGGCCGCGACCTGCTCGACCAGCGTTCCCTTGTCCAGGTGCAGCGTCTGGTTGGCGTATTCGGCGGCCTTCGGGTCGTGGGTGACCATCAGGATGGTCTTGCCGTGGTCGCGGTTGAGCGCGCGCAGCAGCGCCAGCACGTCCTCGGCCGACTGGCGGTCGAGGTCGCCGGTGGGCTCGTCGCACACCAGCAGCGTCGGGTCGGAGACGATCGCGCGGGCGATCGACACGCGCTGCTGCTGGCCGCCCGACAGCTCGGTCGGCTTGTGGCTGGCGCGGTCGGCCAGGCCCACCAGGTCCAGCGCGATGGCCGCGCGCTTCCTGCGCTCCGCGCCCGACAGCTTGGTCAGCAGCAGCGGCAGCTCGACGTTGCGCTGCGCCGACAGCATCGGCATCAGGTTGTAGAACTGGAACACGAAGCCGACCTGCGACGCCCGCCACTTGGCGAGCGCGCCGGCGCCGAGGTTGTCGATGCGCTGGCCGCCCACCGTGATGCTGCCGCCCGTGGGCGAGTCGAGGCCGCCGATCAGGTTCAGCAGCGTCGTCTTGCCGGAGCCCGACGGCCCCATCAAGGCGAGGAACTGGCCCTGGGCCACGTCGAGGTCGATGTGGTGCAGCACCTCGACCTTCTGCCTGCCGCGTTCGTAGATCTTCGAGACGTCGCGGATTTCGATCAATGGGGTCATCTCGTTCTCGCTCCTTTGGGACTCGAAAGAATCAGCGGGCCGCGTCGTCGGTCTTGACCGCCGCGCCGTCCTGCAGCGTGGCCGGCGGCGACAGCACCACCTTGTCGCCGGCGGAAATGCCGGCGGGAATCGACTTCATCGTGCCGACGTCCGGGGTCGCGGGCGTGACGGCGTGCAGCACCGCCTTGCCGTCGACGACGACGAACACCGCGGCGTGGCCGTCGCGCTGCACCACGGCCGCCGCCGGCACGAGGGCGCCGCGCGGGGCCTGGGCCGCCGCGGAGGTGGCCGCCTCCTTCTTCGCCAGGAAGGACACGCGCACGCCGATGTCGGGCACGAGGCGGGCGTCCTTCTGGTCGAGCGCGACGCGCACCTTGACCGTGCCCTTGCCGCGGTCGGCGGCGGGGATCACCGCGATCACGTGCGCCGGGATCTTCCAGTCCGGATAGGCGTCGAGGACCGCTTCGGCGGGCATGTCGGGCTTCACCTGGCCGATGTAGGCTTCGGCGACGTCGACCTCGACTTCCAGCGAATCCATGTCGACGATGGTGCCGACGCCGGTGCGCGTGAAGCCGCCGCCGGCCGACAGCGGCGAGACGATCTCGCCGACCTGCGCCGCCTTCTCGGTGACCACGCCCGCGAACGGCGCCCGCACCACGGTGTAGTCGAAGTTGACCTGCGCCTGCCCCAGCTGCGCCCGGACGGCGTCGGCCTCGCGGCGGCGCGCGTCGAGCTGGGCGGCGGCGGTCGCCACCGCGGTGCGCGCCTGGTCGCCGGCCGCCTTGGTGACCATGCCGCTGGCCAGCAGTTCGGCCTGGCGGAGCTCGTCGGATTGGGCCTGCGCGAGCTGCGCCTGCGCGGAGGTGACCTGCGCCTGCGCGCTGGCGAGGTTGGCGCGCGCGGCGTCGAGGCCGGCGCGCAACGCGCTGTCCTCGAGCCGCGCCAGCACCTGGCCCTTCTGCACGTGGTCGCCTTCCTCGATCAGCACCTGCGTCAGCGTGCCGGTGATCTGCGTGGAGACGGTGGCGCGACGCCGCGGCGTCACGTAGCCGGTGGCCTGCAGCACCGCGCCGGCCGAGCCCCCACCGCCGGCAGGCGCCGTGGCGGTGGCGGTCTGCACCGCGACGGGGCGCGAGGTCCACGCCCACCAGCCGCCCGCGGCGAGCAGCGCCACGACGATGGCGGCCGCCAACGCGATCCACAACCAGCGCGGCGGGCCGCCGTGGTCGTCGCGCTCGGTGCGCTGGATGCGCAGCTCGTTCAAGAGGTTCGCGTCGATCTTGAAGTCTCCGGCAAGGGGTCCAGGAGCGTGCCGCGGACCCGACGGCACCGCGCACTCTATCAGCGACCATACCGAAACCGGTTGATCGATCCTGCGGCGGACCGACCAATGGCGGTCCGGGAGCGGCGAATCAACGGCGCGGGCGACGAACGGCCAGCGCACCCGGCGGCAACCAGCCCAGGCCGGCGTCGGTCCTGCCCCGGGGCCTGTACTCGCAGCCCACCCAGCCGGCGTAGCCCAGGCGGTCGAGTTCGGAGAACAGGAACTCGAAGCGGATCTCGCCGGTGCCCGGCTCGTGGCGGCCCGGGTTGTCGGCCACCTGGACATGGGCGATGCGCGGCATGAACGTGGCCAGCGTGCCGGCGAGCTCGCCCTCCATGCGCTGCGCATGGTACGCGTCGTACTGCACGAAGACGTTCGGCTCGCCGACCTCGTCGAGCAGCGCGGCGCAGGGCGCGGTGCGGTTCACGATGAAGCCGGGGACGTCGAAGGTGTTGATCGGCTCGACGAGCAGCGCCAGGCCCTCGGCGGCGAGCGCGCGCGCAGCGAAGCGCAGGTTGTCGACGAGGGTACGGCGCACGGTATCGGCGTCGACGCCGGCCGGCGCGATGCCAGCCAGGCAGTTCAGCTGCCTCGCGCCCAGCACGTGCGCGTAGGCGATCGCGCGCGGCACGCCCGCCCGGAACTCGTCGATGCGCTGCGGCAGTCCCGCGAGCCCGCGGTCGCCCGCGGCCCAGTCGCCGGCGGGCAGGTTGTGCAGCACCATCGCCAGGCCGTGCTCGTCCAGCCGCGCGCGGATCTCCGCGGCCGGCGCCTCGTACGGGAACTGGCATTCGACCGCGCCGAAGCCCGCGCGCGCGGCGAGTTCGAAGCGATCGAGGAAGGGCGCCTCGGTGAACAGCATCGAGACGTTGGCGGCGAAGCGCGGCATGGCGACCGTTTCAGCGCACGGCGGCGTGGGCGAGCACGAAGTCGGCGACGGCCTGCGTGTCGGCCAGCGGCAGCAGGACGACGCCGTCGGCCGCCTCGACGCGATCGTCGCTGGCGATGGCGCGGATTCCGGGCCAGCCGGGCGACAGCGTGGGCTTGCCGGCCTCGGCGCGCCAGACCTCCAGCTTGGGGAAGTCGCCGTGCTTGAAGCCCTCGACCAGCACGAGGTCGACGTCCTGCAGGCGGTCGAGCAGGTAGTCCAGCGACGGCTCGTCCGCGCCGCGCAGCTCGTGCATCAGCGCCCAGCGCGTGCTTCCCAGGAGCAGCACCTCGTGGCAGCCAGCCTCGCGCAGCCGGTAGGAATCCTTGCCGGGGCGGTCGACCTCGATGTCCTTGTGGCTGTGCTTGATCATCGAGACGCGCAGGCCGCGCGCCACCAGCACCGGCACCAGCCGCGCCAGCAGCGTCGTCTTGCCCATGCCCGAATAGCCCGCGATGCCGAACACCTTCATGCCGGCATTCTCGCCGCTCGCGGCGTGGGCTGCCGAGGCGTCGTGCACGCACCAGCCCCCTCATTCGCGCACATTGAGCCGTCATCCTGCGCGCAGCGAAGCGGCGTCGCAGGATCCACCTGTCCCGGGGAGCGCGCCTCGGCATGCGTGGATCCTGCGACTGCGCGCAGGATGACACCTGGCTGGCGCAGGGCGATGACATGGTCGTCGTGCGCACAGGATGACATTCGGTTGGCGCAGCGCGGTGGCCTGGTCGTCGTGCGCGCAGCCAAGCCCTCACTCGTGCGCACCAAGGCCTGCTTCGCGCAAACCGAGCCGTCATCCTGCGCGCAGCGAAGCGGCGTCGCAGGATCCAGCTGTCCCGGGGAGCGCGCCTCGGCATGCGTGGATCCTGCGACTGCGCGCAGGATGACACCTGGCTGGCGCAGGGCGATGATGCGAACGTCGCGCACACAGGATGACACCTGGTTGGCGCAGAGCGATGACGTGGTCGTCGTGCGCGCAGGATGACACCCGGCTGGCGCAGGGCGATGACATGGTCGTCGTGCGCACAGGATGACACCCGGTTGGCGCAGCGCGATGGTCCGAAGGCGCCGCGCGTGCGGTTTTCCCCGGATCCGGCGCGCGGCGGAACGTTTCGTTGCTGGACGGAAATACAGCTCGCCTAGAATCGCGCGCTCCACTGCTTTCCGCGCTTTTTCCGGCCTGGTCCCCCATGTTCAAGAACGTCATCGTCTATCGCATCGATCAATGGGAACGCCCGAGCCTGGCCGAGCTGGAGCCGCGCCTGGACGCGGCCCGCTTCGTCGAATGCGGCGCGGCGCAGCAGGAGTCCCTCGGCTGGGTCGAGCCGCGCGGCGAGAAGCACGGGCCGCTGGTCGAGAGCGTCGCCGGCCAGTGGATCCTGAAGCTGTGCATCGAGACCAAGGCCGTGCCCGGCGGCGCGGTGAAGTCGCAGCTGGAGGCGCGGCTCGACAAGATCGAGCAGGACACCGGCCGCCGTCCCAAGGGCAAGGCCGCCAAGGAGCTCAAGGAGGAGATCGTCCACGAGCTGCTGCCGCGCGCGTTCCCCAAGCGCGGCAACACGCCGATCTGGATCGACCTGCAGAAGAACCTCATCGTCATCGGCGCCGCCAGCGCGAAGAAGGCCGACAAGATCGTCACGCTGCTGACCGAGCTGCTGTCCGGCGGCATCCGGCTCGAGCTGGTGCAGACGCAGCTCTCGGCCGCCACCGCGATGGCCGACTGGCTGTCCAGCAAGGAGGCGCCCGCCGGCTTCACGATCGACCGCGAGTGCGAGCTCAAGCAGCCCGACAGCGAGAAGTCGCTCGTGCGCTATGCGCGCCACACCCTCGACATCGACGAGGTGGGCGAGCACATCAAGCAGGGCAAGCTGCCCACGCAGCTGGCGATGACCTGGGACAGCCGCGTCTCGTTCGTGCTCACCGAGCACTTCGCGCTCAAGAAGATCAAGCTGCTCGACGTCGTGCTGGAGGGCCAGGAGGCCGCGGGCAAGGGCGACAACAACTTCGACGCCGATGTCGCCATCGCCACCGGCGAACTCGGCAAGCTGATCCCCGACCTGGTCGAGGCGCTGGGCGGACCGCTCAAGCTCGGCGAGGCCGGCACGTCCACCACCGACAAGGTGATCGCCGCGCTGACCGGCCAGACGGCCGCGATGGGGGCGGCCTCGCCCTACGCGCCGGCCAGCGCGGAAGACGCGTCGGCGCCGTTCTGAGCTTCGCGCGGCCGGCCGCGCACGGGGTGCTCGTGCGCGAGCGCGTCGCGGGGGCGCCCGCCAGGCGGATGCCCCTTCGCGGCTTGGCGGCGATGGCGTCTGGCTAGACTCGTCCCTTCGTCGACCGCTCACCGGAAGCCGCCATGCCCGACAACGCCATCCTGCAGATCCAGCCGCTGGGCTTCCCGTGGGAGACCGCGGACCCGTTCCTGTTCTGCGTCCACCACGACGACGCCTACCCGAAGGGCAACGGCCGCTTCGGCCCCGACGCGTCGCTCGCAGGCCGCGCCATCGGGCAGGACTTCGCCGGCAAGGACGGCTGGAACATGTACCACGGCCAGGCCGTGCCAGGATTTCCGTCGCATCCGCATCGCGGTTTCGAGACGGTCACCATCGTGCGTCAGGGCCTGACCGACCATTCCGATTCGCTGGGCGCCGCGGCGCGCTTCGGCGGCGGCGACGTGCAGTGGCTCACCGCCGGCAAGGGCATCGTCCACTCGGAGATGTTCCCCCTGCTCGACACGGACGGGCCCAACCCGCTGGAGCTGTTCCAGATCTGGCTGAACCTGCCGGCGCGCAGAAAGATGTGCGAGCCGCATTTCACGATGTTCTGGGCCGGCGACATCCCGCACCGCGTGTTCACGGGCGAGGGCGGCGCCAGCACCGAGGTCGCCGTCATCGCGGGCCGCCTCGACGGACCGCCTTCCAGCGGCGGCGGCGCGGACGTCGCGCAGGCGCTCCCGCCGCCCCCCGACTCGTGGGCCTCGCAGCCCGAGGCCGACGTCGCGATCTGGACGCTGCGCCTGCAACCGGGCGCCCGCTGGACGCTGCCCGCCGCCGCCAACCCCGCGGCGCGCCGCAAGCTCTACTTCTTCGCGGGCAGCGGCGTCAGCGTCGGCGGGCAGGCCATCGCGCAGCACGCCGCGATCGAGCTGCGCGCGGCCAGCGACATCGAGCTGGTCAACTCGGGCGGCGACCTCGCCGAGTTCCTGATGCTGCAGGGCCGTCCCATCGGCGAGCCGGTGGCGCAGTACGGCCCGTTCGTGATGAACACCGAGGCCGAGCTGCGCCAGGCGTTCGAGGACTACCGCCGCACCGCCTTCGGCGGCTGGCCCTGGCCCGACTCAGGCCCCGTCCACGGCCCCGAGCGCCAGCGCTTCGCCCGCCACGCCGACGGCCGCGTCGAGACGCTGGACGCGTCGCGCGACGCGCGCGCCTTGATGCCCAACGTCGTGCCGACCGACATCGCCGAGCCGGAGGATGCGCGGCCGGTGACGTCGAGCGAGGCGCTGATGGAGAACGCGTCGCGCGGCATGCAGTGATGGCGCATGGCGCCGGCGAGCCTGCTGCGCGAAGCACGATCAAGCTGCACGACCAGGCGGTCATCCTGCGCGAAGCGAAGCGGAGTCGCAGGATCCACCCCGGTGGACAGGCCTCGCGACGCGTGGATCCTGCGACTGCGCGCAGGATGACACTGCGTGGCCGCAAGCCGACACGGGAGGAAGGTGACACCGGAGAGGCCGCGAGGCGACACGAAGAGGCCGCAGGACGACACGGAGAGTCCGCAGGCGATACGACGAGTCGCTACGCCGTGAAGCGGGTCAGGCGACTGGCCTCAGCCCCGCTTGGCAACCAATTGGAAATGCTCCACCACCGGCGGCTTCGCGAAGAACGGGCCGACGATCTCGCGCCAGGCCGCGAACAGCGGGCCGCCGCGGAAATCGACGGTGTGGTTCTCCAGCGTTTCCCAGTGGATCGTCAGGATGTAGCGCTCGGTCGATTCGATGCCCCTGTGCACCTGGGCGTCGATGAAGCCCTTGGCGGTGCGGATGACGGTATCGATGCCGCGCTGGATGGCCTCCTCGAATTCGGCGTTCCTGCCCGGGGCGATGGTGATGTCGGCGTGTTCGAGGATCATGGTCGTCTGCTGGCGGTGGGTGAGACGGCGATTCTCACCGTTCGCGAGTTCCCGCGCGACCGGCACGGCGTTCGAGGCGCGACGACCGACGCAAGCGCCGCCGTCGCGCCGTTCTCGTGAAGCCGTCAGGCCCGCGCGATGTTCAGCGCCGCGCCGTCGAACCCCGGGAACACGGCGGCCAGCCGGTCGTCCGGCAGCCGCAGGTTGTTCATGCACACGCCCGCGAGCACCTGGCGGAAGTCGGTGGTGATCGCGAGGTCGCGCCCTTCGTGGAGCGCGGATGCGTCGACGCCCGGCCAGCGGCCATAGACCTTGCCGCCGGCGATGTTGCCGCCGAGCGCCCACATCACGTTGCCGTGGCCGTGGTCGGTGCCGCCGGTGCCGTTCTGGCGCGCGGTGCGGCCGAACTCGGACAGCACGAGCACCGTGGTGTCGTCGAACGCCGGCCCCAGGCGGGTGGCGAACTCGGCCAGGCCCTGGCCCAGCGGCTGCAGCCGGTTGGCGAGCTGGCCTTTCGCGCCGCCCTGGTTGACGTGCGTGTCCCAGCCCCCCAGCGCGAGGAACGCGATCTGCACGTTCGGGTCGCGCCGCATCAGCTGCGCGAGGCGGGCGGCGTCGTCGGGAAAGCCGTTGGGCAGCGGCGCGCCGTTGTCGGCCACCATCTGTTCACGGACGTCGGCGCTCATCGCCTCGTTGACCTCGGCGCGCGACTGGCGGGACTCGCGATACGCCTTCGACAGGGCGTCGTCGCCTGCGTACAGCGCGTCGAAGGCCTTGCCGACCTGCGGGCGATCGAGCTGCGTGGGCTTCGTGGCGCCCTTGCCGTTGGCGATGTTGGCCACCGGGTTCGGCCCGGCCCAGATGCGCGGCAGCGTCGCGCCCACGCTGATGCCGCGCGTGACGCTCGCGCGCGCGCCCGCCGGCGCGACCGCCGCGGGTTCGGCGCCCAGCAGCCGGTTGAGCCAGCCGTCGGGCGTGCCCTTGCGGCCCGGCGTGCCCGATTCCATGTAGTCCTGCGCGTCGAAGTGCGAGCGGGTCGGGTCGGGCGAGCCCGAGGCGTGCACGAACGCGAGCTTGCCCGACTGCCACAGCGGCATCAGCGGCGCGAGGTTCGGATTGAGGCCGAAGTGGCCATCGAGGTCCAGCAGTCCGCCGTCCTGGCCGGGGCGTGCCAGCGCGATCGTCGAGCGCTGCTGGTAATACGCCCCCTCGGTATACGGCGCGACGACGCTCAGGCCGTCGACCGCACCGCGCAGGAACACGACCACCAGGCGCCGGTTGCCGGGCAGCGGCGCATTGCCGGTGGCGGCGAGCGCCGTGCGGCCCACCGCGGTCCAGGCGAGCGCGGCGGCGGCCGACGTGAGAACTTGTCTGCGTTGCATCGACGGCTCCTTCAACGCCGCATGAAGTCGGGGCTGCCCAGCACCAGCGCGGCGCGCAGCTCGGGGGGCGTGTTCTCGACCGCGCGCCGCGTCTTGTCCGAGATCGCCGGACCGAGCGTGGCCAGCAGCGTGGCGGCATCGACGGGCGGCGTGGACCCCTCGACGGGCTGGCCGCCGTTCATCGCGCGCTCGGTCTGGCGTTCCATCGCCTTGAGGCCGTCGTTGCCCGCGGGCGCGCCGGGATCGTCGACGCGCTGCAGCGGCAGCTTGCCCGCGGCCAGCGCGGTGGCGAAGTTCACGCGCTGCGTGATCGCGTTCGGATTGAGCCAGTCGGCCTCGGTGTCGTGCCAGCCGTCGGGCGTCTGGCAACCGTACAGCGGCTGGCCCAGCTGCGCGAGCTGGCCCATCAGGGGGCGCACGTTGGTCGTGACGATGCCCGTCGCGCGCACCGCCGACAGCACGTACTGGTAGGGTGTCTTGAACTTGGTGGGCGCGGGGTCGCGGAACTCGGGGCTGTCGGCCAGCGCCTGCATCACCGCGCGCAGGTCGCCGTCGGTGTCGAGGAAGCGGCGCGCCAGGCGCTCGACCAGCGCCGGCGGCGGATCGTCGGCCACGAAGCGGCGCGCGAGCTTGAACGCGATGTGCCGCGCGGTGGACGGATGTTTCGCCAGCACGTCGAGCGCGAACTCGCCTTCGAGCTGGCCGTCCGGCGCGATGCGGCGGCCCAGCCACGTCTTGGTGCCGCCATCGTGGCGCGCGGGGTCGAAGAGGAAGATCGAATCGCCGTGGCCGCCGGCCGGCGCGTCCATCGGGTCGGCGAAGCGCCGGCGCATGGGCTGCTGGGGCCGCATCGTCCAGCCGGTGAGGATGCGTGCCAGCTCCGTGACGTCCTGCTGCGTGTAGCCGCCGTCCACGCCGAGCGTGTGCAGCTCCATCAGCTCGCGGGCGTAGTTCTCGTTGAGGCCGCCGGCCTTGGCCGCGCCGCCGCCGAACAGGCCCGCCTTGCGCCGCGGCTGGAAGCCCGGCGCCACCGACAGCCAGTTGTCGAGGTAGAACAGCATGGCCGGATGCTTGGCGGTGGCGCCCAGCATCGCGCGGAAGCGGCCCAGCACGTGCGGGCGGATCGCCTCGCGCTCGTAGCTCTCGACCAGCACGCGATCCTCGCCCTTGCCCTGGAACACGTTGAAGTGGTTGAACCAGAAGTCGACCAGCACCTCCTGCAGCTGGCGCGGGCTGTGCAGCGCCTGCAGCAGGCGTTGCTCGCCGGACTCGTAGGCGACGAGCGCGGCCTGGCGGCGGCGTTCGCCGGCGGCCGGATCCGGCGCCTTCGTGCCGTCCGGGGACGCCGTCTCGGCCTTCCTGGCCTCGCGGGCCTCGCGCTGCGCCTCGCGGTAGCGCTGGACCAGCTCGCGCTGCGTCTGCCCCGGCGTGCGCAGCGTGGCGAGCTGGTCGGCCAGCCATGCCGGCAGCGCCAGGCGATCGGGATGCAACTGCTCGGCGATCCACGCGCCCGCGCCCATGCGCGTGACGCGCTCCAGCTCGCCGGGCGCGGGGCCGAAGGCGAAGCGATCGAGCAGGTGCAATGCCTCGGCCTGGCCCGCGCCGGTGTCCGCCATGGCGAAGGCCGGGCGCCAGGCCACCGCGGCCAGGGCAGCGGCGAGCGCGCCGCGGCGGGTCATCGGAAGGGCGGTGGGCAGGGTCATCGGCGGGCAGGCGGGCGTGGAGGAGGCTGCCCATTAAACGGCAGCTCCACGGGCGATGTTGACACTCCCAGCGTTGCTGGAAGGCAAAGTCGCGTTGCCCGATGCCTTGCCTGAACCGGGGCTGAGCCGCGGCTCAGGGATCACCCTGAATCGGAGCGCGAACAGGAGGCATTCGGCCAGGCGACGCGGCCGCGAGCAGGCGAACCGCGGCTCGAGTGCCCCGTCCCAGCCGATCGCTCCGACTCACATCGCCTGCAGCCGGATCGGCACCGACTTGTAGGCCGGCACCTGGCTGCCCACCGCGTGGTGCCACAGCGGCACCAGCGGCGTCAGCTCCGGGAAGTAGCCGGCCGCGCAGCCGCGCGGGATGTCGTAGCGCACGATGCGCAGGCCCGGCACCTCGCGCGTGACACCGTCGTCGGCGGCGGTGCTCGCGCGCACCAGCTGCCCGTCCGCGAAGCCCAGGCGCGCGATGTCCTCGTCGTTCATCATCAGCACGTGGCGCGTGCCGTGGATGCCGCGGAAGCGGTCGTGCAGGCCGTAGACCGTGGTGTTGAACTGGTCGAAGCTGCGCAGCGTGGTCAGGCGGATGACGTCCGGGCCGCGCGCGGTCATGTCGTCGTCCTCCTCCAGCGTGGGCGGCACGATGAAGTTGGCCTTGCCGCTGGGCGTCTTCCATTCGCGATGGCAGGCGCCGAGCGGGCGGTGGAAGCCCCCGGGCTGCCACATGCGCTGCTCGAAGTCGTGGAAGATCTCGGGATAGGTCTGCGCGATCGCCTCGCGCACCTTGGCGTAGTCGGCCACCCACGCGTCCCAGGGCACGTTGTTCGGGCCGAGCGTCGCCTTGGCGATGCCCGCGACGATCGCCGGCTCCGACAGCAGCATTTCGCTGGCCGGCTCCGCCCTGCCGCGCGAGCCGTGCATGCAGCCGGTGGAGTCCTCCACCGACACCGCCTGCTCCACGCCACCCTGGCGGTCGATCTCGATGCGTCCCAGGCAGGGCAGGAGGTACGCCGCCTCGCCATGCACGACGTGGCTGCGGTTGAGCTTCGTGGCCACCTGCACGCTCAGCTTCATCCGGCGCCAGCCGTGCTCGACGACCGGGCCGTCCGGCACCGCGCGCAGCAGGTTGCCGCCGAGGGCGACGATCGCCTGGACCGAGCCGTCGGCCAGGCCCTGGCAGGTCTCGACCGTCGTCAGGCCCTTGTCCCGGGGGATGTCGAAGTCGAACAGCTCCTTGAGCCTGGCCGCCGGCACCATCTCGGGTTTCTCGGTGATGCCCACCGTGCGCTGGCCCTGCACGTTCGAGTGCCCGCGCACGGGCAGGATGCCCGCGCCGGGCTTGCCGATGTTGCCGCCCAGCAGCAGCAGGTTGGCCACCATCTGCACGTTGGCCACGCCCGTCTTGTGCTGCGTCAGGCCCATGCCGTAGACGCCGATCACGCGCTTGCTCCGGCCGATCACCGCCGCGGCCGACTCGATCGCCGCGCGCGTGAGGCCGCTGGCCTGCTCGATGGCGGGCCACTCGACCTGGCGCAGGTGCAGGCAGAAGTCCTCGAAGCCGTGCGTGTGCTGCGCGATGAACGCGTGGTCGACGACGGCGGCCTCGCCCGCCTCGCGCGCCTGGTCGTCCAGCGCGACGATCGCCTTGCACAGGCCCGTGAGCGCCGCGAGGTCGCCGCCGGCCTTGAGCTGGTGGTACTGCGTGTTCATCGTCGTGTCGGCCGGCGTGATCATCTGCCCCGGCTTGAGCGGATTGGCGAAGCGCACCAGGCCGACTTCCCTGAGCGGATTGAACACGAGGACGGGCACGCCGCGCTCGCGGCAGTCCTGCAGGTCGTGCAGCATGCGCGGCGCATTGGTGCCGATGTTGTGGCCCATGATGAAGATGCAGTCGCACTGCTCGAAGTCCTCCAGCTGCACGGTGCCCACCGGCACGCCGATGCTCCTGGGCAGTCCGACGGAGGTGCTCTCGTGGCACATGTTCGAGCTGTCGGGGAGGTTGTTCGTCCCGTACAGCCGCGCCATCAGCGCATACATGTACGAGGCCTCCAGCGACGCGCGGCCCGAGGTGTAGAACACGACCGATTTCGGGGGCAGCGCCTTCAGCCGCGCGCCGATGTCGGCGAAGGCCTCGTCCCAGGCGACCGGAACGTACTTGTCGGTCGCCGCATCCCAGCGCAGCGGCGTGGTCAGCCGGCCCTGCGATTCCAGCTCCAGCTCCGTCCACGATTCGAGCTCGGTGAGCGTGTGCTTCGCGAAGAACTCCGGCGTGCAGCGGTCGGTCGTGAGCTCCCACGCGGTGGCCTTGGCGCCGTGCTCGCAGAACTCCGCGGGGTGCGGGTCGGCGGGCTTCGCCCAGGAGCAGCTGACGCACGCGAAGCCGTCGGGCTTGTTCTGCTCGAGCAGGATGCGCGTGCCGTCGAGCGGGATGTGTGCCTCCTTGAGCGCATGGGCCACCTCCTTGACGGACGTCCAGCCGCCCGCGGCGTGCGTGAAGGGTTCGATGTGGATGTCTTCGTCCTGGGCCATGGCGCGCGTCCCCGTGGTGGTTCCAGCCGATGGCGCGGCAAGCCCCGTGCCCCGATCGGGTGCATGTCCCAGGGCGCTGCATGACGGGCGCCGTCGTGCGACAGTCGGACCTCCCGTGCCGTGATCCGGAGCCGCCCTTGGACCAACCGCCGACCTTCGCCGCCCCTGCCCCGGGCCAGCAGCCCGACCCCAATCGCGCATACCAGATGTTCCCGGTGCTCAACGCCGTCGACATCCAGCGCGTGCAGCGCTTCGGCGAGCTGCGCCGCTTCGCCGATGGCGAGTTCCTGATCCAGGCCGGCGAGAAGTCGCGCGGGCTGTTCCTGCTGGTCAAGGGCGGCGTGTACGTCGTGCAGCGCGACGGCCTGGGCCGCACCGTGCCGTACCACGACTACGCGCCCGGCGAGTTCCTGGCCGAGGCCGGCACGCTGTATGGCGGCTCGTCGCTGGTGGACGCGCGCGCGGTCGGCGACGTCGAGGGCTGGCTCGTCGTGCCCGACCAGCTGCGGGCCCTGATCATCGCGGAGGCCGACCTCGGGGAGCGCATCATGCGCGCGCTGATCCTGCGCCGCGTGTCGCTGATCCAGGCGGGTGCGAGCGGCGCCACGCTCATCGGTGCCGAGGGCTCGGCCTCGGTGCTGCGGCTGCAGACCTTCCTGCGGCGCAACGGCCAGCCGCACCATGTCGTCACCGGCGAGGCCGACCCCGTGGCCGCGCAGCTGCTCGTGCAGTACGGCGCGTCGCGGGCCGAGGCGGTGGCCGTCACGCCCGACGGCACGGTGCTGGTCGACCCCAGCGAGACGCAGCTGGCCACCGCGCTCGGCATGATCGACGACCGCGTGTGCGAACGCGTCTTCGACGTGCTGGTGGTGGGCGCCGGGCCGGCCGGGCTGTCGACGGCCGTGTACGCGGCGTCCGAAGGCCTGCGGGTGGCGGTGGTCGACTGCCGCGCGTTCGGCGGCCAGGCCGGTGCCAGCGCGCGCATCGAGAACTACCTCGGCTTTCCCACCGGCATCTCCGGCCAGGCGCTGGCCGGGCGCGCGTTCATCCAGGCGCAGAAGTTCGGCGCCAAGATGATCATCCCGGCCGAGGTCGTGTCGCTCGACTGCTCGAAGGCGGAGAGCGAGGGTGTCTTCGCGATCCAGCTCGCCGACGGCCGACGCCTGCGCGGGCGCAGCCTCGTGTGCGCCAGCGGCGCGCGCTATCGCCGGCCGGCACTCGGCCGCATCGAGGAGTTCGAGGGGCGCGGCGTCTGGTACTGGGCCTCGGGGCTGGAGGCCAAGATGTGCGCCGGCTGCGAGATTGTGCTGGTGGGCGGCGGCAATTCGGCGGGGCAGGCCGCGGTGTTCCTGGCGGCGCATGCCGAGAAGGTGCACATGATGGTGCGCGGACCGGGCCTGGCGGCCAGCATGTCGCGCTACCTGATCGACCGCATCGAGGCCACGCCCAACATCCAGCTGTGGACGAACGCCGAGCTCGTGGAGCTGCAGGGCCAGCTGCCGTCGGGCCTGTCCAGCGTGAAGTGGCGCCAGGGCGGACCGGACGGGCAGGTGCACGAACGCGAGCTGCGCAACGTGTTCCTGTTCGTCGGTGCCGACCCCGAGACGCGCTGGCTGGAAGGCTGCGGGGTCGCGGTCGACAAGCACGGCTTCGTGCTCACCGGCGTCGAGGCCGCCACCGGTGCCGACGGCCACGTCAAGCCCGGCCGCGTGCCCAACCCGTTCGAGACCAGCGTGCGCGGCGCGTTCGCGGTGGGCGACGTGCGCGCCGGCTCCGTCAAGCGCGTGGGCGGCGCGATCGGCGACGGCGCCGCCGCGGTGGCGCTGATCCACCAGCACCTGGCCGCGCTCGACGCGAAGGCGGCGCCGGCCTGAGCGCGGCCCGAAGACCCCTCCGCGGCGGCGCGCCCGGACGCCCAAAAGGCAAGACCTGACACCGTCAACCAGGACGACCTCCATGGCCAAGCATCCCTCCACGTTCCGCATCGGCGGCGACCTCGAGATCCATCGACTGGGCTTCGGCGCCATGCGCATCACCGGCAAGGGCATCTGGGGCCCGCCGGCGGACCGCGCCGGCGCGCTCGCGACGCTGCGCCGCGTGCCCGAGCTGGGCATCGACTTCATCGACACCGCCAACTCGTACGGGCCGCACGTGTCCGAGGAACTGATCCGCGAGGCGCTGTATCCATACACCGACGTCGTCATCGCCACCAAGGGCGGCCTGGAACGCAGCGGGCCGGACGTGTGGACGCAGAACGGCAACCCCAGCCACCTGGTCAGCGAGGCCCATGCCAGCCGCGAGCGCCTGGGCGTCGACCAGATCTCGCTGTGGCAGCTGCACCGCATCGATGCCCGGGTGCCGCGGGACGAGCAGTTCGACGCGGTGCGCCTGCTGCTGGACGACGGCGTCATCGAGCATGCGGGGCTGAGCGAGGTCACGGTGGAGCAGATCGAGGCGGCCGCCAAGGTCTTCCCGGTGGCCACCGTGCAGAACCGCTACAACTTCGCCGACCGCGGCAGCGAGGACGTGCTGGCGTACTGCGAGGCGCACGGCATCGGCTTCATCCCGTGGTACCCGCTGGCCGCGGGCGAGCTCACGCGCGAGGGCACGGCGGCGCTCGACGAGATCGCGCGCGCCCATCGCGCGACGCCCAGCCAGGTCGCGGTCGCCTGGCTGCTGCAGCGCAGCCCCGTCATCATCCCGATTCCCGGCACCTCGAAGGTCGCCCACCTGGAGGAGAACGTGAAGGCGCGCGACATCGAGCTGACGGCCGAGGAGTTCGACCGGCTCGACCGGGCCGGCAGGAAGCCCGACCACGGCTGAGCGTCGGCGCTCCAGCGGCGTTGGCCGCTGCGGCCGCGTGGATGTCCTCGGCGGAGGACGCGCAGGCCGCGGACGAACGTGGACGAGTGCACGCCGTCGACACTGCCGCGGGTTTGCGGCAGTTCAGCACCGCGCCGGTCAGCCGATAAGCCGGTCCATGAACCCCGTCCCCGCGTCCGCGAGGCGGCGCCACGGCCCCCGGCTCGTCGCGCTCGCCTTCTCCTGGCTGCTCCTGGCCGCCGCCTGCCTGGTGGCCGGTGCCGCGCATGCGGTCGAGCCGCTCAACGTGCGCGTGCACTTCCACCGCGACAAGGGCGACTACGCCGGCTGGGGCTTGCACGTGTGGGGGGCCGGCCTGGTGCTGCCGCACAGCGTCAGCTGGGACCGGCCGCTGGAGGCGGCGGGCGTCGACAGGTACGGCGTGTACTTCGACGTCGGCGTCGAGCCGACCGTGCAGACCTTCAACCTGATCGTGCACGACGGCGAGACCAAGAGCACGCCGCGCGACCTGGCCGTCGACATCGCCAGCCAGGGCCGCGAGGTCTGGGTGCGCGACGGCTCCGACACGGTGTTCACGGCGCCGCCGCCGGTCGAGGCGCCCTACGGCCCCGGCGTCGACGCCGAACGCCAGCAGCGCGAGACGCTGCAGTGGATCGCGGGCGGCGCCCTCGGCGCCGTGGTGCTGCTGATCCTGGGCTGGCGCTTCGTCGGCCGCCGCATGAGCAGCACGCGCGAGCAGCTGGCCGCCAACATGCAGTTGCTGCTGCAGGCGCGCAACGACCTGCGCGTGCAGGGCGAGCGCCTGCAGGGCCTGGTCACCGACGAACTCACCGGCCTGCCCACGCGCGGCGGCCTGCAGCAGGCCCTCGAGCAGGCGCTGGCGCGCGCGTCGCGCGGCGACCAGGCGGTGGGCGTCATGTTCATCGACCTCGACGGCTTCAAGCAGGTCAACGACAGCGGCGGCCACGACGCCGGCGACGAGGTGCTGCGCACCGCCGCCCGCCGCCTGCGGGCCACGGTGCGCGAGTGCGACTTCGTGGCGCGCGTGGGCGGCGACGAGTTCGTCGTCGTCCTCGAGGCCGTGGCCTCGCCGATGCGCGCGTTCCTGGTGGGCCGCAAGCTCGTGCGCGCGATCAGCGAGGACATCCCGTTCGCCGGCCAGACCTGGCGCGTGGGCGCGAGCGTGGGCATCGCGCTGTCGCCCGGCGACGGCGCGGACGCGACGACGTTGCTGAAATCGGCCGACACCGCGATGTACGACACCAAGCGCGCCGGCAAGGGCGCGTGCCGCTTCGTGCAGCCGGCACGCCAGGCGGAGATCGAGCGCCAGCTCGCGCTCGAACAGGCGCTGCGGCGGTCCCTGGCCGGCGACGAGCTGCGCCTCGTGCTCGAGCCGGTCGTCGAACTCGCGACCGGGCGCGTCGCCGGCCACCAGGCGGCCATCGGCTGGCAGGTGGGCGCGCATGCCGTCGACGTCCAGTCCGTGGTCGACGGCGCCGACGACGCCGCGCTCGCGCAGCAGCTCGACCACTGGCTGCTCGCGCGCGCGTGCCGCGCGGCCGTGCTCGAGCGGGCGGCCGACGGCGTGCCGGGCTTCGTGTCGCTGTCGCTCGGGGCCGCGGCCGCGGAGCGCCAGGACCTGCCCGCGCTGGCGCGCGACGTCCTCGCCGAGGAAGGCCTGCCGCCCCAACGCCTGCTGCTGAAATTCCCCGGGCCCCGCCTGGCCGACCCGCAGCGCTCGCTCGACGTCCTGCTGCGCCTGCGCGGCCAGGGCGTGCGCATCGGCTTCACCGGCATCACCGAGACCGATATCGGCCTGCAGCGCCTCGTCCTCGCGCCGGTCGACCAGCTCGAGCTCGACCTGCGCTCGGACAGCGCCGGCCAGCGCGGCACCCCGTACGTCCGCGCGCTGGCCGCCGTGGGGGCGCAATGCGGCTACTCGATGGCCGCGACGGGCATCGCCAGCGCGGCCCAGCGCCGCTGGGCGGAGGCCGCGGGCTGCACGTTCGGCGTGGGACCGGCGTGCAGCGAGGCGGTTGCCGAGCACGCGGCGTGAGGGTTCGGCCCGCCGACGGATCCCGTTCGGCGAGATTGGGCCGGGCGCAGTGCGGGCGGTCCCGCCGACGCCCGAGCACTCGCCGGTTCAACCCAGGATGACTGGCGGCTACCCGTTCACGTCGCGGGGCCGCCTGGTCGACGAAACCGGTCAGCCGCGCGGGCTGAAGGTGCGCGGGAAGAACACCGGCGTGTCGCGATCCCTCAGCCGGTAGCCCATCGGCGGCCGGTTGGAATCGCTGTCGACGAGGCCCACCTCGGCGAGGAAATCGGCCGCCAGCATGCGCGTGCGGAAGCCGCTCTTGTCGACCGGCCGGCCGAGCACGATCTCGTAGGTGCGCTGCAGCTGCGGCAGCGTGAAGGGCTCCGCCAGCAGGTAGGCCGGCAGCGAGGTGTACTCGACCTTGCTGCGCAGCCGCTCGATGCCGGCGCGCAGGATGGCGGCGTGGTCGAACGCGAGCTTCTTCCTCGCGAGCTGCGGATCGTCGACGCCGAACCATGCGACGTCGGCGGCGTTCGCGCCCCTGGCCGGCATCACGCCCGCGGCCGGCAACAGCGCGAAGTACGCATGCGTGGCCGACCAGCCGCGCGGGTCGCGCGTCGCGCCGCCCCAGCTGCCCAGCTGCTCGAGGTAGGGACTGGCGACGCCGGTCTTCTCGCGCAGCTTGCGGCGCGCACAGGCCTCGAGGTCGGCGTCGCGGTCGATGTCGACGAAGCCGCCGGGCAGCGCCCACAGCCCGGGAAACGGCTCGCCGGCGCCGCTCGGGCGCTGCACGAGCAGCACCTTCAGCGCATCGTCGATCACCGTGAAGATCAGGACGTCGACGGTGGTGAAGGGGCGCGGGAAATCGTGCGTCGGGAAATCGGACTTGCGGGTGGCCATGGGCGTGATGTCCAGTCGCTGGGCGATCGGTTGTACTGTACGTCTTTCTTGGTTGTGTTGGACAACTATCAGGAAGGCGGCGGGGCGCCTCCGATGAACCCGCTCGTCGGGCCATGCCGGCAAGCTGGCAAGCCGGCACCGGCTGCGCGCTGCGCGCGGATCGCGCCGCCGTCGCCCGGTACCCGATTCCGCCCGCCCGTCGCAGCGTGCTGGCGACGCCGCGAAGCGGCGGAGTAGCGTGGCCCTCTCTGGCGCCGCCGCCCTAGGTGAAAGCTTGCTGTGACATCACCGCGCGCGCCGCTATAACCCGTCATCCCCCCACAGGACACCGACCGATGACCTCACGCCACCACGCCCTGTCGACCCTCGCCTGTGCCATCGCGCTGGCCCTGGCGCCCGCCGTCCACGCCCAGGAGGCCGCGGCCTCGGCGCCCGCCAGGAAGGTGATCACGCAGCAGACCGACCTGCCGCGCTTCAGCTACCCGATCACGGGCACGGCCACGAAGTTCGTCGAGTCCGAGGGCTTCGGCGCGTTCGCCGCCAGGGTCGGCCAGGACATCGACGGCGTGCTCGCCGGCTACCAGATCGACGACAAGTCCACGCTGTCCGAGCTGCTGGCCGCCAAGCTGGACGTGCAGGAGATCGCCGGCGACTATGCCGGGGCGCTGAAGACCGTCGACGAGCTGCGGGCGCTGCAGACCAAGCCGGCTTCGCGCGCGCTGACCGGCCTGTTCGCCAAGGCGCGCCTGCAGGCCGCGCTCGACGCCGGCGGCGAATCGGCCCCGGCGTTCGAGGCGGCGTTCCGCCAGCACTATGCCGAGGCGATCTCGCCCTTGCCGTGGGCGGTGGTCAAGGACGGCATCAAGAGCTCGTATGGCCGCTCGCGCATTGCCAGCCGCGCGGCGGACCTGGGCGACGTCACGACGGAGCTCGACCCGGCCGTCGCCAAGTCCGGCGCGCTGGACTCGGGCGAAGCCCGGGAGCTGATCTCCACCCGCGTCGACCTGAAGTACGCGCTGCCGCTGGCCACGGCGCGGGCCGACGTGCTCAAGGCCTACATCGCCCGGAACGACACGCCGGTGCCCGAGATCTGGTCGGCGCGCGAGGTGACGCTCAGCGCGGCCGACAAGCTCACGCCCGTCAACGTGGCGATCTGGGATTCGGGCATCGACGTGGCGCTGTTCCCCAGGCAGCTGTTCACGGACACCAAGCCCACCGCCAGCGGGACCCACGGCCTGGCGTTCGACGACTACGGCAACGCATCCAAGGCCTGGACCTATCGGCTGAGTGCCGCGCAGAAGGCGGCCTACCCGGCATTCCAGCAGGAGATCCGCGGCCGGCTCGACCTGCAGAACGGCATCGATTCCCCCGACGCGCTCGCGGTGCAGAAGAAGTACCGCACGATGTCGCCGGAAGAAATGCACGCGATGCAGGAGTTCGACAAGGTGCTGGGCTTCTACGTGCACGGCACGCACTGCGCCGGCATCGCGGTGCGCGGCAACCCTGCGGCGCGCCTGGTGGTGGCCCGCTTCGACGACCAGCTGCCCGACTTCCCGTTCGCGCCCACCGAGGCGTGGGTGCGCAAGATCGGCGCCGACTTCCAGCAGATGGCCGACTACTTCCGCACGCGGCACGTGCGCGTGGTCAACATGAGCTGGGGCGACGACGTGGCCGAGTTCGAGACCTGGCTGTCCAAGACCGGCGGCGGCGCCGATGCCGCCGCGCGCAAGAAGAAGGCCGGCGAGCTGTTCGCGTTGTGGCGCGAGGCCATCGAGAGCGCGATCAAGTCCGCCCCGGACACCTTGTTCGTCACCGCGGCCGGCAACAGCGACAGCGATGCCGGCTTCCTCGGCGACGTGCCGGCCTCGCTGCACCTGCCCAACCTCGTTGCGGTCGGCGCCGTCAACCAGGCCGGCGAGGAGACTTCCTTCACCAGCCATGGCGCCACCGTGCTGGTGCACAGTGACGGCTACCAGGTCGAGAGCTTCGTGCCGGGCGGCCAGCGCCTGCGGCTGTCGGGCACGTCCATGGCGTCGCCCAACGTCGCCAACCTCGCGGCCAAGCTGATCGCGCTCGATCCGACGCTGACGCCCGCGCAGACCATCGCGCTGATCCGCGAGGGCGCCACCGACACGCCCGACGGCCGCCGCCACCTGATGGACGAACAGCGCTCGGTGGCGTTGCTCAAGGCGCGGCGATAGGACGAATCGTCTGACCCGCAGTTCGTCTCGGAGGCGGGGCGGCCGGCTGATCAGCCCGCCGGGCCGCCGAAGATCGCCTCCGGCGACAGCACCGGAATCAGCGTCGAACCCGAGCGCGCGAGCTGCGCGACCAGGCGGGTGAGGCCGCCCTGGCCTGCAAGGCCGCGGTCCTCGCCGAGCTTCATGTCGGCCACCGGACCCAGGTCGGACACCAGCAGGCCGTAGGCTTGTGCGCCGGCGCGCAGCACGACGGCATGGCGGTGCGCGGCGCCGGCCGCGCCGACGTCGGCGGCGATGTCCACCAGGGGCAGCGCGCGGTCGTTCCAGGTGACGAAGCCGACGTGGCGCTGCGCGAAGCCGCCGCGCCAGACGCGCACGGCCGCGGTCACCTCGATGCATTCGACGACCTCGCGGGCCGGCACGCCCAGCAGCTGGTCGCCGATCAGGATGGTGGCGATCTCGACGCCGTCCGGCACGTTGGCCACCCGTGGCGGCGCGGCGTCGGCGTCGTCGACGCCCTGCCCGCACGGGATCACGACCACGCCCACCACCGGTTCGACGCCGCCGTCGCCGTGCCGGAACTCCCGGTAGCCGCTGGCGGCGCTGGCGCCGACGAGGAAGCACTGGCCGGCCTCCGTCAGCAGGCCCGACCAGGACTGGCCCGGCGCGAGCGCCAGCACGTGGGTGGGCAGCGTCACGTGCAGCTCGCCGGTGCGGCCGACGACGCTGCCATCACGCAGGCAGTATGCGGCGATCGCGCCCGGCACGTCGGGCAGCGCCTCGCGCAGCATGGCCTCGACCTGCGGCGTGGCGTCGAACACCGCCGCGACGCCGCCGACGGCCCGGTCGTCGACCCGCAGCGGCGCCGCGAACACCCAGGTGCCGGCGTCGCGGTAGAGCGTGCTGCTCTCGAAGGGCGAGACGGCGCAGCGCATCGGGTCGCGCAGCGCGAGGCACTCGGCGACCCAGGGGTTCGCGAGCGTGCGGCCCTCGACGCCGGCGTCGCGGCTCGCGGCGAGGACGCGGCCTTGCGTGTCGAACACCAGCAGGTTCGCGTAGACCGTGTACAGGCCGTTCAGGCGCGCGAGCGTGGCACGCACGGTGCCGGCGTCGAGCGTCGCGAGCGCCGCGTCGGCGGCCCACCAGCGGATGTCGTTGGCGCGCTCGTACAGGCAGCGCGCGAGGATGTCGACGGACAGCTCGGCGAGCAGGCGCGCCTCGGCCTGCAGGCCCGCTGCGACGGTCGCCAGCAGCTGCGACGACGCGCGCTCGAACCGGTCCTTGGTGCGGCGGCCGGTGGCGGCGATCTCCTCCAGCAGCGAGCGCGAGAACGCGCTGGACTCGCTGGCCTGGTGGAGGCGGCCGTTCCAGACCATGCGGTCGAGGCGGCGCTGGATCTCGCGGGCGCGCACCGGCACGTCGCGCAGCCGCTGCGAGAAGACGTTCTCGCCGGTGAATGCCACCGGCCCGGCGTCGCCGGCCCCGTCGCCGAACGCGAGTTCCGCGGGCGCCAGCGCGAGGGCGGCCCAGCCCGGGCCCGTGTAGCCCTGGTACGCCTGCGCGGCGCGGCGCGCGACGACGTGCGTGACGCCGCCCAGCCGCAGCGCCGCGGCGTCCGGGCGCGCCGTGATGCGACGACCGGGCGGCAGGCGTGCTGCATCGTTGGAGAGCACCACGCGATCGTCCGCGTCGACGAAGGCCAGCACCTCGTCCTCGCGCGCCAGACGTTCGAAGATCAGGGTGGCTTCGCGTTCCAGGTCGAACACCAGCGCCAGCACGCCGGCGGCGCGGCCCTCGTGCTCGACGCGCCGGGCATGGGTCAGTGCCAGCGCGTCGCCGCAGAAATCGGTGGCCTCGTACGTCTCGACCCAGCCCCCCTGGCCGCCCAGGGCACGGCCGATGACGGACGAGCTGGACCACCCCGCGAAGCCGTCGACCAGCCGTGTCAGCACGCGGCCGTCGGGCCCCAGCAGCACGATGTCGCGGTAGACGGTGTAGCGCGCGGCGAAGGTGCGCAGGTGCTCGCGCAGCGCGGCCAGGCGCGCGGGATCGCGGTCGAGGCAGGCGCCGACGATGGCCGCATCGGTCGCCAGGAAGCCGATGTCCGCCGTGCGCTCGAACAGGTTGCGCGTGAGCACGTCGACGGCGATCTGCGCCTGGTGGCCCAGCGGCCCGCGGGCCAGCGCGAGCGTCTCCTCGGCCAGGCACGCGAGCAGTTCGCCGGTGAGCTCGCCGAAGCTCGCGCGCACCTCGCGCATGTCGGCCTTCAGGTTGGACAGGTGCGCCAGCAGCCCCAGCGTGTCCCAGGTGGCGCTCAGCGCGGCGAGCGCCTCGCGGTGGTCGTCGACGGCGGGCATGTGGCGCGCGAGCGGCGCCACGGTGTCGGGGAAGGAGATGCCTTTGTACGTCGCCATGAAGGGGTGCGATGGGCCGGTCTCGGCCGGGGCGATGTTAGCCCCCGGGGTGGCGGCGGGCCCACCCGTCAAACCCGCGGTTCAGGCGGGGCCGGTGACGCCGAGGAAGTGGTCCAGCATGTGGAAATGATCATCGAAGAACCGATCCTCCAGCGCGGCGAGCTCGGCGATGGGCACCCATTGCACCGAGGCCGCGTCGTCGTCCGCGCGCACCTCGGGCAGCTCGCGGTCGCCGAGGTCGAAGTGGTGCGCGTGCGTGATGGTGCGGCCGCGCTGGCTCCGGTCGGGGTGGTCGAACACGGCCAGCGAGCGCAGGCTGCGGCGCATCGTCGCGTCCAGCAGCTTCAGGTGCGTCTCCTCCTCCAGCTCGCGCAGGCACGATTGCCAGCAGGTCTCGCGCGGCTCGATGAAGCCGCCGGGCACGGCGAACAGGCCGCGGCCGGGCGCCTTGCCGCGCTGGATCAGGAGCACGCGGCCGGCGCACTGCACCACCGCGTCGACGGTCACGAACGTGGGCTCGTGGGGCGCGGCCCGCCAGGCCTCCTTGTAGCGCTTGAGCATGCGCCATTCGGCCGCCAGCTCGGCGTAGTGCGGCATGGCCGTCCAGGCGCGCAGGAAGGCGATGGTCGACGGCGGCACCTGGTCCACGAAGGCGGCGAGCGCGGCGTCGACGGCGGGCGGCGTGTGGTCGTCGACGGGCTGCGCCGCGAACAGCGCGTCGCGCAGCTGCGTGCCGCCGGCGCCCGGGAGGCGGTCGACGGAGGCCAGCGTCCAGCCGGGGAACGCGGCGAGGTAGCTGCTGGTGGCGTCCTTGAGGTGGCCGACCAGCGTGACGCGCGGTGACTCCTCCGGCGGCAGCAGCGTGGCGACCGCCTCGCGCACCGATGCGACCCAGCGCGCCTCGTCGTAGTAGTCGCGCATCGGCACGATGGTCAGGCGCGCGCGATCGGCCTCGGGCAGCGCCTGCCGGATCATCTCCGCGCGCTCCTTCCACGTGAACGGGTTCTTGGGCGTGCGTGCCTGGAACGCGGAGCCGATGACGACGACGCAGCGCGACGCGCACGCGAACGCGCGCTCGAGCAGCGCGAGGTGGGCGTCATGGAAGGGCTGGAAGCGGCCGACGAGGACGGCGATGTCGGAAGGCATGGCGCTCCTCGTCGTCAGGCGACCTTGGCCGCGATGGGCATCTGGCGCCCGCTGCCGAATGCGCGCGAGCGCACCCGGATGATGGGCGGGGCCTGGCGGCGCTTGTACTCGTTGCGCGCGATCAGCCCGCGCACGCGCAGCACCAGGGCGGCGCCTTCCGGCGCGGCGCGCAGCTGCGCGACGAAGTCACGGGCGCGCGCGCGCTCGGCCGGAGCCAGGCGGTCGCCTTCGATCAGCAGCTTCAGGATCTCGTCGAGCACGGGGTAGGGCGGCAGGCTGTCGGTGTCGCGCTGCCCCGGCGCGAGCTCGGCCGAGGGCTCCTTGTCGATGATGGCCTGCGGGATCAGCTCGCGGCCAGCGGCGTCGTTGACGTGGCGCGCCAGGGCGAACACCTCGGTCTTGTAGAGGTCGCCGATCAGGCCCAGGCCGCCGTTGGTGTCGCCGTACAGCGTGCAGTAGCCCACCGAGATCTCCGACTTGTTGCCGGTGGTCAGCAGCAGGTGCCCATACGTGTTGGAGTATTCCATCAGCGTCGTGCCGCGCACGCGGGCCTGCAGGTTCTCAAGTGGCAGGCCCTGCAGCGGCTGGCCGAACGAGGCCTCGAACTGCGCGGCGAACGCGGCCACGGTGTCGGCGATCGGGTGCGTGTGCAGTGTCACGCCGAGGTTGCGGCACAGCGTCACCGAGTCGTCCACCGAGCCGGCCGACGAATACACCGAGGGCATCGTGATCGCGACGACGTTTCCGGCGCCGAGCGCATCGACCGCCAGCGCGAGCGTGAGCGCGCTGTCGATGCCGCCCGACGAGCCGATCACCGCCCGCGTGAAGCCGCAACGCCGCGCATAGTCGCGCAGGCCCAGCACGATCTGCGCGCGATAGAACGCCATCGTCGACAGGCCCTGCGGCGAGACCGGCGCCAGCGGCACGCCGCTGCCGGACGTGAAGGCGCCGTCGTCGAACGCCAGCGTGGTGACGTCCTCGACGAAACGGCGCGCCTCGTAGCAGACCGCGCCTTGCGCATCGAGCGCGAACGAGGCGCCGTCGAAGACCACGGTGTCCTGCCCGCCGACCTGGTTGACGTACAGCAGCGGGAAGCCGTGGCGCCTGCAGGCCGCTCCGAACACCTGGTGGCGCATCTCGCGCTTGCCGATGTCCGACGGGCTGGCGTTGATCGAGACCACGAGGTCGGGCGCGGCATCGGCCAGGCGCGAGAACGGGTTGACGGCGTAGTCGGCGCCGCTGTCGTTCCAGCCGTCCTCGCAGATCATCAGGCCGACCTGCGTGCTGCGGATGCGCAGCACGCGGGCGACGTCGGGGCCCGGCGCGAAGTGGCGCAGCTCGTCGAAGATGTTGTACGTGGGCAGCAGCTGCTTGGCATAGCGCAGCACCACCTGGCCCGCCTTGAGCACCACCAGCGCGTTCTGCAGGCGCTTGCCTGCGCCGTCGCGCTCGAGCGGGGCGCCGACGATCCAGTGCAGCGCCGGAAATTCCTGCGATGCGACCTGCAGGTCGGCCAGGCCCTGCGCGGCGCGCGCGAGGAAGTCGGGCTCGTCGAGCAGGTCGCCCGGGTAGTAGCCCGTGAGCGAAAGCTCGGAGAACACGACGAGGTCGGCCTGCGCCGCGGCGGCCTCGCGCGCGGCGGCGATCATCTTGCCGACGTTGCCGGCGATGTCGCCGACCATGTAGTTGAGCTGGGCGACGGTGATCTTGAGCATGATGAGACCTCAGGGCAATTCGGGTGCGACCTGGAAGACCTGGCGCAGGTAGGCGAGGAAGGTCTCGTCCTTGCACATCGTCTTGCCCGGCGAGTCCGACAGCTTGGCCACCGGCTGGCCGTTGCATTGCGTCAGCTTCATCACGATGTTCAGCGGCACCAGGCCGACGTCGTTGGTGAGGGTGGTGCCGATGCCGAAGCCCAGCTGCGTGCGGTCGGCGAAGTGGCGCCAGATCGAGAACGCGGTCTCCAGGTCGAGGCCGTCGGAGAACGTCAGGCGCTTGGTGTGCGCGTCGATGCGCAGCTTCGCGTAGTGCGCGAGTGCCTTCTCGCCCCATGCGACCGGGTCGCCCGAGTCGTGGCGCAGGCCGTCGAACAGCTTGGCGAAGTACAGGTCGAAGTCGCGCAGGAAGGCGTCCATGCCGACGACGTCGGTCAACGCCACGCCGAGGTCGCCGCGGTACTCCTGCACCCAGTTCTCGAGCGCCATCTTCTGGAAGTCGCGCAGGCGCACGTCGAAGGCCTGGTACGACTGGAGGTATTCGTGCGCCATCGTGCCGATCGCGACCAGGCCGTGCTTCTTCGCGAGATGCACGTTGGACGTGCCCTTGAAGAACCCGGGCACCTCGTCCTTGAGCGTGCGCACCACTTCGTCCTGCCACGCGCCGGAGAAGCGGCGGCGCACGCCGAAGTCGAAGAACTCGAACGGATGCGCGCGCGCCGGCTCGCGGGCGCCGAACTCGCGCAGCGCGGCGATCTTGGCGCGCAGCCGTCCCCGGCCCTCGACGAGCGCGGCAGCCTGGTCGGCGCGCCGGAAGTACAGCTCGTTGACGATCGCCAGCACGTAGATCTCGAAGGCCATCACGTGCACCTGCGGGCCTTCGGCGACGATCTCCAGCGTGCGGCCGTCCGCCGCCGCCGATGCGCGGATGAAGCGGCGCTGGAAGCGGAAGATGCGCAGGAAGTCGACGAAGTCGTTCTTGATGTAGCGCAGCGCGCCGACGTAGGCGAGCTCGTCCTCGGTGAACGACAGCGCGCACAGGTGGTCGAGCTGCTCGTCGACCTCCGCCAGCAGTTCCGACAACGGGAACGCCGGCGCGTTGCGGCACACGAACCGGTACTCGGCCTGCGCCTGTGGATGGCGATGCAGCATCGTCTGCCACATCGTGAACTTGTAGAGGTCGGTCTCGAGCAGGCTGTGGATGACGGGGGTCATGGGGACATTCTCATCGTTGACGGTGCCGGCCGCTCAGGCGGCGTCCAGCAGGCCCAGCGCCTCGGTCGACGTGGCCAGCCGCACGCCCCGGGCGCGCATGTCGTCGAGGAAGGCCTGGTGCTGCGCCTCGAAGCCGGCCACGGGGCTCATGCAGTCGGTCAGCAGCACGAGGCGTTGCGGGCGGCCGCCGGGCAGGTTGGCGACGATGTGCTCGGTGGTGGCGCGCACGCAATGGCTGCTGGCCTCGCCCGCGATGAACAGCAGGTCGGCGCGGCCGAGGGCGGCCAGCAGCGGCGTGTTGAGCTGCGTGTGCTCATCCTGCGGATCGGGCACCTCGGCCTGGATGGCGCTGTAGTGCTCCGTCCACGGGTTCTCGCCCTTGCCGACCTTGCGCACGTTGCGCAGCCGGGCGCGCTCCCAGCGGTTGTAGGCGTCGCGCACGTCGGCATGGACGCCGTGGCCCCAGGTGCCGATCTCGCAATGCACCGGCCACACCATCAGCACGTAGCGGCCGCGCGATTCGAGGCCGTCGAGGTAGGCCAGCGCGCGCGGCAGCGCGGACGGGTCGCGCGGCAGGAAAGCGCCGGCGCGCACCTGTGCGGCGGTGATCTGCGTGAACGGGGCGACGGCCTGGCCGTCCGCCGCCTGCCAGAAGGCGGGATGGGCGATGTCGACCTGGTGGTGCGAGTCGAGCGTGACGGTGATCTCGTCCAGCCACGAGCCGGCAGCGCTGATGAACTGCGCCGTGCGCAGCATGTCGGCATGGGCCCCCGCCACGGGCAGGGCGGGGGCGACGGGCGCGCCGGTGAGCGGGTCGGCCGGGCGGTAGCCGTCCGGCACGTCGCAGAAATCGTTCTGCGGGTCGATGACCAGCAGCTGGGTGGAAGTCTTCATGGGGCTCTCCCTTGTTGTCCGTGAGTTCACTATACACCAGCAAGTTGTGCAATACAACTAATAATGCGGTGCGAGATGCTCGTGGGGAGGATGACCCTGCGGCGCTCGCAGTTCAGCCCTCGGACGGCCGGATGGGTTATCCTATCCTCCCCCACAGGATACGAGACATGGCCGTCCACCCGTCCCATCCCGAGATCATCAAGCGCCTGAAGCGTGCCGAAGGCCACCTGCGCAGCATCGTCACGATGCTGGAGGAAGGGCGCGACTGCCTCGAGATCGCCCAGCAGATGCAAGCCGTCGAGAGCGCCGTGGCCAATGCCAAGAAGACGCTGGTGCACGATCACATCGACCACTGCCTGGAGCATGCGGTCGACGGTGTGGGCGCCCGCGACGCGATCACCCAGTTCAAGGCGATCACCAAGTACCTATGACCGACTTCCACACCCTGCTGGCCGGCGGCAACGCCTGGCTGTTCCTGCCGAGCGCCATCCTGCTCGGCGCCCTGCACGGCCTGGAGCCCGGCCACTCGAAGACGATGATGGCGGCGTTAATCGTCGCCGTGCGCGGCACCGTCACGCAGGCCGTGCTGCTGGGGCTGGCGGCGACCGTCTCGCACACGGCCATCGTGTGGCTGATCGCGCTCGGCGGCATGTACTTCGGCCAGCGCTGGAGCGCCGAGGCGAGCGAGCCCTGGATGCAGCTGATCTCGGCCGTGCTGATCATCGGCGTGGCGGCGTGGATGCTGTGGCGCACGGCGCAGGACAAGGCGGCGTGCTTCCATGACCATGGCGAAGAGGCGCACGGGCATGACCACGATCACGATCACGGCCACGGCGGTCACGCGCACGCCCCGGCGTCCGCGCGCGTGACGCGCGACGCGCAGGCGTCCGCGCATGCGCATGACGAGCATGGCCAGCCGCACGACGGCCCTGCGGATCACGACCACGACCACGACCACGGCGCATGCGGCCACGACCACGGCCCGGCGCACGCCCGGGCCGCACCGCTCGTCGACGCCGAGCACGGTGATGCCCATGCCCGCGCGCACGCGGCCGACATCCAGCGCCGCTTCGCCGGCCGGCACGTGAGCACCGGCCAGATCGTGATGTTCGGCCTGACCGGCGGCCTGATCCCGTGCCCGGCCTCGATCACGGTGCTGCTGCTGTGCCTGCAGCTCAAGCGCATCGCGCTCGGGGCGACGCTCGTCCTGGGCTTCTCGGTGGGCCTCGCGCTGACGATGGTGGCCTCGGGCGTGATCGCGGCAGTGGGCCTGAAGCACCTGTCGCGCCGCATGGGCAGCGGACGCTTCAGCGAGCTGGCGGCCAAGGCCCCCTACTTCTCGGGCGGGCTGATCCTGCTGGTGGGGCTGTACGTCGGCTGGCAGGGGCTGCGGGCACTGGTCTGAGCGCGCGCCGTACCGAAGGCCGTGGCCTGGCGAACGTCCACGGCAACTGAGCGGGGCCCGCACGCCGCACGCTGCACGCCTGCCGGCGTCCCGCCGAGACGTACCGTCCCGCGCCCCGGCGCCCCTTCCGGTTTCGGCGCGCCCGCACGACACTTCGCCATGCCGCACGCCCCTCGATCGATCGCCCGCGTCCTCGCACTCGGCCTGACGCTGTGGGCCACCGCGGCCGTGGCCGGGTCGCCGCGCACCGAGCATTTCTCCAGCGCCGACGGCCGCACCGAACTGGTGGGCTACCTGTTCGAGCCCGCCGGCCCCGGTCCGCATCCGGCGATCGTGCTGCTGCACGGCCGCGCCGGCCCCTACTCGGCGAACGTGAACCGCGACTGCGCGCTGGTCGCGCCCGGCCGCGAATCGCCATGCAACGCGTCGACCCTGTCGAGGCGGCACCGCATGTGGGGCGAGTACTGGGCCGCGCATGGCATCGTGGCGCTGCTTGTGGACAGCTTCGGCCCGCGCGGCCGCGCGCACGGCTATGGCCGGTTCACGCATGGCGACCCCGAGCGCGAGGCGGTCGACGAGCGCACCGTGCGGCCGCTCGATGCGGAGGGCGCGCTCGCGTGGCTCGCCGCACGGCACGACGTGCAGCCCGACCGCGTGATGCTGCAGGGCTGGTCGAACGGCGCGAGCACGGCGCTGAACACGATGATGCGGCAGGCGGATGGCAGCGCCGCGGACAAGCCGCGCCGCTTTCGCGCGGCGCTCGTGTTCTATCCCGGCTGCGGCCCCCGGGCGCTGCTGTCGCGTCGCGTGGCGGTCGACGCGCCCGTGTGGGTCTTCCTCGGGTCGGCCGACGAGGAGGTGTCGCCCACGGTGTGCGCGGAGGTGCTCGCGCATGCCGCCGGCGCGGCCGTCTCGGTGACGACCTACCCCGGCGCCACGCACGATTTCGACGACCCGGGCGCGGAGCGCCAGTCCGTGGCCGCCAACCGCGCCGCCCGGGCCGACGCGCTGGCGCGCGCCGCCGGCTTGCTGGACGGCGTCGCCCCCTGAGCCGAGGCGGGCGTCCCGCTTGCTCGGACCGGCCATCGCCGTCCAGGAGCCGACATGGCCGCCACGCATCCCAAGTCGAACACGCCGCCGGCCCGCAAGTGGTCGCAGGAGGTCACGGAGACGAGCAACGCGATGGACCTGCAACCCGACGTCTTCAAGCTGAAGGATCCGAAGCAGATCGCGCGTTCGCTCAAGCGCTCGGCCGAGCACAGCGATCGCCGCAAGAGCGATCCGTACCGTTCGGCGATGTCGATGCTGACCTTCTACATCAATCGCGCCGGCCACAACCTGGCGGCGAGCCAGCGCAAGCGCCTCGAGGACGCGAAGGACGAGCTCCGCGTCCTGTTCCACAAGCCGGCGGCGCGTCGGAAGACGACGCACTGACGGCGGCCTTCGCCCGCGGCCGACCCGCCCTGCGGCGCGTTCCCTCGGGCGCGCGCCTTGCTGCCGCTGACGGCCGGCGCGGTGCGGTGTCGCGCCGGCTTCGAAGGAGCACGGCATGTCCTCATTGTTCAGGCGCCAGCTGCAGCCGGACGAACGCCAGGTCGATGCCGCGCGCGCGGCGGCCATCGCGCTGGGCGGCGGCGACGACGAGTTCGACGAGCTGCTGCGACGCATCGGCAATGCGCGCTTCGTGCTGCTGGGCGAGGCGTCGCACGGCACGCACGAGTTCTACGAGGCGCGCGCCCGCATCACGCTGCGGCTGGTCGCCGAACGCGGCTTCGGCGCGGTCGCGATCGAAGGCGACTGGCCCGACGCCTACCGGGTCAACCGTTATGTCCGCGGCCTGGGCGCGGACCGCTCGGCCGCCGACGCGCTGGCCGGCTTCCGGCGATTCCCGACCTGGATGTGGCGCAACACGGCCGTCGTCGATCTCGTCGAGCGGCTGCGCGCATGGAACGACGGCCGGCCCGCGGCCGCGCGCACGGGCTTCTATGGCCTGGACCTGTACAGCCTCAACGCCTCGATGTCGGCGGTGCTCGAGTACCTCGACCGCGAGGACGCCACCGTCGCCGCGCGGGCGCGCGAGCGCTACGCCTGCTTCGAACCCTTCGGCGGCGACAGCCAGGCCTACGGCCTGATGACGGGCCTGGGCTCGACGCCGTCGTGCGAGGAGGGTGCGATCCGCACGCTGGTCGACCTGCAGCGCCGCCGCGCGCAGGGCCTGCCCGAGGCCGGCGACGACCCGGAGGCGCAGTTCGACGCCGAGCAGAACGCCGCGCTGGTGCGTGACGCCGAGCGCTACTACCGCAGCATGTACCTCAGCGACGTCTCGTCCTGGAACGAGCGCGACACCCACATGGCACACACGCTGTGGGAGATCGACCGCCATCTCTCGCAGCCCGGCCGGCCCGCGAAGATCGTCGTGTGGGCGCACAACTCGCACCTCGGCGACGCCTCGCACACGGAGATGGGCCAGGCGCGCGGCGAACTCAACCTCGGCCAGCTGGTGCGCGAGCGTTTCCCGGAAGACTGCTGGCTCGTCGGCTTCACGACCCACGACGGCGCGGTGACGGCGGCAAAGGCCTGGGACGCGCAGGCCGAGCACAAGCGCGTGAACCCGTCCCGCGGCGATTCCATCGAGGGCGTGCTGCACGCCACGGGGCTATCCCGCTTCCTGCTGCCCTTCCGCGACGATCCGCGCCTGTCGCGCGCGTTCGATGCTCCGCTGCTCGAGCGCGCGATCGGCGTCATCTACCGGCCCGACACCGAGCGCCAGAGCCATTACTTCCATGCGCAGGTGGCACGCCAGTTCGATGCGTTGATCCACGTCGACCGCACGCGCGCGGTCGAGCCCCTGGAGGCCGACGAGCCGTGGACCTCGGGCCGCGCGGCGCATGGCGAGGCGCCGGAGACCTACCCGCAGGGCCTGTGAGGCGCGCGCCTTGCCGCGATCCGGCACGCCACGAACGAAGGAGCACGACCATGCGATCCCCCGGCCACCGCGAGCATCCCGAGCATCACGTCAACGAGCGCCACGTGCCGGGCCGCCTGCGCGCGCTGCTCGGCGCCGACGTCCTCGCCGACTCGGACGACGTCATCGAGGTGGACGAGGACGGCAACCCGCCGCGCTACTACTTTCCGCGCGACAACGTCCGCATGGACCGCATGAGCGCCAGCGACACCCGCACGTACTGCCCGTTCAAGGGCGAGGCCAGCTACTTCACGATGGAGTTCCTCGACGGGCAGATGCCCGACGCGGCGTGGACGCTGAAGCAGCCCTACGACGAGCACGCCGACCTGAAGGACCGCGTCGCGTTCTACAGCGAGAAGTTCGACGACCTGCAGTTCAAGCGCGGTTGAACAGCCTCACGCGGCGGCGCTGCGGCATGCCGGCGTGCGCAGCGCGACCCGGAACGACGCCTGCGCCAGCAGCGCCGCCCCCACCAGCACCGCGGCCGCGGCGAGGGCCGGGTCGTGGCCGAGGCCGGCCAATGTCGTGCACAGGGCGCCGATCGTCATCTGCGTGAACCCGTACAGGCCCGCCGCCGAGCCGATCAGGCGCGGATCGACGCTGATCGACAGCGTCGACACGGCCGGACTGCACAGGCCCGCGCCGACGCAGTAGACGATCATCAGGGCCTCGAGGGCGAAGGCGCCAGGCTGCCAGGCGAGCAGCGCCGCCAGCAAGACGCTCGCCGCCGCGAGGCTGATCAGGTTGCCCGCCATCAGCAGCCGTTCGATCGTGACGCGGCCGACGAGCCGGCTCGCGAGGATGTTGCCGAGCGACACCCCCACCACCAGCAGGCCCAGGTGGAGGCCGACCTCGCGGATCGGCCGGTGCAGCTGGTTGATGAAGATGAACGGCGCGGCCGCGATGAAGCCGTAGAACGACGTGGTCGCGCAGCCACCGCCGAACGCGAAGCCGACGAAGCGCGGCGAACCGAGCAAGGCCCGATAGTCGCGCGCGACGCCGCGCGCGCTGATGTTGCCGCTGGGCTTGCCCGTCTCGGGCAGCAGGCGCCACGACACGGTGAAGTTCAGGACGCCGAGCGCCGTCAGCAGCACGAAGATCGCGCGCCAGCCGAACGCACCGGCCAGCAGGCCGCCCGCCAGCGGCGCGAGGCCGGGGCCCACCATCGTCATCAGGCTCATCAGCGCGAGGCGGCGCACGGCGTCGTTCGATTCGGCGGTGTCGCGCACGATCGCGCGCCCCAGCAGCAGTCCCGCGCAGCCGCCAGCCGCCTGCACCAGGCGCGCGGCGACGAGCACGCCGACATCGGGGGCGAGCGTGGCCGCGAGGCCGCCCGCGGTGTACAGCGCCAGGCCCGCGAGCAGCGTGGGCCGGCGGCCGAACACGTCCGACAGCGGGCCGTAGACCAATTGCCCCACGGCCAGGCCGAAGATGTAGACGCTGATCGTCATGCGGATCGTCGCCGCGTCGACGTGCAGCGACTGCGCCGCGACCGTGAGCGCCGGCACGAACATGTGCATCGCCAGCGTGCCGCTGAAGGTGACGAGCACCAGCAGCCACAGCGGGACGGGCCGGCGGACGAGCGGGTAGGTGGCGGAGATCGTGGTCACGGGCGGGCGCCGCGCGAGCGGCTCGTGGCCGCAGGCAGGCGGGCGAGGGGCAGGAAGCCGGGCGTCATTGTCCGCCCGTGAAGGGGGTGCCGGTGCCTGCCGCGACTTGCCCGCGGCAGGTGCCGGTTCACGTTCAGAACTTGACCGACAGCCCCACGTTGGAGGTGAGGTCGTTGGACGTCCACGTGGTGCCGCGCGACACGTTGAAGTCGAGCTGCGTGCTGGACGACGTGGCGTAGCTGGCGCCGGCGGCGACATGCGCGGTCGCGTTGTCGATCACGTTGTTGAAGGCCAGCTTCTCGCCCGACAGCTCGACGTAGCTCCGCCAGCGCGCCAGCTTGGTCCGGTCGACGGTGCTGACCTCGAGGCCGGTGACGTAGTGCTCGAACTCGCGTCCGCCGCCGCGCGTGAAGCCCGGCGTGAAGCCGATGGACAGGTCTTCCGGGGTGTCCCACAGCGCGGTGATGCGCAGCGAGCGCCGCACGTTGCCGGCCCGCGCCGGGGCGGCGCCGGAGACGAGGTCGGCGTGCGCGTCCCACGACAGGCCCGACAGCAGCGGCGCCTGGATGCGATCCTGGGTGCTCCAGCGGGCGCCGAAGGTGACGGCGTTCGGGTCGGCCTGGCGCGGCATCACGCGCACCAGCGGGTCGCGGTCGGGGCCGTTGGGCGCGGGCATCCCGTCGGCATGGATCTGCACGACCTGGTGGCTGTCGAACACCAGCTTCGTGGGCGGCGCGATCACCGCGTTGGGATCGATGCGCACCGGCACGATGGCCGGCTTGTCCCGCCGGGCGGTGATCGGGACGATCGACTTCGGCTTCACGTCGGGTGCGGCGAGCACGGCCGAGATGGCGGAACGGATGATCGTCGGGTCGGCGGCATCGGTGCTGGGCAGGAGCGTGGCCCAGACGGCATGGTCGAGCGAGTCGCTGGGCAGCGCCGCCAGGTCGGCGTCCGTGACGAGCGTGTCCTCTGGCTCCTGGGCGAACGCGGCGGCGCCGGCCAGCGCGAGCAGGGCGGCGGCGAGGGGGCGGGCGAGGACGGGACGCGGGAACTTCATGGCCATGGACGTGACGCAGCGCAGCATAGAACAGGACGCGGACGGCGGACAAGTCCCGAATTGTCACGAGGCGCTGCGGGGAGCCATCGATGCAACAACGGGGTGTCGGGCGCGCAGATCGAGCGCAGGGCGGGCGGAAAGTTCCCGCGGCCCCGGCGGCGTGCCACGGTCGCGTTCCATAATCGCCACGCGGTCGCCACCCAAGTGTCCTCCGGATGGTTCATCGAACCAACTCCGGTCCGCGGGGTACCCCCGCCGGCAGCGCTCTTGACAGGCCAGTCCGAGGCGATGGCTCCGTGTCGCTGCGCGACACCACCCCAATCGCATCACCAGCAGGTTGGGCGGCGACCGCACCCGGACGCCCCATGAGCCATCGATCGACCGCCATCGCCGTCGCCCGCGCCGTGCTGACGCCGCCGGTCAGCCGCGTCGACATCCTGGAGCGCCTGGCGCGATGCGTGCACTATCCGGAACAGGCCCGACGCGAGCTGGTGGATGCCCTGATCGCGGCGGGGCTGACGAGTCGCTGGACGGTCGGCCAGGTGGCCGATGCGCTGGAGGCGACCGACACCTTCCCCGAGGCCTGCGCCACGCCGACGCAGCGGCCGCTCGTCCACGGCTGGTTCATGACGCGCGCCACCACGCTGGCGCCGCCGCCGGGCCCGTTGCACGACGTCGAGCGCCCGATGTGGCCCGGCGTCGGCCAGCTCGCGGACGAACTGGGCGTGTCCGTGCCCGGTCTGTGGCGCCTGACGCGCAGCGCCTCCTGGCAGCGGCAGGCGGCGCTGGGCGCCCAGCACTACCGCTACGAGCTGCTGCCCAAGCGCACGGGCGGCTGGCGCCTGCTGGAGGTGCCCGAGCCGTACCTGCGCCACTTGCAGCGCCGCGTGCTCGACCGGCTGCTCGCGCAGGTGCCGGTGCACGAGGCGGCATGCGCCTACGTGCGCGGCCGATCGGTGCTCGACCATGCCGGGGCGCACGTGGGGCAGCCGGTGCTTCTGAAATTCGACCTGCGGGACTTCTTCGCCACGGTGCGGGCCTCGCGCGTGCATGCGGCGTTCGCCACGCTGGGGTATCCCGAGCCGGTCGCGCGCGTGCTCGCGCGGCTGTGCACGACGGCCACCCCCGAGCCCGTGCTCGAACGACTGCGTCGCGAGGGGGGCTTCGCCTGGACGCAGGCGATGCGCCTGCGCGACGCGCACCTGCCGCAGGGCGCGCCCACGTCGGCGGCGCTCGCCAACCTGTGCGCCTTCCGGCTCGACGTGCGCATCGCGGCGCTGGCGCGCTCCCTCGGGGCCCGCTACACGCGCTACGCGGACGACATCGTCCTGTCCGGCGGCGCCGGCCTGCTGCGCGCGGCCGACCGGGTGGAGGCGCGCATCGGTGCCTTCGCGCTCGACGAGGGCTTTGAGCTGAACCACCGCAAGACCCGCCGCGTCACGCACGCGCGCCGCCAGCAGGTGTGCAACATCGTCGTCAATGCGCGGCCCAACCTGACGCGCGAGGAGTTCGACCGCCTGAAGGCACAGCTGCACCTGTGCGCGACGCGCGGCGCGGCGGCGCAGAACCGGGCCGGCGTGCCGGACTGGGAGCAGCACCTGCGCGGGCGCGTCGCCTGGGCGGAGCAGCTCAACCCCGGCAAGGGCGCCCGCCTGCGCCGGCTGCTGGCGGCCATCGACTGGACGAGCTGATGCCGGCCCTCCTGTCGGGAATCCTGGACAGTCGATGTCGATACCCCACAGTCGTATCGAGTTGTTCGGTGGAGCGCCGATAAGCAGGACGCGAGGGGGGTGCGACCAGCGTCTTCCTGCAAAGGCAAACCCGACCGAAAGGCGGGGACGCAAAGCTTCCGGTCTAACGCCCGTTCCGTCATGCGGGCCACGACAGCGGGGACGCCGCACGCCGGACGGGTCGAGCCCATCCGGATGAAGGATCGCGCCCCGCGTGGGCGCCGGCTGCCCACGGACACTGCTGCGCCTCCGCTGACTCGGCATGAGACGACAAGGGAGTCGACACCGATGGGATCCACCGACCAGTTCCACTCACGCGCCGCGACCGAGCTGCTTCAGCGGCTTGCGCGCGGCGATGCACGGCAGCCCGCGCGCTGGACGCCGGCCGACGCCGCACGCCTGCTCGAGCGCGTGCGACCCGCCCCCAGCGGCCACCCGGGCGACCAGTCGCGCGAGCGCGGCGAGCTCGCCGTGGCATTCCTGGCCGGCGTGGCCCAGGGGCACGAGGAGGCGCACGCGGCCCCGGCCGCATCCTTCGTCTCGATGGCGCTGCAGGCCGCGCGCACGCTGCTGAAGAACCGCGCCGCGACCCAGGCCGATCGCGCGGCGCACGCGTTCCTGGCCGGCCTGCGCGCAGCGCGCGCGCCGGCCGCGCCGATGTCGAGCGACGAGTCCGCGCCGAGCGGCTTGCGCCTGTTCGTGCGCCAGCCCTTCACCGAGTCGGGGGAGACGCAGCAGGGCGTGGTCGCATCGGTGCTCGATCGCGTCCGCGCCCGCGACGGCCGCCCGCATGCGTTCCGCTACCTCACCGGCTGCCGTGCCGAGAGCGCCGACACGTTCCGCGCCTCCTTCGAGCGCGAGACCGGCAGCGCCTTCACGCCCGAGACCTTCCGCGCGCACCGCCTGCGCCAGCTCGACCAGGCCGACGTGTTCGTCAACATCCGCGCCGGCATGAGCGAGAGCAGCGCCTTCGAGCTGTCGTACCACGTGTTCCGCGGCGCCTGCACGCCCATCCTCTTCCTCGTGTGGAAGCAGGCTCCGATCAAGACGACGCTGCTCAAGGACCTCGGCTCCCTGTGCGACGTGACCTACCTCGAGTTCGACGATCCGGCCGAGCTCGACGCGCCACTGGCCGACTTCTTCCGCAGCTGCGAGCACGGCCGGCGCAGCGCACGGCCCGCCCTCGCGCGCGCGGGTGCCTGACGCGCGAGCCCGCGCGAACGCCCCGCATCGATCGCCTTCAACGAGATCATCGCCATGCTTTCCAACATCAAGATCCGCACGCTCATCATCGCCGTCCTCGGGCTGCTCATGGCGGCGGTCGTCGCCGTCGGCGCCCTCGGCTACTACAGCACCTGGCGCACGCGCGAGGCCTTCCGCGACGTCGCGCTGCGCGACCGCGAATCCGAGAACGCCTTCACGCGCATCCGGCTGCTGATGGAGACCAACCGCAGCCAGGTGCTGCAGGCGCTGCAGCACAACCCGCAGTTCGAATGGTCCAAGCTGCACGACCACCCGCTGACCGTGCACTGGACGGCGATCGACAAGTCGTCGCAGGAGATCGCCACCATGTGGAAGACCTACTACGCGGCGATCGAGTCGCCCGATGAGCGCAAGCTCGCCGACGCGTGGTACGAGAAGTCCGGCGGGCTGGGCATCGCCGGCGTGCAGGCCGCCGCCGACGCGATGCGCGGCGACCACTGGGACGACGCGGAGCAGGTGCTGATCAAGACGATCAACCCGTCGTACCGCCTGGGGCTGGGCCCGTCGTCGGAGCTGTCGGACTTCCTCGTCAAGCGCGGCCAGGCCAACGACGCGGCCCTCGACACCGAGTCCGCCCGCCTGCGCTGGCTGCTGGCCGGCGCGGTGCTGGCCTCGTTCGCGCTGGCGGGCCTGGCGATGCGTGCGCTGGTGCGCGGCATCACCGAGCCGCTGCAGCAGGCGATCACCATCGCGCGCCGCGTCGCCGACGGCGACCTCGGCTCGCGCATCGAGGTCGACCACGGCAACGAGCTGGGCGACCTGCTGCGCTCGCTCAAGGAGATGAACGAGAGCCTGGTCGCCATCGTGGGCAGCGTGCGCGACAGCAGCGATTCGATCGCGATCGGCGCGGGCCAGATCGCCACCGGCAACGCCGACCTCTCGCAACGCACCGAGCAGCAGGCCGGCAGCCTGCAGCAGACCGCCTCGTCGATGGAGCAGCTGACCACGACCGTGCGTGCCAACGCCGAGGCCGCGCTGGCGGCCGACAAGCTCGCGAAGTCGGCCAGCGACGTCGCGGCGCGCGGCGGCGCCACGGTGATGACGGCGGTGGCCACGATGGACGAGATCAACGCGTCGTCCAAGAAGATCGCCGACATCATCGGCGTCATCGACGGCATCGCTTTCCAGACCAACATCCTCGCGCTCAACGCGGCCGTCGAGGCGGCGCGCGCGGGCGAGCACGGCCGCGGCTTCGCGGTGGTGGCCGGCGAGGTGCGCAGCCTGGCGCAGCGTTCGGCGCAGGCCGCGCGCGAGATCAAGACGCTGATCGCCGCCAGCGTCGAGCGCGTGGAGACCGGCAGCCGCCAGGTCGACGAGGCCGGCCGCACGATGGAGGACATCGTCAACCAGGTGCGGCGCGTGAGCGACCTGATCGCCGAGATCAGCACCGCCACCAACGAGCAGTCGGGCGGCCTGGGCCAGGTGGGCGAGGCGGTGACGCAGTTGGATCGCGTCACGCAGCAGAACGCGGCGCTCGTGGAGCAGTCGGCCGCGGCCGCCGAGAGCCTGAAGCAGCAGGCCGCGCGGCTGGTCGGCGCGGTGGCTGCGTTCAAGGTGGCCTGAGCGGCGAGGCCCTTTCCGGGACGTCCGGGTCCGGCACGGCGCCGACGCAAGGACGGCGCTGGTCTTCGCTACGCGCGCTGCTGCGCGACCCGGCTGATGCGCGCTTCCTCGAGGATGGCATCGAGCGCGGACGGATCCACCGGCTTGACCAGGTGCCGGAAGAAGCCCGCCTGCGCGCTCTTCTCGAAGTCCTCGGGTCGTCCGAAGCCCGTGATGGCGATGAAGACGGCGTCCGTCCCCGGCGCCGCCGTGTCGCGCAATTGTCGCGAGAGTTCGTAGCCGTCGACATCGGGCAGGCCGATGTCGAGCAGGATCACCTCGGGCCGGATCTCGCGCGCGAGCTCCAGGGCCTCCCTGGCCGAGGACACGAAGTGCACGTCATGGCCGGCGATCTCCAGCATCATGGCCAGGCTCTCGGCCCCCGCGACGTCGTCGTCGACGACCAGGATGCGCAGCGAAGGCGCCGTCAGGGCCGCGCCGCCGTCGGTGCCGGGCTCGTCGGGGTGCTGCACCATCAGGGGCAAACGGACCACGAACCGGCTGCCCTTGTTCAGCCCCTCGCTGAACGCCTCGACGCTGGCGCCATGCAAGCTGGCCAGGTGCCGCACGAGCGCCAGGCCGATGCCCATCCCGCCCTGGGATCGATCGAGGGATCGATGATCCTGCACGAACAGGTCGAAGATGCGGCCGGCGAGTCGAGGGTCCAGGCCGAGCCCGTTGTCCGACACCTCGACGATCGCCTGTCCACCCTCGACGCGAAGCTGCAGCTCGATGGTGCCGCCGTCGTTGGTGTACTTGGCGGCGTTGGCGATGAGGTTCTCGAAGATCTGGGTCAACCGGATCGGGTCGCCTTCCATCCAAACGGGTTCGTCGCCCAGGTGGGGTTCGAAACGATGGCGCTTGCGGCTGATCAGCGGCGTCGTCGACTCGATGGCGCGGCCGATGACCGCGACCAGGTCGACCGGCTGCATGTGGACGCGCATCGCATTGCGGGTCATCAGGGAAATGTCCAGCAGGTCGTCGACGAGCCGGGTGACGTGCTCCACCTGGCGGACCAAGGTGTCACGCACCCACTTCACGCGCTTGTCGTCCGTGCCCACCGTGGTGAGGATCTCCGCCGCGTTCCGGATCGGCACCAGCGGGTTGCGCAACTCGTGGCCGAGCATCGCGAGAAATTCGTCCTTGTGGCGGTTGGCGTCGCGCAACTCCACTTCGGCCGTGACCTGCGCGTCGATGTCGACCATCGTCCCCACGGTGCCGGGGGACCGCGCCAGGATCGCGTCGTTGCGGGTGACGGTGCGCTGCAGCAGCGTGACCTTCATCCAGCGGTATTCGCCGCCCGGCACCCGCAAGCGCACGTTGACGCTCAGGCGGCTTTGCTTGCCCGACTGCAGGCCCGGCATGCCGGCGGCGATGAGCGCGGCGTCGTCGTGATGCAGCAGATCGATCCACCACCGCCCCTTCAGCTGCTCCGGGCCGTAGCCGCAGGTGCGGGCGAATTCCTGGTTGACGAATTCGAGGGCGCCGTATTCGTCCGCCAGCCAGATCAGGGCCGGCGCGCTGTCGGCCAGGGTCCGGAACCGCTCCTCGCTCTCACGCAGTTCCGCCTGCGCGTGCTTCTGGGGAGAGATGTCGCGCTCGGTCAGCGCCACGGCGGCAGGCTTGCCGTCATCGTCGCGAATGAGTGAACTCGAGAGCGACACTTCCAGCAGGGCGCCGTCGCGACGCCGCCGCGTCGCTTCCTCGCCCGCGGCGCGCTCGCCGCTCTTCAGGCGCTCCACCATGTCCGCATGCGCTGCGCGCGCCTGCGGTGGAAGCAGCGTCTTCACGTCAGCCCCCAGCATCTCACTCTCCGGATAGCCGTACAACGATTCGGCACCGTGATTCCAGGCCAGGATGCGGCCCAGCAGGTCATGGACGATGATCGCGTCCCCCGAGGTCTGCATGACGGCCGCATGCCGGCGCTGGGCCTCGCCCGCCCGCTTCAGCTCGGAGATGTCCGAGTACGTGATGACCACGCCGTCGATGCGCTCTTCCTGGGTTCGATAGGGCAGGATGCGGCGCAGGAACTGGCGTCCTTCGGGGCCCAGCGTCTCGCTGTCGATCGGAGTGAGTTCCGTCAAGACCCGGCGCGCGTCGTCGAGCAGCGAATCGAGGTCGCTCGGCCCGGAGATGTCGCGCAGCGGGCGATCGATGTCGGTGGGAAGAAGCGGAAACAGCGTCGTCGCTGCGGGCGTGAACCGCTTGATGCGCAGCTCGTGATCCAGGAACAGCGTCGGGATGTGGGTACTGGTCAGGAGATTGCCCAGGTCGTTGTTCAGCACCTCGAGCTCGTTGACCTTGGCCTCCAGCTGCTGGTTGACCGTGGTGAGTTCCTCGTTGATCGACTGGACCTCTTCCTTGGACGTCTCCAGCTCCTCGTTGGCCGACTGGAGTTCCTCGTTCATCGACATCGCTTCTTCGTTGGCGACCTTGAGCTCCTCGTTCGCGGACTCGAGCTCCTCGATTGCCGAACGGAGCTCGCGCTTGGTCGTGCGCAACTCCTCTTCCATCGAACGCAGCGCGACGGCGTCCTCCGGCGTCCGCGGCGCGGAAGCCTCCTCGCGCCGTTCCATGCGCTCGAATGTGATGATCATCATGTCCGATTGCGGGTCGGCGTCGAGCGGCGAGACCACCAGGCGGACCAGACTCTCGCCCTGGTCGGTCACATGCATGGAGGCGCTGGTCTCCGCGCGTTCCCTGGCCGTGTAGGCCTTGTGCACCGCGCCGCGCAGCTGGGGCCGCAATTCCTCGCGCACCATCGAGAACAGGTCGGTGGTGGGCACGCCCTCGGGCTGGAGCAGGTAGGCGTGGACCCGCCCGTAGAAGTAGAGCGCGTTTCCGCGGTGGTTCACGATGACCGCGGCGGCGACCCGCTGTTCGAGCAGGGCGTCGCGCATGAGGCGGCTGTAGTCGATCATGGGGGCGGCATTCATCGTGGGTGGTCCGGCATCGTCACTGCCGCGGCCGATTTGCGGCGTCACCGCGATCGGCACGGTGCGGGCGGGCCCGACTCTTCGATACACGTGCGCACGAGTCGACGCAGGCGTGAACAGCGCGGCCCCGGCCCCGGCGCCGGCCGTCTCCGACTTGCCCAGCGCCAGCACCCCGTTGACCTCGAGCGCGAAATGGAACATCTGGATCAGCTGCGCCTGCAGCTCGGGACCCATGTAGATCAGGAGGTTGCGGCAGCTGACGATGTCCATGCGCGAGAACGGCGGATCATCGACCACGTTCTGCCGCGCGAAGACCACCGTGTCGCGCAGCTCCTTGCGCACCTGGTAGCCTTCCGGCGACTTGACGAAGAACTTCTGCAGGCGCCCCGGGGCCACGGTCTTCTCGATCGCCGGCGAGAAGAAGCCCTTGCGTGCGAGGTCCAGCGCGGCGTCGTCGATGTCCGTCGCGAAGATCTGCACTTTCAGGCGCTGATCCTGGACCTCGGGGCTCTCGAGCAGCACCATCCCCATCGAGTAGGCCTCCTCGCCGGTGGCGCATCCCGGAATCCAGACGCGCACGCTGCCGCCCATGCCCTTGGCCTGCAACAGAGTCGGCAGCACGTCGCGCGCGAGGGCGCCCCACGAGTCCGGCTCCCGGAAGAATTCGGTCACGCTGATGAGGAAGTCCTTCGCCAGCGCACGCGTCTCTTCCGGGCTGTCCTTCAGCAACTCGGCGAAGCGGCTCACGGCCCCCATGCGCGTCAGGTTCATGCGGCGGCTGATGCGGCGAGACAGCATGGCGGACTTGTAGCCGCGGAAATCCAGGCCCAGCTGCGCCCGCACGATCTCGAGGACGTTCACCAGGTCCTTCTCGTCGTCCATCCGCCGCGACCCCTGGGAGGCGAGGAGGCGGGTGGCATCGGTGGACGCGTAGTCGGCGATCGCCTGCCCCATCTCCTCGACCGGCAGTTCGCAGTCGACCAGCCCCGTCGCCAGGGCATTGCGCGGCATGTCGGGATGCGTGGCCTCGCTGGCCAGCTGCGCGATCGTGAACCCGCCCTCGGCCTTGATGGCCTTGATGCCGATCGTGCCGTCGCAGTCCAGCCCCGTCAGCACGACGCCGATCGCCCGTTCGCCCTGGTCGCGGGCGACCGAGGCCATGCAGTGGTCGACGCCCGTGGCCCTGGGGCCTCGCCGGCCGATGGAATGCAGTCGGATCTGCCCACCGTCGAGCTCGATGTAAAGGCCCGGGGGCGCCACGTAGACCTGATCGACTTCCAGCCTGACGTCCGGCCCGGCCTGCGTCACCCGCATCGCCGTCTTGCGCCCGAGCAGCGTGGACAGCATGCTCTCGCGATCGGGAGGCAGGTGCATGACCACGATGAATGCGCAGCCCGTCCCCGCCGGCGTCGAGTCGAAGAAGCGCATCAGCGCCTCGACGCCACCCGCCGACGCACCGATGACCACCGTGTGGAAAGGCAGTGCCGAGCGCGGGCGCAGCGCGTCGAGCGGCTGGGCGTCCGCCAGGCCGACGGCGCCCGATTCGACCGGGGCATTGCGCGGCCCTTCGGCTTCAGACATCAAGTTCTCCGAGAGCGTGACGGTACGCTCGCCTGCATCGCGCATCATAGGGCTTGGGCGGGCGGCGGCGGCATCGCCGTGGCACCGCGGGCGGCGCGCGCTCCCGATGCCTTGCCTGGGGCGCGCGGCAGCGGGATCGGCGCGAGGTCAGGCGGCGGGAGCCGATGCCGTCACCGGCCGAGCGGGCATCGGCCGGGCGCCTCGACGGGGTCGATCGCGGGGGGATGCGGGCATGGGCGGTGCGTCGAGCCCGGATGGCAGCTCTTCGGTCGACCTGGCCTTCGGTTGCCGCGCACCGGCCGGCGGCTGGCCACGGCCTTCGGCGCGTGGCTTCAGAAGCTGGAGGACACGCCCACGCCGGCCTGGAACGGCGGCGCGGTGTCGCTGAGGCCACGCGTGACGGCGAAGTCGATCTGCATGCCCGGCGTGGCGACGAAGGTGACGCCTGCGTCGACGCTGGTGGACACGCCGGCGACCTGCACGCTGGCGACGCGGTCGCGCGCCATGTCGACGAAGGTGCGCCACTGCGGCGACCAGGTCTTGCCCAGCGTCACGGCGAAGGTGCCGTTGGACTGGCGGCGGCCGAGCGTGTTGTAGTCGACCGCCATGCCGGGCATCACGCCCAGCGAGAAGTCGTTGGGCAGCGCCCATTCGCCGCTGAGGTTCATCGTGGGCCGCAGCGCCGAGGCGCGTGCGTCGGCGACCTGCAGGTCCGGCATCCAGGCGGCCATCGGCACGTGCGAATTGGCGTCGCCGTGCAGCACGCGCCAGCGCGCGCCGAGCGTGAGGTCGAGCGAGTCGGCCTCGGCGTTGCCGGACAGCGCACCGTCGGCGAAGTCGTTGGGCACCGGACGCGTGACGGGCGCCGTGGCGCGCGGCACATAGGGCTTGCCGACGTTCAGGCGCCACGAGCCGGCCATCACCGGCGAGACGACCTTGTCGCGCAGCACCGCGACGACCGCGCGCTGCTTCTCCATCGCGTCGTCGACCAGCCTGCGCGCGCTCGCCGCGAGTCCGCTGGTCGTGACGACCGGCGTGGCCGGCGCGACCTGGTCGTCGACGGCGGCGAAGGCGGACGAGGCCATGGCGAGTGCCAGGGCGGCAAGGGGACGGACGGGGCGCATGAAGGACGGTTCCGGAGACGGCACAGGACGCGTGGCGATCGGCGGGTTCACGCACCGGTCGCGGCGTCCTGCGGGAGTGCTGCCATCTTGCGGGACCGCCCCGAAACGCGTCAACGCAGGAGGCGGGGGAAACGAGTCCTGTTCGTCTTGTAACGTTACGCGCGGTGACCGCCGCGCCGCGCCGGCCGCCGCCGGCTGCGCGTCGGCCGCGGCGTCGACGACGTGGGCGCTGCAGCCATCGGTTCGACCTTGGGCGCCGGGCGAGGGTGGTTTCGCGCGCAATAGTTCACGCCGCCCGGACGAACCGGCACACCGCCGGAGCCTCGACGCCGATGCGCCGCCTCGCGCTTCAAGCTGCGTGCGGCGGTGGCCCGATCGCCTGCCCTGGCTGCATCTTGTTGCGTCACGCGATCACGTCGGGGGCGCCTGGGTGCGCCGCCGTCCGCAGGCAGAGCCCCTGGTCAGAAGCGCGACGAGACGCTCAGCCCGCCGCGCAGCTGCTGCGAGACGCTGCCGGACAGGCTGCGCGACACCACCGCGTCGACATGCAGCGTGCGCGAGGCCGCGAAGGCCACGCCGGTGTCGACATCGAGCAGCGAGGCGTCCGGCTGCGCGCGCGAGACGCACTGGCCGGCCAGCTCGATGAAGCCCTGCAGCCGCGGCGTCCAGGCCTTGCCCAGTGTCACCGCCAGCACGCCGGCGGCGTAGTGCCTGCCGCCGTCGCCGCGGTCGCGGTAGATGCCGGGCATGACGCCCAGCGACAGCTGGCCCGGCAGCTCCCATTGCGCCGTCGCGCGCAGCGACGGCCGCACGTTGCGGTCGCGGAAAGCGGGCGAGCCCGTCGTCTCGACGTCGGCCAGCCAGGCGACGTGCGGCAGCCAGCCGGCGTCGCCGCCGCGCACGCGCCATTGCGCGCCGAGCGAGACGTCCGTGAAGGCGCGCAGGCGGCGCAGGCGATCGTTGGCGGACTCCAGCGGCTGCTCGATCGTGTCGACGGCCGCGGCCGCGCGCAGCTGCATCGCCTGGCCACGCACGGGCACGTCGAGCGCGGCGAAGCGCGACGCGACGCGGCGCACGGGCGACGCATGCGGCTCGGGCAGCAGCGGGGACGCCGGGTCGTACTGCCAGCGGCCCAGGCCGATGACCGCGGGCGAAGCGAGGAAGTCGACATGCGCGGGTGCCGGTTCGCCGCGCGCGGCCACGCACGCGACCGCGGCCAGCAGCGTGGCGGCGAGGGAGCGGGCGAAGGAAGCGAAGGCGCGCACGAGGGAGGTTCCGGCAAGTCGATGCCTTCGTCGCGGAACGACGGTTCCGCGACGAATGGATCGATCTTGCAGGCGGCCGCGGCACGCGAAGGGCGCATCAGCGCCGCAATTGCCGCGCAGTTCGCGCTTCAGGCCATGATCACCTGCAGGCTGTGCTCGTAGGCGGCTGTGAGGGTGTCCAGGCGCTCGAGGATCGCCTCGCTGGCCTGCACCAGCATGCGCCGGCCGTCGGCGGTGTCCGCCGCGCGCAGGCCGCCGAGCAGGCGCAGCCATTCGTCGCGCACGTGGACGAGGGTCGCGCGGATGGCGGGCGAGCTGAGCGGCGCCTGCTCCAGCTCGACGAGCGCCAGCTCGAACGCTTCCAGCAGGGCGTCGTGGCGCCGCGGCGGCTCGGCGCCCTCGGGATGCGCCGCATCGAGCAGGCATTGCTTGGCGATGCGCTGCGCGCGCATGCGCTGGCGTCCGCACTGGTTGACGATGTGCAGCGCGCGCCGCCCGGCGGCTTCCTGCAGCGCGTCGGTGAGCGCCTCGGCCGCGTCCAGCATGCGCGTGGCCGCGGCGTCGATGCGGCGCAGGTCGGCGGCGGCCAGGCGCGGGCCCTGCATCGCCTGCGTCAGCACGTCCCAGCACGTGGCCGCGCGCGCGCAGGCCGGCGCGGCGACGGTGCCCGCGCACTGCGCCGCCAGCATGTCGAGGTTGTCGCGCGCGCGCTGGCGCGACAGCACGGCCTGGGTGGCGGCGTCGCGCGTGTCGATGCGCAGCAGCCGTTGCGCGGCCAGCCGCACGAGGCGCTGCGACAGCATGCGCAGCTGGCCTGCGCGGTTCATCGCGTCGGCCCAGCGCGCGGCCTCGAACACCGCGCGCGAGACCTCGCCGATGCGCAGGTTCACGCTCATCGCGGCGCCGCGCAGCAGGCGGAACGCCTCGTCCTCGTCGAGTCCGCGCGCCGTCATCAGCACGCCCTTGGCGCGGTCGACCCACTTGCGTTCGTCGAGCTGCTCCTGCGCGCGCGCGGCGGTCAGGCGCAGCGCGCGGTCGTGCGCGTGGCGCGCGTGCGCCATCGCCAGCGCGGCCTCGACCTGCGCGGGGGCGATCTCGCCGGCCGGGTCCGGCTGCAGCGCCTGCCAGTGATGAATGCCGGAGGCCACCACGGCGGGCAGTTGCGACGCGTCGATCGGGCCCGGCGGCGTCAGCAGCAGCACCGCCAGCGGCGGCTCGCCGTTCCAGCACGACAGCACCGACAGCAGCTCGCCGCTCACGCCCGGCGCCAGGCAGACCAGCTGCCCGCGACCGTCGTCGATGGTGCAATGCACCAGTTTGTTGCGATCCGATGCCGCACCCAGGTGCACGCCACTGCGGTCGAGCGCGGCCCGCCAGGCCGCCTCGCGCGGCGTGGTGAGATCGAGCAGGACGGCGGAATCCATGGTGTCGCGGGGCGTCGCCAGAGGGCGGCGGAGACTTGTTCGGGCTCCTGTCCACTTGCACATGCCGTGCCACTCGAAATCCGGCACGGGGCTTGCATTGAGGTGCTCGCGGTGCAACGGCGCACCGCCCGTGAAGGGCCCCGGCCCCCTGAGGCCGACTGTCGACGCGCGAGAGCGCTCGAACCGCTTCCTGCCCTTCACCGGTTCCATCGCTGCCGACATGCCCACGCAGGGCGCGCGCGGCCAGCGCAACGAACTTCCCCCTTTCGTCCATCGTCCCGCAGGCGTTCGCGCGCCGGCGTGGCCGCTGCCTTTGCAACCCTTTCCCCGGATGACGCCGCCATGACCCACTTCAGGAAATTCCTCGCGACAGGCCACGCGCCGACGCTGTTCGCCGCGTTCCTGTACTTCGCGTTCTCGTGCTGCACCTGGGTGCTGAACGGGGCGATGGCCCCTTTCATCAGCGAGAGCTTCCATCTCAGCCCCGCGCAGAAGGGGCTGATGCTGTCGATCCCGATCATCGCGGGCGCGCTGTTCCGCTTCCCGCTGGGCGTGCTGTCGCAGTACATCGGCCGCAAGAATGCCACGCTGGTGGAGATGGGGCTGATCTCGGTGGCGATGCTGCTGGGCTTCTTCTTCGTGCAGAGCTTCGACGCGCTGCTCGCGATGGGCGTGCTGCTGGGCGTGGCCGGCGCGAGCTTCGGCGTCGCGATGTCGCTCGGGTCGGGCTCGTTTCCGGCGGAGCACAAGGGCCTGGCGATGGGCATCGTCGGCGCGGGCAACGTCGGCACCGCCGTGGCGGTCCTGATCGCGCCGCCGCTGGCCCAGTGGCTCGGCTGGCAGGCGGTGTACGCGGTCGCCGCGGTGGCGATGGCGATCCCGATCTGTGCCGTCATCTTCATGGCCGAGGAGCCCAAGGACATCGACCCGCACGCCGGCTTCCGCGCGCAGGTGGCCTGCCTCGTCGAACGCGACGGCTGGGCGTTCAGCCTGATCTACGCGGTGACCTTCGGCGGCTTCATCGGCTTCATCAGCTTCCTGCCCTCGTACTACCGCGACCAGTTCGGCGTCAGCAAGGTGCAGGCCGGCCAGCTCACCATGCTCGCGGCCTTCATGGGCGCGGCGATGCGCGTGTGCGGCGGCTGGCTGTCCGACCGCTTCGGCGGCATCAACACGCTGACCGTGGTGCTCGCGGCGGTGGCGCTGGGCCTGGGCGCCTGCGGCCTGGCCACCGGCTCGCTGCTGGCCACCACGGTGCTGCTGATCGCCTGCTTCGCCGCGCTGGGTGCCGGCAACGGCGCGGTCTACCAGTTGGTGCCGCTGCGCTGGCCGCTGACCACCGCGGTGGCGGGCTCGATGATCGGCGAGCTGGGCGCGCTCGGCGGCGGCCTCGTGCCCAACGCGATGGGCCTCGCGCGCCAGTACCTGGGCACGTATGCCTGGGGCTTCGCCTTCTTCGCGCTGTTCGCACTGTCCACGCTGGTGTTGCTGCGCGCCCTGCAGTCCGACTGGACGAGCCGCTGGGTCGGCGCCGGCGGCCGCGCGCGCGTGGGCGCCCACGCGCCGACGCCCGCGCCCGAGGCGCGCACCGGCGCGACGCCCGGCCTGGCCGAGGCGGCCTGATCGGCATTCCGCGATTCCAAGTTCGGCTTCAAGAGGCTCTGCGATGAAGAAACTCAAGCTGGTGATGATCGGCAACGGCATGGCGGGCGTGCGCACGCTCGAGGAACTGCTGAAGATCGCTCCCGACCTGTACGACATCACCGTGTTCGGTGCCGAGCCGCATCCGAACTACAACCGCATCCTGCTGTCGCCGGTGCTCGCGGGCGAGCAGACGATCGCCGAGATCGTGCTCAACCCGCTGGCCTGGTACGCCGACAACGGCATCACGCTGCACCTGGGCAAGACGGTGACGCGCATCGACCGCGTGCGCCGCATCGTGCACGCGGCCGACGGCACGCAGGCGCCGTACGACCGCCTGCTGATCGCCACCGGCTCGACGCCGTTCATGCTGCCGGTGCCAGGCAAGGAGCTCGCCGGCGTGATCGGCTACCGCGACATCGCCGACACCGAGGCCATGATCGCCGCCGCCACGAAGTACAGGCACGCGGTGGTGATCGGCGGCGGCCTGCTGGGCCTGGAGGCGGCCAACGGCCTGATGCTGCGCGGCATGAAGGTGACCGTGGTGCACATCGCGCCGTGGCTGATGGAACGCCAGCTCGACGACGTGGCCGGCGGCCTGCTGCGCCAGTCGCTGGTCGACCGCGGTCTCGATTTCCTGATCGGCGCGCAGACCGAGGCGCTGCTGGGCGACGGCCCCGACGGCACGACGGGCCGCGTCAAGGCGGTGCGTTTCAAGGACGGCACCGAGGTGCCGGCCGACCTCGTGGTGATGGCCGCCGGCATCCGCCCCAACACGGCGCTCGCGGAGGCGACGGGCCTGCACTGCCAGCGCGGCATCGTCGTCACCGACACGCTGCAGACCGTCACCGACGCGCGCATCTGGGCGGTCGGCGAGTGCGCGGCGCACCGCGGCACGGCCTACGGCCTCGTCGCGCCGCTGTTCGAGCAGGCCAAGGTGTGCGCGACGCACCTGGCCGAGTTCGGCATCGGGCGCTACCTCGGCAGCCAGGTCTCGACCAAGCTGAAGGTGACCGGCATCGACCTGTTCTCGGCTGGCGACTTCATGGGCGGCGAGGGCTGCGACTCCATCGTGCTGTCCGACCCGCAGGGCGGCGTCTACAAGAAGCTCGTCATCAAGGACGACAAGCTCGTGGGCGCCTGCCTGTATGGCGACACGGTGGACGGCAGCTGGTACTTCAAGCTGCTGCGCGAGGGCCGTTCGGTCTCGGACATCCGCGACCGGCTCATGTTCGGCGAATCCAGCCTCGGCGACGCCGGCCACCAGGGCCAGAACAGGGCCGCGGCGATGGCCGACGCCGACGAGGTCTGCGGCTGCAACGGCGTGACCAAGGGCGCGATCTGCAAGGCGATCAAGGACAAGGGCCTGTTCACGCTCGACGACGTGCGCAAGCACACGAAGGCCAGCGCCTCCTGCGGCTCGTGCACGGGCCTGGTCGAGCAGATCATCATGGCCACGGCCGGCGGCGACTATTCCACCGCGCCGCGCAAGAAGGCGATGTGCGGCTGCACCGAGCACTCGCACCAGGACGTGCGCGAGGCGATCCGCAAGCTCAAGCTGCTGACCATCGCCGACACGCAGCGCGCGCTGTCCTGGCGCACGCCCAACGGCTGTTCGTCGTGCCGTCCGGCGCTGAACTACTACCTGATCAGCACCTGGCCGAAGGAGGCGAAGGACGATCCGCAGAGCCGCTACATCAACGAGCGCTCGCACGCCAACATCCAGAAGGACGGCACGTACTCCGTGATCCCGCGCATGTGGGGCGGCGAGACGACGGCGGCCGAGCTGCGCCGCATCGCCGACGTCGTCGACAAGTACAAGATCCCGACGGTCAAGGTCACCGGCGGCCAGCGCATCGACCTGCTGGGCGTGAAGAAGGAGGACCTCGTCGACGTGTGGAAGGACATCGGCATGCCCTCCGGCCACGCGTACGCGAAGGCGCTGCGCACGGTCAAGACCTGCGTGGGCAGCGAGTGGTGCCGATTCGGCACGCAGGACTCGACGCAGCTGGGCAAGGATCTCGAGCGCGCCCTGTGGCGCATGTACGCGCCGCACAAGGTCAAGCTGGCCGTCTCGGGCTGCCCGCGCAACTGCGCCGAGTCGGGCATCAAGGACATCGGGGTGATCGGCGTGGAGTCCGGCTGGGAGCTCTACGTCGGCGGCAATGGCGGCATCAAGACCGAGGCCGGGCAGTTCTTCTGCAAGGTGCGCACCGCCGAGGAAGTGATGGAAGTCAGCGGCGCGTTCCTGCAGCTGTACCGCGAGGAAGGCTGGTACCTGGAGCGCACCGTGCACTGGATCGCGCGCGTCGGCCTGGACTCGATCAAGCAGCGCGTGCTCGACGACCTCGCCAATCGCAAGGCGCTGTGGGAGCGACTGCAGTTCGCGCTCGACGGCGAGCCCGATCCGTGGTTCGAGCATGAGAAGGCCTCGGTGGACACGCGGCAGTTCATCCCGCTGGTGCCGGTCTGAGGCGAGAGGAGACGACGACAATGAGTGACTGGATCCAGATCTGCCGCGTCGACGACATCCCCGTGCTCGGCGCGCGCCGCGTGCGGCGCCCCGCGGGCACGGACGTCGCGATCTTCCGCACCGAGAGCGACCGCGTCTTCGCGCTGCTCGATCGCTGCCCGCACAAGGGCGGCCCGCTGAGCCAGGGCATCGTGTTCGGCGAGCACGTCGCCTGCCCGCTGCACAACTGGGCGATCTCGCTGGAGGACGGCCAGGCGCGTGCGCCGGACATCGGCTGCGCGACGCGCTTCGCGGTGCGCGTCGAGGGCGGCGCGGTCAGCCTGCTGGCCAGCGAGCTGGCCACGCTGGCGGTCGAAGAGGGTGCCGACGCCGCGGCCGCGCTCGCCGCCGCGCGCAAGGTGATCGCCATCGCCAGCGCCTGAACGCCATGGCCGCGCAGCGGATCATCCCCATCGCCGACGGCCCGCGCGAGACGCGGTCGACGTGCCCGTACTGCGGCACGGGCTGCGGCGTGATCATCCGCAGCGAGGGCGCCGCGATCGTCGACGTGCGCGGCGACCCCGATCACCCGGCCAACTTCGGCCGACTGTGCACCAAGGGCAGCACGCTGCACCTGACCGCGGCGCCGCACGTGAACGCGCAGGCGCGGCTGCTGCAGCCGATGCGGCGCGAGCGCCGCGGCACGGCGCCGCGCGCGATCGGCTGGGACGCGGCGAACGCGCTGCTGGCCGATCGCATCGTCACCACCGTGGAGCGGCACGGCGCCGATGCCATCGGCCTGTACATCTCGGGCCAGCTGCTGACCGAGGACTACTACGTCTTCAACAAGTTCGCGAAGGGCCTGCTGGGCACCAACAACATCGACACCAACTCGCGGCTGTGCATGTCGAGCGCGGTGTCGGGCTACAAGGCGACGCTCGGCGCCGACGCGCCGCCGGCGTGCTACGAGGATCTCGCGCACGCCGACCTCGTCTACATCGCCGGCAGCAACCTCGCGTGGGCGCACCCCATCCTGTGTCGCCGGCTGGAGGACGCCAAGGCCGCGCGGCCGCGGCAGAAGTGGATCGTGGTCGACCCGCGCCGGACGGAGACGGCCGCGATGGCCGACCTGCACCTGCAGATCCTGCCGGGCAGCGACGTCGCGCTGTCGCACGGCCTGCTGCACCTGATGCTGTGGGAAGGCTATGCCGACCACGCATTCATCCGCGCCCACACCACCGGCTTCGAGGCGCTGCGCGATCGCGTGCGCGAGTGCACGGTGCGCGAGACGGCACGCGCGACGGGCCTGCGCGAGGAGGACATCGTCACCGCCGCGCGCTGGTGGGGCGAGTCGGCGGCCGTGCTGTCGCTGTACTGCCAGGGCCTGAACCAGAGCGCGCAGGGCACCGCCAACAACGCGTCGCTGATCAACCTGCACCTGGCGACCGGCCAGGTCGGCCGGCCCGGCGCGGGGCCGTTCTCGCTCACCGGGCAGCCCAACGCGATGGGCGGGCGCGAGGTCGGCGGGCTCGCCAACCTGATGTCGGCGCACCGCGACATGGCCAACGCCGCGCACCGCGCGGAGATCGCCGCGCTGTGGGGCGTCGACGACGTGCCGAGCCGGCCCGGGAAGACGGCCATCGAGATGTTCCAGGCCGCGGCCGACGGCGAGATCAAGCTGCTGTGGATCGCGTGCACGAATCCGGCGCAGTCGCTGCCCGACCAGGCCACCGTGCGGCGCGCGCTCGAGCGCGCCGAGTTCGTCGTGCTGCAGGAGGCGTTCGCCACGACCGCCACCGCGGCCTTCGCGGACCTGCTGCTGCCCGCGTCGACCTGGGGCGAGAAGGAAGGCAGCGTCACCAACAGCGAGCGCCGCATCAGCCGCGTGCGGCCGGCGGCGCCGGTGCCGGGCGAGGCGCGCGCAGACTGGCGCATCGTCGTCGACATCGCGCGCCGCGTCGAGCAGCGGCTGCGCCCGGCGGGCCGCTCGCTGTTCCCGTACGAGGACGCGGAGTCGATCTGGAACGAGCACCGCGAGACCACGCGGGGCCGCGACCTCGACATCACCGGCCTGAGCTATGCGCTGATCGAGCGCGACGGCCCGCAGCAGTGGCCCTTCCCCGAGGGCGCTTCGAGCGGCGCCGCGCGCCTGTACACCGACGGCCGCTTCGCGACGGCCGACGGCCGCGCGCGCTTCTTCGATGCCGAGGCGAAGCTGCCCGCCGAGCCGCGCGACGCGCGCTTCCCGTTCTCGCTGACCACCGGCCGGCTGCGCGACCAGTGGCACGGCATGAGCCGTACCGGCACGCTGGGGCGCCTGTTCGGCCATGTCGGCGAGCCGTCCGTCGACCTGTGCGCGCAGGACATGGCGCGCCTGAACCTCGGCGACGGCGACCTCGTGCGCGTCACCTCGCGCCGCGGCGAGCTGGTGCTGCCCGCGCGCCGCAGCGCCAGCCAGATATCGGCGCAGGCGTTCATCGCGATGCACTGGGGCAGCGAGGTGCTGACCGGCCGCGGCGACGAGGCCGACCCGTTCGCCGGCATCAACGCGCTGACCACGCCGGCGGTCTGCCCCACCTCGCGCCAGCCCGAGCTCAAGCACTGCGCCGTGCGCATCGCGCGCGCCGGCCTGCCCTGGCGCCTGCGCGCGATGTCCTGGCTGCCGCAGGACGAGGCGCTGGCGCGGCGCGAGCGCATCCGTGAGCAGCTCGCGCAGTTCGGCTACGCCGCCTGCCTGCCGTTCGGGCGCGAGCCGGACGCGCACGGCCGCGTCGGCCTGTGGCTGGACATCGCCGACAAGGACACCCCCGACGACATCGCGCTGAACGCGCTGCGCGTCGAGCTGGGCTTCGAGGCCTCGGCCGTGCTCGACTACCGCGACCCGCGCACCGGCGTGCAGCGTGTGTTGCGTGTCGCGCGCGACGGCGCCGGCGCGCAGTGGCTGCAAGGCTTCTGGATCGCGGGCGGCGACGCGGCGGACGGCGCGCTCGCGGCCTGGTGGCGCGAGACGCTGCAGGGCGACGCGCCGCTCGCGATGCCTGCGCATCGGCTCTTGGCGCCTGGCGCGCGCGAAGGTCGCGCCGACGCCGCCCCCGCCAGTCCGCAGCTGTGCACGTGCTTCAACGTCAGCGTCGCGCAGGTCACCGGCGCGCTGGCCGCGGCCAGCGGCAGCGCCGGCGCGCGCCTCGCGCACGCGCAGGACAAGCTGCGCTGCGGCACCAACTGCGGCTCCTGCCTGCCCGACCTGCGGCGCCTGGCCCAGCAGGCCTGCGACCGCGACGCCGTCTCCACCGCCACGCCCTGAGCGACGCCATGACCTCGACCCCGCATCCCGTCCACCTCGTCGGCGCCGGCCCCGGCGACCCCGAGCTCCTCACGCTGAAGGCGCTGCGCGTGCTGCGCCAGGCGACGGTGATCCTGGTCGACGACCTCGTCGGCGAACAGGTGCTGGCCGCCGCGCTGGAGGGCCTGGTCGGGTCGCCGCGCGTCGTGCGCGTGGGCAAGCGCGGCGGCTGCGCGTCGACGCCGCAGGAGTTCATCGAGAAGCTGATGGTGCGCGAGGCGCAGGCCGGCGAGCGCGTCGTCCGGCTCAAGGGCGGTGACCCGCTGGTGTTCGGCCGCGCCGGCGAGGAGATCGCCGCGTTGCGGGCGGCCGGCCTCGACGTCGAGATCGTCAACGGCATCACCTCGGGCCTGGCGGCCGCGGGCTCGGCCGGCATCGGGTGGACGGACCGCCGGGCCGGCGCGCAGGGCGTGCTGCTGGTCACCGGCCACGCGGGGCACGGCTGCGAGGAGCCCGACTGGGACGCCATCGCCCGCGTCGCGGCCGGGGGCGTGACGCTGGTCGTCTACATGGGTGTCGCGCGCGCCGAGGCCGTCGTCGGCCGCCTGCGCGTGGCCTTGCCCGGCGACCTGCCGGTGGCCATCGTGCAACGCGCGAGCGCGCTCGACGAGGTGATCGCCCGCACGACGCTGGACTCGCTCGTCGACACGATCCGCACCGAACGGATCGGCAGCCCGGCGATCCTCGTGATCGGCCGGGTGGCGGGGCTGGCGGCGGAAGGCGTCCCTGGCGCGGACGCGATGACCGGCCATCCCGTGAACATCCGGAGACCGTCGTCCTGCGGGTAGCGGCGGGGGCGAAAGGACCGTCTCCCTGCGGACAGCCGCGGGGCGACAGGCCGCCGTCCTGGGCGCATCGAACAGCCAAGGGCCGTCATCGTGCGCGCAAACTCCCGGATACCGTCATCCTGCGCGCAGCCGCAGGATCCACCCCCGATGAGGCGCAACGTGGCGCGTGGATCCTGCGACTGCGCGCAGGATGACACAGGGTGGCGCGGTGCGACAGCCTCACCCGCACGCACTGGCGACCAGCCGTCCGCAGGATGACACCGGGCCGGCGCGATGCGGCAGGCCGCCCACCCGCACGCACCGGCGACCGCCATGACGAGCCGTCCGCAGGATGACTCGGACAGGCGCCGGTGCGGCGGCCCCGTCCACCCGCACGAACCGATGAACGCCAAGACGGTCCGTTCGAAGGATGGCACCCGGTTGGTGCGCTACGACCACCCCATCCAGCACGAATCGCGAGCGACGGCCCATCCCACGAACGTGGGGAGGACGCGCGTCGCACTTACACTTCGCGGCGTTGGACGGCCGGTCCGGGCCGGCGAGCGGTAGAAAATCACGCCGGCGATGGTCACACGTTACGACGGTGAACAAAAATCTCCGCCGGGCGTGAGGCATGTCCTGGCCTTGTTGTTTTCCACCCATGCTCGGCCGTGGGGCGCTGCCTAGAATCGAGGCATCGGGCGTCGGGCCCGGCAGCGCGGGCCAGGAGTCCGCCTTGGAACCATGAGCAAGACATACGTCGTTTCCGGGTGCGGCATGAAGTTCGATGCGGCGCTGTGGCCGGTGCCGGCCAACGTCGAGATCCACTTCTACTTCCAGTGCATGCGCGAGCCGCAGCTCTACAAGACGCGGACGATCCTGGACAAGCTGATGCTGGAAGTCGGCATGTTTCCCGATCGCGTGGCCATGCCCGGCGACATGATCCCCAGCCATTTCGTCTGGGCGCACCCCGGTGAGCAGCCGGCCTCGGGCGTCTTCCGCCGCCAGTCCGGCCAGCTCGCGATGGATCTCGCCGAGACCGACGCGTCGCGGCCGGTGGCCCTGAGCCACATCGTCAAGACGCTGAGCGCCGACCGTGCGCGCAGCAACACCGCCATCCACTGGATCGTGCGCGAATCCGAGGACCTGGCCGAGCTGTCCGGCCTCGATTGCCAGTACCCGCCGCGCCTGCGCAGCGGCGGCACCGACGACGGCGACGAGTCGCGCGAGATGCCGCTGTCCGGCCAGATGCCGCTGCGCGCGAGCCAGCGCATGCCGCTGTCACCGATGGGCATGGGTCCGACCGAGGCCTGGCCGGGCGTGCGCCGCCGCTGAGCGCCGCGCCGTCCGCCGGCGTTCAGGCGTCGTGGGCGTACACCACGAAGCCGTGGTGGCGCGCGACCTGGTCGTACAGCCGCCGCGCCGTCGCGTTGTCTTCCTTCGTCTGCCAGTAGACGCGCTTCGCGCCGGCGTCGCGGGCCCGCGCGTACACCCCTTCGATCAGTGCCCGGCCCACGCCGCGGCCGCGCGCCGCGGGCGCGGTGAACAGGTCCTGCAGGTAGCACACCGGTTCGATGCGCGTGGTGCTGCGGTGGAACAGGAAGTGGGCGATGCCCAGCATGCGGCCGGCGTCCTCCGCGACCAGCGCATGCACCGGCTCGCCGGCGTCGAACAGGCGCTGCCACAGCACGTCGGTGACGGCGGACGGGAGCGCTGTCGCGCCCTCGCGGCCATAGAACGCGTTGTAGCCATCCCAGAGCGGCGCCCAGGCGGCGCGGTCGGTGGGTGCGATCGGACGGATGGTCAGGTCGTTCATGTGTTCGGCGCGGCGTCGCCACCGGCGTGCAGGTCATTGCTGGGGACAGTCCGGCTGGACGATCTGTGGGCAGACGCGCGCGCCGTTGCGCGTCACGCCCTTGCCGCCCGCGACCCGATGCTGGTCGAAGCAGCCCTGGGACTGCATGTAGATCTGCCACTTCCAGGCGCAGCTGCCGGCGGCCGGCGTCGCCTTGGGCCGTGCTGCCGGGCGGGGCGCGGCCTCGGGCTCGCCGGCGCCGGTGTCCGCCCGCAGCCGGTCCTGTGCCTCGGACAGCCGCTGCCGTGCCCGCGCGGCGTCGTCCGGATCGGGTGGGTCGTCGCGCACGCTGACCATGGCCGCCGAGGCGCCGGCGGCCGGGTGGTCGCCATAGTGGACGACGCCCTTGCTGTCCTTCCACTTGTAGACATCCACCGCATGCGCGCCGCCGGCCAGCGCGGTGGCGACGAGGGCGAAGGCGAAGGCGAAGGCGAGCACAGGCTTCATGGCATTCCGGAACGGCGAAACGCGATGCCGCCATTGTGCCGCGCGCCGCGGCCGCGGCCTCAGGACGCGATGGCCTTGTCCACCAGCGCCTGCGCCTCGTCGAGCAGGCGCTTCAGGTGCGCCTCGCCGTCGAAGCTCTCGGCGTAGATCTTGTAGATCTCCTCGGTGCCCGACGGCCGCGCCGCGAACCAGCCGCTCCGGGAGCTCACGCGGATGCCGCCGATGGCCGCGCCGTTGCCCGGCGCCTTCGCGGTGACCTCGGTGATGGGCTCGCCCGCGATCTCCTTGGTGGTGATCGCCTCGGGCGACAGCGCGGCCAGGCGCTTCTTCTGCTGCGCGTCGGCCGGCGCCTCGACGCGGTCGGAGACCGGCGTGCCGAGTTCCCGGGTCATCTGCTCGTACGCCGCGCCCGGGTCGCGACCCGTCTTCGCGGTGATCTCCGCGGCCAGCAGCGCGGCGGTGATGCCGTCCTTGTCGGTCGTCCATGCCGTGCCGTCGCGGCGCAGGAACGCGGCGCCCGCGCTCTCCTCGCCGCCGAAGCCGAAGCTGCCGTCGGCCAGGCCCGCCGCGAACCACTTGAAGCCCACGGGCACCTCCACCATGCGCCGTTGCAGCCGCTGCGCGACGAGGTCGATCATGCGCGAGGACACCACCGTCTTGCCGATCGCCGCCTTCTCGCTCCACTGCGGGCGGTTGCGGAACAGGTAGTCGATGGCCACGGCCAGGTAGCTGTTGGGCTGCATCAGGCCGGCGCTGCGCGTGACGATGCCGTGGCGGTCGTGGTCGGTGTCGCAGGCGAACGCGACGTCGAACTGGCTCCTGAGATCCACCAGGCGCGCCATCGCGTAGGGCGAGGAGGGGTCCATGCGGATCTTGCCGTCCCAGTCCATGCTCATGAACGAGAAGGTCGGGTCGACCACGTCGCTGACCACCGTCAGGTCGAGCCGGTACTGGTCGGCGATGCGGCTCCAGTAGTGGACGCCGGCGCCGCCCAGCGGGTCGACGCCGAGGCGCACGCGGGACTCGCGGATCGCGGCCATGTCGATGACGTTGCCGAGGTCGGCCACGTACCAGCCGAGGTAGTCGCGCCGGTGCGTCGTGGGCGCGGCGAGCGCCTTCGCGTACGTCATGCGCCGCACGCCCGCGAGGTCCTTCTCGAGGTAGGCGTTGGCCGCGGACTGTATGGCCTTGGTGACGTCGTCGGCCGCCGGACCGCCGTTGGTCGGGTTGTACTTGAAGCCGCCGTTGTCGGGCGGGTTGTGCGACGGCGTCACCACGATGCCGTCGGCCAGCCGCGAGTTGCGCTCGCGGTTGTGCGTGAGGATGGCGTGCGAGATGGCCGGCGTGGGCGTGTACTCGTCGTTCATCGCGAGCATCGTGTCGACGCCGTTGGCCGCCAGCACCTCGAGCGCGCTGCGCAGCGCGGGCTCGGACAACGCGTGCGTGTCGATGCCGATGAACAGCGGCCCGGCGATGCCTTGCGCGGCGCGGTGGTCGCAGATCGCCTGCGTGATCGCGAGCACGTGGCGCTCGTTGAACGAGCCGTCGAACGCGTTGCCGCGGTGGCCCGAGGTGCCGAACGCGACGCGCTGCGCGGGCTCGGCCGGATCGGGCTCGACGGTGTAGTACGCGCTGACCAGCTTGGGAATGTCGACGAGCGACGAGCGCGGGGCCGGCTTGCCGGCGAGGGGCGAGATGATCTGGGCCATGGCTTTCGGATTATCGGGAGGTGCGGCGTTCGCGGTAGCGGCGGATGAGGGCGTTGGTGGAGCTGTCGTGCGCGAGCTCGGGGTCGTGCGGGCTCTGCAGCTCGGGGATGACCTTGGCGGCGAGTTGCTTGCCCAGCTCGACGCCCCACTGGTCGAACGAGTCGATGTCCCAGATCGCGCCCTGCGTGAACACGCTGTGCTCGTACAGCGCGACCAGCTTGCCCAGCGTCTCGGGCGTCAGGGCGTCGGCCAGGATCGTGTTGCTGGGCCGGTTGCCCTCGAACACGCGGTGCGGCACCAGCTCCGGCGCCACGCCCTCGGCCTCGACCTGCTTCGCGGTCTTGCCGAACGCCAGCGCCTCGGCCTGCGCGATGAGGTTGGCGATCAGCAGGTCGTGCTGGCCGCCGATCGGGGCGAGCGCCGTGCAGAAGCCGATGAAGTCGCAGGGCACGATGCGCGTGCCCTGGTGGATCAGCTGGTAGAACGAGTGCTGGCCGTTGGTGCCGGGCTCGCCCCAGACGATGGGCGAGGTGTCGGTGCGGACCGCGTCGCCGTCCAGCGTGACGTGCTTGCCGTTGCTCTCCATCGTGAGCTGCTGCAGGTAGGCGGGGAAGCGCTTGAGGTATTGCTCGTAAGGCAGCACGGCCAGCGTGGAGAAGCCGAGGAAGTCGTTGTTCCAGATCGACAGCAGGCCCATCAGCGCCGGCAGGTTCTGCGCGAGCGGGGCGCTGCGGAAGTGCTCGTCCATCTGGTGGAAGCCGTGCAGCATCGCGCGGAAATTGTCCGCACCGATGGCGATCATCGTCGACAGGCCGATCGCCGAATCCATCGAGTAGCGCCCGCCCACCCAGTCCTCGAAGCCGAACATGTTGTCCGGCGCGATGCCGAACTTCGCGACGCCTTGCGCGTTGGTCGACACCGCGACGAAGTGCCGCGCCACCGCGTCCTCGCTGCCCAGCTGCGCGACGAGCGAGTCGCGCGCGGCCTGCGCGTTGCTCATGGTCTCCAGCGTCGTGAAGGTCTTGGACGACACGATGAACAGCGTGCGCGCCGGATCGAGCCCGCGGGTGGCCTCGACGAGGTCGGTGGAGTCGACGTTCGAGACGAAGCGCAGGTCGAGGTCGCGCTGGCTGTAGTGGCGCAGCGCCTCGTACGCCATCACGGGGCCGAGGTCGGAGCCCCCGATGCCGATGTTGACGACGTGCCGGATGCGCTGGCCCGTGAACCCGCGCCACGTGCCGTCGCGCACCTGCTGCGCGAAGACGGCCATGCGATCGAGCACCTCGTGCACGCCCGGCACGACGTCGACGCCGTCCAGGAGGATGCGCTGGCCGCGCGGCGCACGCAGCGCCACGTGCAGCACGGCGCGGTGCTCGGTGGCATTGATGCGCTCGCCGGCGAACATCGCCGCGATCTTCTTCTCGAGCCCGCAGTCGTGCGCGAGCTCGACGAGCAGCTTCACCGTCTTGTCGGTGACGCGGTTCTTCGAGTAGTCCAGGTACAGGCCCGCCGCCTCCAGCGTCAGGCGCGTGCCGCGCCCGTCGTCCTCGGCGAACAGCTCGCGCAGGTGCCTGCGCGAGACCTTGGCGCAGTGTTCCTGCAATGCCTTCCAGGTGTCGCGCTGGGTCAGGGACTTGCTCATCACGCCGCCTTCCCGCGATGCTCGCCGCAACCGGGCTCGGGTTGCGGCGCCTTCCAGCAGCCGTCGCCCGAGATCAGCGCGTCGGCTTCCTTCGGACCCCAGCTGCCCCGCTCGTACACGATGGCCTCGGGATGGTGGACGAGCACGTCGTCGACCGCCTTCCATGCGGCCTCGACGGCCTCGGGGCTGGTGAACAGCGCGCGGTCGCCGGCCATCGCGTCGCCCAGCAGGCGGTCGTACGGCGCCTCCTCGCCGGCGAGGTCGTCGCACGCGTACAGCTCGCGCTGGGTGCCGACGAACTTCTTGCCCAGGTCCTTCACGCGCGCGGCCAGCGCGATCGACGAGCTGGGCTGAAGCCGGAAGCGCAGGTAGTTGGGGCGATCGCCCGCGTCCTCGAACAGCGCGTGCGCAGGCGGCTTGAACTGGATCTGCACCTCCACCGCGGTCGTCGGCAACTGCTTGCCGGCGCGCAGGTAGAACGGCACGCCTTGCCAGCGCGGGGTGTCCACGAACAGCCGCAGGGCGACGAAGGTCTCGACGTCGGAATCGGGCGCGACGTCCTTCTCCTGGCGATAGCCCGCGTACTGGCCGCGCACCAGGTCCTCGGGCCGGATGGGCCGCATCGCCTTGAAGACGTCGGCCTTCGCCGCCTGCAGGTCGGCGAACGCGCTCGATTTCGGCGGCTCCATCGCGAGCAGCGCGACGATCTGGAACAGGTGGTTCTCGACGACGTCGCGCAGCGCGCCGGCCGACTCGTAGAACGCGCCGCGCTCCTCGACGCCGAAGTCCTCGGCCATCGTCATCTGCACGCTGGTGACGTGATCGCGGCACCACAGCGGCTCGAGGAACGAGTTCGAGAAGCGGAAGTACAGGAGGTTCATGATCGCCTCCTTGCCGAGATAGTGGTCGATGCGGAAGATCGACTCCTCCGGGAACACCGAGTGCGCCACCGCGTCGAGCTCCCTGGCCGACGCGAGGTCGCGGCCGAAGGGCTTTTCCACGATCAGGCGCGCGTCGCTGGCCAGGCCCGACGTGCCCAGACTCCTGATGACCGTCTCGAACAGCGTCGGCGGCACCGCGAGGTAGTGCGCCGGGCGCTGGCTGCCTTGCAGCGCCTTCTTCAGCGCATCGAAGGTCGCGGTCTTGTTGTAGTCGCCGCCGACGTAGCGGATCGCGTGCACCAGCCTGTCGAACGCCGGCCCGTCGCCGATGCCGCCGCCGTGCTGCTCGATCGAGTCGCGCACGCGCTGGTTCACCTCGTCGTCGGACTGCGCGCGTCCGGCGACGCCGACCACCCGGGGAACGAGCTCGCCGCGCTTGCTCATCGCGTAGAGCGCGGGAAATATCTTCTTGTTCGCGAGGTCGCCCGTGAACCCGAAGAGGACGAGGGCGTCCGAGTGCGGCTGGAGGTGGGTCGTCGCGTCGTCGGTCATGGTTCGCTACGCCTTCTTCTCCGCATGTCCGCCGAACTCGGCACGCATCGCGGACAGGATCTGGTTGGCGAAGGTGCCCTCGCCGCGCGACGAGAAGCGGTCGTACAGCGCGGCGCTGAGCACCTGGGTGGGGACGCCTTCGTCGATGGCGGCCTGGATCGTCCAGCGGCCCTCGCCCGAGTCGGACACGCGCCCGCCGAAGTTCGACAGCTGCGGGTCGGCCGCCAGCGCCTTGGCGGTGAGATCGAGCAGCCACGAGCCGACGACGCTGCCGCGGCGCCAGACCTCGGCCACCTGCGGCACGTCGATGTCGAACTGGTAGTACTGCGGGTCGCGCATTGGCGCCGTCTCGGCGTCCTTGGCGTGATCCTGCTTGCCGACGTTGGCGTGGCGCAGGATGTTGAAGCCCTCGGCGAACGCGGCCATCATCCCGTACTCGATGCCGTTGTGGACCATCTTGACGAAGTGGCCCGCCCCGTTCGGCCCGCAGTGCAGGAAGCCCTGCTCCGCGTTCGTGGGCTCGCCCGTGCGGCCGATCGTGCGCTCGGCGGCGTCGACGCCGGGCGCGAGCGCGCTGAAGATGGGCGTCAGGTGGTCGAAGACCTCCTGTTCGGCGCCCACCATCAGGCAGTAGCCGCGGTCGGAGCCCGCGATCCCGCCGCTGGTGCCGCAGTCGACGTAGTGCAGGCCCTTGTCCTTGAGGCGCGCGGCGCGGTCGATGTCGTCGCGGTACCACGAGTTGCCGCCGTCGATGAGGATGTCGCCCGGCTCGAGGTGCGCGACGAGGTCGTCGATCACGTGGTCGACCACGGCCGCGGGCACCATCATCCAGGCGGCGCGCGGCCGGGTCATCTTCGCCGCCATCTCCGCCAGGCTCGCGGCGCCGATGGCGCCCGCGGACACCATCTTCGCCACCGCGTCGGGGTTGGGGTCCTGTACCACGCATTCATGGCCCCGGCTCATCAGGCGGCGAGCCATGTTCGCGCCCATCCGTCCCAGTCCGATCATTCCGAGTTGCACGTTGTTCTTCCGAAGTTGAGTGGCGTCATCATCGCGCACGGATGAGTCGACGCGAACGGGGCGATGCGGCGGGGCAGCAAGCGACATGCCCAATGGACGAGCTCGAAAGCCTGCCGACAGGCTGTCCCCTGGGTGCGCGATTTGCCGCAAGGCCGGGCTGGCGCCTTCCCGCGCGGACATGGGTTCTCGCCGCGGCGCACACTGGCGCGAACCGGAGCAGCGACGATGAACGAACAGACCTTGAAGGCCACCGCCGCGGCGATGACCGCCGACGCCAAGGGCCTGCTGGCGATGGACGAGAGCAACCCCACTGCCGACAGGCGCTTCGCCGCGCTGGGCATCCCGCAGACGCCCGAGATGCGGCGCGCCTACCGCGACATGATCGTCACCGCCCCGGGGCTGTCGGACTCGATCTCCGGCGCCATCCTGTACGACGAGACGATCCGCTCCACCACCTTCGCCGGCGAGCCCTTCGCGCGGGCGCTGGAGAAGGCCGGCATCATCCCCGGCATCAAGGTCGACGGCGGCACGAAGCCGCTGGCGCTGCACGACGGCGAGGTCGTCACCGAGGGCCTGGACGGTCTGCGCGATCGCCTGGCGGCGTATTCGGCGATGGGCGCGCGCTTCGCGAAGTGGCGCGCGGTCATCACGATCGACGATGCGGGGAACGCGCCGTCACGCGGCTGCATCGAGGCCAACGCGCACGCGCTCGCACGCTACGCGGCGCTGTGCCAGGAGGCCGGCATCGTCCCCATCGTCGAACCCGAGGTGCTGATGGACGGCGGCCACACGCTCGCGCGTTGCGCCGAGGTCACCGAGCGCACGCTGCACGCGGTGTTCGACGCCCTGCGCACGCAGCGCGTGCTGCTGGAGGGCATGGTGCTCAAGCCCAACATGGTCGTGCCGGGACTGAAGTGCCCGGCGCAGGCCGGCGTCGACGAGGTCGCCGACGCCACGATCGCCGTGTTCCGCCGGGCGGTGCCGGCGGCCGTCGGCGGCATCGCGTTCCTGTCGGGCGGCCAGTCGGCACAGGATGCGTCGGCGCGCCTGAGCGCGATGCACCAGCGCCACGCCCACGAGCTGGTGTGGCCGCTCGCGTTCTCGTTCGCCCGGGCGATCCAGGATCCAGCGATGAAGGCCTGGGCCGGCAAACAGGAGAACGTCGGCGCGGCGCAGCAGGCGCTGGTCGAGCGCGCGCGCCTGAACCGGCTGGCGCGGCGCGGTGAATACACGCCGGCGCTGGAGACGCCGCGCTGAGAGCGCGCCGAAGGCGCCCATCCCTCGACTGGCCGCGGCGATGACAGGCGCCGAGGCTTGTCATCCTGCGCGCAGCGAAGCGGAGTCGCAGGATCCACGGTGACGAAGCGCTTCCGCTGGCCGAAGTGGATCCTGCGACTTCGCGCAGGATGACCGGCAGTGCGGAATGACGAGTCGCGAAGGGGAAGCGAGGGCTTGCGCGGGGCCGGGGGTGGGCGCCGGCCGTGCAGGCGGGCGCTCAAGGAAACCCGGGCCGCGCCGCCGGCGCGCCCAGCAGCACGCGCATGGCGGCCTGCGGCGTGAAGCTCTCGATCACCACCCGCCCGGGTCGAGTGACCACGTGGACTTCGCCGGCCGACACGAAGTAGTCGTTCGAGTCGCCCGCCTGCGTCAGCCAGACGCAGCCGGCCTGCACCGCGATGCGGGCGCCGGCGGGCAACTGGCGGGCGAACGTGGCCTGCGACGACAGGCGCAGGACGTTGTCGGAGGCCTCGGCCGGGCGACGGGCGAGGGACGGCGGCAGGGTGAGGGCGTGTTCCATGGAATCGACTCTAGGAGCCGCGGCCCGCGCGAAACAGCCACAACGGACGGTCAACCGAAGCAGTACAGATGCGTGCGGGGCCGCGCTGTCACGGTCGATTTCGGCGCCATCTGTACTGGTCTGCGAGGCCGGGTCGAAGACAGAATCGAGGCATGGACCCGGTCGACACGCTCTACCTGCAGATCGCCCAGACGCTCGCGGCATCGATCCGCGGCGGCGTGCTCGCGCGCGGCGAGCGGCTGCCGTCCCTGCGCGACCTCGCGGCGCAGCACGGCGTGTCGCTGTCGACGGCCGTGCAGGCCTACCGTGCCCTGGAGGACATGCGGCTCGTCGAGACGCGTCCGCGCTCCGGCTTCTTCGTGGCCGCGCGGCCGCCCAGGCCCCCGGTGCCCGAGACGACGCAGCCGCCGGCCGGCTCGCGCGAGGTCGACATCGACGCGCAGGCCGCGCACGCGATGCGCTATGCGCACGAGGAGGGCTACATCACCTTCGGCGCCGCGGCGCCCAGCGACGAGCTGTTCTCGGTGGAGCGCATCCGCCGCACCGTGATGCGCGCGGCGCAGCGCCATCGCGCCGTGCTGTGCGAGTACGTGCTCGGCTCCGGCAACGAGACGCTGCGCCGCGCCATCGCGCGCTACGCGCTGCGGCTGGGCTGCCAGCTGCGGCCGCGCGACATCGTCGCCACCAACAGCTGCCTGGAGTCGATCACGCTGTGCCTGCGCGCCGTCACGCAGCCGGGCGACGTCGTCGCGCTCGAATCGCCCACGTACTTCGGCTTCCTCGAGATCCTGCAGAGCCTGCACCTGCGCGCGCTCGAGATCCCGACGCATCCGCGCGACGGCCTGTCGCTGGACGCGCTCGAGCTCGCGCTCGACACGCAGCCCGTGAAGGCGCTGCTGCTTTCGCCCACGCTGTCCAACCCGATGGGCGGCAGCCTGCCCACCGCGGAGCGCAAGCGGCTCGCGCGCCTGGTCGCCGCCCGCGGCATCGCGATGATCGAGGACGTGCTGCACAACGACCTCGCCGAGCAGGAGGACAAGCGCCGCGCCGTGCGTTCCTTCGACACCAGCGGCCACGTCATGCTGTGCGGCTCGTTCTCGAAGACGGTCGCGCCGGGCCTGCGCGTGGGCTGGGTCGAGGCGGGGCGCTGGGCCGAGCCGGTGCGCCGCATGAAGATGGCCACCAGCGGCTCGCAGACGACGTTCATCGAGCTCGCGATGGCCGAACTGCTGAACCACACCGGCAACGAGGCGGGGTTCCGCCAGATGCGCCACACGATCGGCGTGCGCGTCGACGAGGCGCGGCGCCTCATCGCCGGCAGCTTTCCCAGGGGCACGCGCGTCACCGACCCGGCCGGCGGCTACATCCTGTGGGTGGAGATGCCGCGCGGCATCGACTCGCAGGCGTTGTTCACCGCGTGCCTCGCCGAGCGCATCGCGATCGCGCCCGGCACGCTGTTCAGCGCCAGCGACCGCTACCGCCACTGCATCCGGCTGGGCGTGGGCGGACGCTGGGACGACAGCCAGCGCCACGCGCTGATGCGCATCGGCGAACTGGCACGCGCGCTGCTGGCGGTGGCGCCGGCGATGTCCGAGGCGGCCTGAAGAAGGCGACCCGCGCCCGCGCAGGCCCTTCGGCGATCGCTAACATCGGTGGCACGCGCCGCGGCCGGTCGCGCGCGCCACACACGGAGTCCGACTTGAGGATCGTTTCCCCGCTCGCCGCGATGCTGGCCGTGCTCTGCGCGACGGCGGCGCACGCCGCCCCCAGCCTGCTGTTCATCGGCAACAGCTTCACCTATGCCCAGGGCTCCGCGGTGCACTACTACCGCGCGAGCACCGTCACCGACCTCGACGGCGACGGCGTGGGCGGCCTGCCGGCGCTCTTCAAGTCCTTCGCCACCGAGGCGGGGCTGGACTACGACGTCTACCTCGAGACCCAGGGCGGCGTCGGACTCGACTGGCACCTGGCGCACAAGTCCGACGTGATCGGCTCGAGGGCATGGGACGGTGTCGTCATGCACGGGCTGAGCACGCTCGACAAGGACAGGCCGGGCGACCCGGCGCTGCTCGTCGACACGGTGCGGCGCATGTCCGAGCTGCTGCGCAGGCGCAACCCGGCCGTCGAGATCCGCGTGATGGCCACGTGGCCGCGTGCCGACCAGACCTTCGACCCGAAGGGCCACTGGTACGGCAAGCCGATCGAGGCGATGGCCGGCGACGTGCGCGCGGCCTACGACAAGGCGCAGGCCGCGACGCCGGGACTGAAGCCGGTGGTGCCGGTCGGCGACGCGTGGATCCGCGCGATGCATGCCGGCATCGCGGACGCGAACCCGTACGACGGCATCGCGCCCGGCAAGCTCGACCTGTGGACGTACGACCACTACCACGCGAGCACCTACGGCTACTACCTGGAGGCGCTGGTCGTGTTCGGCAGCGTCACCGGGCGCGACCCGCGCTCGCTCGGCGACGGCGAGTGCTCGGGCTACGAGCTGGGCCTGTCGCGCGAGCAGGTGGCCGCGCTGGAGCAGGTGGCGTTCGACCAGCTGGCGGCGGCGAACGCGGTCAAGCCGGCGCCGGCGCCGGCCAGTCCCGCCACGGCGGGGCATCCGGCGCGCTGCGCGACGGCGCGTTGAACCGCCTCAGGCGCGCGCGGCCGCCCGCGCGAGCGCGCGCTCGACCAGCCGCGTCGCCAGCTGCGGCAACGCGACGCCCGAAGCCGCGAACATGCGCGGGAACAGGCTGATCGACGTGAAGCCGGGCAGGGTGTTGACCTCGTTGATGAACGGCTGGCCGCGGTCGTCGATGAAGAAGTCGACGCGCGCGAGGTCGCGGCAGCCCAGCACGCGGAACGCCTGCACGGCGAGTGAGCGCAGCCGCGCGGCGGTCGCTTCGTCGAGGCGGGCCGGCACGTCCAGGCGCGCACCATCGGTGGCGAGGTACTTGGCCTCGTAGTCGTAGAACGCGAACGCCGGCGCGATCGCGATCTCGCCCACCACCGACGCGATCGGGCCGTCCTCGGAGTCGATCACGCCGCACTCCAGCTCGCGGCCCTCGATGCGGCGTTCGACCAGCACCTTGTCGCCGTGCGCCAGCGCGCCTTGCAACGCGGCCTGCAGCGACGCCGCGTCGTCGGCCGGCGCGGTGCCGATCGACGAGCCCAGCGACGAAGGCTTGACGAACAGGCGCGGACCCAGCGTGTCGCTCAGCGCCGTCCAGCCCGGCAGCGCCTCGCCGCGGCGGTGCACGCGGTACGGCACCACGGGCAGCCCCGCCTGCAGCAGCAGCCGCTTGGTGAACTCCTTGTCCATCGTGAGCGCGCCTGCCAGGACGCCGGCGCCGACGTAAGGGACACCGCAGGCTTCGAGCAGGCCCTGCACGACGCCGTCCTCGCCGAATGGGCCGTGCAGCGCCGGAAACACGACGTCCAGCCGCGGCAGGTCGTTGGCGCCCGCCGCCGCCGCCGCCGCGCACGGCATCAGCTGCCCGTTGCCGCCGGGCGCAAGCGTGACGGCGCAGGCGCGCTCGTCGACGGCCTGCGGGAACGCCGCCCCGCCGAGCGGCATGCAGTGCCAGATGCCCGCGCGATCGATGCCGATGGGCACCACCCGCAAGCCCGCGGCGCGCAGCGCGGCGCAGACCGTGGCCGCGGAGCGGATCGAGACCTCGTGCTCGGCGGATCGTCCGCCGAACAGCAGGCCCACGGTGACGGCCGCGGGGGCGGCGGATTCGGTCGCGAGTTCGAGCGACAGCTGTTGCGTGTTCAAGGGGTGTCCTCTCGTTGCGGGCGCCCGCGGCGGGCGCGCCGTTCGAGAGGACGATAGCCGTGCCGCCCGCGCGCGGCGCGGCGACTTCGCTCACGGCGCCGTGAGGCTTTCTTCCCGCGGGGACCCTGCGACGGCGCTCCGCCCCGCGCCGGATGGCGGTCACTCTTGCGGCGCGGCGCGGGTGCGGGAGCGTGAGCGTGAGCGGGCATCGGCCAGCGCCGCCTCGAGCCCGGCCACGAGACCAGGCACGTCGCCGGCCGCGACCTCATGCCAACCCGGCACCGTGCCGAGGCCACAGGCGGCCGTCGCCACTACAGGCAGCCCGTGCGCGAGCGCCTGCAACAGCGCGCGCGGCGCGTGTTCGACGTGCGCCGGCAGGGCGACGACGTCGGCCCGCGCCACCCACGTGACATCGCGATAGCTCGCGTGCTCGACGTCGATGCTCCGCCACAGGCCGGGGTCCGGCGACGGCGTCCCGAGCACCAGCAGCCGCCAGCCCAGGTGCCGCAGAGCCTGGGCGAGCTCGTGTGCGCCCTTGCGCGCCAAGGCGCTTGCGGGGAATGCGACCAATGGGGTCGATGGCGGTGCACGCCACGGCGCGGGCGCCGCGTCGACGGCCGGCGCGACCCAGTCGAGGCACACGACGGACGACAAGCCCAGGACGCGCAGATGGCGTGCGACGTCCGCGTGCGGCGTGACGAGCCGGCGTGCGCCCCGCAGCGCGCGCAGCTCGCTGTCGCAGAAGCGCGTGTCGGCGCGGAAGTCGCGCAGGGACGGCACGTCGGGCCAGCGGCGGGCGGCGGCATCGAGCCGGCGCTGCAGTTCGCTGGCCGGCAGCGCGTGCACGAGCACGTCGTAGTGGCGGCCCTGCAGCGCGCCCGCGTCGGCCAGCGGCACGAGCAAGGCCTGGTCGACGACCAGCGCGGTGTGCCGTGATTGCAGTCGACGCGCGAAGTCGCGGGCGATCCAGCCGTTCGCGCGCTGGAGGGCGTCCTGGCGGCCGCCGCCTTCGCCGGCGCGACGCCGCAGCAGCCACGTGCGGCGCCACGACGACCAGTGCGCGACGACTTGCCGGCCCGTCCCGCCGGGCGTCGACCCGCCGGCGGCGTGGCGGCCTGGCCGTCGCCACGGCGTGAACCAGTCGGCGCCGCCGGCCTGCGCGTGCAGCCAACGTGCGAACTCGGGCGTGCAGGCATCGACCAGCACGGCGGTGCGTCCAGCAGCAGGCTTCGTGACACCGGGATGGCGGAAGCAGCGCACCTGGTCGCAGGTGAGGCAGCCGCGCGCGAGCGGCAGCGGGCCGCGTTCGGCCGCCAGCGGGATCGGCCGGTTCGCGCCCGCGCTTGCGCTCGGCGGCGCGGCGTGCACGCGCACGACGAGCTCCTCGCCCGTCAGTCCGACCTCCAGCCGCCAGGCGAACGGCGCCGACAGGCGCAGGTCGACGTAGTTCCGGGACACCGTCGCGTCGACGGCACCCGGCACCGCCGCGTCCCGCTCGATGCGCGCGGTGTGCCCGTGGCGCTCCACCAGCGTCATGCCGCACTCCAGCGCGCAGGACGCGAGCGCGTTCGACAGCTGGCACAGGCCGCCGGCGACCACCGGCACGACGCAGCCGGCGCGGATCTCGCGGCCCTCGACGAAGCCGCGCCCGCGCGTCGGTCGCCCGAGCTGCTTCCAGAAACTGAAGACGGCACCCGCCGGCACGACGACGCCGTCGAATGCGCGCCGCGCGACGCGCAGGTTCTCCACCTTGCCGGCCACCAGGCGGAACTCCTCCTCGCGGCCGTCGCGCCACAGCGGCGAGCGGCGCTCGGCGACGACCGTCGCGCCCTCCAACGTCGCACCGGCGTGATGACGTTGCACGCGCGCGCTGCGCAGGTCGCGCCAGGCCCGCAGCGCGACGAGCCGCCAGACGCGCAACCGCAGCCAGGCGGCGTCCAGGCGCGTGGGCCGCGTCCAGGTGGCGGCGGTGTCACGCGCCATGCGCATCGCGTGCGGCGGTCAGCAGCATTGCATCTGCACCCAGGCGTCGACGAAGTCTCCGGCGCGTGCCTTGCGTTCCTCGACCCAGAAGTACAGCGTGCCGCAGTCGCCCCACATCAGGTCGAGCGCGTCGTCGGTGTCGATCTGCAGCAGCAGGCGCCAGTCGGCGGCGCCGGCCTTCAGCGATGCGGCGCGCGGGTCCTTGTAGCCCCTGGCGTCACCGCAGTACAGGCCGTGCGTCACGAGCTGGCATGTCAGCTCCATGTCGTCGCCCTGCACCGGCGACGGATAGCCGGACACCTGGTGCTTCGGCCGGCCCGCGAAGATCGCCTCGCAGGTCTCGAAATAGCGGTCCGCCTCGTCGTCGTGCACGTCCACGCCCTGGAAGTGGCCGCGCTGCATCGACGGCAGGACCTCGATGCGCCGGCACGTGATCGCGCGCTGCGGCAGCGTCGTCTGCCCGTCGGCCGGCCCGGGTGGGGCGGGCAGGTCCGGCACGTGCAGCACGGCGAAGCTGCCGCGATCCGAGGGATCGAAGCCCCAGCGGTCGCCGTCCATGTCGAAGAAGAACAGCAGCGCGCCGGTGGCCGGCAGCCAGTCCACGCGATGGGCGCGATGGAGCTCGGGCAGCGACAGGCGGGCGAGAAAGCCGAGCGCCGCGCCGTCGCGCCGCGGCCAGTCGACGCCCTCGGGCAGGCGCGGAACGCCGCCGAAATGCGACAGCGTGGCGCCGTCGTCGGCCGTGAGCAGCTGCACCGCGGGCCGGGTGAGCGTCGCGAAGTCGGGCATCGCCCGCATGGCCGGCCGGGCCGTCGGCGGCCTCGCGGCGGCCGGTGCCGGCACGGCGGCCCGGCCGAAAAGTCGACTCCACAGACCCATGTTCGAGACGGCGCAGCGCCGGCGTGTTGCGAGAGGGGTGCAAGCGTAGCACCCGGGCCTCAATCGTCCGGCGCCATGCGCGTCGCGTCCTCCACGCCGTCGCCGTATTTCTCGCGGACCCGATCGCGGTACTGCTGCGGGCTCTGCGGCTTGACGAACAGGCTCGTCACTTCAGGGTGGGCGTCGTGGATGCGGCGCTCGATGTCGGCGATCATCTGCTCGATCTGCGGCGCGGTCAGCGCATCGTCGAACTCGAAGCTCATCGCGGCCATCACCTGGTCGGGCGCCAGGTGCAGCGTGAGCACGCCGTTCGCGCGCGAGTTGCCGCACGCCGCATTGGCGATGTCCAGCAGCGAGCGCACGAGCTCGCCATCCGCGCGTTCGCCGATCAGCAGGCTCTTGCTCTCGCGCAGCAGCAGCGTCGACGTGACCGCGAGCACCAGGCCGATGAGGATCGAGGCGATGCCGTCGGCCAGCGGCAGGCCGAAGTGCGCCGCGAGCACGGTGCCGGCCGCTGCGATGACGATGCCCGCCAGCGCCGCGCTGTCCTCGAAGACGACCATGAACAGCGGCGGATCCTTGCTCCTGAGGAAGGCCTCGTACCAGCCGAGCCCGCCCTTGGCCTTGCTGAACTGGCGCACCGAGACCGTCCACGACCAGCCCTCGAACACGAACGCCGCGGCGAGCACGATCTCGCTGACCAGCACGTTCGCGATCGGCTCGGGGTCGCGCACCCGCTGCACGCCCTGCACGATGGACACGCCGGCGCCGAGCGCGAACACGAGCAGCGCGACGACGAAGCTCCAGAAATAGAGTTCGCGGCCGTAGCCGGCCGGGTGGTCGCGGTCGGGCGTGCGGCGCGCGCGACGCATGCCGTACAGCAGCAGCAGCTCGTTGCCGGTGTCGACGAACGAGTGGATCGCCTCGCTGAGCATCGCCGAGCTGCCCGTGACCGCAGCCGCCACGGCCTTGGTGACGGCCACGAGCACGTTGCCGGCCAGCGCCGCCCAGACGGCCGTGCGCGAGCCCGCGTTGCCGTCCGCGTCGCCGGCCATCAGCGGGCGAGCAGCCGGCGCGCCCGCGCGATGACGTTGTCGGCGCTGAAGCCGAACTCCTTCATCAGCACCTTGGCCGGTGCCGAGGCGCCGAAGTGGTCGATGCCGATCACGTCGCCGGCCTGGCCGACCCAGCGCTCCCAGCCGAACGTGGCGCCGGCCTCGACCGCGAGGCGGCGCGTGACCCGCGGCGGCAGCACCGCCTCGCGGTAGCTCGCAGGCTGCGCCTCGAACAGGTCCCAGCTGGGCATCGACACGCAGCGCACCTTGACGCCCTCCTGGCCGAGCGTCTCGGCGGCCGCGACGATCAGGCCCACCTCCGAACCGCTGGCGATCAGGATCAGGTCCGGCTCGTCATGCTCCGCGCCGCCGATGACATAGGCGCCCCTGGCCAGGCCCTCGGCGCCTGGATGCCTGCCGCGGTCCAGCGTGGGCACGTCCTGGCGCGTGAGCACGAGCAGCACGGGCCGGTCCTTCGTCGTGACCGCGACCTTCCACGCGACGGCCGTCTCGTTGGCGTCCGCCGGCCGGATCACCGTGAGCCCCGGGATCGCCCGCAGGCTGGCGAGCTGTTCGATCGGCTGGTGGGTGGGGCCGTCCTCGCCGAGCGCGATCGAGTCGTGCGTGAAAACGTGCAGCGCGTGCAGCTTCTGCAGCGCGGCCAGGCGGATGGCGGGACGCATGTAGTCGGAAAAGATCAGGAACGTCGAGCCGTAGGGGATGAAGCCCCCGTGCGCGGCCATGCCGTTGACGATCGCGGCCATCGCGTGCTCGCGCACGCCGAAGTGCACGTTGCGGCCGGCCCACGAGATGCCCGCCTTGTCGGCGCCCTCGATGGGCTTCGCGTCGGCCGCGGGCTTCGGTCCGAAGTCGCCCTGGTCGACGAGGTTGGTGTGGGTGGACGGGTCGAGATCGGCCGAGCCCCCGACCAGCGCCGGAAGCTTCGGCGCGATCGCCGCGAGGATCTGCTTGCCGGCCACGCGCGTGGCCAGGCCCTTGGCGTCGGCGGGAAAGACGGGCATGTCGGCGTCCCAGCCTTCGGGCAGGTCGCCGCGCAGGCGCGCCTGCAGCTGCGCATGCTCCGCGGGGAACGCCTGCGCGTAGGCCGCCATGCGGGCGTTCCAGTCGGCCTCGGCCTTCTCGCCGGCGGCGTGCGCCTCGCCGAACTTGCGGGCCGCGTCCTCGGGCACGTAGAAGTCGGGCGCCTCGGGCCAGCCGAGCTTGTCCTTGGTGGCCTTGACGTTCTTGTCGCCGAGCGGCGAACCGTGCGCCTTGAAGCTGTCCTGCAGCGGCGAGCCGTAGCCCAGGTGCGTGCGCACGAGGATCAGCGTCGGCCGCTTCGTGTCGGCCACGGCCTCGCGCAGCGCGCGATCGATCGCGTCGACGTCGTTGCCGTCCGCCACCTTGATCGTCTGCCAGCCGTAGGCTTCGAAGCGCTTGGCCTTGTCCTCGGTGAACGTGATGTCCGAGCCGGCAGACAGCGTGACCTCGTTGTCGTCGTACAGGCAGACGAGCTTGCCCAACTGCAGGTGCCCGGCGAGCGATGCGGCCTCCGACGCGACGCCTTCCATCAGGTCGCCGTCGCTGACGATCGCCCACGTGCGGTGGTCGACGACGGCGTGGCCGTCGCGGTTGTAGGTGCCGGCCAGCTGCGCCTCTGCGATGGCCAGCCCCACCGCATTGGCCAGGCCCTGGCCCAGCGGGCCGGTGGTCACCTCGACGCCGGGGGTGTGGCCGCGCTCGGGGTGGCCCGGCGTGCGGCTGCCCCACTGGCGGAACTGCTTGAGGTCCTCGATGGTCAGCCCGTAGCCCGTCACGTTCAGCAGGCTGTACAACAGCGCCGAGCCGTGGCCGGCCGACAGCACGAAGCGGTCGCGGTCGGCCCACATCGGGTTGGCGGGGTGGTGCTTCAGGAAGCGCGTCCACAGCACATAGGCCATCGGCGCGGCGTCGAGCGGCAGCCCGGGGTGGCCGCTGTCGGCCTTCTGCACCATGTCCACCGACAGGAAGCGGAGCGTGGCGATGCATTGCTGGTCGAGCTGGTCGGACATGGTGTTCCTTCAACGGGGGGCAGGCACGGCCGGGTATGGCCATTGCTCCGCCGGGATGCGAACCGGAGACTGGAGCGGCAAGAGGCTTGCCCGCGCCGGCCCGCCTTCAATCCTCGTTCAGCGAGCCGCACGCCCGATGACAAGCTCTCCTCACGACGTGGTCTTCCTGGTCGACGTCGACAACACCCTGCTGGACAACGACCGCATCGTCGCCGACCTGCGCGAGCACCTGGTGCAGGCGTTCGGCGCCGAGTGCGCGGACTGCTACTGGACGCGCTTCGAGCAGCTGCGCGCGCAGCTGGGCTACGCCGACTACCTCGGCGCCCTGCAGCTCTATCGGCAGGACGTCGAGCGCCGCGGCGTGGCGGCGCACGCGTTGCTGCAGATGTCCGGCTTCCTGGTCGACTACCCGTTCCGCGAGCGCGTGTTCCCCGGCACGTTCGATGCGCTGTCGCACCTGGGCCGCCTCGGGCCGACGGTGATCCTGTCCGACGGCGACGTCGTCTTCCAGCCGCGCAAGATCCATCGCTCGGGGCTATGGCGCGCAGTCGAGGGGCGCGTGCTGATCTACGTTCACAAGGAGGCGATGCTCCAGGAGGTGCGACGCGCGTTTCCCGCGCGCCACTACGCCATCGTCGACGACAAGCCGCGCATCCTCGGCGCCTTCAAGGCGGCCTGGGGCGCCGGCGTCACCACCGTCTTCCCGCGCCAGGGCCATTACGCGCTGGATGCCGCGGAGGTGGCGAAGTGGCCGGTGCCCGACGTCGCGGTCGACCACATCGGGGAGCTCGCACGCACGAATATTGCCGGTTGGATCCCCTCCAGGAGCCCACCATGAACGCCACGAAGCAACTGCACGACCTCGGCCAGAGCCTGTGGCTCGACAACATCAGCCGCGAGACGCTGCGCGACGGCACGCTCGCCAAGCTCATCGCCGAGTACTCGGTCACCGGCCTGACGTCCAACCCGACCATCTTCGAGAAGGCCATGAGCGAGGGCGACGCGTACGACGACGCCATCGCGAAAATGGCGCGCGACGGCCGCTCCACCGAGGACCTGTTCTTCGCGCTGGCGGTGGAGGACCTGCAGCGGGCCGCCGACCTGTTCCTGCCGGCGCACGAGGCCAGCGGCGGGGTGGACGGCTGGGCGTCGCTGGAGGTGTCGCCGCTGCTGGTCAACGACACGCAGGGCACGATCCGTTCGGCCGCGAGCCTGTGGCGGCAGGCGGGCCGCCGCAACCTGTTCATCAAGATCCCCGGCACGCCCGAGGGCATCCCCGCGATCGAGGAGTCGATCTACGCCGGAGTGCCGATCAACGTCACGCTGCTGTTCTCGCGCGAGCAGTACCTGGCCGCGGCCGAGGCCTACATGAGGGGCATCGAGCGCCGGCTCAACGGCGGCAAGTCGCCGCTGGTGGAATCGGTGGCCTCGGTGTTCGTCAGCCGCTGGGACACCGGCGCGAAGGAGACGGTGTCGCCGGAGTACCAGAACAAGCTGGGCATCGCGATCGCGATGCGCACGTACAAGGCGTATCGCGAGCTGCTCGAATCGCCGCGCTGGAAGAAGCTCGCCGCCGCCGGCGCGCATCCGCAGCGGCTGCTGTGGGCCAGCACGGGCACCAAGGATCCGAAGGCGTCCGAGACGCTGTACGTCGAGGCGCTGGCGGCGCCCGACACGATCGACACGATGCCGTCCAAGACGCTCGAGGCCTTCGCCGAGCGCGGCCGGATCGGCGCGACGATGCCCGCCGACGGCGGCCTGTGCGAGCAGGTGATCGAGGAGATCCGGCGCCAGGGCGTGGACATCGAGGCGCTGGCCGACAAGCTGCAGAAGGACGGCGGCGACGCGTTCGCGAAGTCGTGGAATTCGCTGATGGGCGGCCTCGAGGAGAAGGTGACCCGGCTCACCGCGACGACGCCCAGCTGATGGCCAACGCGCTCGTCATCGCGCCGTCGATCCTGTCCGCCGACTTCGGCCGGCTCGCCGACGAGGTGCGTGCCGTCGACGCCGCCGGCGCCGACTGGATCCATGTCGACGTGATGGACGGCCGCTTCGTGCCCAACATCACCTTCGGCCCGGTGGTGGTCGAGGCGGTGCGCCGTGCGACCACGAAGCCGCTCAACGTCCACCTCATGATGGTGGAGCCCGAGCGCATGCTGGAGGACTTCGTCAAGGCGGGCGCCGACCACCTGCTGGTGCAATGCGAGCCGGCCTCCACGATCCACCTGCACCGCGTGCTCTCGCGCATCCGCGAGCTCGGCGCGAAGGCGGGCGTGGTCATCGACCCGGGCAGCCCGATCGCGTTCGTCGAGCACGTGCTGCACCTGTGCGACGTCGTGCTGGTGATGACCGTCAACCCCGGCTTCGGCGGCCAGAAGTTCCTGCCGGAGATGCTGCCCAAGATCACCGCGCTGCGCCGCCTGTGCGACACGCGTGGCCTGTCCCCGTACATCGAGGTCGACGGCGGCGCCAACGGCGACAACGCGTGGCAGGTGGTCGAAGCCGGTGCCGATGCGCTGGTCGCGGGCTCGGCCGTGTTCGGCTCGGACGACTACGCGCGCGCCGTCGCCCGCTTGCGCGCGCATGCGCGTCCCGCGTGAGCGTCGCGCGCGAGGCCGGTCGGCCTCGTTGACCCAGGTCAAGATCCGGCGTCGTCCTACATGAAACTGTCACGAAGCCGGCTTAAGATGGGTTCATCGCAGGTACAGAACCGGCCGCACATTGGGCGGAACCACGGGAACCCGTCACCCGGTAGCTGCAGACCGTCTTCGCGACTCGTCGCGTTGCCCGGAAGTCAAAAGCCCTCCCCGGAGGGCTTTTCCTTTGGCGCGGCGCGCGGCCGGAGGGGTCCGGCACCTCCTCCGATCGCGCTGGCGCGACGGCCGATGGCCATGGGGTCGCGTCGCGATCGGAGGCCGTGCCTGCCCCCCGCTCGTCAGCAGGGGAGCGGGGTCAGGCCCGGCCTCGAATCGCGTTCAAGGTGCCCGCTCGCGGCCCAGGCGTGGCGCGATCCGAGGAGGGCCGGACCCCTTCGTCCGCATGGCAACGACAAAGCCCGCGTCGCGCGGGCTCCCTGCGAGGCCCGTCAGTGGTTCACGCCCGCGGCCACGACCTCATCGCCGTACGCACCGTCGCCAGCAGGCTCTCGTGCGTGGCGCCGTCCTTGGCCTGCATCGACATGCCCTGGTAGATGGTGGCGTAGAAGTTGGCCAGGCCCTTGGCGTCGGTGTCGGGCGGCAGTTCGCCGTTGTCGATGCCGCCCTGGATGCGGCGGCCGACGCTGGCGATGGCCTCGGTGCGGCGCAGCAGCAGCGCGTCCTGCACGCGTTCGGCGGCGGCCGAGCAGTTGGTGGCGGCCATCACCACCATGCAGCCCTTCGGATGGCAGGGCTGGGTGAGCTCGTTGGCGGCCTCCAGCAGCCAGCGCTCGATGGCGCCCCGGGCGGTCGGCTCCTCGTTCAGGGCGCGTGCGCCGGCGCTGCCGTAGCCGAGTGCGTAGCGCTCGATGGCTTCCAGGAACAGCTGTTCCTTGTCGCCGAAGGCGGTGTACAGGCTGGGCGGCGTGATGCCCATCGCGGCCGTCAGGTCGGAGATGGAGGCGGCCTCGTAGCCGCGTTCCCAGAACACGTGCATCGCGGACTCGAGCGCGGCGTCGCGGTCGAACGACAGCGGGCGGCCGCGCGGCTTGCGCGGGGCCTTGGCCGGCTTGCATTCCGGGGCGTCGACGACGGCGGCCAGGGCGGCGCCATCGCCATCCGGTGTCTCATTCGTCTTTTTCATAGCGGTCGCTAATAAAATCTGTTGACGTGCCCTTGCGGCTTGGCTACATTGTGCCATATGTCGTAGCGATCGCTACGAAAAAACTTTCCCGATCCAGTCGCGAGAAGCCCGGCAGCGCCGGGTTCAGCCGCTGCTTTGTCAAAAAGTTTTTAAGCACTCACTTCTTCGATTCGCATTGTCTTCAGGAGTTCCCATGAACCAGGTTCCGCTCCAAACCCGCCGTCGCCTCTGGGTCGCGGGTACCACCGTGACGGCGATCGTCGCCGCCCTCGCCAGCGTCGTCATGCTGGAATCCGGCCCCGCCAAGGCCACCCCATCGCCCGCCGTCCAGGCCATGCCGGTGTCCGTCGCCAAGGTCGAGCAGAGCGACGTCGCGACCTGGAACGAGTTCTCGGGCCGCCTGGAGGCCGTCGAGCGCGTCGACATCCGGTCGCGCGTCGCCGGCACCGTCCAGGCCGTGCACTTCCGCGAGGGCGCGCTGGTCAAGGCCGGCGACCTGCTGCTCACGATCGACCCGGCGCCCTACCAGGCCGACGTCGACCGCGCGGAAGCCCAGGTGCTCGCCGCCCAGGCGCGCCTGACCAACGCCAAGGCGAACTACGCACGCTCCAAGCAACTGCTGGAAGACCACGCGATCTCGCAGCGCGAGTACGACGACGCGCTCAATGCGCAGTCCGAGGCCGACGCCAACCTGCGCGCCGCGCAGGCGCAGGCGCAGTCCGCCAAGCTGAGCCTGGGCTACACGCAGGTGCGCGCGCCGGTGTCGGGCCGCGTCGGCAAGCTGGAGATCACCACCGGCAACCTCGTGGCCGCCGGCCCGGGCGCCCCGGTGCTCACGACGCTGGTCTCGGTCAGCCCGATCTACGCGAGCTTCGACGCCGACGAGCAGGTGGTCGCGCGTGCGCTGCGCGAGCTGCCGCCCGGCGCGAGCGCCCGTGCGCAGATCGACAAGATCCCGGTGCAGATGGGCACGGTCGCCGACGCGGCCACGCCCATCGCCGGCCACCTGCAGCTGGTCGACAACCAGGTCGACGCCCGCAGCGGCACCGTGCGCGTGCGCGCCGTGTTCGACAACGCCGACGGCAGCCTGATGCCCGGCCAGTTCGCGCACCTGCGCATGGGCCAGGTCAAGGCCGATCCGGCCCTGCTGATCAACGAGCGCGCGGTCGGCACCGACCAGAGCAAGAAGTTCGTGATGGTCGTCGGCGCCGACGACAAGGCGCAGTACCGCGAGGTCACGCTGGGCGCCAACGTCGACGGCCTGCGCATCGTCACCTCCGGGCTGAAGCCGGGCGAGCGCATCGTCGTCAACGGCCTGCAGCGCGTGCGCCCCGGCGCGCTGGTGGCGCCGCAGCTGGTGGCGATGCGCTCGACCGACGACGCCGCCGCGAAGAACTGATTCCCAGAACAGGCCCCAGAAGCCCTCCGCAGCCCGCGTCGCACTCCGGTGCGTGGCCGCCGCATTCCCAGAACTCCCGGGAGCACCTCGTGAACCTCTCCAAATTCTTCATCGACCGGCCGATCTTCGCCGGCGTGCTGTCGCTGCTGATCTTCCTCGGCGGCCTGATCGCGGTGCGCGGCCTGCCCGTGTCCGAGTACCCGGACGTCGTGCCGCCCTCGGTCGTCGTGCGCGCCAACTACCCCGGCGCCAACCCGCAGGTGATCGCCGAGACGGTGGCCACGCCGCTCGAGGAATCGATCAACGGCATCGAAGGCATGCTCTACATGAGCAGCCAGGCCACCACCGACGGCCTGATGACGCTGACCGTCACCTTCAAGCTGGGCACCGACCCCGACAAGGCGCAGCAGCTGGTGCAGAACCGCGTCTCGCAGGCCGAGGCGCGGCTGCCCGAGGAAGTCAAGCGCCTGGGCATCACCACCATCAAGAGCTCGCCCGACCTCACGATGGTGGTGCACCTGTTGTCGCCCACCGGCCGCTACGACATGACGTACCTGCGCAACTACGCGGTGCTCAACGTCAAGGACCGCCTCGCGCGCGTCCCGGGCGTGGGCGACGTGCAGCTGTTCGGCTCGGGCGACTACTCGATGCGCGTCTGGCTCGACCCGCAGAAGGTGGCCAACCGCGGCCTGTCGCCGAGCGACGTCGTCACCGCGATCCGCGGCCAGAACGTGCAGGCCGCGGCCGGCATCGTCGGCGCGTCGCCGGGACTGCACGGGATCGACGTGCAGCTGTCCGTCAACGCGCAGGGCCGCCTGACCAACGAGGAAGAGTTCGGCGACATCATCGTCAAGACCAGCGCCGACGGCGCCGTCACGCGCCTGCGTGACGTCGCCCGCATCGAGCTGGGCGCGTCCGACTATTCGCTGCGCTCGCTGCTGGACAACAAGGACGCCGTCGCGGTGCCGATCTTCGCGGCGCCGGGCTCCAACGCGATCGCGATCTCCAACGGCGTGCGCGCCGAGATGGCCGAGCTCGCGAAGTCCATGCCCGAGGGCGTGAAGTACGAGATCGTCTACGACCCGACGCAGTTCGTGCGCGCGTCCATCGAATCGGTGGTGCACACGCTGCTGGAGGCCATCGCACTCGTCGTGCTGGTCGTGATCCTGTTCCTGCAGACCTGGCGCGCGTCCATCATCCCGCTGCTGGCGGTGCCGGTGGCCGTGGTGGGCACGTTCGCGGTCATGAGCCTGGGTGGGTTCTCGATCAACGCGCTGTCGCTGTTCGGGCTCGTGCTGGCCATCGGCATCGTGGTCGACGACGCGATCGTGGTGGTGGAGAACGTGGAGCGCAACATCTCCAACGGCCTCACGCCGCGCGAGGCGACGTACCGCGCGATGCGCGAGGTGTCGGGCCCGATCATCGCGATCGCGCTGGTGCTCGTCGCCGTGTTCGTGCCGCTGGCTTTCATCACGGGCCTGACCGGCCAGTTCTACAAGCAGTTCGCGCTGACGATCGCGATCTCGACGGTGATCTCGGCGATCAACTCGCTGACCCTGTCGCCGGCGCTCGCCGCGCTGCTGCTCAAGGGCCACGACGAGCCCAAGGACGCGCTGACGCGCGGCATGGACCGCGTGCTCGGCCGCTTCTTCGGCGCGTTCAACCGGGTGTTCCAGCGCGGCGCCGAGCGCTACTCGGGCGGAGTCACGCGGGCGATCACGAAGAAGACCGTCATGATCGGGGTCTACCTCGTGCTGGCCGCCGCCACGCTGGGCGTCTTCAAGGCCGTGCCCTCGGGCTTCGTGCCGCCGCAGGACAAGCAGTACCTGATCGGCTTCGCGCAGCTGCCCGATGGCGCCACGCTGGATCGCACCGAGGCGGTCATCCGCAAGATGGACGAGATCACGCTGAAGCAGCCCGGCGTGGAGCACGCGGTGTCGTTCCCGGGCCTGTCGATCAACGGCTTCACCAACAGCTCGAACTCCGGCATCGTGTTCGTCACGCTGCAGGACTTCGACAAGCGCAAGGGCGCGAACCTCTCCGCCGGCGCGATCGCGCAGCAGCTGAACCAGCAGTACGGCGCGATCCAGGAAGCCTTCGTCGTGATGTTCCCGCCGCCGCCGGTGCAGGGCATCGGCACGACGGGCGGCTTCAAGCTGGAGCTGGAGGACCGCGGCTCGGTGGGCATCGCCGGCATGGATGCCGCGCTCAAGGCCTTCATGGCCAAGGCCTACCAGGCGCCCGAACTCGCGGGGATGTACTCGAGCTTCCAGGTCAACGTGCCGCAGCTGTACGCCGACATCGACCGCACGAAGGCGCAGCAGCTGGGCGTGCCGGTGACCGACATCTTCGACACGATGCAGATCTACCTGGGCAGCCTGTACGCCAACGACTTCAACAAGTTCGGCCGCACCTACTCCGTGCGCGTGCAGGCGGACGCCGCCTACCGGGCGCGCGCCGAGGACATCGGCATGCTGAAGGTGCGCTCGACCACTGGCGAGATGGTGCCGCTGTCGGCGCTGATGAAGGTCACGCCCACGTTCGGCCCGGAACGCGCGATGCGCTACAACGGCTTCCTCGCCGCCGACGTCAACGGCGGCCCGGCCCCCGGCTATTCGTCGGGCCAGGCCAAGGACGCCATCGCGCGCATCGCCAAGGAGACGCTGCCCCCGGGCGTCACCTACGAGTGGACCGACCTGACCTACCAGGAGATCCTGGCCGGCAATTCCGCGGTGCTGATCTTCCCGATCTCGATCCTGCTCGTGTTCCTGGTGCTCGCCGCGCAGTACGAGAGCCTGACGCTGCCGCTCGCCATCCTGATGATCGTGCCCATGGGCCTGCTCGCCGCGATGACCGGCGTGTGGCTCACGCACGGCGACGACAACGTCTTCACGCAGATCGGCCTGATGGTGCTGGTGGGCTTGAGTGCGAAGAACGCGATCCTGATCGTGGAGTTCGCGCGCGAGCTCGAGTTCGCGGGACGCACGCCGCTGCGCGCCGCGATCGAGGCCAGCCGCCTGCGCCTGCGTCCGATCCTGATGACGTCGATGGCGTTCGTGATGGGCGTGCTGCCGCTGGTGCTGTCCACCGGTGCCGGCTCCGAGATGCGACATGCGATGGGCGTGGCCGTGTTCTTCGGGATGATCGGCGTGACCGCGTTCGGCCTGTTCCTGACGCCGGTGTTCTACGTGCTGCTGCGCGCGCTGACGGGCAATCGCCAGCTCAAGCAGCACGGCCAGGTGCCGCACGACGTCGAGGCGCCCGGCGTCAACGCGGAGCACGGCCCCGCGGCCAACGTCGGCGGCTTCGGCGTGCAGCCGGTGGTCGCGTCCCCACGGCATGCGGATGAATGACCCTGGAACGCGGAGCGCGCGTGCTGCGTTTGCCGCCGCTTCGCGCCGATCAAGTGTCATCCTGCGCGCAGTCGCAGGATCCACGCGGGCCGATGACCCGGCCCATGGAGCGGTTCACCACGCGGACGTCCGGCGCTCCCGCGGACATGAATCGCTCCGAACGAAAGGATTTGCCATGACTGGATTTCTCAAGACCTCGCTGATCCCGCTGATGGCCGCGCTCGTGCTGGCCGGTTGCGCCAGCGAACCCTTCGCGCCCACCGCGGCCCCCGCGGCGCCGGTCGCATTCAAGGAAGACGGCGCCGCCCGCTTCGTCGACGTCGGCCCGGCTCAGGCCCAGCCGCACGGCGCGTGGTGGACGGTGTTCGCCGACCCCGTGCTCGACGACCTGGTGCAGCGCGCCACCGCCAGCAACACCGACGTGCAGCAGGCCGCCGCGCGCGTGCAGGCCGCGCACGCCCTGCTGCGCGACGCGAAGGCCGGCCTGCTGCCGCAAGTGGGCGCGTCGGCCGGGGTGTCGCGCGCCACGATCCAGCCCGGCTTCGGTGCCGCGCCGGGCCAGGCCGCCAACCTCGGCACCGCCGGCTTCGCCGCGTCGTGGGAGCCCGACTTCTTCGGCAAGCTCACGAAGACGAAGAATGCCGCGGCACTCGACGAGAAGTCGCGCGAGGCCGCGCTGCAGAGCGCGCGCCTGGTGGTGCAGTCCGACGTGGCGCAGGCCTATTTCGAGCTGCGCGCGCTCGACGCCGAGCGCGACATCACGCGCCAGACGGTGGCCGCCTACGCCGACACGCTGCGCCTGACCGAGCGCCGCTACCAAGCGGGCGACGTCGCCGAGCTCGACCTCGCGCGCGTGCAGGCCGAGGTCGCGGCGACGAATTCGCAGGCCCTCGCGCTCGATCGCGAGCGCGCGCTGCGCGAGCATGCGCTGGCCGTGCTGCTGGGGGAGTTGCCGACCTCGTTCACGCTGAAGGAAGGCGAGTGGGGCGGGGCGCTGCCGGGCATCCCGGCCGGCGTGCCGGGCACCGTGCTCACGCGCCGGCCCGACGTGGCGTCCGCGCAGCTCGCGATGCAGGCGGCCGAGGCACGCGCCGGCGTCGCGCGCCTGGCCTGGTTCCCCGACGTCTCGCTGACGGCCAACGGCGGCTACGCGTCGACCGACCTCGGCGACCTGTTCAAGTGGTCGGCCCGCGCCTGGGGCGTGGGCGCGCTGCTGTCGCTGCCGGTGTTCGACGGCGGCCGCCGCGAGGCCGGCATCCAGACCGCCAATGCGCAATGGGACATCGCCGCCGCGACCTACCGCGAGCAGGTGCTCGGCGCCTTCCGCGACGTCGAGGACCAGCTCGCCTCGCTGCGCCTGCTGGCCGACCAGGCCGGCGCGCAGAAGGTGGCCGTCGATGCCGCGGCACGCGCCACGAAGCTGTCCGACGCCCGCTACCGCAACGGCCTCGTGAGCCAGCTCGAGCTCCTCGACGCCCGCCGCAGCGAACTCGCCAACCGGCGCGCCGCGGTGCAGGTGCGCGCGGCGCAGTACCAGGCGACGGTGGGCCTGATCCGCGCGCTGGGCGGCGGCTGGGGCGAGCCGGCACCGGCGCCGACGGCGTCGGTGGGATCGTTGTCGAAGCCGGGCTGAACCGGCGCGCGCCGCTGCCGGACGGGTCTGGCCCCTCCTTCGTCCGCGAGAGCTCTCGGCCACTGCCGTGAAGCCATTTGCGGCGAAGGCCGGGCCTGACCCCGGTCGCGCCATCGAGCGTCGAAATGCAGCAGTTCGCGCCGGGGTCGCCGACGAGGAGGCGCTACGCTGGCGACATGCCGAGACCGATGCGCCTGGAATACGCCGATGCCGTCTATCACGTCACCTCGAGAGGCGTGCAACGCGCGCCGATCTTCGCGGACGACCGTGACCGGGAACTCCTGCTGACGCTCGTCGCCTATCGCGCGAAGGCCTTCGCCTACTGCCTGATGGGCAATCACTATCACCTCGTGCTGCACACCCGGCTGCCCAACCTGTCCGCGCTCATGCAGCGGCTCAACGCGAGCTACAGCCAGCAATTCAATCGCCGTCATTCACGGCAAGGTCAGGTGTTCGGCGGGCGGTTCAAGGCGCTGCATGTGGATCGGGACGAATACCTGCTGGCCGTCCGCCGCTACGTCGATCTCAATCCGGTCCGTGCCGCCTGGCACGGACCCCCTCCGAATGGAACTGGTCGAGCTAGCAGGCGCATGCGGGCATGTCGTCCGTGCCGGAATGGCTGGCGACAGACAAACTGCACGGCCTCCTCGCCGGTCAGCCTGTGCGCAATGACGTGCAACTGAGGACGGCGCAGCGCAGCTATGTCGACTGGGTCGCGGTCGGAAGCCATGTCCGCTTGTGGGAAGAGTCGTTGCGCCACGGCCTCTTCCTGGGAGGCGACGCCTTCATCGAGCGGATGCGGGCGGCTTGCATCCGGGAGGAGGATCGCGGCAGCCTCTGAGGAGGATCGGGGTCAGGCCCGGCCTCCCTCCGCGATCGATGCCACCGCACTCGTCAACGTCACGGCGCGGACGGAGGAGGGGCCAGACCCCTCGGTGACCGCCTGCTGGCCCCACCGCCACCCCGGTTTCGCGATTGCCCGTAAGGTAGCGGCCTCATCTCCAGTTCCTCGTGCCCCGATGCCCTCGCCCTCGTCCCCCAAGCTCCCGCTGCTGTCCGTCCTCGACCTCGTCCCCGTGCAGCAGGGATCGACGCCCGGCGAGGCGCTGCGCAACAGCCTGGCGCTCGCGCAGCATGCCGAGCGGCTGGGCTACACGCGCTACTGGGTGGCGGAGCACCACAACATGACGGGCATCGCGAGCGCGGCGACGTCGGTGGTGATCGGCTTCCTGGCGCAGGGCACCTCGCGCATTCGCGTCGGCGCGGGTGGCATCATGCTGCCCAACCACTCGCCGCTGGTCATCGCAGAGCAGTTCGGCACGCTGGCGTCGCTCTACCCGGGTCGCATCGACTGCGGCCTCGGGCGCGCGCCCGGCACCGATCCGACCACCGCGCGCGCGCTGCGGCGCGACCCCCGCGCGGCCGACACCTTCCCCGAGGACGTGCAGGAGCTGCAGGCGCTGTTCCAGCCGGTGCGCCCGGGCCAGACGGTGCAGGCCTTCCCCGGCGCCGGGTTCGACGTGCCGGTCTGGATCCTAGGCTCGAGCACCTATGGCGCGCAGCTGGCGGCCGCGCTCGGCCTGCCGTACGCGTTCGCATCGCACTTCGCGCCCGATGCGCTGACGCAGGCGATGGAGCTCTACCGCCACCTGTTCAAGCCGTCGGATCAGCTGCCCGCGCCGTATGCGATGGCCGGCGTCAACGTGGTCGTGGCCGATACCGACGCCGAGGCGAAGCGCCTGTTCACCACGCACCAGCAGTCGTTCGCGAACCTGCGCCGCGGCCGGCCCGGGCCGCAGCAGCCGCCGATCGACGACATCGACAGCTACTGGTCGCCGGCGGAAAAGCAGATGGCCGAGAGCATGCTCGCGTGCTCCATCGTCGGCTCGCCCGACACGGTTCGCCACGGCCTCGAGCGCTTCGCGGCCTACAGCGGTGCCGACGAGCTGATGGTGGTGTCGGCGGTGTTCGACCCCACGCTGCGCCAGCGCTCGTACAGCCTGCTGGCGGACATCGCCGGCCTGGCGCCGCGCTGAACCCGGATCACGGCTGATGCGCCGTTCGGTCTCGAGGCCGCGGTGCGGGATATCCACGTCCCGTCCGGCATGCGCCCGTCCTACAGTGCGGCCATGGACGACTCCTCCGAACGCGGCAGCGCTGGCAAGCCCTGGACGGCGATCATCATCGGCACCGGCTTCGGCGGCCTGGGCATGGCCATCGCCCTGCGGCGCGCCGGCGAGGACGACATCCTGCTGCTGGAGAAGGGCCGTGACGTGGGCGGCGTCTGGCGCGAGAACACCTACCCGGGCGCGGCCTGCGACATCCCGTCGCACCTGTACTCGTTCTCGTTCGAGCCGAACCCGCACTGGACGCGCACCTATTCGCCGCAGGCCGAGATCCTGGCCTACCTGCGCCATTGCGCCGACAAGTACGGCGTGCGCGAGAAGATCCGCTTCGGCTGCGAGGTGACGTCGGCCACGTTCGACGAGGCGAGCTCGCTGTGGCGCGTCGAGTGGACCGACCCGGCGGGGCAACCCCGAGCGGGCCATGCACGCGCGCTCGTGAGCGCGGTCGGCCTGCTGACGCGCCCGGTCATCCCGGCGCTGCCCGGCCTGGGCGACTTCGCGGGGCCGGTGTTCCATTCGGCGCAATGGGACCACGGCGTCGAGCTGCGCGGCAAGCGCATCGCGGTCATCGGCACCGGGGCGTCGGCGATCCAGTTCGTGCCGGCGCTCGCGCGCCTCGCCTCGCGTCTGACGGTGTTCCAGCGCACGCCGCCCTGGATCCTGCCGCGTGGCGACCGCGCGTATTCCGAGGCCGAGCGCCGGCGCTTCGCCCGTTGGCCGTGGCTGATGGCCGCGCACCGCGGCTGGCTGTACCTGCAGCACGACGGCCGCGCGCTCGGCTTCACGCGCCTGCCGTGGCTGATGAACCTGGTCGGCGCGCGGCCGGCGCGCCGGCTGCTGCGCCGGCAGGTGGCGGACCCGGCGCTGCGCGAGCGCCTGACGCCGCACTACACGATCGGTTGCAAGCGCGTGCTGATTTCCGACGACTGGCTGCCGACGCTCGCGCGACCCGATGTCGAGCTCGTCACCGACGCCATCGAGGCCGTCACGCCTGCGGGCGTGCGTGTCGCGGGCGGGCGCGAGGTCGAGGCCGACGCGATCGTGCTGGGCACCGGTTTCGCGGCGCACGAGTTCCTCGCGCCGATGACGATCCGCGGCCGCGTCGGCCGCACGCTGGCCGAGGCGTGGGCGGATGGCGCCAAGGCCTGGCTGGGCATCAGCGTGCCCGCGTTCCCGAACTTCTTCATGCTGTACGGCCCCAATACCAACCTCGGCCACAGCTCCATCGTCTTCATGCTGGAATGCCAGGTCGCGCACGTGATGCGCTGCCTGCGCAAGCGGCGCGATGCGCGCGGCAGCGCCATCGAGGTGGCCAGCGCGCCGTTCGAGCGCTACAACGCGCGGCTGCAGCGGCGCATCCAGGGCACCGTCTTCACCGGCTGCGGCAACTGGTACGTCGATCCGCAGGGCCGCCACACGGTCAACTGGCCGGGCTTCACGACCGGCTACCGCTGGCTGACGCGGCACGCCGGCCTCTCGGCCTACCAGGTGCGCTGAAGCCGCGCCCCGATCAGCGCCGCGCGGAGGCGCTCGCCGGACCGTCGCGCGCGCGCAGCCGCGCCGTCGAGGCCCACACGTGCTCGTGGTCGAATGCCGAGGCCATCGCGGCTGCCAGGATCATCACGGCGCCGAACGCCCACAGGCCGGGTCCGGTGACGACGCTGGCCAGTCCATTGAGCTTCACGAACGCGACGAGCACGCCCAGCATCAGCACCTCCACCATGACCCACGGCTGCACCGCCTGCATGGTGCGCAGCACGATGTCGAAGGCGGGCGGCCGGCGGCCGTTGCGCAGGGCGATCAGGACGTACGCGACGGCGCCCATCTCGACGAGCGGGTTGACGAGCGTCGTGAACAGCACCAGGCCGCTCATGAACCACGCGCCCTCGTCGTAGAGCGTGAGTGCCGCCTGCCACAGCGTGGCCTCGCGCACCTGGCCCTGGATGTCGATCAGCAGCACGTCGTTCAGGTGCGCGATCGCCAGCGCCACGAGGCCGGCGAGCGCCAGCGACAGCGGCAGGTCGAAACTGGCATGGCGCGCCAGGCCGAGCTTCGCGCCGCAGCGGCGGCATTCGTAGTGGCGGCCGGAGGGCAGCAGGTCGTCGGTCTCCTCGCCGGCGCCGTCCACCCGCGATCGCCGGTGCAGCGCGTCGCATTCCTCGCACACGATGAGGTCGTCGCGCAGCGTGGCCAGCGGGATGCGCGGGGCCAGGGCGTCGACCCCGTCGTCGATCGCGGCGGTGGCCAGGTGCGGCAGCGAGCCGTTCCGGGAACGGCCCCAGGCGCGGCGCAGGCGGTCCAGCATGTCAGTGCCGTCCGGCGGCCCGGCATCGCCGTGGCGCTGCGGCGGGCCGCGATAAAAGGAGGGAACGCCGGGGCCCCATGGCTAGCGGGCGCAGTCTTGCGCACGTTCGTCGGCGGTGGCGCGCAGCGCGGCGGCGACGTCCTCGGCGACCAGGCGGACGGTGTCGGAGTGCGCGCGGGCGACCTGGTCGAAGCGCCGCTGCGATTCATCGACGCGGGCGTCGGCCGCCGGCGCCGGGCCGCCGGCGTCGCGCACCGCGGTGCGCACGACGCGGTAGCGGCCGGCGTCCACCGCGCCGAGCGCGGCGCCGGAGGGCAGGCACTCGATCGTCCAGCGCACCTGGTCGGCGACGGCGGGCGCGGGCGCGAGCATCGAGTCCAGGCGCAGCACCTGCACGCGCACGCGCAGCGGGGCGGGGCGCTCGAGGTCGGCGCCGCTGCCCGAACCGGTCGGGCCGGCGTCGGCCCACAGGCCCTCGGGCAGGCCGCCGCGGTTGAGGTAGTCGACGAGCGACTGCGCGACGTCCGCGCCCAGCCCTTGCGTCCACAGCTGGTGGTCGTAGACCATCGCGCCGGTATCGCCGGTACGGATCACCCACTCGTCGCGCGCCAGCGCGTCGGGCACCGTCACCGGCCCGATGGCCAGCAGGCGGGGCGCCTCGCGCGCGCCGGCGGGCGCGGGCGCGACAGCCGGGCGAAGCGTGTGGAAGTGATCGGGCGGAGCGGCGCAGCCCGCGACCGCGGCGAGCAGCGCGGGAACGAGGAAGCGGGTCGTCGTCATTTCGGATCCTCCGGCTTGCCCTTCAGGAGCGACTCCGGATGGCGTTCGAGATAGTCGGCCAGCGCCTTCAGCGACTGCGCGGCCTTCGAGACCTCGCCCAGCGCGTTGGTGGCTTGCGGGCCGACCGTCTGGTCGACGGTGCCCAGTGTCTTGCGCAGGTCCTCCACCGCCTTGCGCGCATCGGCGAGCGTGTTCTTCGCCTCGGGCACGACGCCCGAATCCAGGTGCTGGATCATGTCGTCGGCGTGCCTGAGCGTGACGTCGAGCTGCGCGAGATCCTTGTGCAGGTCGCCGGCGAGCTGGTCGTAGGGGATCGCGTCGAGCTTCTTGGCCAGCGAGGCCAGCGAATCCTGCAGGCTGTCGAGGCCGCCCGGCGCGGTGGGCATGGTCGGCGGCGTCGTCTTCCAGTCGATGCGGGCGACAGGCGCGTCCTTGACGAAATCCAGCGACACGTACAGCTGCCCCGTGAGCAGGCTGCCGCTCTTGAGCTGTGCGCGGAAGCCGCGCCGGATCATCGGGTCGAGGCGCTTTCTCTGGTCGTCCAGCGTCATGTCCTCCGGGCCCGACTTGTTGATCGTCGGCAGGCGAAGCGGGTACACGCGCACGTCGACGGCGATCTTGGGCTCGGGATTGTCCTCGCCGGGCTTGCCGTCGACGGCGATGCGCGTCACCTCGCCGATCGGCAGGCCGCGGTATTCCACCGGCGCGCCCACCGCGAGGCCGCGCACCGAGCTCGCGAACAGCAGCCGGTAGTCGAAGCCCTGCGAGTCGGGCCGCTTGAGCGCGTCCGACATCTGCTCGTACAGCGTGAACTGCGTGCGCTCCGGCGCCTCGGGCGGCGGCCCCAGCGTGACGGGCGCATCGGGGTCGGGCAGGTCCTGGAACGCGATGCCGCCGGCCAGCACGCTCACCACCGATTGCGTCTGCACGTGCAGACCCTGGGCGCCGAGGTCGACGTCGACCCCGCTGGCATGCCAGAAGCGGCTGTGCGTCGTGACGAAGCGGTCGTAGGGCGCGGTGACGAAGATCGTGAACTTGATGTGGCGGCCGTCGGGCAGCATCGTGTACGCGAGCACCTGGCCCACCGGCACGCGGCGCAGGAATATCGGCGAGCCGATGTCCAGCGAGCCGAGGTCGTCGGCGATCAGCGTGAACTGGCGGCCCGGCACGTCGGCGGTGATCGCGGGCTGCACGTCCAGGCCCTCGAACTCGCGCTTCTCGGTGGCGTTGCGGCCGGCGTCCATGCCGATGTAGGCCCCCGACAGCAGCGTGTTCAGGCCGCTGACGCCGGCGGCGCCGATGCGCGGGCGCACGACCCAGAAACGCGTGTCCGTCACCAGCAGGGACTCGATGCCGGAATTGCCGCGCATCTCCGCCGTCACCTCCACTTCGCGGTGGTCCTTGGTGAGCTTGACGCGTCGCACGATGCCGACGTCGACGTCCTTGTACTTGATGTGCGTCTTGTTGGCCTCGATGCCCTCGGCATTGTGGAAGTAGATGGTGATGGTCGGGCCGCGGTTCAGGATCGAGCGCGCCCCCAGGTACACGCCGATGACCACGGCGACCAGCGGGACGAGCCACACCAGCCACAGCGAGTAGTGCGCGCGGCGGGCGATCGTCGGGCGCGGCAGGTCGGACACGGGCGGCGGCGTGGCGGGCGCCGGGCCGGGCGCGGGTGCCGCGGGCGCGGCGGGGGCCTCGTCGCGCGGTTCGTCAGGGTCGCTCAAGTCGCGTCTCCGGCGGGGTCGGTGAATTCGGGCGGCATCGGCGCGACCTCGCCCTCGGGCTTGTCGAACAGCAGGCGCGGGTCGAACCAGTGGGTGGCGAGCATGGTCAGGACGACGACCGCGCCGAACGCCATGGCGCCGGGCCCGGGCCGCAGCTCGGCCAGGCTCTCGACCTGCACCAGCGCGGCGAGGATGGTGATGGCGAAGATGTCCAGCATCGACCAGCGGCCGATGATCTCGAGCGCGCGCCACGCCTTCAGGCGCTGCACCGCCCAGCGGCGATCGTGGCGCTGCAGCGAGATCAGCAGCAGCGACAGCAGCAGCAGCTTGGTCATCGGCACCACGATGCTGGCGACGAAGACGAGCACGGCCAGGCCGTACGAGCCGTCCTTCCAGAAGTAGACGATGCCGCTGAAGATGGTGTCGGACTGGCGCCCGCCGATGGACGCCGTGGTGGTGACGGGCAGCAGGTTGGCCGGCAGGTACAGCGCCGTGCCGGCCAGCAGGAAGGCCCAGCTGCGCGCCACCGAGTCGGGCAGCCGCGGATGGACGACCGCGTCGCAGCGCGGGCAGCGCGTGCGCCCCTGGGCGACGGCCTCGGGTGGCGGCACGCAGACCGCGGCGCAGCCGCGGCAACGCCAGAGTCCGGCCGCGAGGGCGGAGCAGGCGGGCACGGCATGGGTGGCGGGATCGCAGGCAGCCATTGTTCCGTCGAGTCTAGCCCGACGGCAGGGCAAGAATGGCGCCCGCTGCGAAAAGCGGTTCGCCCGCGCGGGGCGTGCGAACGGGCGCGAGGGCGTGCGGCCTACTGCGCGCCGCCGCTGAGCGACTTCAGCTCGAAGGTGCTGACGTACAGCGACTGCTGGCGGTCGTAGAACAGGTTCGAGTTGCGCGACTCGCCGGTGTCGGTGTACGGGAACCAGACGTCCATGCACTTCATCGGGCCGCCCACGAAGACGCGGTACAGGATGGCCTGGCTGCCGCGATAGATGTTGACGTCCGGGTTGGCCTGGAAATCGGCCGGGGGCATCTTCTTCTTCGGGTTGTAGTTCTTCCAGATCAGCAGCGTGGGCTTGCCCGAGACGGCGCCGCCGTCGCGCGGCACGTCGACGTTGGTCAGGCCGACCAGGTTGCCGTTGACGGTGTCGGACCACGAGGTGTTGTACAGGCCCGGCACGTAGTCGCTCATGGGAAGGTCCTTCTGCGTGGCGAGCGACTTCACGCCGTTGGCCGCGCGCGGGCGGTCGGCGTTGCAGGTGGGCACCACCGGGCGCGCGGCGTGCGTGGCGTCGGCGCCGCCGGCGAAGTCGGGCGCGCTGGTGAGCGTGGAGGCGGGCACGCCGCCGAAGTCGACGAAGGCGACGGTTCCCTGCTTGCCGCCCTTGCGGCCCTTGCCCGCGGACGCGGGCGCATCGGACAGCGGGGTGTCGCTGGCGCGGTAGTAGGCCAGCACCTGGCGGCGCGTGGCGAGGTACTTGTGGAAGGCGGCGTCGTCGGTGACGTCGACGATCTCGACGCGGCGGTTGGCGGCCCGCCCGGCCTCGGTGTGGTTGTCGGCGACGGGCAGGGTCTCGCCGGCGCCCTGGTAGTACAGGTTGGCGGCCGGGATGCCCTCGGCGGCGAACACGCGCGCCACCGCGGCGGCGCGGTGTTCGGACAGGTTGGCGTTGTCGGTGGTGCTGCCCGTGTCGTCGGTGTGGCCCACCAGCAGGATGCGCTTGGTCTTTAGCGATTCGACGCCGGCCTTCTCGTCGTCCGACGACGTCGGGCCCAGCTTGGCCAGCTGCTTCGGGTACGAATACTGGTCGGCCACCTCGCGGAACAGGTGCTCGGCCTCGGGCGTGAGCCTGTCGGAGCCGGACGCGAACTGCTTGCCGTTGTCCTTGAGCGTGACGGACAGGCCGGCGGTGGTGGTGTCGTTGCCCGAGGCGAACGGGGTGGCCGAGGCCGGCGAAGGCGTCGTGGCCGCGACGGCGGCCGCCGGCGGCAGGTCGCCCTTGGGTACGACCACGTTGTTGACCGTGATCTCGGCGTTGTGCTCCTTGGCGATGGCGAACATGGCGCAGCGGCGCTGGTCCATGTTGTAGCCGATGGCCGCGCCCACGGCGCCGCCGGCGACGCCTCCCAGCACGCGGGCGTCGGTGGACTTGGTGAACTGCGAGGTGACGACCGCGCCGGTGACCGCGCCCAGCACGCCGCCCACCACGGTGGCCGTCTTGGCGCACGGATCGTCGCTGACCTTGATGCCGGCGATGGACTGCGCGCCGGTGTGGGGGTCGGTCGCGCAGCCCTGGATCAGCAGCGCGACGGGAAGAGTGGCGGCCGCCAGCGGGTGGAGGCGGAAGCGATTCGTCGAAGTCATGGCAGTCTCGTCGATCAGGTGTTGTGCTTCGGGCCGTCCCTTTGCAACGTATGCACGGCCTGGCGGCGCGCGACCCTTCCGATGCCGCGCGTCTATCCGGTATTCAATCACGCCTGATGGCGCGGCGCACTCGTCATTCCGGGGGATTTCCCCGTGTTCGGGCGGGCGATTCCCGGCCGGGCGGCGCGGGCCGGCACGCAAAATCCGACCGCGCCGGCTGGCATGCCGCCTGCTCGGCCCGCGGGCCGAGCACAATGGGACCACCCACCCCCCAACTGGAAGGAAGGCAAGCCCCATGACTTCGCGTCGCCGCTTCATCTCGCTCGTTCCGGTGCTTGGCGCCGCCACCCTCGCGCGCGCCCAGGCGGCCCCGCTGGTCGACCCGAAGGATCCGCAGGCCCAGGCGCTGGGCTACACGGTGGATGCGACCAAGGTCGACAAGGCCAAGTACCCGAAGTACGCCGCCGGCCAGAGCTGTGCCAGCTGCGCGCTGTACCAGGGCAAGGCGGGCGACAAGGCCGGCCCGTGCCCGCTGTATGCCGGCAAGTCGGTGCTGCCGGGCGCCTGGTGCAGCGCCTGGGTCAAGCGAGCCTGACGGCCGGCACGCAGGCCACCGGCCGCACATGAGAACGGGTCCGCGGCGCCCGTCGTCCGTCCGGGCGCGCGTCACGCGCGCGGGGACGCCTCAGTGGTCGGTGTGCAGGTAGCTCGCCACCTTGGGCAGGCGCGTGCTGACCAGGAACACGATCACCATCATCACGGTGACGTACCAGAAGAAGGTCGACTCGATCTTCCAGTCCTTGAGCAGCAGCGCCACGCTCTCGGCCGAGCCGCCGAAGATCGCGTTGGCGATCCCGTAGCCGACGCCCACCCCCAGCGCGCGAACCTGGGCCGGGAACATCTCGGCCTTCACGATGGCCGACACCGAGGTGTACAGGCTGATGATGGCCAGCGCCACGCAGATCAGCACGCCCGCCACCACCGGCGAGCCCGCGCTGCCGATGGCCGTCATCAGCGGCACCGTGCCCAGCGCGCCCAGCGCGCCGAACAGCATCATGGAGTGGCGGCGGCCGATGCGATCGGACAGCATGCCGAAGAACGGCTGCATGCACATGTAGACGAACAGCGTGACCAGCGAGATGTTGGTGGCCGTCGTCTTGGGCATGTGGGCGGTCGTGATCAGGTACTTCTGCATGTACGTGGTGAACGTGTAAAAGATCAGCGAGCCGCCGGCGGTGTAGCCCAGCACCGTCAGGAAGGCGGCACGGTGGTCGCGCCAGATCGTGGCGAAGCTGCCGGCTTCGCTGCTCTTGAGATCGGCCTCGCGCGCGGTCTCGTGCAGCGTGCGCCGCAGCAGCAGGGCCACGACCGCCGTGATCGCGCCGATCACGAACGGGATGCGCCAGCCGAACGCCTTCAACTGGGCCTCGTCGAGGATCTGCTGCAGCACGAACACCACCAGCACCGCCAGCAGCTGCCCGCCGATCAGGGTCACGTACTGGAACGAGGAGTAGAAGCCGCGCTCGCCGCGCAGCGCCACCTCGCTGAGATAGGTGGCGGTCGCGCCATACTCGCCGCCCACGGACAGGCCCTGCACCATGCGCGCGAACAGCAGCAGCAGCGGCGCGGCGAAGCCGATCTGCTGGTAGGTGGGCAGGCACGCCACCATCAGCGAGCCGGCGCACATCATCACCACCGAGATCACCAGCGAGGTCTTGCGGCCGCGCCTGTCGGCGATCTTGCCGAACATCCACCCGCCGATCGGCCGCATCAGGAAGCCGATCGCGAAGACGAGCGCCGAATACAGGTATTGCTGGACGGTGGTGTAGGTCTTCGGGAAGAACGACGACGCGAAGTAGATCGTCGTGAACGAGTAGACGTAGAAGTCGAACCACTCGACCAGGTTGCCCGACGACGCCGCCATGATGGCGAAGATGCGTCGCCGCTTCTCCTCGAAGGTGTAGTGACCGGTGGTCCCGCTCGCGACTGCATCCATTCGTTTGTCTCCTGAGGTCAGCGGGCATTCTCCACCGACGGCCGCCTTTGCGCTCGGCGCGCCGGTGAGGGAAATCGCGTACGGGCGGGCCCGCCGGCTCGGCGGTGGCCTCTAGCCGCGTGCCGAGCGGCCCTGGTCCGTCGATTGCCGATTGACGGACGTCCCGAACACACCGCAACCCTCTGAACAAGGAGCACCCATGCTTGGCACCATCCTTCTGATCGTCCTCGTCCTGCTGCTGATCGGCGCGCTGCCCGCTTGGCCGTACAGCCGCGGCTGGGGCTACGCCCCCACCGGGGTGTTCGGCCTGCTGGTCGTGATCCTGCTGATCATGCTGCTCACCGGCCGCCTCAGCTTCTGACGCCCTGGACCTCGTGCAAGCGCCTCTTGCTGCGACGCAGCAGGAGGCGTTTCTTTCTTCCGTTGCGCGCGCGGGACGCGCGCGCAACGGGCGCCGGGCGCGTGTTACCTTTGCCGGCGAACCCTGGGGCGTACCCGCGCCCGCCCGTCATGGCCCTCACGCGCTGCCTCGTCGTCGACGACGACCCCGACCTGCTGCAATCGGTCTGCGACTACCTGCGTCGCTTCGGCTTCGAGGCCGTCGCCGCCCCGACGGCCGCCCGGATGCACTCGCTGCTGGCCCAGGGCGGCGTCGACGTGCTGATCCTCGACGTGATGCTGCCCGATGGCGACGGCCTGGCGATCTGCACGCAACTGCGCCAGCGCCCCGAGACCGCCGCGCTGCCCGTGCTGATGCTGACCGCGCAGGGCGATCCGCACAGCCGCGTGCTGGGGCTCGAGCTGGGTGCCGACGACTATGTCGCCAAGCCCTTCGAGCCGCGCGAACTGGTGGCCCGCATCAAGGCGGTGCTGCGGCGGCGCTCGGCGCCCGCCGGCGCCCCCGGCGGCGACACCAGCGTCGAATTCGCCGGCTGGCGCTTCGACCGCCTCAAGCGCCAGCTGCTGTCGCCGCAGCAGGTGGTCGTGCCGCTGTCGACTGCCGAGTACCGCCTGCTCAGCGCCTTCGTCGAGCGCCCGCGCCGGGTGCTCACGCGCGACCAACTGCTCGACGCCACGCGCGGCCAGGGCGTCGTCGTGGCCGACCGCGCAATCGACCTGGCCGTGTCGCGCCTGCGCCAGAAGCTGTCCGCCGCGCAGGACGGCGAGCAGCTGATCTGCACCATCCGGGGCGAGGGCTACATCTTCGACGCCGAGGTGAGGTGACGCACCGCGCCGTGCGTCATCCTGTGCGCAGCGGAGCGCCGCCACGGGATCCGCCCCGGCGCTGACGCAGCGCCGAGGCACCGCCGAAGGACGGTCACGTCGTGGGCAGCGCGATCGTCGCCCGCAGGCCGCCTTCGGCGCGGTTCTCCAGCGTCAGCGTGCCGCCCTGGCGCGCAACCAGGTCGCGCGCGATGTACAGCCCGAGTCCGCTGCCGCCGGTCAGCCGGTTGCGCGAGGTCTCGAGGCGGTAGAACGGCTGCATCACGGCGTCGAGCTGGGCCTCGGGGATGCCGGGGCCTTCGTCCTCGATGACGATGCATACCGTGTCGCCCGTCCCGTGCACCCGCACGTCGGCGCGCCTGCCATAGCGCAGCGCGTTGTTGACGAGGTTGGAGACGATGCGCCGCAGCCCCGCCGACCTCACCCGTGCCGCCGCCGGTTCGCCGCGCACGCTCACCGGCTGCCCGAGGTCGACCAGGTCGTCGACGAGGGCCTGCACCAGCGCGAACACGTCGGTGGCCTCGGCCGGCTCCTCGTGCGGGCTGCTGCCGCGGAACACCTCCAGCGCGGACTCGATGAGGTCGTCCATCTCGTGGATGTCGGCGATGGAGCGCGCCGTCAGCGGGTCGCCCTCGCTGCCTTCCAGCCGCATGCGGATGCGCGTGAGCGGCGTGCGCAGGTCGTGCGAGATCGCCGCCACCAGCAGCGCGCGCGAGTGCACCTGGTCGCTGAGCTGGCGCGACATCTCGTTGAACACGTGGGCCGTCTCGCGCACTTCCACGGTGCCGGTGCGCTCGTCGACCTTCGGCGGCGCCTCGTTGCGGGCCAGCGACTGCCCCAGCGTGCGCGACGCCGACTGGAGCCGGCGCATCGGCGCCGAGAGCCAGCGTGCGCCGAGCCAGGCGGCCAGGCCGATGATCAGGAGCCGGATGCCGTAGTCCAGCAGCGCGGCCGACGTCGGCAAGTCCCCGCCGCGGCCGTTGCCGCCTGGCCCGCCCATCGGGCCGTTCGATGGCGGATCTCCATGGAGCCAGGAGGGCGGCCCGCCCGGGCCGCCCGGGCCGCCGGGGCCCGCGTCACCGGGACCGCCCCGTCCGCCGGGGCCGCCTTGCCACGGCGGCGGCCCGCCGTCGCCGGGCTGGCCGATCGGCGCGGGGCGATCGTCCAGGCGCGCCGAGGCGCCCGTGGACGCCGCACCTGCGGGACCGGGCACCGAAGCCGGCGCGGACGCATGGCGCGCGAACGACACCGGTGGCAGCGAGGGGAACGTCGGCCAGCGCCGGTTGCCCGCCGCGCCGTCGCGCGTGACGACCAGGAACGCGACCACGTGGCTGATCACGAGCGCCAGCCACATCAACGCGAACAATCGCTTGAACAGCGTGTCCGCCAGCAAGGCCTTCAGCTGCGCGGCCAGGCGCGCTCCCCATCCGGACATGCGCGCATTCTGCGGCAGGCGGCGCGCGGCGCGCTCAGGCCGAGATGCCCAGTTGCAGTGCCACCGTGTAGCCGTCGGTCACGTTGCCGGTGACCGTGGCCATCTCGGTGGACGTGCCGTCGGAGAAGACGTTGTCGGTCGCGAAGCTGATCTGCTCGAAGTTGGTCACGCTCGCGGAGTAGCCCGGGGCGGTGGCGTAGACCGTCGTGCAGACGTCGGTCGGGAACGCGAGCTGCGTGGTCTTGAGCTTGTTGGTGTACGACGTCGCCGTCGTCTCGCTGCGGTAGACCTCGATGTGGATGTGAGGCATGCGGCCCGAGTAGCAGCCCGGGAAGATCGTCGTGAACGTGGCGACGCCGCTGGTGTCGGTGGGCTGCACGCCGCGCAGCCAGTTCTGGTCGGTGGCGCCGTACAGCGAGTACACGCCCTCGCGGCTGCAGTGCCAGACGTAGATGGCGTAGCCGTCCAGCGTGGCGCAGCTGCCATTCACGTTGACCAGCGTCAGCTCGAGCGAGACCGGCACGCCGCCGGCGGTGCCGCTCATGTTGCCGAAGCTGGTGGTGATGTCCGAGCGCACGATGCCCGTCAGCGCCAGCGCGTTCGACACCGTGCCGCCGATCGTGTTGGAGCCGTCGGCGGGATAGGGTCCCTGGGTCTCCTCGGCGCTCACGGCGCAGGTGCCCGAGCTGCCGCTGGAGCCGCTCGAACCGCTGGAGCCCGAGGAACTGCTGGAATCACTGGCGCTGTCGCCGTTGCTGGCACCGCCGCAACCCCAGGCGCTCAGCAAGGCGGTGGCGGCGAGGCCGGCGCTGCCCAGCAGCACGCGGCGGCGTCCGAGAGTGTCGAGGTCGTGGGCGAGGCCCTTGTCGTGATCTTCCATGGCGGTCCTTGGGTGGCGGCTGCAACGAGGCTGTTGCATGGCGCCATTGGACGCAGCGGAAATGTCGGGGGTTTAGCCGCTTGGTGTCGACGCGGACACGTGGCCGACACGTTGCCACACGCGGCGCCTGGCGGGTGCCGGGCGCGTGCGGCGCTCAGGCGCGCGCGAGGGCGCTCTTGTGCGCGTCGCCGATCAGGCGCAGCAGCTGCGCCGGGTCGACCGGCTTGGTCAGGTGGTGGTCGAAGCCGGCGGCCAGCGCCTGCGTGCGGTCGGCGTCCTGGCCCCAGCCGGTGATGGCCACCAGCGTGGGCGCGGGTCCGTCACCCCGGGCGCGGATCTCTGCGGCCACCTCGTTGCCGGTGCGCAGCGGCATGCCGATGTCGAGCAGGCAGACCTGCGGGTGCACGCGCTCGTAGGCCGCCAGCGCGTCGGCGCCGTCGTAGGCCAGCGTGACCTCGTGGCCTTCGAGCTGCAGCAGCGCGGCCAGGCTCTCGGCGGCGTCGCGGTTGTCGTCGGCCACCAGGATGCGGCGCGCCGAGGCCGCGCGCGGCTCCACGCCGTCGCCGTGTGCCGGCGCGTCCGCGGGCGCTTCGCCGCGCGGCAGCCGCACGGTGAACACGCTGCCCTGGCCGCCGCCCTCGCTGCGCACGCTGATCGTGCCGCCGTGCAGCTCGACGAGGCCCTTGGTCAGCGCCAGGCCGATCCCCAGGCCGCTGGCGCGGTCGCCGGTGCCGCGCAGCTGCGTGAACATGTCGAACACCTCGGGCAGGGACTCGGGCGCGATGCCGATGCCGTTGTCGCTGACCTCGATGACGACGTCGTCCGCGTCGAGCGCGGCCAGCAGCCGGATGCGGCCGTTCGGGTCGGTGTACTTGGCGGCGTTGGTCAGCAGGTTGGCCACGATCTGCGAGACGCGCAGCGGGTCGGCCTGCATCACGATCACTGCCTGCGGCAGCACCACCTCCAGCGCGTGGTGACGCGAGTCGATCAGCGGTCGCGCGGTCTCCACCGCCGCCTCGATCATCTCGTGCAGGGCGTTGCTGCCGCGGCGCAACGCAAGCCGCCCGCGCGTGATGCGCGAGACGTCCAGCAGGTCGTCCAGCAGCAGCGCCATGTGGCGCACCTGGCGCTCGATCACCTCGTGGCTCCAGCGCTTCTGCGCCTCGGTGGCCTGCGGCAGGCGCGAGATCATCGCCGCCTGGCGGATCGGCGCGAGCGGATTGCGCAGCTCGTGCGCCAGCGTGGCGAGGAACTCGTCCTTGCGGCGATCGGCCTCCTGCAGGAGCCGCTCGTCGTTCTTGCGCGTGGTGATGTCGTGGAACCACAGGGCGACGCCGCCGCGCAGCGGCGAAGCGACGCAGCGGAACCACTGCTCGCGGCCGTCGTAGTGCGCACGCGTCTCGAAATCGAGCGTGCGCTCCTCGTCGACGACCTCGACGTACCTGGCGAACGAGTCGCTGCTGCCCCAGCGCTGCGGCAGCACGTCCAGCACGCGCCGGCCCTCGAAGGCCTGCGCCGGCCGGTTGAGCGCGTCGGCCGCCGCGGCGTTGACATAGGTCCACTCGAAGTCGACGACGCGCCCGCTCGCGTCCTCGCGCACCGGCGACAGGATGACGAACGGCACCGCCGAGGCGTCGAGCACCGCCTGGAAGCGGCCCTGCGACTCCTCGTAGGCGGCGTGCGCCCGCGCCCGCTCGATGAAGTTGGCACCCTTGCGCGCGCAGATGTCGGCCAGCGCGCGCTCGCGCTCGGTGGGCACGTGCGGCGCGTCGAGGTGGATCGAGATCGCGCCGATCACGTCGCCGTCCTGGCCGATCAGCGGCGTCGCGTGCACGGCGCGAAAGCCCTCCTCGCTCGCGAGCGCGCGCAGCGCGGGGTCGACGCCGTCGACGTCGAGGTCCTCGATCACGGTGCGTTCGCGCTGCGCGCAGCAGATCGCGCAGGCGCCGTCGATGCCGCGCGTCTGCATCAGCCGCGACACGGCGTCCGGCGTGAAGCCGATGCTGGTGGCCAGGCCCAGCGTGCCCGAGCCGGCGTCGAACAGCGTCAGCAGGCCGCGGCGGGCGTTGTGGAAGTCGGCCACGGCCACCAGGATCATGCGCAGTTGCTCGGTCAGGGTGCGCGTGTCCAGCAGCCGGCTGGTCAGCTCGTGCAGCCGGTGCAGGTCGGCCACCTGCTGGCCCAGTTCGGCCTGGGTGCGTCCCAGCAGGTCGTCGACGGCGCGCCGCTCGGTGATGTCGATGCAGGCGCCGCGCAGGTGCGTCGCGCGCTCGCCGGACCACACGATGTGCACGCGCAGCATCAGCCAGCGCTCGCGGCCGTCCGGCAGGTTCAGCCGCAGCTCGCGCTCGTAGCCGGCGGCGCGCTCGGAGAGCTTGCGCGCCACGACGCCGCGCGCCTCCCGCGCCACCTCGGGCGGCATGCGCGCCATCACGACGTCCAGCGGCACGGCGCCATCGTGCGTGTCGACGCGGCACAGCAGCGCCAGCGCCGGCGACAGGTAGACCGTGCGGGTGGCGAGATCGAGGTCGAAGATGCCGATGCCCGTGTCCTCGCCGGCCAGCACCAGGCGCTGCTCCGCGGCCGACGCGCGCGCGCTGGTCATGCGCAGCCGCGCGCCCACGGTCGCGAGCAGCGCGCCCAGGACCAGGTAGATCAGCAGCGACAGTTCGTCGGTGGCCCCCAGCACCCACCAGCGCCCGGTCGGCGCGAGCCACACCACCGCGCTGGCGAAGCCGACGCCCGTCGCGAAGAAGCCCGCCGCCCGCCCGCAGCGCGCGGCGATCGCGACGATCGCCGGCAGGAAGAACAGGAATGGAATCTTGTTACCGACCCAGGGCCGGACGGACCATTGCATCGCCAGCGCCAGGCCCGCCAGGAGCACGGCGATCGTCCAGCGCTTGACGCGCTCGGAGTCGATGACGAGGGAAGGACGCATGGATCGGGGGAAGGACAGGCAGGCGGGCGTGGCCGCGCAGGGCAAGCTGCAAGCGTACAAAAAAACGCGGCTGCCAGCGCCGACGCGATGTAACTCGGGGTTAGTCCCAGGGCGGTACACGCGATGGTGGCCCCTGCTCGACCGTATTCGTCAATCCCCACGAAATCCCCCTCCGGGGGGAGTGCCCGGGTGCGGGGCGGGCGGCACAATTTCGGGCACCGTTCAGGACGCCGCAAGCGCGCGTCCGCCCACTGGAGGAGAGTTTCCATGAGAAGAATCGCCGCGGCCTCGGCCGTCGTGTCCGCCGTCCTGCTGCTGTGCGCCGGTGCCGCGCGCGCCGCCGACTCCAACGTCGAGAAGTGCAGCCGCAAGCTGGGCGTGATGGCCGTGGCCGAGCCGCACGGGGGCTGGGGCTATCTTTCCGCCTACCAGCTCGGCTCGCCCGAGCAGCTGCTGCGCATGATGGTGCAGCAATCGGGCTGCTTCGACGTCGTCGAGCGCGGCATCGCGATGCAGAACATCCAGCAGGAGCGCTCCCTGGCCGAAGGCGGCGAACTGCGCGGCGAGTCCAACGTCGGCAAGGGCCAGATGCAGGCGGCCGACTTCGTGATGACGCCGGCGGTGCAGATCGCCGCCAACAACACGGGCGGCGTGGGCGGCGCGCTCGCGGGCGGCCTGTTGAACAAGTTCGGCCTGGGCGGCGTCGCCGGCGGGCTGAAGTTCAAGGAGGCGTCCACCAGTCTCGTGATCGCGGACGTGCGTTCCAGCCTCCAGGTGGCCTCGGCCGAGGGCAAGGCCAGCAAGACCGACTTCGACATCGGCGGCTGGGGCTGGACGGGCGCCGCCTTCGGCGCCGCCAACGGCTACACCAACACGCCCGAGGGCAAGGTCATCGCGGCCAGCCTGCTCGACAACTGGAACCACATCGTGGTGGCCATCCGCGACAACCCGTCGCTGATCAAGACGCACAGCGAGTCGGGCGACGTCAACGCCGCCAACTCCACGCGTGCCGGCGCGCCGGCCAAGGCGGGCGAGATCCTGATGGCGCGCATCGCCAACGTGAAGATCTACGCCGGTCCCTCCAAGGACAGCAAGGTGGTGGGCACCCTGTCCAAGACCGACGAGCTGATCGCCAGCGGCGACCAGAAGAACGGCTTCGTGCAGGTGGATTCGTCCAACTACAGCGGCTGGGTGCAACGCTCGCTGGTCGGGCCGGGGCACTGACGCGGGCATTTCGCACCCTCGCGCGTGACGCGCGCGGGACGCGCGGGCGGAGATGACGGAAAATCCCGGCTTCCCCGCCGTTCGCCCGTCCCGTCCATGCGCATCCACGACCTCCGCCTCCGCCTGCGCGCGCTCGGCGCCTCGCCCGAGCACGAGGCCCGCGTGCTGCGCCAGTGGGTCACCGCGCAGTCGCAGGACGCCGGCAAGCGGCGCCTGTCCGATTTCATGCCCCTGTCCGTGCGCGACGCGCTGCCCGCGCTCACCGCCGAACTCGCGGGCCTGGCGACGCTGCGCTCGGAGCACCCGGGCGAGGACGGCTCCGCGCGCCTGCTGGTGGGCCTCGTCGACGGCCAGACGGTCGAGAGCGTGCTGTTGCCGCGCGACGGGCTGTGCGTGTCCACGCAGGTGGGCTGCGCCGTCGGCTGCGTGTTCTGCATGACCGGCCGCGACGGCCTGCTGCGCCAGGTCGGCAGCGCCGAGATCGTCGCCCAGGTGGCGCTCGCGCGCTCGAAACGCTTCGTCAGGAAGGTCGTCTTCATGGGCATGGGCGAGCCCGCGCACAACCTCGACAACGTGATGGAGGCGATCGACCTCCTGGGCACGCTGGGCGGCATCGGCCACAAGAACCTCGTGTTCTCCACCGTCGGCGACCCGCGCGTGTTCGAGCGCCTGCCGCAGGGGCCGGTCAAGCCGGCGCTGGCGCTGTCGCTGCACTCGACGAAGGACGCGCTGCGCCGCGAGCTGCTCCCGCGCGCGCCGCGCATGTCGCCCGAGGAACTCGTGGAGGCAGGCGAGCGCTATGCCCGCGCCACCGGATACCCCATCCAGTACCAGTGGACGCTGCTGGACGGCGTCAACGACGGCGACGACGAGATCGACGGCATCGTGCGCCTGCTCCAGGGCAAGTACGCGCTGATGAACATGATCCCGTACAACACCAACGAGGGCCTGGGCTTCGCGCGGCCCGCGCCCGGGAAGGCCGCCGCCATCGCGCGCACGCTTCACTCGCGCGGCGTGCTGACCAAGCTGCGGCAGTCGGCGGGCCAGGACGTCGAGGGCGGCTGCGGCCAGCTGCGGGCGCGTGCGCTCGATGGCGGCGCCGTCGTGCGCCCCCCCCGGGGCGGCGAGCGCGCGGGCGCGCCCGCCCAGGGCTGAGCCCGCCTGCGGACGCGCGCGCCGCGCCACCAGCCCCCGCCGCGCCGGCACAATGGCGCCATGCCCATCGCCATCGCCCCCGACGAAGTCGAGATCACGGCGATCCGCGCCCAGGGCGCCGGCGGCCAGAACGTCAACAAGGTGTCCTCGGCCGTGCACCTGCGCTTCGACGTCAACGCGTCCTCGCTGCCCGAGGGCGTCAAGGCCCGGCTGCTGGCGCTGCGCGACCACCGCATCACCGAGGATGGCGTCGTCGTCATCAAGGCGCAGACGCACCGCAGCCAGGACATGAACCGCAGCGAGGCGCTGCAGCGGCTGGCCGAGCTGGTCGCCTCGGTCGAGAAGCCCCCGGTCAAGCGCCGCCCGACCCGCCCGACGCTCGGTTCGAAGCGCCGCCGGCTGGAGGCCAAGAGTGTGCGCTCGGCCGTGAAGGCGGGGCGGGGCAAGGTCGACGCCTGAGGCGGCCGCCGCGGTCGCGTTGGCGGCGCACGGCGAATCCGACTAAAAACGCCTGACACTCGACCGGGGTCATGGAGCGGTCAAGCCGGTTGGGGCAACATGTCCGGTTCAGGATCCCCGTCGACGTTACACCGGTCACCCGACCGCGAGGAGAACACATGCCCCTGGCCGCCACCGCGCCGTTCGCGCATACCCTGCAGACGTTCAAGATGCCCTCGGGCGCCGCCTTCCGCTTCCACTCGCTGCCGGCGCTGGCGGCCGAGCTGCCGAAGGTGTCGCGGCTGCCGGTGTCGATCCGCATCGTGCTGGAGGCGGTGCTGCGCCATTGCGATGGCCGCCGCATCACCCCCGAGCACGTGCGCCAGCTCGCCAACTGGGCGCCCACCGGCGAACGCAGCGAGGAGATCCCGTTCGTCGTCGCCCGCGTCGTGCTGCAGGATTTCACCGGCGTGCCGCTGCTGTGCGACCTGGCGGCCATGCGGACCGAAGCGGCGAATCAACGGAAGAACCCGAAGACCATCGAACCGCTGGTGCCGGTGGACCTCGTCGTCGACCACAGCGTGATGATCGACGACTACGCGCACAAGAACTCGCTCGACATCAACATGAAGATCGAGTTCCAGCGCAACAACGAGCGCTACAAGTTCATGAAGTGGGGCATGCAGGCGTTCGACACCTTCGGCGTCGTGCCGCCGGGCTTCGGCATCGTCCACCAGGTCAACCTCGAGTACCTGGCGCGCGGCGTGCACAAGCACGATGCCGGCGACGGCAAGCCGCCGGTCTACTACCCCGACACGCTGGTGGGCACCGACAGCCACACCACGATGATCAACGGCCTGGGCGTGGTCGGCTGGGGCGTGGGCGGCATCGAGGCCGAGGCCGCGATGCTGGGCCAGCCGGTCTACTTCCTCACCCCGGACGTGGTGGGCTTCGAGTTCACCGGCCAGCTGCGCGAGGGCGTCACGGCCACCGACCTGGTGCTGACCGTCACCGAGCAGCTGCGCAAGGCCAAGGTGGTGGGCAAGTTCGTCGAGTTCCACGGCGCGGGCGTGGCCTCGCTGACGGTGCCCGACCGCGCGACGCTGGCGAACATGGCCCCCGAGTACGGCGCCACGATGGGCTTCTTCGCGGTCGACGAGAAGACGATAGCCTACCTGCGCGGCACCGGCCGCACGGCCGAGGAGATCGAGGCCTTCGAGGCCTACTTCCGCGCCCAGGGCCTGTTCGGCACGCCGGCCAGCGGCTCGATCGACTACAGCGAGACGCTGACGCTCGACCTGTCCACCGTCGCGCCCAGCCTGGCCGGCCCGAAGCGGCCGCAGGACCGCATCGAGATCGGCCACCTGTCCAGGAAGTTCGACGAGCTGCTCACGACGCCCGCCGCCAGCAACGGCTACAACCTGCCGCCCGAGGCGGTCACCCGGCGCGCGGTCACGCCGAGCGGCCTCGAGATCGGCCACGGCGACGTGCTCATCGCGGCCATCACCAGCTGCACCAACACCAGCAACCCGAGCGTGATGCTGGCCGCCGGCCTGCTCGCGAAGAAGGCCGTCGCGGCGGGGCTGCGGGTCAAGCCGCACATCAAGACCTCGCTGGCGCCGGGCTCGCGCATCGTCACCGAGTACCTGCAGAAGGCCGGCCTGCTGCCCGCGCTGGAGCAGCTCGGCTTCAACGTCGCGGCCTACGGCTGCACCACCTGCATCGGCAACGCCGGCGACCTGACGCCCGAGATCAACCAGGCCATCGTCGAGAACGACCTGGTGGCGGCCGCCGTGCTGTCGGGCAACCGCAACTTCGAGGCGCGCATCCACCCGAACCTGAAGGCCAACTTCCTCGCCAGCCCGCCGCTGGTGCTGGCGTACGCGATCGCCGGCAACGTCAAGGTCGACCTGATGACGCAGCCGGTGGGCCGCAACGCGCAAGGCAAGGACGTCTGGCTGGGCGACATCTGGCCGACCTCGCAGGAGGTCTACGACCTGATGAAGTTCGCGATGGACGCCGACGCGTTCCGCGCCAACTACGGCCAGGTCAAGAGCAACCCGGGCGCGCTGTGGAACGACATCACCGGCGTCACCGGGCAGGTCTACGACTGGCCGAAGAGCACCTACATCGCCCGCCCGCCCTTCTTCGACGGCTTCACGCAGGTGCCGCAGGCGGCGCCGACGTCGGTCAAGGGCGCGCGCATCATGGCGCTGTTCGGCGACTCCATCACCACCGACCACATCTCGCCGGCGGGCTCCATCAAGTCGGACTCGCCGGCGGGCCGCTACCTGCAGGCCAACGGCGTCCTGCCGGCCGACTTCAACTCCTACGGCTCGCGCCGCGGCAACCACGAGGTGATGATGCGCGGCACCTTCGCCAACGTGCGCATCAAGAACCTGATGCTGCCCGCGCGCGCCGACGGCGGCCGCGTCGAGGGCGGCTACACGATCTACCAGGGCCCGGCCACGGCCGACGTGCCGGCCGACAGCTCGAAGCCGGTGCCCATCTACGACGCCGCGATGGCCTACCAGGCGCACGGCATCCCGACGGTGGTCTTCGCTGGCGAGGAATACGGCACCGGCTCCAGCCGCGACTGGGCCGCCAAGGGCACGCAGCTGCTGGGCATCAAGGCGGTCGTCGCGCGCAGCTTCGAGCGCATCCACCGCAACAACCTGGTGGGCATGGGCGTGCTGCCGCTGCAGTTCAAGGCGGGCGTGACCTGGTCCAGCCTGGGCCTGACCGGCAACGAGACGATCGACATCGAATGGCCGGCGCCGATCACGCCGCAGTCGGAGGCCACGCTGACGATCCATCGCACCGACGGCAAGAGCCAGAAGGTGCCGCTGGTGCTGCGCATCGACACGCCCATCGAGGTGGACTACTACGCGCACGGCGGCATCCTGCCGTACGTGCTGCGGCAGCTGCTGGCCGATTGACACGGCATGGCATTCCGCGGGCAGTCGCGGAATCCACCCCCGCCACGACGCCCCGTTGCGCGGGTGGATCCTGCGACTTCGCGCGGGATGAGGGCCGGAGAGTGCTGGCCAAACCGGCCGCCCCCCGACCTCCGGGACGGCGGCGTCGCGCTGGCGGTGCGTTGCTTCAGGCGCCGGCCGGGAAGTCGGTGCCGATGCCCAGCTCGCGCCAGCGTTCGAGCTCCGCCTTCAGCGAGGCGACCTTGGCATCCATCGCGCTGACCGCCATCGCGCCGGCGGCGAAGCGCAACGGCGGAGCGGCCTCCCTGGACAGCGTCACGATGGCCTCGGCCAGGCGCACCGGGTCGCCGGCCTGCTTGCCGTTGCGTTGCTCGAAGCTGGCACGCATCTCGGCACGGCGGTCGTCGTAGTCGCCCACCTCGACGGCCGCGAACCGCATCGACTCCGGCGTCAGGAAGTCGGTGCGGAACGGGCCTGGCTCGATGATCGTCACGTGGATCCCGAACGGCGCCAGTTCGTGCGCCAGGGACTCCGAGAAGCCCTCGACGGCGAACTTGGTGGCGCAGTACAGGGAGCCCGCCGCGATGCCGCGGATGCCGGCGGTCGACGACATGTTGAACACGTGGCCGCGGCGCGCCGCGCGCATCGCCGGCAGGGCCGCGCGCGTCACGTTGAACAGGCCGAACACGTTGGTGGCGAACTGGGCCTCGATGTCGGCCGGCGACGATTCCTCGAAGAAGCCGATGTGCCCATAGCCGGCGTTGTTGACCAGCACGTCGATCGCGCCGAAGCGCTCGACGGCGGCCGCGACGGCGGCCTGGGCCTGCGCGGCGTCGCCGACCTCGAGCGACAGCGACAGCAGGCGGTCGGAGTCCGGCCCGAGCCGGTCGCTGACGGCCGCGCGCTGGCGGCCCGTGGCCACGACGCGGTCGCCCGCCTTCAGCGCGGCGGCGGCGATGTCGGCGCCCAGGCCGCGGGTGGCACCGGTGATGAACCAGGTCTTGCTCATGGGAGATCCTTTCGTTGCGAAGGCCTCCATGCTGCGCGCGGCCGCCCTCGCGGCGGTAGCAGCAGGCTCGCAATTGATTGCACGATCCTGCCAATCGCGCGGATTCCATGCACCCGTCGATTGCGCTGGCTTTGCAGCCGCGTTCCAATGCGTCCATGGCCGAACCACTGTCCGAACTGAACGCCCTGGTCGCGCGTCACGCGCGCCCGGGCGTCCCCGCCACCGCGCTCGCGGGCGTGCGCGCTACGATCTCCCGCATGCCGACGGAGGCGATCCACTGCGTCACCGAGCCCAGCCTCGGCCTGGTCGTGCAGGGCGCCAAGCGCACCATCGTCGGCGACCGCGTCTTCGAGTATGGCGAGGGCGACTTCGTGATCACTTCGGTCGACCTGCCGATCGCCAGCCGCATCGTGCGCGCCAGCGCGGACGCCCCCTACCTCGCCTGCGGCCTGTCGCTGAACCCGGCCACGATCGCATCCCTGCTGCTGGACACACCCGGCGCCGACGAGCTCGTCGCCACGCCCTGCGGCATGGGGGTGCATGCCGCCCCGGCCGAACTGGTCGAGGCGATGGTGCGCCTGCTGCGGCTGCTCGACGCCCCGCGCGACGCCCCCGTGCTGCGACCGCTGATCGAGCGCGAGATCCTGTGGCGGCTGCTCCGAGGCCCGCAGGGGGGTCGCGTGCGCCAGATCGGGCTGGCGGACAGCCGCCTCGCCCAGGTGAGCCACGCCATCCGCCACATCCGCCAGAACTACGCGCAGCCGCTGAGCGTCGAGCAGCTGGCGCAGGTCGCGATGATGAGCGAGTCGTCGTTCCACCGCCATTTCCGCGCGGTGACGGCGATGACGCCGATCCAGTTCCAGAAGCAGATCCGCTTGCAGGAGGCGCGCGCGCGGCTGATGGCCGATGCGGGCGACGTGGCCGCCGTCGGCTACGCGGTGGGCTACGACAGCGCGTCGCAGTTCAGCCGCGAGTACAGCCGCATGTTCGGCGCGCCGCCGGGACGCGACGTGGCGCGCCTGCGGCTGGTGGCGCCGCTGGAGCGCAGCGCCGCCTGAAGGCCCCCGCCCTAGAAGCCGATGCGGTCGCAGACGTCGTAGCAGACGTAGATGGGGATCGAGCGGCCGATGCTGGAGATCCAGAGCTCGATCCAGCGGCATTCCTGGTGCCAGGCGATGCAGCTCCACCCGAACTGGCCGCCCAGTCCACCCAGTCCGCCGAGCCCCCCGGCACGGCGTTCCAGCGAGTCGCCCGACAGCGCCCCCGCCGTGCCCGCGGGCGGGGCTCCGGTGGCCTGGGCGGGGAGTCCGGGCGGCGTCGCGTTGCAAGGCCGCGCAGCGCCGGACATGCCGGGGCCGGGCTCGCCGCCGGCTTGCCGATGGACGCCGGCCGAGCGCGCCAGCTGGGCGAACAGCGACGCGGCCCGGTCCTCCTTGGGCGATGCCTTGAACTCGACCACCACCAGGGGGTGCTGGTGGTCGTGGCAGGGCAGCATGCGAACGAACGTCGCCTTCTCGACCAGGTCGACCGGCACCGTCAGCCATTCGCCGCCGCAGCCCGCCTCGGAGAACAGGAATTCGTCGCTCGAGTCCGCGCGCAGCTTGACCATGCCGACGCGGATCAGCGGCTCCGTCAGTGCGCCGTCCGCCAGGGCCTCGAGGAAGGCCTCACCCGTGAATTCGTTGGCCATGTCATCCCTTTCGATCGAGTCGTTGAAGGGATCCAGGCTAGGGACTGGCGTGGCATCGGCATAGGCCCCTGGGTATAGCTAGGGGAGCATGGCGCATTCGGCGCCGCTTCATACGTAACAGGCCGGCCCCATGGCGGAGCGTCGCGCTTCAGCGGGCGACCGCCTCGAGCGCGCGCGAGAAATCGTCGATCAGGTCGGCGATGTCCTCGATCCCGACGGACAGCCGGATCAGGCCGTCGGCGATGCCCATCTCCGCGCGACGTTGCGGGCCCATCTCGTAGTAGATCGTCTGCGCGACCGGGATCGCCAGGGTGCGGTTGTCGGCCAGGTGGCTGGAGACGATGACCAGTTGCAGCGCGTCGAGGAAGGCGAGGGTGTCGATGCCGTCGCGCAGCTCGAAGCCCAGGAGCAGGCCGAAGTCGCCCTTGAACAGGCGCGTCGCGCGCTCGTGCTGCGGGTGGCTCGCGAGGCCGGGGTAGTACACGCGGGCGATGGCGGGCTGCGCCTCCAGCCAGCGCGCCAGCGCCAGCGCGTTGTCGCAGACGCGGCGCAGGCGCAGCTGCAGCGTCTCGGCGCCGACGGCGATGCGGTGCGCGTCCTCGGCGCGCAGCGTGCCGCCCATGTCGCGCAGGCCCTTCTTCTTGATCTGCAGCAGGCCCCATTTGTCGGCCGGGCCCTTCCTGTAGGGCGGCAGGATGTTGGCGTAGGTCGACCAGTCGAACAGGCCGGTGTCGACGACCGCGCCGCCGAGGGCATTGCCGTGGCCGCCGATGCTCTTGCTCAGCGAGTGCACGACGAGGCCGGCGCCGATGTCGCGCCCGCGCACGAGCAGCGGCGTGGTGAGCGTGCCGTCGACGACGTACAGCAGGCCGGCGTCCTTGCAGACCTGGCCGATGCCGTCGAGGTCGGCCACCTGCGTCACCGGGTTGGCGATGGTCTCGACGAACACCATGCGCGTGGCCGGCGTGATCGCGGCGCGCACGTTCTCGGCGGCCGTCGCGTCGACGAACGTGACCCCCACGCCGAGGGCCTGCAGCGTCTGCGCCAGGCTGTTGGTGTTGCCGAACAGGAAGCGCGTGCAGACCAGGTGGTCGCCCGCACGCAGCAGGGCCAGGAACACGGCGGAGATGGCGGCCATGCCGGTGGCGAAGGTCGCCGTGCCCTTGGCGTCCTCCAGCAGCGTCACCTTGGCCTCGAGCGCGTTGACGGTCGGATTGCCCTGGCGCGCGTAGACGTGGCCGGCCTGGTTGCCCTGGAACACCTCGACGAGCTCGCGCGCCGTCGGATAGTTGAAGGCCGCCGAAAGGTGCAGCGGCTTGTGGATCGCGCCATGCTCGACGCCGCCGAGGCGGTCGGCGTGGAGCAGGCGGGTGGCGGCGCCGTAGGCGCGCTCGGGGGGCGTGGTCATGCTGGAGGACTCGTTGGTTCGAGTCCCATTCTCATGCAGACCGCGTGCCCCCGTCTTCTTCTCCGATCAAGGCTTGAGGTCGAACACGAGAACCTCCGCCTTGTCGCCGCCCTCCAGGACGAGCGTGGCCTCGTCGCGGATCTTCAGCGCGTCGCCGGCACCCAGCGGCTGGCCGTTGACGCGCAGGCTGCCGCGCGCGACGTGCACGTAGGTCAGCCTGCCGGCGGGCAGCGGCAGCTCCTGGCGCTCGGCGCCGTCGAACAGACCGGCGAACAGGCGTGCGTCGGCGTTGAGCGTCACCGCGCCCGCAACCTTGTCGGGCGAGCCGACCAGCGCGAGCTTGCCACGCTTGCTGGCCTCGGGCACGCTGACCTGCTCGTAGCCGGGCTGCAGGCCGCCGCGTTCCGGCAGGATCCACAGCTGCAGGAAGTGCGTCGGCGTGTCCTTCGAGTGGTTGAACTCGCTGTGGCGCACGCCCGTGCCGGCCGTCATGCGCTGGACGTCGCCCGGCCGGATCACGCCGGCGTTGGCGCCGCCGGCGGTGCCGTTGCCCATGGAGTCCTGGTGCGCCAGCGCACCGTCCAGAACGTAGCTGACGATCTCCATGTCGCGATGGCCGTGCGTGCCGAAGCCGCTGCCCGGGGCGATGGTGTCGTCGTTGACCACGCGCAGGTTGCCGAAGCCCATGTGCGCCGGGTCGTGGTAGTCGGCGAACGAGAAGCTGTGGAAGCTGTCGAGCCACCCGTGGTTGGCGTGGCCGCGATCCTGGGCCTTGCGAAGCGTGAGCATGAATCGTTTCTCCGGTGTTGTTTCAGCGATGCCGCTGATGGCGTGAGGAGAAGTGTGGGTCGCGCGGCGGTCGCGATGATCCAAACGGTTCGAATGCAGCGTTGAGCGGCTTGTCATCCCGCGTGCCGTCGCACGGTTCACGCATGCCGTCGGGCCGCATGGCCAGGGTGGATCCTGCGACTGCGCGCAGGATGACGACCGCGCAACACGGCAGCCCGTGACGACTCTGCCGGCTCAGTGCAGCGCCGCGTGCCACTCGCGCGGATCGACGCGGTAGTAGTCCCGCAGGAGCGCGAACAGCTCGGGGTGGCGGCCGGCGAGCGCCTGGGGCTGCTCGTAGAACACCTCGGTCACGACGGCGAAGAACTCGGCTTCGTTGGTGGCGCCGTAGTCGCTGATCAGGTCGTCGGGCGGCGGCGCGGGCGCCGGCTCGGGCGACGACCCGAACCACGACCACCCCGCCTGCGCCCTTGCACCCGCCGCCTCACGCGCTTGGATGCGCGCCTGCAGGCCGGCGAACTCGCGGCTCATCACGCTCGCCCAGCGCACATGAGCGGCGCGCGAACCCAGCCGGGGGGCGCCGTTGGCGGCGCCAGTCTCCTGGTCGAGCTGGTGGGCGAACTCGTGCAGCACCACGTTGTGGCCGTCGTCGGGGATGCGGGCGCCGTCCAGCACGTCCTGCCAGGACAGGATGACCTGTCCCTGCTGCCACGACTCGCCCGCCAGCGCGCGCCGCTCCTCGCGCAGCACGCCGCCGGGCGCGGCGTGGACGCGGTCGACGAGGAAGGCGCCGGGGTAGACCAGCACCTGGCGCAGCTCGGGAAACAGCGGGCCGGGCCGATTCAGCCGCAGCAGGCAGGCCTGCGCCGCGATCGTGACGCGCATCTCGTCGGTGAGAACCAGGCCGGCGCAGCCGAGGAAGGGCTTCTCGGCCAGGAACTCGAGGATGCGGCGGCGCAGCTGCAACTGCAGGTCGGGGGGCAATTGCCGATAGAAGGGGACGCGGCGGCGCAGGATGTTGCGCCATGCGGCCGGGAACGGCCGGCTGGCCCACAGCTTGCGGCGCCAGGCGCGCCAGCGCGGCAGGCCGGCGATGGTGCCGGCGAGCAACGCGGCGGCGGCCAGCAGGAGGACGAGGGACATGGCGTTGCTCTGAGGGCGCCGCGGCGCGATCTCCAGCATATGGCCGCCGGCCGTCCGGTTTCAAGTCGTCCGCCGGACTTACGATCGGGCGTCGCCATCGAAGCGGAATGCAGATCTTGGAACCCCACGCGCTTCCTTCGCCCGAACGTCCGGCGGCGCCGAGTGCCGAACGCCGGGCCGCGGGCATCGCGCCCGTCGACTCGCTGGCCGCGGCGCTGGCCGCCTGCGCCGACCTGCTGCCGCGGCTGGCGGCCGTGCAGTCGCAGGGCGATCCTGCCGCGCAGCGCCAGGCCCTGCTGCAACTGCCCGCCACCCTGCAGGCCGCCAGCGCCGCGCTGGCGCGGCTGGCGGCCAGCGCGGAAGAGGGCATCGCGCACGACACCCGCGGCGACGCGCTCACCGGGCTGGCCGACCGCGCCCAGCTGGAGGCCGCCTGCGCGGGCCTGGCGCTGCAATTCCCCGAGGCCCCGTTGACGCTCGTCGCCGTCGACGTCGACCACCTGCGCCACGTCAACGACCATCGCTCGCATGCGACCGGCGACGCCGTCCTGCGGGCGGTCGCCGAGGTGCTGCGGGCGCAGTCGCGGCCGCAGGACGTGCTCGCGCGCGCCGCTGGCGGGCTGTTCGTCGTCGTGCTCGGCGGGCCGGTGTCGACCACGCGCGCCCTGCTGGTGGCCGAACGCCTGCGCGCGGCCATCGAGGGCCACGCCTGGGCGGCGCTCGGCGATGGCCTGCGCGTGACGGCCAGCCTGGGCGTCGCGGCGCGGGCGCCGGGCGAGCCCCTGGACGACGCCCTGGCGCGCGCCGCCGCCGCGCTGCACGAGTGCAAGCGCGGTGGCCGCAACCAGGTGCGCTCGCGCGCCTGAGCGCCGCGCGCGGCGCCTGCGGGCATGCCGGCGCCCGGGCCGGGGCGGGCGGCCTCCCGCGCCCGCTAAAATGGTGGGTTGGTCGGGCTATCCCGGGGTTGAATCGCCTCGTGGCAGCTCCACCTCGACCGCACGTTTCGAGAGCGGGGCCGCGGCCCCCTGCCGCGACGGCCCGCCCGCTTCCCAAGCCTTCCCTGAGGATTTCGCCGTGTTCCTGATCTCTTCCGCCTTCGCCCAGACCGCGGCGCCCGCAGCCGCTTCGGCGTCGGACAACAGCTTCCTGTTCATGCTGATCCCGATGTTCGCGATCATGTATTTCCTCGTGATCCGCCCGCAGCAGAAGCGCGCGAAGGAGCAGAAGGAACTGATCGCCGGCCTGGCCAAGGGCGACGAGATCGTCACCACCGGCGGCGTCATCGGCCGCATCTCCAAGCTGGGCGAGTCGTACGTCCACATCGAGACCGGCGGCAACGTCGAGCTGCAGGTCCAGCGCAGCGCCATCGTCCAGGTCCTGCCCAAGGGCACGTTGAAGTAAGCAGTGCCCGCCGGCCGCGCGCTGCGGCCGGTGCCGTCGCCCGCGCGCGCCCGAGCGCGCGCCGCCGGCGTCTTCGAGGAAACACGTATGAATCGCTACCCCGTCTGGAAATTCGTGCTGATGGTGCTCGCCGTGCTGATCGGCGCGCTCTACACCGTGCCCAACCTGTACGGCAACGCTCCGGCCGTGCAGGTCTCGGCGGCCAAGCTGACCACCAAGGTCGGCCCCGACACGGCCACGCAGGTGCAGCAACTGCTCGCTGCGGCGTCCATCAGCGCGGACTACGTCACCTTCGAAGGCACGTCGGTGCATGCGCGCTTCGCCAACCCCGACGTGCAGATCCACGCCCGCGACGTGATCAACGCCGGCCTGAACGCCGGTGCCGACAAGGATTCGCCGCCTTACTCGGTCTCGCTGGCCCTGGTGCCGCGCGCCCCGGTCTGGATGGGCAAGTGGCTGCACGCCAAGCCGATGTACCTCGGCCTGGACCTGCGCGGCGGCGTGCACTTCCTGCTGCAGGTCGACCTGAAGGCCGCGCTGGACAAGAAGACCGAGGGCCTGGTCACCGACACCCGCACCCTGCTGCGCCAGAAGCAGCTGCGCACGGTGGTCGCGCGCGACGGCAACGCCGTCACGATGACCTTCCATGACGCGGCGATCGCCACCCAGGCGTTCAACGTGCTCACCGACGCCTTCCCGGACGTGCAGTGGAACCAGGCCACCGAGGGCACGGATGTCAAGGTCTCCGGCGCGCTCAAGCCCGCCGCGCTGGTCAAGGCGCAGGAAGCGGCCATCAAGCAGAACATGACGACGCTGGCCAACCGCGTCGCCGGCCTCGGCACCTCCGAGCCGGTCATCCAGCAGCAGGGCCCCGACCGCATCGTCGTCGAGCTGCCCGGCATCCAGGACACCGCCAAGGCGCAGGAGCTGCTCGGTCGCACCGCGACGCTGGAATTCCACCTGGTCGACGAGACGGCCCAGGGCAACGCCGCGGCCGAGGGCACGGGCCCGGTGCCGTTCGGCGACGACCGCTACGAGAACTCGCCGGATGTCGGCCGCCGCCATGGCGGCTTCACGGTCGTCAAGAAGGACGTCATCGCCAGCGGCGACGACCTGACGGACGCGCAGGCCAACTTCGACCAGCAGAACCAGGGCTCGATCGTCATCCTGAACCTGAACGCCAAGGGCGCGCTGAACATGCGCGAGGTCTCCGGCCAGAACGTCGGCAAGCTGCTGGCGATCGTGCTGTTCGAGAAGGGCAAGGGCCAGGCGATCAGCGTGGCCACCATCCAGAGCGAGCTGGGCGACCGCTTCAACATCACCGGCATGCCGACCGCCGAGCAGGCCAACGACCTGGCCCTGCTGCTGCGCTCTGGGGCGCTGGCCGCGCCGATGGAGATCATCGAGCAGACCGCCATCGGCCCCAGCCTGGGCGCCGACAACATCGCCAAGGGCCTGCACAGCGTGGCCTGGGGCTTCGTGGCGATCCTCGTGTTCATGTGCGCGTACTACCTGCTGTTCGGCATGTTCTCCACGCTGTCGCTGGGCGTGAACCTGCTGCTGCTGGTGGCGGTGCTGTCCTGGATCCAGACCACGTTGACGCTGCCGGGCATCGCCGCCATCGCGCTGACGCTGGGCATGGCCATCGACGCGAACGTGCTGGTCAACGAGCGCATCCGCGAGGAGTTGCGCGGCGGCAGCGCGCCGCAGACGGCGATCGCCGTCGGCTACGAGCGCGCCTGGGCCACCATCCTCGACTCCAACATCACCACGCTGATCGCCGGCCTGTCGCTGCTGGCGTTCGGCTCGGGGCCGGTGCGCGGCTTCGCCATCGTGCACTGCCTGGGCATCCTGACGTCGATGTTCTCGGCGGTGTTCTTCTCGCGCGGCCTGGTCAACCTGTGGTACGGCCGCCAGAAGAAGCTCAAGTCGGTGCTGATCGGCCAGGTGTGGAAGGGCGGCTCGAAGCCCGGCTCGACCGACGCCGACGCGGCCGAGCCGGCCAAGACCCCCGGCGCCGCGCGCTGAACGTCCCGATTCCCCGAAGGAAACGCTCATGGAATTCTTCCGTATCCGGCGCGACATCCCGTTCATGCGGCACGCGCTGGTATTCAACATCATCTCGGCGCTCACGTTCCTCGCGGCCGTGTTCTTCCTCGTCACCCGGGGCCTGAACTTCTCGATCGAGTTCACCGGCGGCACGGCCGTCGAGGCCACGTACGCGCAGAGCGCCAACCTCGAGCGCCTGCGCGGTGTCGTCGGCGGACTGGGCTACGGCGACGTCCAGGTGCAGAACTACGGCACCTCGCACGACGTGATCATCCGCGTGCCGACCAAGGGCGGCATCGACCAGAAGAAGGTGCCCGACCGCGTCTTCGGCGCGCTGTGCGCGGCCGAGTCCGGCAGCATCAGCTCCGCCGACCCGACCCGCCCGACCTGCGTCAACGCGGCCAAGACCGAGCCGGTGGTGATGAAGCGCAGCGAGCTGGTGGGACCGTCCGTGGGCGACGAGCTGATGCGCAACGGCGCCTACGCGATGATCAGCGTGGTCATCGGCATCATGCTGTACCTGGCGTTCCGCTTCGAGTGGAAGTTCTCCATCGCCGCGATCGTCGCCAACCTGCACGACGTCGTCATCATCCTGGGCTTCTTCGCGTTCTTCCAGTGGGAGTTCAGCCTGTCAGTGCTGGCGGGCGTGCTCGCGGTGCTGGGCTACTCCGTCAACGAGTCGGTGGTCATCTTCGACCGGATCCGCGAGACCTTCCGCGTGCTGCGCAAGCTGTCGACGATGCAGGTGATCGACCACGCCATCACCAGCACCATCAGCCGCACGATCATCACCCACTTCTGCACCCAGATGATGGTGCTGTCGATGCTGATCTTCGGCGGTCCGACGCTGCACTACTTCGCGATGGCGCTGACCATCGGCATCTGTTTCGGCATCTATTCGTCGGTGTTCGTCGCCGCGGCCATCGCCATGTGGCTGGGCGTCAAGCGGGAAGACCTGATCCGCGCCACGAAGGCCGAGATCGACCCGAATGACCCGAACGCGGGCGCCGTGGTGTAGATTGCGGACATAGCGCAGACCGCAGCGCGGACTATTGCAAGGGAAGCGAAGCAGCCGGATGGCCGAAGGCAAATCGTCGCCAGAGATCGCGCGCAGGGCGCGGCGGATGTTCGCCGAGCAGCTGGCCGAGGCCGGCTCGCGCCTGCTGGCGGCCGTCCTGGAGGCCGCCCGAGCGGCCCTGGACAAGCCGGCCGAACGCTCCGTGGCGATGCAGCGCCGCGACACCCTGCAGGCGCTGATGGCGCATGGCGAGGAGTGGATCGAGCGCCAGAACGAGATGCTGCGCGACGCCGCCACCGCCGACCGGCCCAACACCACGACGGGCGGTCTGGTCTCCGCGATGACCGGCCATTCCCAGCAGCTGATGCTGGTCGACGACGAGACGGTGCAGAAGGAGATCTTCATCTCCCGGCTGGCCCAGGCCATCGTCGACCAGGCCGTCTGGGAGCTGAACGACCTGAAGACGCGCATCGCGGCGCTCGAGGGCCTGGAGGAACTGGCCGAGCACGACCTGTTCCGGCCGCAGCAGGTGGCCAAGGTCATCGTGCGCTCGTTCATCGACAGCGACTTCGGCACCGGCGCGTGGGCCGACGTCGAGAACATCATGAAGCTGGAGCTCTCGGCGCTGTGCACCGAGGCCTACCATGACACGAACCGCTTCCTCGTCGAGAAGGGCGTGCTGCCCGATGTCAACCTGCGCACGCTGATCCGGCGCAGCGTGGACCGCGGTGGCTCGATGGTGGCCTCGCGCCAGATGCCGCTGGAGGACTTCAAGTCGACCAGCGGCGGCGCGCCGACCACCAGCAGCGGTGGCGGCCAGTTCGCACCGACCGAATACGGCGGCCCCGGCGGCCACGGCGTCGGTCCCGGCGGTTACGCCCACAGCCAGCGCGGGGGCCAGACGGGCTACGGCGGCGTGGGCGGCGGCCACGGCGGACCGGGCGGGCATGGCGGTTATGGGGGCGGCTACGTCGGCGGGCAGGGCGGCCACGGCGGCGCCCCGGGAAGCCAGGCGGGCGACGGCGGTCCGGGAGGGCCGGTGGGCTATGCCGGTGGCCAGGCGGGGCATGGCGGCCAAGGCACGTCGTCCAATGGCCAGGGCGCCGGCCAGGCCGGCAGCGGCGGCGCGGGCGGCAGCGGCGGCTACGGTGCCCAGGGTGCCCCGGCGGGCCAGCCCGGAGGCCCCGGTGCCCCCGGCGGCCCGGGACAGGCCGGTGGCGGCTACAGCGCGACGAGCTACGGCGCGACGGGCTATGGCGCCACGGGCTACGGCGCGACGGGCTACGGCCGCGGCGCGAATCCCTACGGCCCGGACAGCCAGCCGGGCGCGCTGAATGGCGCGCCCAACGTGGGCGTCAGCAACAAGCGCGGCCCCGGCGGCCAGTTCATGTCGCCGCAGCAGGTGCAGGTCGATGCCACGCTGCGCCGCTTCGGCCGCACGATGGAGCGCCACGTCCAGGGCTTCATGAACACGCAGCGGTTCGTGATGCCGTCCAACGAGATGACGGGTGCGATCGCGGTGGCACAGCGCGTCGTCGTCGAACAGGTCGAGGCGCGGCACGTGGAAGGCGCCGTCATGGTGCCGGCCGAAGTCGCCGGCGTCCTGCAGGAACAGAAGCAGACGCTCAAGACGCAGGCCAGCACGCAGGAAGAGCGCGCCACGATCGAGGTCGTCGCGATGATGTTCGCGGCCATCCTCACCGAGGAGCGCATTCCTTCGGCGGTGCGCGTGTGGTTCGCGCGGCTGCAGATGCCCACGCTGCGCGTCGCGATGGCCGAGCCCGACTTCTTCTCGTCGGCGCAGCACCCGGCGCGCCGGCTGATCGACCGCATGGGCGCCTGCGTGATGGGCTTCGACGCCGCCCCGCAGGGCGCCGGCCCCGAGCTCGAGAGCGAGGTCGCGCGTGTCGTCCAGGTCGTCGAGGCGTTCCCCGAGACGGGCCGCAAGGTGTTCCAGACGGTGCTCGTCGAGTTCGAGCGCTTCCTGGAGAAGTTCTTCCGCGAGCAGAACGAGACGACCAAGAAGGGCGTCTCGCTGGCCAGCCAGGTGGAGCAGCGCGAGACGCTGGCCATCCAGTACACCATCGAACTGCGCAAGCTGCTCGATGGCGTGCCGGTGCAGGACGGCGTGCGCGAGTTCCTGTTCCAGGTCTGGGCCGACATCCTGGCCACGACGGCGATGCGCCACGGCCTGCAGAGCGACGAGACGCGCGTCGTGCGCGAGACGGCGCTGGACCTGGTCTGGATCGCCAGCGCCAAGACCACGCGCGAGGAACGCGCCGAGGTCATCCGCCGGCTCGGGCCGATGCTGGCCTCGCTGCGGCAGGGCATGACGTCCGGCGGCCTGCCGCACGACCGCCAGGAGAGCTCGCTGCGCTCGCTCAACATCGCGCTGACGGCGGCGTTCGCGGCGCGGACGTCGACGATCGACCCCGACCAGTTCGACCGGCTCAAGCAGCGCCTGGAGGCGCTCGACGAGATCCTGCCGGACGCGGACTTCGAGCTGGACGACTCGTTCGCGCTGGACCTGTCGGGCCACGAGTCGGACGAGCTCGAGATCGTCGCCGAAGGCGGCGCCACGCCCACGGCCGGCGCGCTCGCGGCCACCGACGAGATGCTGGTGGGCGCCTGGTACATGCTGGAGTACCGCGACCGCCAGGAGGCGATGCAGCTGGCGTGGCAAGGCATGCGCAAGCAGCTGTCGCTGTTCGTCTCGCCCGGCGGCCGCTGCGTGCTCTTCCAGCGTCGGCGCCTGGCGGCATTCCTGCAGGCGCAGTTGCTGGTGCCGGCGCAGGACGAGTCGCTCACGATCGCCGCCACGCGCACCGCGATCGAGAAGATCAACCAGGATCCCGACCGGCTCAAGTAGGCCCGGCGACAAAAGCCTGACCCCGACGACACGACCGGCTCGAGTCGGCTCGGCGGAAACGACGACGGCTCCCGCGGGAGCCGTCTCTCATGGCGTGTTCGACGCCGCGGTCAGTGGATCAGGCGCTCTTCCGGCGCGACGAACAGCTCGTCGAGGATCAGCGCGTCGGGCTCCTCGCCCAGGCTCCAGAACACCATCAGGATGATGATCTTCATGTCGTCGAGGTCGAGCGGATTGCCGCCTGCGGCCATGGCGCGGTCGATCACCATCTCGCGCATCGGCGGCGGCAGGACGCCGGCCGATTCGAGGAAGGTGACGAAGCCGATCGAGGTCTCGCCCAGCGATTCGATCTCTCGATCGGAATACAGGCGGATGGCGTCCTCGGATTGCGTCCCCGTGTAGCCCTGAGACGTGTCGGCCAGGCCGTCCAGCCAGTGCAGGGCTTCCTGGATCTCATCCGTCTCGAACCCGACCGCGGTGAGCTTGCGCGACAACTGGTCGTGATCTGGACAGGCGTCCGGTCGCCAGTAGTTCTCGTACAGGTAGACAAGGACGTCGAACATATGGACTGACTATACCGCAGCGACCGGTGGCGGCAAGCGCGAGTTGGACGGCCCAAGCCCCGCTGTTGGACCTTTGTGAAATCGTCATTGCGGGGGCCGGATTTACATCTTGCGGATGCGCCAGCGGCCCCATTTTGGTGCGACGATCACAGGCTCCGCAGAGGGGATGCCGGCTGGATTTGCGGCCCGCTCACGCCTGCCCGCGACGCTGCAGCAGCCCGCCGGGCAGGCGCTGCACGACGCCCGCCAGCTCGAGCTCGAGGAGCTGCGCCGCGAGCTGGTCGGCGGGCAGGCCCGTGCGGGCCGACAGCACGTCGAAGCTGACCGGGTCGTATCCGAGCGCCGCACGCAGCGCCGCGTCGGGACGCTGCGTGCCGGGCGTCTCCCCGGCGTCCCCCGCGCTGCCGCCGGCATCGGCGAACAGCGACGCCCGCGGCGGCGACAGCCGCGCGCGCCGGGACGTGTCGTCCGGGCGCAGTTCGCGCAGCACGTCGTCGCCGTTCTCCACCAGCTTCGCGCCTTCCTGGATCAGCCGGTGGCAGCCGGCGGAGTGCGGTGAGTGGATCGACCCGGGGATCGCGAAGACCTCGCGCCCGCACTCGACGGCCATGCGCGCGGTGATCAGCGAGCCCGACTCGAGCGCCGCCTCCACCACCAGCGTGCCGCGCGAGATGCCGGCGATCAGGCGGTTGCGGCGCGGGAAGTTCTCCGGCCTGGCCGGCACGCCGAGGGCATATTCGCTGGCGACCAGCCCCTGTTCGGCAATGCGCTTCATGAGCGAGAGGTGGCGGGCCGGGTACACGCGATCCAGGCCGGTGCCGATGAACGCGACCGTGCTGCCGGGCCCCGCGAGCGCGCCCTCGTGCGCGGCGCCGTCGATGCCCATCGCCAGGCCGGAGACGATCGTGAGTTGGCGCTCGCTCAGGAAGCGGGCGAATGCGCGCGCGTTGTCCTGGCCTTGCGGTGTGGCGCTGCGGCTGCCGACGATGGCCACGCTGTCGGCCGACAGCAGCTCGGCGCGGCCGAGCGCGAACAGCAGCAGCGGCGGATCGGCCGTGTGCAGCAGCAGCGGCGGGTAGCGCGGGTCGCCGAGGATGAGGATGTCGCGAGCGACGTCGGCGGTGGCGCCTTCCAGCCAGCGCTGCGTGTCGTCGAGCTGGCGCCCGTGGCGGGCCGCGTCGCCGCGCAGGGCCTGCACCGTGTCGGCGCCGGCGAGCGCGCGCAGCGCGTCGTCGGAGGCTCCCAGCACGCGCTCAGGGGCGCCGAAGGCCGTCAGCAGCCTGCGTGCCGTGGCGCGGCTGACGCCGGGCGTGGCCGACAGCCGCAGCCAGCCGGCGAGTTCGTCGCGGGACAACATGGTCGCACCGGGCTGTCGGCGGTCAGGGGCGGGACGACGGCGGCGCGAAGGGACGTGCGGCGACCGCGGAGCGTTCGAACCGGAGGCTCGCTGCGTTCAGGGGTCGTCGCCGGGGCCGATCAGGGCTGGCTGATGCGGTCGCCGGGCAGCGTGGGCTGCGTGGTGTCGATCACGAGGCCGTAGGCCATGCGATCGAACACGCGGAACACGAACACCGAGCCGATGCGCTCGTCGGGCAGCTTGATCAGCGCGCCCTTCTGGACCGACTTGTCGTGCGTGACCGCACCTTCGTGCCACAGCGCCAGCACGGTGCCGCGTTCGAGGCCGTCGCGCGCGCCGCGGTTGAGCGATACGATCTGGTTCGAGCCGGCCGACATCGCGTCACCGTACAGCGAGACGACCTTGCCGTCGATCGGGTTGGCCGGGGCGTGCGGCACGAACGGGGCGAAGTCGCGCACGGTGGCAGGCGCCAGGCGGTCGCCGACCTGCGCGTCCTCGCGGTTGCCCGTGATGACGAAGGTGGCCGGCACGTTCAGGCCGCCCGACTGCGCGCCCGGACGGGCCTCGCCGTCCTGCTTGCGGTCGGCCGAGCCGACGAAGCGCGCCTCGTAGCCGAGGATCTGCTTGGTGTCCGGATCGACCAGCGGCTTGGGCTCGCGGAAGATCTGCCAGCTGCGGGTGTTGCCGAGGTCGCCCAGCACGTACGCAGTGTTGCCGCGGCCGAGCAACACGTGGCCTTCCTCGCCGGCGACGATGCGCGGTGCCTTGGCCAGCTCGTTCTCGTCGAAGATCATGGCGTCCGTCAGGAACGGCCCGATCAGATTCATCGGGATCGACGAGATCGCCGCCGATTCCGACGATTCGCTGCGAATCGACGGCGACAGTTTGACGGTGTCGCCCGCGCCGCCGACGGTGTTGCCGATTTTCAGGCGCGCCATGCCGTCGATTTTCTCGAGCACGAGCAACTGGCCGGGATAGATCAGGTGCGGGTTGTGAATCTGGTCGAGATTCATTCCCCACAGCTCGGGCCAGCGCCACGGGCTTTTGAGGAACATGCCGGAAATGTGCCAGAGCGTATCGCCACGCTTGACCGTATACGTGTCGGGCGCGTTTTCGGCCAGCTCCGACAGCGGCACCCCCTTGGCGGCGACCTGGTTCGCCGTCTCGCGTTGCTGCGGCGTGATGGGGTAGGCCTGCGTCACGGACGGCGTGGCCGCCAGCACCGCCACCGCGAGCACGGCGAAGTTCAGGGCCGCAGCGGGCTGCGTGATGGCGGAACGGAATCGAAATGTCATGTGCAGAAAACTCCCGGGCCATCGAAGGCAATGGGACGCAGGTGAGACGGAATCCGCGCGGAACTGCGACAATCCCGAATCGGCTGGAGTAATCCAGCCGGCAAGAAACTAGCAAATTTGCCGCAGATTCTGCCCGCAAACCCCTGATGTCGCAATGAATCGGACACTCCGTTACGACGGAGATAGGCGTTCACCCTGAGTCAGGATGTTGCGTCCAACACATTCTGCACCGCGCTCGCAAGGGTCCCCACGGCATTACTCGTGATTTTCGTGGCAGATTTCCAGGAACGATCTTTCCATGTCCCAACTCCAGATTCTTCGTTACCCCGATCCGCGCCTGTACACCGTCGCCAAGCCGATCGCTGAAGTCACCGACGAGATCCGCGCGCTCGCCGACGAGATGATCCAGGTCATGTACGAGTCCGACGGCGTGGGGCTGGCCGCCACGCAGGTCGACCGCCACATCCGCCTGATCGTCATGGACACCTCCGAGACGCACGACCAGCCGCGCGTGCTGATCAACCCCGAGTTGGTCGAAAGCTCGGACGACTGGGTGCTGGGCGAGGAAGGCTGCCTGTCGGTGCCGCAGGTCTACGAGAAGGTGGAACGCCATGCCCGCGTGCGCGTGAAGGCGCTCGACCGCGACGGCAAGCCCTACGAGTTCGAGGCCGAGGGCCTGACGGCGGTGTGCGTGCAGCACGAGATGGATCACCTGATGGGCAAGGTGTTCGTCGACTACCTGAGCCCGCTCAAGCGCGACCGCATCAAGACCCGGATGATCAAGAAGACGCGCGAGGAGCAGAAGCGCTGATGGCGACGCCAACGCTGCGCGTCGCCTTCGCGGGGACGCCCGAGTTCGCCGCTGCGGCGCTGCGGGCGATCCACGAGGCCGGGCACGCCGTCCCGCTCGTGCTGACGCAGCCCGACCGGCCCGCGGGGCGCGGCATGAAGCTGACGCCGTCGCCGGTCAAGCAGCTGGCGCTCGAGTTCGGCGTGCCGGTCGTCCAGCCGCGCAGCCTGCGGCTGGACGGCAAGTTTCCGGACGAGGCCGCGGCGGCCCGCGCCGCGCTGGCGGCCGCGCAGCCGGACGTGCTGGTGGTCGCGGCGTACGGCCTGATCCTGCCGCAATGGGTGCTGGACCTGCCGCGCCTGGGCTGCCTCAACATCCACGGCTCGCTGCTGCCGCGCTGGCGCGGCGCCGCCCCGATCCACCGCGCGATCGAGGCCGGCGACGCCGGGACGGGCATCACGATCATGCAGATGGACGCCGGCCTGGACACCGGCGACATGCTGCTGGTCGAACACGAACCCATCCTGGCCGACGACACCACCGGCCGCCTGCACGACCGCCTCGCGGCACTCGGCGCCCGCATGATCGTGCGCTCGCTGTCCGACGCGGCCGCCGGCGCGCTGCGGCCCGTCAGGCAGCCGGACGAGGGCGTGACCTACGCGCACAAGATCGACAAGGCCGAGGCCGCGATCGACTGGACGCAGCCGGCCGAGGCCATCGAACGCCGCGTGCGCGCGTTCGACCCGTTTCCGGGCGCCACCTTCCAGGCCGGCGGCGAGACCGTCAAGCTGTGGCGCGCCCAGGTCGAGCGGCCGGACGACGCGGCCGCGCCCGGCAGCGTGATCGCGGTCGACGGCCAGCAGCTGGTCGTGGCCTGCGGCGACGGGGCGCTGGCGCTGCTGGACGTGCAGCGCCCGGGCGGCAGGCGCGGGCCCGTCGCGCAGTGGCTGCAGGCGCACCCGGTGCAGCGCGGCGACCGGCTCGGCTGATCGCCGGCGGCGAACTGCGGCGAAAGCGGGCCCAGTTCGTCGCTTCGACAGCCTCAAGCGCGGCGGCGGGCGACCGATAACGACGTATCGACCCGTCCTTGCCATGCTCAGACGCCTCCTGCCCCTTCTTGCCATTCCGTTCGTGCTCGCCGGTTGCGACCAGCTGGGCCTGGAACCGGCGTCGGTGACGGCCGCGCGCGTCGAGGCGGACGGCAAGGCCGTCGGCGCCGCCTGCCGCCACGGCGGCCGCGCGATCGAGGACTGCTTCACGCTCAACAAGCGCGTGGACAAGGCCGCCATCTACGCCGGCTGGCGCGAGATGGACGACTACATGCGCGAGAACAAGCTCGAGGCCGTCGCGCCGACGCTGGGCGCGCCCGTGAAGAAGGCCGACGCCGACGACGGCGCCGGCGATGCGGCGACGGCCAAGGTCGATGGCGACAAGGCCGCCGACAAGCCGGCCGAGAAGTCCGCCAGGGCCGCCGCGTCCAAGGGCGACAAGGCCGAGAAGCTGGCCAAGGCCGACAAGGCCGACAAGGCCGCCGGCGACAAGCCCGCCGAGCACTGAGAGCGAGGCTCGCTTCGCGCCTTGCGAAGCAAATCCCCACCGGCCTCGCGACCGCGCCGCGCGCGGGCGGCACGCCGCCATAAGACAATGGGGCGATGAGTTCCTCGACGCTGTGGCGCCACCCCGAGTTCGCCGCCGGCGCGCGCGAGACGCGCGACGTCGCGCTCGGCATCGGCGCCTGGGGACTGGTCGCCGGCGTCGCGATGTCCAAGGCCGGGCTGGGTGCGGCGATCGCGATCGCGATGTCGCTGTGCGTGTTCGCCGGCAGCGCGCAGCTGGCCGCGCTGCCGCTGATGGTGCAGGGCGCCCCGTTGTGGGTGATCTGGGCCACGGCGTTCTGCGTGAACCTGCGCTTCGTCATCTTCAGTGCCGGGTGGCGCCCGTACCTGCGATCTCTGCCGCGCGCGCAGCGGCTGTTCGTCGCGTACTTCACGGTCGACTTCACCTACATCGCGTTCATGCGCCGCTTCCCGCAGCCCGGCGACGTGCGCGCGCAGCTGGCCTACCTGGCCGGCAACATCGTCGTCAGCTGGATCGCGTGGCAGGCGATGACCATCCTCGGCGTCGTGCTGGCCGACGTGATCCCCGAGCGCTGGGGGCTGGGCTTCGCCGGCACGCTCGCTCTGCTGGGCATCACGGCATCGCTGCTGGTGGACTGCGCCACCTGGACCGCGGCCGCCGTGGCGGCCTGCGCCGCGTTCGCCGCCTTCGCGCTGCCGTTCCACCTGAACATCGTCGTCGCCATCGCCGCGGCGATGGCCGTCGGGGTGCTCATCGACCAGTTCGCGCCGCCGCGCCGGGCCGCGGCCGCGTCGGAGGACGCCGCATGAGCCCGTGGACGAGCGTCGCCGCGATCGCCGGCCTCACGGTGGTCAGCATCGTGACACGCGGCTTCTTCGTCATCCCCGACCGGGAGGTGCCGATCCCGGGCTGGCTGCGCGAGGCCCTGCGCTACGCGCCGCTCGCCGCGCTGGTGGCGGTGATCGTCCCCGAGATCGCGATGTCCGACGGCCACCTCGTCGGCACCTGGAAGGACGCCCGGCTCTACGCGGCCGCGGCCGGCGTCCTCGTGTTCGTCACCACCCGCAGCCTGCTCGGAACGATACTCGCGGGTACGGCGGTGCTGCTGGCCCTGCGACTCGGGCTGAACTGGTGACGGCCGGCACCCATCCCCTCTTCTTCATCTGACTGCGTGAATGCCATGAAAGTGACCCGTTTCTCCGATCTCGCCGCGGCAGGCCTTGCCAAGGGCAAGCGCGTTTTCATCCGCGCCGACCTCAACGTGCCGCAGGACGATACCGGCAACATCACCGAGGACACGCGCATCCGCGCCTCGGTGCCGTGCATCCGCATGGCGCTCGACGCCGGCGCGGCCGTGATGGTGACGAGCCACCTGGGCCGCCCCACCGAGGGCGAGTTCAAGCCCGAGGACTCGCTGGCGCCGGTCGGCAGGCGCCTGGCCGAGCTGCTGGGCCGCGACGTGCCGCTGGTCGCCGACTGGGTCGACGGCGTCGACGTCGAGCCCGGCAGCGTCGTGCTGCTGGAGAACTGCCGCGTCAACAAGGGCGAGAAGAAGAACGACCCCGTGCTCGCGAAGAAGATGGCCGCGCTGTGCGACATCTTCGTCAACGACGCGTTCGGCACCGCCCACCGCGCCGAGGGCACCACCTACGGCATCGCCGAGTACGCCCCCGTGGCCTGCGCCGGCCCGCTGCTGGCCGCCGAGATCGACGCCATCACCAAGGCGCTGGCCAGCCCGAAGCGCCCGCTGGTGGCCATCGTGGCCGGCAGCAAGGTCTCCACCAAGCTGACCATCCTGCAGGCGCTGTCCGAGAAGGTCGACGGCCTCATCGTGGGCGGCGGCATCGCCAACACCTTCATGCTGGCCGCCGGGCTGAAGATCGGCAAGAGCCTGGCCGAAGCCGACCTGGTGGGTGAAGCCAAGGCCGTCATCGCCAAGATGCAGGCGCGCGGCGCGGCGGTGCCGATCCCGACGGACGTGGTCGTCGCCAAGAAGTTCGCCGCGGATGCCCAGGCCACCGTGAAGGCGGCGACGGACGTCGCCGACGACGACCTGATCCTGGACATCGGCCCGCAGACGGCCGCGAAACTGGCCGAGCAGCTCAAGGCCGCCGGCACCATCGTCTGGAACGGCCCGGTGGGCGTGTTCGAGTTCGACGCGTTCGCGCACGGCACCGAGACCATCGCGCGCGCCATCGCGGCCAGCGACGCGTTCAGCATCGCCGGCGGCGGCGACACGCTCGCCGCGATCGCCAAGTACGGCATCGACAAGGACGTCGGCTACATCTCGACCGGCGGTGGCGCGTTCCTGGAGATCCTCGAGGGCAAGAAGCTGCCCGCCTTCGAGATCCTCGAGAAGCGAGCCGCCTGAGGCCGGTAGCACGACGGCGCGGCGGCGGCCTGGCGGCGCTGCGCCCCCGCGTCGTCCGCGGGGGCGTTCTTGACCCTGGACGACCGCGCGGCGATGCTGTAATCAGGATGTAACCCGCCCCCGGACGGCGCGCCCATAATCGCGTTATCCAGTTACTTGCACCAGTGGCGCCCAGCGCCCAGGAGACAGCCCGTCATGATCCGCGGAACCAAGATCGTCGCCACCCTCGGCCCCGCCACCAGCGATCCGGAGGTGCTCGAGCGCCTGATCCGTGCCGGCGTCGACGTCGTGCGCCTGAACTTCAGCCACGGCAAGGCCCAGGACCACATCGACCGCGCGAACATGGTGCGCGAGATCGCGCAGAAGGTGGGCCGCACCGTCGCGCTGATGGCCGACCTGCAGGGCCCCAAGATCCGCGTCGGCAAGTTCGTCGACGGCAAGGTGCAGCTGGTCAAGGGCGAGCGCTTCGTGCTCGACGCCTCGCGCACTGAACCGGGCGACATCGACGGCGTCGGCCTCGACTACAAGGAACTGCCGCGCGACGTGAAGCCGGGCGATACGCTGCTGCTCAACGACGGCCTGATCGTGCTGACCGTCGAGGAGGTCAAGGGCGACAAGGTGCACACCATCGTCAAGGTCGAGGGCGAGCTGTCCAACAACAAGGGCATCAACAAGCAGGGCGGCGGCCTGACCGCGCCGGCCCTGACGGCCAAGGACATGGACGACATCCGCACCGCCGCGAGCTTTCGCTGCGACTACCTCGCGGTGAGCTTCCCGAAGAACGCCACCGACATGGAGATGGCGCGCCAGCTGGCCAACGTGGCCGGCGAGAGCCAGCGCCACAAGCCGGCGATGATCGCCAAGATCGAGCGCACCGAGGCCATTCCCAACCTCGAGTCCATCCTCAAGGCCAGCGACGGCATCATGGTGGCGCGCGGCGACCTGGCGGTGGAGGTCGGCAACGCGTCGGTGCCCGCGCTGCAGAAGCGCATGATCCGCATGGCGCGCGAGATGGACAAGGTCGTCATCACCGCCACGCAGATGATGGAGAGCATGATCCTCGCGCCGGTGCCCACGCGCGCCGAGGTCAGCGACGTCGCCAACGCCGTGCTGGACGGCACCGACGCCGTGATGCTCAGCGCCGAGACGGCCGCCGGCCGCTACCCGATCGAGACGGTCGAGACGATGGCCGCCATCGCGCTGGAAGCCGAGCGTGCGGAGGAGGTGCAGCCGATCGAGGCCGGCTTCCTGAACAAGAAGTTCGGCCGCATCGACCAGTCGATCGCCGCCGGCGCGCTGTTCACCGCCCAGCACCTGGGCTGCAAGGCCATCGTGGCGCTGACCGAATCGGGCTCGACCGCGCTGTGGATCAGCCGCCAGCGCACCAGCGTGCCCATCTTCGCGCTGACGTCGCAGCCCAACTCGCTGCGCCGCATGGCGCTGTACCGCAACGTCACGCCGCTGATGATGCAGTCGTTCGAGGATCGCGACACCGCGCTGGCCGAGGCCGAGCGCCTGCTGACCGCGCAGGGCGTGCTGCGCCCGGGCGACACGTACGCCATCACCTGCGGCGAGCCGATGGGCTACCCGGGCGGCACGAACATGCTCAAGATCTGCCGCGTGGCGTGAGCCCCCACGCTCGCTCGCGCTCGCTGCCCCCCGAGGGGGCCGGCCGCGAGTCGCCCGGCAGAGCCGGATCGACCGCTCCCTTGAGTTTTTCTTGATGCATGCGAGCGGCAGCGCCGACAAGGCTCCCGGCCGGCGCCGTTCAATGCGCCAGGCTCTTGAGAAGCTTCCCGACGCGTTCGCTGGCCTTGGTCGGCTGCAGCGCCACCTCGGGGTGGGCCTTGGCGTAGACGCGGAAGACCTCGTCGATGAAGCTGGGGCCGACATCGTCGACGCCGTCGAAATCGAGTTCGGCGGTGGCGAACAGCTCCAGGCGCGAGACGACCCAGCGGGCCTGTGCGCGCGAGTCCAGCGACAGGCCGTTGTCGGTCAGCAGGCGCAGCGGCACCTGGGTGCGGCTGAAGTCCAGCGGCGCGTCGTCGGAGCCGAACGCGCTGTAGGCGTCGGTGGGGCGCACCGTCGAATCGAGCGCCAGGCTCACGAACACGGTGGTGCCGGTGCGGTTGAGCGGATGGCTGCGGAACTGCACCGACTCGCCGCGGTGGCGCCATTGCAGCACCTGGCCGTTGGACTGCAGGTTCATCGCGTCGACCATGCGCGCGACGAAGAACAGGCCGCGGCCGCCGTGGCATTCGGGCTGCGTCGTCAGGCGTCCCTTGGAGATCTCGAGCGCGGCGCGCTGGGCGTCGGGCAGGTCGGCCTTGGCGGCGAGCTGATTGAACACGCCCAGGCCGTCGTCGCCGATCAGGATGTGCAGGTGCGTCGGCGTCTGGCGCACGGAGACCGTCACGCGGGTCGCCATCGCGTGGTCGATCGCGTTGTTCAGCAGTTCGCCGAACACGTGCTGCGCGATGCGCGCGACGGCCGGGCTCAGCTGCAGCACCGGATGGATGTCGCGCAGCCACGGCGTGTGCTCGTCCAGGCCGGCGATCGCGTACTCGTTGGTGACCTCGCGCTGCACGCCCGGCTTGAAGTGCGGACGCGTGATGCCGGTGCGCTCGAGCCAGCCGCTGTCGACCAGGCGCTTGAGCTGCTTGCTCATCGTGCCGCGCGACACGGAGTGGCGCTTCGCCAGCATCGGGCCAAGGTCGGTCGGGTGGGCCAGGGCGTCGGCGGTGATCGTGCGGGTCAGGGTTGCGAGTTCGAGGCGTGCCATCTCAGGTCTCCGGGGCCGATCCGGACGGACGGCGCTCCCGGAGGAGTTTCCCGGACCCGTCGTGCGGGGAGCCACCGAACAGCGCCGGAAAATCGGCCGACTTCGACGTTCGGGCCTTCCCTGCCGCCTCGGACATCGCGTCCTCCCAGGCGCCCACCCACCGGTCGTGTGCATGTCGGAAACCCGTCGTTGCGATTGCGAACCACCGCGACTATGCGGTCCAGTACCCGAGCTTCTAGAATGGGCAAGTTACGGCGCAGTTACATCACCGCGCCGCCGGAATTCGTGGCACCGTGGCGATCGTGAGCGGGAGACAGCTCACGGCACCGGTTGCCGAAACGCCATTTGCAACATCCTTCAAAGGACTTCCCATGCCCGTCGTTTCCATGCGCCAACTGCTGGATCACGCAGCCGAGAACGGCTACGGGATCCCGGCCTTCAACGTCAACAACCTGGAGCAGGTGCAGGCCGTGATGTCGGCGGCCGCCGAAGTCGGCGCCCCGGTGATCCTGCAGGCGTCCGCGGGCGCCCGCAAGTACGCCGGCGAACCGTTCATCAAGCACCTGATCCAGGCCGCCACCGAGAGCTGGCCGCAGATCCCGCTGGTGATGCACCAGGACCACGGCCAGAACCCGGATGTCTGCCGCGGCGCGATGGACCTCGGCTTCAGCTCGGTGATGATGGACGGCTCGCTGCAGGCCGACGGCAAGACGATCGCCAGCTACGACTACAACGTCGACGTCACCCGCACGGTGGTCGAGATGGCGCACGCGCGCGGCATCACGGTCGAGGGCGAGCTGGGCTGCCTCGGCTCGCTCGAGACGATGCGCGGCGACAAGGAGGACGGCCACGGCACCGACGCCACGATGACGCGCGACCAGCTGCTCACCGACCCCGAGCAGGCCGCCGACTTCGTCAAGAAGACGCAGCTGGACGCGCTGGCCATCGCCATCGGCACCAGCCACGGCGCCTACAAGTTCACGCGCAAGCCCACGGGCGACATCCTCGCCATCGACCGCATCAAGGAGATCCACCGCCGCATCCCCACCACGCACCTGGTGATGCACGGCTCGTCCTCGGTGCCGCAGGACCTGCTGGCGATCATCCGCCAGTTCGGCGGCGACATGAAGGAGACCTACGGCGTACCGGTCGAGGAGATCCAGGAAGCCATCAAGCACGGCGTGCGCAAGATCAACATCGACACCGACATCCGCCTCGCGATGACCGGCGCGATCCGCAAGTACCTGTTCGAGAACCCGGACAAGTTCGACCCGCGCGACTACCTGAAGCCGGCGCGCGAGGCCGCCAGGCTGATCTGCCGCCAGCGCTACGTCGAATTCGGCTGCGAAGGCCAGGCCGGCAGGATCAAGACCGACACGCTGCAGGTCGTGGCCGCCAAGTACGCCAGCGGCGAGCTCGCGCAGACGGTCAACTGATCACGCTTGACCCTGCGGGATGCTCCGCCGGGGTATCCCGCCCCGCAGCGCGGCAGGCACAATACGGGCTTAGACGACCAAACGCCTGCCCGATCCCATGACCGCCGCGCTGCTCACCACGTCCCTCCACTCCCTGCCGCTGCTCGCGCGCGGCAAGGTGCGTGACAACTACGCCGTCGGTGACGACCGCATCCTGATGGTGGCCACCGACCGCCTGTCGGCGTTCGACGTCATCCTGGGCGAACCCATCCCCGGCAAGGGGGCGCTGCTGACCCAGATGGCGCTGTTCTGGTTCGGCAAGCTCGAGGGCATCGTCCCGAACCACCTGACCGGCGAGGCGCCGGAGTCCGTCGTCCAGCCCGACGAGGTGGCGCAGGTGCGCGAGCGCTCGATGCTGGTCAAGCGCCTGAAGCCGCTGCCCATCGAGGCGGTGGTGCGCGGCTACCTGGCCGGCTCCGGCTGGAAGGAATACAAGGAGCGCCAGTCGGTGTGCGGGGTCGAGCTGCCCCCCGGACTGAAGAACGCCTCGAAGCTGCCCGAGCCCATCTTCACGCCCGCCACCAAGGCCGAGGCCGGCGCGCACGACGAGAACATCTCGTTCAAGGTGGCCAGCGCCATGATCGGCAACGAGCTGGCCAACCATGTGCGCGACGTCTCCATCGCGCTGTACCAGCGGGCCGCCGAGTACGCGCTGACCAAGGGCATCATCATCGCCGACACGAAGTTCGAGTTCGGGCTCGACGCCGACGGCACCCTCACGCTGATGGACGAGGTGCTGACGCCCGACTCCTCGCGCTACTGGCCGGTCGACGGCTACGCCGAGGGCAGCAACCCGCCCAGCTACGACAAGCAATTCGTGCGCGACTGGCTCGAGTCGGTGCGCATCGACGGCCAGCCGTGGAACAAGAAGGCACCGGCCCCGGCCATGCCGGCCGAGGTGGGCGAACGCACGGCGGCCAAGTACCGCGAAGCGTTCGAACGCCTGGCGGGTTGAGACCCTGGCTGCCCAGACCCCCCTGACGCCGTTGCTCCAGCACATGTCCCGCCTGCTCGAACGTCTCGACGCGCAGATCGCCCAGGCGGAAGAGGTCTTCGATCGCGAGTGCCTGAAGTCCAGGCGGGCGGCCGTGCTGGCGCGCCACGGGCAGTTCCCGGAGGCGCGCTTCGCGCTGCAGGGGCTGCGTTCGCAGAGCCAGCGGCTGCGCAACCCGGTGCTGTCCGCCTGGGTCGCGTTCGTCGACGGGCTGATCGAGCATTGCGAGTCGCTGTCGCCGTCGGCCCGCGCGAAATTCCAGCGCGCCTACGACCTCGCCGCCACCGCGGGCGACGCCGAGCTGCATTCGTTGTGCGCGGCGTGGCTGGCTATCGCCGATTTCAACGCCAACGACATCGACGCCACGGTCACCCACGCCAGGGAGGCGCTGCGGCTTGCGCCGCCGACGGCCCATGCGGCCCGCGCGCGTGCCGCGCTCGTGGTGGCCAGCGCCTGGCGCGTGGCCGGCGACGACGCGCACGCTATCCCCTGGTACAAGATCGCGCGCCAGCATGCGGCCACCGAGGGCGATGTCTCGCTCGTGAGCGTGCTGCTGCACAACATGGCTGCCTTCCAGGCGGGCCGCATCAGCCTGGAGGGGGCGTTCGACCGCGCCGACCTGGCCGACGCCCAGCGCGTGCTGCTGGAGGCCGAGTCCACGGGCAACTACGACGCCGGCGTGGGCAACGGCCAGCTGATGGCCGAGGTGCCGTTGCTGCGTGCGCAGCTGATGACGGTGCTGGGCCAGTACGACGCGGCCATCTCGCTGTTCGACGCGCAGCTGCCGCGCGCCCGCGCCGAGGGCCAGGTGCACCGGGAGGCGCGCTTCCTGGCCGACGCGCTGTTCGCCGAAGTGAAGCTGGGCCGGCTCGACGAGGCCGTCAGGCGCATGCGTGCGGTCAACGCGGCGCTGCCGCTGATGACGGAGCACGACGACGTCGCTGCCACGCATGCGCGCCTGGCCGTGGCCGCGCGCGTGCTCGGCAAGGTGGAACAGGCGGACGCGCACGCGGCACAGGCCGAGGTGGCGCTGGAGAAGCACCGCGCGGAGCAGCGCCGCTGGGCGGACGCGCTGGCGGCCGTCGATTTCGAGACCTGATTCGCACGACCGGAGCCGCGTCCTGCACGCGCTGCTGATTTGCGTCGCGACGTCCTGGCCGCGCAACGCTCCTCCCGTGTCATCCTGCGCGCAGTCGCAGGATCCACGCATCATGCAGCGCGGCCCCCGGGGTGGATCCTGCGACTCCGCTTCGCTCCGCGCAGGATGACGGAGTTGGCGCTTCGCGTGATCGAGACCTGATTCGCACGACCGGAGCCGCGTCCTGCACGCGCTGCTGATTTGCGGCGCGACGTCCTGGCCGCGCAACGCTCCTCCCGTGTCATCCTGCGCGCCGTCGCAGGATCCACGCATCATGCAGCGCGGCCCCCGGGGTGGATCCTGCGACTCCGCTTCGCTCCGCGCAGGATGACGGAGTTGGCGCTTCGCGTGATGTACCGTTGCCGCGTCGCGCCCACGGCTCAGCTGAGCACGGTCATGCTCAGCCGGCGCCGGTACTGGTCGATGACGGGGTCCGCGCCGACGGCCGCCGCGTGCCCGGTCAACTCCAGCTTCGGCTGGTCGCCGGCGGCCTTCTCGGCGACCGGTTTGGGCGCCGGCTTGGTCATCAGCTCGAGGATGCCGACGTAGACCTTGCGCGCGAGCTCGTCGTTCCACGCCTTGTCGCGCATCAGGATCTCCAGCAGCTCGTCGAGCGCCTGCGTGAAGGCGCCGGCGGCGAAGTACGACTGCGCCAGCTCGAAGCGGGCGTCGAAGTCGCGCTTGTTGGCGGCGATCGCCGCGGCGAGCTGCTCGTGCGAGCGCGCGCCGGCGGCCTTCTCGCAGGCGTCCAGCCAGAAGCCGATGGCGTCGAACTTCGCGTTGGGCAACACGCGCTGGGCCACGGGCTGGTAGGCCTGGCGCGCCTGCACCAGCAGCTCGGGGTTGCTCCGGCTGGTCTCGATCAGCAGGCGCAGGTAGTCGTAGCGGGCCGACTCGTTGGCCGGGTCGATCGCCACCGCTTCCTGCAGGCGCGCGAGAGCGGCGTCGGTGTCGCCCTCGGCCAGCAGCGCCTCCGCGGCCTGGGCGTCGTCCTCGGCCGCCAGCTCGTCCGCGCCCGGGACGTGCTTGTCGAGGAAGGCGCGGATCTCGCCCTCGGGCAGCGCGCCGACGAAGCCGTCGACCGGCTGGCCCTGGTGGAACATCACGCAGAACGGGATCGAGCGCACGCCGAAGGCCTGGCTCAGCTGGCCGGCGATCTCGGGCTGCTCGTCGCTGTTGAGCTTGGCGAGCTTGAAGCGGCCCTCGTAGGCCGTCTCCAGCTTCTCCAGGATCGGGCCCAGGCTGCGGCACGGGCCGCACCAGGGCGCCCAGATGTCCAGGAGGATGGGCTGGCGCATCGAATCCTGCAGGAGGTCGTTCTCGAAATTCTGGAGGGTGATGTCAATCATGGACGGGTCTGCCTGTGCCCCCGGCTAAAATCGCTGTTTTACCGGGAGTGATTCTTGAATAGTGCCTCGCCTGTGGTCGGCGTCGTCATGGGGTCGGCGAGCGACTGGGAGACGATGAAGGCGGCTGCCGACATTCTCGCCGAGTTCGCCATTCCCTTCGAGGCGCGCGTCGTCTCTGCACATCGCATGCCCGACGACATGTTCGCGTACGCGGAAGGCGCGGTCGCGCGCGGCCTGCAGGCCATCATCGCGGGCGCCGGCGGCGCCGCCCACCTGCCCGGCATGCTGGCCGCCAAGACCGTCGTGCCCGTGCTGGGCGTGCCCGTGGCCAGCCGCCACCTGAGCGGCGTCGATTCGCTGCACTCCATCGTCCAGATGCCCAAGGGCGTGCCGGTGGCGACGTTCGCGATCGGCGCGGCCGGCGCCGCCAACGCGGCGCTGTTCGCCGTGGCACAGCTGGCCACGCGAGACGAGGCCCTGCGCCGCAGGCTCGAGGCGTTCCGGGCGAAGCAGACCGAGGCCGCCCGGGCGATGACGCAGGAGCTGAAGTGAGCGCTTCCCGGATCCGGCGCGCGCTCCCGCCAGGCTCCACGCTGGGCGTGCTCGGCGGCGGCCAGCTGGGCCGCATGTTCGTGCACGCTGCGCAGACGCTGGGCTTCGACACGCTGGTGCTCGACCCCGACAAGCACAGTCCCGCCGGTGTCGCGGCGCACTACCAGCTGTGCGCGCCCTACGACGACGAGCGCGCGCTGGCCGAGATGGCCGGCCGCTGCGATGCCGTCACCACCGAGTTCGAGAACGTGCCCGCGCCGTCGCTGGCCTCGCTGGCGCAGGACATCACCGTCGCGCCGGCGGCCGCCGCGGTCGCCATCTGCCAGGATCGCGCTGCCGAGAAGGCGCATTTCGGACGTGCCGGCGTGCCGTGCGCGCCGCACGCGGTCATCGAGACGGCCGAACAGCTCGCCGCCGTCGCCGACGACCTGCTGCCCGGCATCCTGAAGACGGCCCGGCTGGGCTACGACGGCAAGGGCCAGGTCACCGTGACCGACCGCGCCGCGCTGTCCGAAGCCTGGACGCGGCTGCGCAACGTCCCCTGCGTGCTCGAGAAGCGCCTGCCGCTGGCCTACGAGCTGAGCATCATCGTGGCGCGCGGCGCCGACGGCCAGGTCGTCACGCTGCCGGTGCAGCAGAACCTGCATCGCGGCGGCATCCTCGCGCTGACCACCGTGCCGGCGCCCGACGTCACGCAGCCGCAATCCGACCAGGCCGTCGCGCGCGCGACGGCCATCGCCGAGTCGATGGACTACGTCGGCGTGCTGTGCGTCGAGTTCTTCGTGCTGCAGGACGGCTCCCTGGTGGCCAACGAGATGGCGCCGCGCCCGCACAACTCCGGCCACTACAGCATCGATGCCTGCGACCTGTCGCAGTTCGACCTGCAGGTGCGCACGCTGGCCGGCCTGCCGCTGGTCACGCCGCGCCAGCACTCGCCGTGCGAGATGGTCAACCTGCTGGGCGACCTGTGGTTCGAGGACGGGCACGAGCGCGAGCCCGACTGGGCCGCGCTGCTGGCGCTGCCCGGCATGCACCTGCACCTGTACGGCAAGAACCAGGCGCGCCCGGGCCGCAAGATGGGCCACCTGACCGTGACGGCCGCCACGCCCGCGCTCGCCCGCGAGCGCGCGAACGCCGCCGCCGCCGTGCTGGGGCTGCAAGGGTTCTGATGGCCATCGTCAGCGGCAACGACCCGGCGGCGCTGCAGCGCGCCGCGGCCGAACTGGCCGCGGGCGAGCTCGTGGCCTTTCCCACCGAGACGGTGTATGGCCTGGGCGCGCGCGCCGACGACGACGCGGCGGTCGCCCGGATCTTCGCCGCCAAGGGCCGGCCGGCCGACCATCCGCTGATCGTCCACGTGCGCGACGCGGCAGGCGCCCAGGCCTTCGCGCGCGAGTGGCCCGCCACGGCGCGCAAGCTGGCCGACGCGTTCTGGCCGGGCCCGCTGACGGTGATCGTGCCGCGCCGCGACGGCATCGGCACCGCGTCGGCCGCGGGACAGGACTCGATCGGGCTGCGCTGCCCGGCGCACCCGGCGGCGCAGGCGCTGCTCGAGGCGGCGGCCGCGCTCGGCGTGGCCGGCGTGTCCGGCCCCAGCGCCAACCGCTTCGGCCGCATCAGCCCCACCACCGCCGCGCACGTGTTCGAGGAGTTCGGCGACGCGATGACCATCGTCGACGGCGGCGAGTGCGACGCCGGGATCGAGTCGGCCATCGTCGATTGCAGCCGCGGCGCGCCCGCGCTGTTGCGGCCGGGCGTGCTCACGCGCGAGCGCATCGAGGCCGCGCTCGGCGAGCCGTTGCGCGACGCCGGCCGCGACGCGCCGCGTGCCTCGGGCACGCTCGAGGCGCACTACGCGCCGCGCGCCAAGCTGCGCCTCATGTCGGCCGACCAGTTGCGCGTGGCGCTCGGCGTGCTCGCGAAATCGACCGTTAACCCGGTCGCTGTATATTCCCGCACCGTCACGCCCGACCGCTCGGTGCGTGCCAGCCGCACGATGCCGGACGACCCGGTGGCCGCCGCGCACGAACTGTTCGCCTCCTTGAGGGAACTCGACAGTACGGGCGCCGGTCTGATCTGGGTCGAGTCGCCCCCCGATGCCCCCGCGTGGGATGGCGTGCGCGACCGGCTGCAGCGCGCGGCCGCCGCATGACAACCCAGGGAGCCCGGCGCGCATGGCCGCCGGAACCGAGAACATCCATCAGGAGAACGAATGCTTTTCAATGAACGCCTGCGCCGCATCGCGTCGCGATCGGTCGCGGGTCTGGTCGCCGTCGGCGCGCTCGTCGCGCTGGCCTCGTGCGGTGGCGGCACCTATCAGCAGCAGGCATTCGTGCCGGCGCGCATCCTGTCGTTCGGCGACGAGAGCAGCCGCATGGAAGGCTCGCAGGGCCTGAAGTACAGCATCAACGGCATCTCGCCGTCGACGCTGCAGGTCGACTGCACGCAGAACCCGATCTGGAACGAGGTGATCGCGACCTCGTACAACCTGGTCTACCAGCGTTGCAACGTCAACGCCAATTTCGAGACCGACGCGATCGACCTGACCACCGTCGGCGCCACCGTCGACGACGTCGCCAACAGCGTGGCCGCGTTCACGGCAGGCGACACCTTCAACGGCAACGACCTCGTCACGCTGTGGGTGGGCATGCACGACGTGCTCAACGAGTACAAGTCCAACGCGACCGGCGACGAGACGGTGCTCCTGTCGAACATGAAGGAGCAGGGCGTCAAGCTGGCCGGCATCGTCAACAAGATCGAGGCCGCCGGCGCCAAGGTGATCGTGCTGACGATCCCCGACATGAGCGACTCGCCCTTCGCCTATACCGAATCGCTCAAGGGCGACTTCGACCGCATGAAGCTGCTGCAGGACATGAGCACGCAGTTCAACCTCGGCCTGGTCACCAACTTCATCAACGACGGCAGCAAGGTCGGCCTGGTGCAGGTCGACAACTACGTGCGCAACGCCGTGCGCAACCCGACGGGCAGCGGCTTCATCCAGCTGGCCAACCAGACGTACGGCTGCCTCGACTCCGCGCCGCTGCCCACCTGCAACGACGACACGCTGCGCCCGGACCCGACCACGGGCCAGGTCGCGGCGGCCCACTTCCTGTGGGCGGACGCCACGCACCTGGGTGCCGCGATGCAGAGCCAGATCGGCACGATCGCGGCGCAGCGCGCCCACTCCAACCCTTTCTGAGTTCCGGCGCAATCCTCTGCGTCGGTGCTGCGCTGCACCATGTGGCCCTCCCGCGACGTCCCTGCCGCGGGAGGGCCTTCTTGTCTTCACACCGCGCCGGCCCCGACATAACGTCGGCGTCCGGGTCGTGCAGGACCGTGTGGTTTGCATGACGTCGACAGGGAAGTCCCCCATCTTGGCCGACACCCCGGGTGCGTATAGTTTTTATCAAATCGAACGACCGTTCGATTGACCTTTTGACTTTCCCTCTGGCGAGGTGCACATGAAGAAATTCCACGTCCTGACCACGGCCCTCGCGGCCGCGGTTTTCCTGGCTGGCTGCGGCGGCAACGAGGCCGGCGACCAGAAGCCGCGCGTCGCCTTCACGTCGATGGTCAGCTTCGGCGACAGCCTCAGCGACGTCGGTACCTACGCGGTCGGCGCCGTCGCGGCCCAGGGCGGCGGACACTATTCGATCAATGGCAAGGGCGCCACCGGCCTGTTGTGGATCAACTGGACGGAATTCCTGTCGGCCACCCTCGGCCTGACGCAGCCGTGCGCGGCTGAGACGGGCCTGAACACCATCCAGGCCGTCGTGGGCGCGCCGCCGGTGCCCGCCACCTTCCATGACGCCAGCGCGGGCGGCACCTGCACGAACTACGCGCAGGGCGGTGCCCGCGTGACCAACCCGGTCGGCCCCGGCAACGCGCTGCTGTTCAACGCGGCGGTGCCCAGCACCTACAGCAACGCCATCGGCCAGCTGACGGTGCCGGTGCAGACGCAGATCGCCAATTACCTCGCCCACAACGGCGGCAAGTTCACGAGCGACCAGCTGGTCACGGTGTTCGCCGGCGGCAACGACGTGTTCATCAACGTGGCCACGTTCCAGGCGACGGTGGGCGCGGGCGGCGACCCGACGGCCGCGGCCACCGCCGCGGTCACCGCGATGGCCCAGGCCGGCACGGAGGAAGCCGCCTACGTCAATTCGCAGGTCCTGGCCAACGGCGCCACGCACGTCGTCGTCGTCAACCTGCCCGACGTCAGCCTGACGCCGTTCGCGGTCTCCTCGGGCGCGCAGGGCCAGGCGCTGGTCAAGAGCATGACCCAGGCCTTCAACTCCGCGCTGCAGGCCGGCCTGACCCCCAGCGCCAACCTGGTGGTCGTGGACGCGTTCACCGCCAGCGAGGACCAGGCCACCAACAAGCTGCAGTACGGCCTGACGGACGTCTCGACGCCCACCTGCACGTCCAGCAGCTCGCTGGTCTGCACGGCCAACACCCTGATCCCGGCTGTCGCGCCGGCCGCCTCGGGCACCGCCGCCACCGCTGCCAACACCTACGAGTACGCCGACAGCGTGCACCCGACGCCGTACGGCTATCGCCTGCTGGCCGAACTCGTCAGCGAGCAACTGGCCATCAAGGGCTGGCTGTAAGCCGGCGACCGAGACACACGCAAGGACACATTCATGAAGAAGCACTCCATTGCATCCGCCCTGGTCGCCACCGTCGCGCTGTGCGGCGCCGGTGCCGCACAGGCGCAGGTCGCCGGCCAGGTCATGGTCAAGCTCGGCTGGAACAAGATCATGCCGAAGGTGCGCAGCACCGAGCTGTCGGCCCCGGCGCTGCCGGGCTCGACGATCGACATCAAGTCGGCCAGCGCGCTGTTCTTCACTGCGGCGTACATGATCACGGACGACATCTCGGTCGAGGTGCTGGGCGGCCTGCCGTACAAGCACGACATCATCGGCACGGGTTCCGTGCAGGGCGTCGGCAAGATCGGCAGCATCCACCAGATCTCGCCGACGGTGCTGCTGCAATACCGCTTCATGCCCGCCGACGCGCCGTTCCGCCCGTACATCGGCGCGGGCCCGACCTTCGCCAAGTTCTACGGCAGCCGGGGCTCCGCCGCCCTGACCGCGTTCACGAACCCGGGCGGCCCGCCGACCACGATCGGCGGGGACACCGAGTGGGGCGCGACCACCGAAGTCGGGATGAGCTACAAGATCGACAAGCACTGGTTCGTCGACGCCGCGCTGCTGAAGACCTTCATCAACACGAAGGCCCAGCTGTCCACCGGCCAGACGACCAAGGCGCGCCTGAACCCGGTCGCCATCAACGCGTCCATCGGCTACGCGTTCTGAGATCGGTCCCCGGGCCACTCGGCCCGGAGGCGAAGAGCCCGCGCGCAGCGATGCCCGCGGGCTTTTTCATGGCCTGCGGCGACGGCGAGACGTCGACCGATCGACCCGTCCTACGGTGTCTGCGCCGGATCGCGCGCGACCCAGTCGATCGCGGCATCGAGCACCGGATGCGCCGCGCCCGCGTTGGGGTCGTTGATCACCGCGACGAGGACGTAGCGGCGCCCGCTGTCGGACAGCACGTAGCCCGCGACGGCCACCACGTCGCGCATCGATCCCGTCTTCAGGTGCGCGCGGCCCGCCTCGGCCTTGCTGCGGCGGAGCGTGCCGTCGACGCCGACGATGGGCAGCGAACTCATCAGCTCGGGCATCGTGCTGCTGCGCCAGTCCGACTGCAGCAGCGTGCCCAGCGTGCGTGCGCTGATGCGCGTCTCGCGCGCGAGGCCCGAGCCGTTGGCGATCACCACGCCGTCGGCGGCCGCGCCCAGGCGTGCCTGCAGCCACTGCGCCAGCACCGCGCGCGCCTGCTCCGGCCGGACGTCGGTGGCCGCGGCCGGCGGCGTCGCCGCGGCGTTCGATGCGAGCGTCAGGAACAGCTGCTCGGCCATCGTGTTGTTGCTGAACTTGTTGATGTCGCGCACGATCTGCGCGAGCTGCGGCGACTCGAACTCGAACGCGAGCGTGGCGCCGGCGGGCAGCGCGCCGCCGTGCACGCTGCCGGAGAGCTTGCCGCCGAGCTCGCGCCACAGCGCGGCCACGAGCCGGTTCTCGTAGCCGGACGGCTCCGGGTAGGCGAGCGGCCAGCTGCGCTCGCCGCAGGCGGCCGGGTAGCTGCCGCCGAAGCGCCAGCGCGCGGGATCGTCGGCCGCCAGCTTCAGGCCGGCACGCCAGTCGCCGCACGCCGCCGTCGACAGCGGCACCGTCGGCGCCACCGCCAGGCCGGCCAGCGGCGGCTCGGACGTGACGCGCGCGACGCGGCCGCCTGCCTGCGGGTGGAAGCGCAGCGTGACCGCGCGGAAGTTCATCAGCAGCGCGTCGGGCAGCACGTTGTAGGGCTCGGAGGGCGCGTTGTCGAAGTCGGCCGCCGAGCGCACGGCCGGCGCGAAGCCCGTGTGGTCGAGGACGATGTCGCCGCGGATGTCGCGCACGCCCGCGTCGCGCAGCTCGCGCAGGAGCAGCCAGACGCGCTCCATCACCAGGCTGGGATCGCCGCTGCCGACGATGACGACCGAGCCGTCGAGCACGCCGTTGCGGATCGGCCCGGTGACGTGGACGCCGGTCTTCCATGTCCAGGCCGGGCCGAGGGTGTCGAGCGCGGCGCTGGTGGTGACGAGCTTGAACACCGAGGCGGGGTTGACGCCGAAGTCGGGGTTCCAGCCCCAGGACGGGCCGCTCGCGTCCACCGGCTGCACCCACAGCGCCAGCGCGTCCTGCGGCACGTGCGCCTTGGCCAGCGCCGTGGCGATGGCCGGCGGCAGCGTCCAGGCGGGAACGGCAGGGGCGGCAGGGGCGGCGAAGGCGGGCGGGGCCGCGAAGGCGGCGGTGGCGAGGGCGAGGGCGGCGAGCCGGGACTTGACGGGCATGGGAAAGGGCGAGGGAAGTCGTTCGCGCCCGCGGCGGCGCGATTCCATGATCGCACGGCTACACTCTTTCCCATGCGCCGGCTGCCCTGCCATTCCCGACCCGAACGCGCCCGCGCGTCGTCGAATCCGCTCGTTTCCGGCCGGGCAGGGACGCGTTCGTGAAACTGCTGGCCATCGACAGCGCCACCGAACGGCTGGCGCTCGCCGCCATCGACGACGGCCGTGCGCCGGGTGGCGCGCTGGTGCGCGCAGCCTGCCGCATCGAGCCGCTGGATCTCGACGGCGGCGCCGCGGCGTCCGCGCAGGCGCTGCCGATGCTCATCGCGCTGCTGCAGCGCGCCGGCTGGGCCTTCGCCGACCTCGATGCCATCGCCTTCGGCCGCGGTCCCGGCGGCTTCACCGGCCTGCGCACCGCCTGCGCCGTCGCGCAGGGACTGGCCTTCGGGCAGGACGTGCCGGTGGTGCCGGTCGACAGCCTGGCCATCGTCGCCGAGGACGCCGCGCGCCGGCTCGGGCTGGCCGCGGGGGCCGTGGTCTGGGTGACGATGGATGCACGCATGGACGAGATCTATGCAGGCTGCTACCGCGATGACGGCCACGCCGGCTGGCGCGCGGTGGTCGAGCCCGCGCTCACCGCGCCCGACGCCCTGCACGCGCAGTGGCGCGCCGCACCACCCGGGGTGGTCGCCGGCTCCGCGCTGGACGCCTTCGGCGAGCGCCTGGACACCGGCACCGCGCGGCGCGTGCCCGTCGAACTTGGCCGCGCCGCGGCGCTCGGCTGGCTCGCCGCCGCCGGCTTCGCGCGCGGCGACGCCGTGCCGGCCGACCAGGCCTTGCCGATCTACCTGCGCGACAAGGTCGCCCAGACCACGGCCGAGCGCGAAGCCGCCAAGGCCGCGCGGGATGCGGTCTCGGGAGCGCCACGATGAGCGCCGTGCGGTCCGAGGTCGCCCTGCCGCGCCGCGAGCCCGTGCTGCGCGTGATGACCGTGCCCCTGCTCGATGCCGTGCTGGCGATCGAGGTGCAGGCCTACACCTTCCCGTGGACGCGTGGCAACTTCGTCGACTCGCTCGCGGCCGGCTACCTGGCGCGGGTGCTGCTGGCCGAGGACGGCGAGCTGATCGGCTATTTCGTCGCGATGCAAGGCTTCGAGGAGATGCACCTGCTGAACCTGACGGTGGCCGCGCCGCACCAGGGCCGGGGCCATGCGCGCCGCCTGCTGGCCGAGCTCTACGCGCTGAGCGCCAGCTGTTGCGCGACCGCCGTGTGGCTGGAGGTGCGCGAGAGCAACGAGCGGGCGCGCGCGCTTTACGGCCGCGAGGGCTTCGTCGAGGCCGGACGCCGCCGCGACTACTATCCGGCGCCGCAGGGCCGTCGCGAGGACGCGCTGCTGATGACGCGCGGCGTCCCGCGCGAGGGCAGGGCATGAGCTGGAACGAACGCCAACGGCGGATGCTGGCCGCGATGGGCGTGCGCCTGTTCGCGCCGGCGGCCCCCGTGGCCGCCGCGCCGTCCCCGGCGGCCGTGGCCGCGGCCGCGGAGGCCGTCGAGCCGGTCGTGCCCCCCGACGCCGCGGTGATCGAACGCCCGGTGGAGGCGATCGCGGCGGCCCCCGTCCCCGCGCCTCGCGCCCCTGCGCCCACGCCCGCGCCCGCCCCCATGCGTCCGCCAGCACCCGCTCGCGGGGCGACATCGGTGGCCGCGGCCATCGAGACCGCGATCGATCCGGCGCTGGCCGAGCGCGCGGCGCACATCGCGACGCTGGCCTGGGGCCCGTTGCACGAGGCGGTCGCGGCCTGCACCGCCTGCGGCCTGTGCGAGAGCCGCAAGCAGACCGTGTTCGGCGTCGGCCACGCGCAGGCCGACTGGATGATCGTGGGCGAGGCGCCGGGCGAGCAGGAAGACCTGCAGGGCGAGCCCTTCGTCGGCGCCGCGGGCCAGCTGCTGGACCAGATGCTGCGCGCACTCGGCCTGTCACGCCGCGCCGAGACGGGCGAGGGCGCCGAGGACGACATGGCGGGCGACCCGGCGCGCCGCGTCTTCATCGCCAACACGCTCAAGTGCCGGCCGCCGCGCAACCGCAACCCGGAGCCGGACGAGATGGCGCGCTGCGAGCCGTTCCTCAAGCGCCAGGTCGAACTGGTCAAGCCCAGGCTGATCCTGCTGATGGGCCGCTTCGCGGTGACCCAACTGCTGAAGTCCGAGGACGCGATCGGCAAGCTGCGCGGCCGCGTCCACCACTACGAGGGCATCCCCGTCATCGTCACGTACCACCCGGCCTACCTGCTGCGCAACCTGCCGGAGAAGGCGAAGGCGTGGGAGGACCTGTGCCTCGCGAAGGCGACGGCGGACGGCTCCTGAGCGCGTGACGAAGGTGGGGCGGCCGTCGAGGGGGCCGGCACCTCCTGCGTCTGCGCCACGGTGTCATCGAACGCCTGGCCGCATGTCGCGGAGGCAGGCCGTGCCTGACCCCGAAACCGGGCGGGGATCGGGGTCAGGCCCGGCTTCGAATCGCGACGGCCCGAGCCGCTTGCGACGGCGGACCAGCGCGATTCGAGGAGGGGCCTGACCCCTCCGGGTGCGCTGCGCCGCTGCCCGATGTGCGGCCTTACTTGGCCTTCTTCTTCGGCCGTTCCCAGTTCTCGAACGCCACCTGCCTCGCGCGGCCGATCGCCAGCGAGCCGGGCGCGACCGTCCTGGTGATCGTCGAGCCGCCGCCGATGGTGGCGCCGGCGCCGAGTTCGACCGGGGCGACCAGCACGCAGTTCGAGCCGACGTGCACGTCCGCGCCGATGACGGTGCGGTGCTTGTTGGCGCCGTCGTAGTTGGCCGTGATGCTGCCCGCGCCGTAGTTGACGCGCTCGCCCACCGTGGCGTCGCCGAGGTAGGCCAGGTGGTTGGCCTTCGCGCCGTCGGCCAGGGTCGAATTCTTCACCTCGACGAAGTTGCCGATGTGCACCTCCTCGCCGAGCTTCGCGCCGGGACGCAGGCGCGCGAAGGGGCCGACCAGCGTGCCCGCGCCCACCGTCGCGCCCTCGATGTGCGTGAACGGGTGGATGACCGCGCCGGCGGCGATCTCGGCATCGCGGATCACGCAGTGCGCCCCGATGCGCACGTCGTCGTCCAGCTTGACGTCGCCCTCGAAGACGCAGCCGACGTCGATCTCGACGTCCATGCCGCACGCCAGCGTGCCGCGCAGGTCGAAGCGCGCCGGGTCGGCCAGGCGCACGCCGGCCTCCATCAGCGCATCGGCATGGCGGCGCTGCAGGCGGCGCTCGAGCTCCGACAACTGCATCGGGCTGTTGACGCCCAGCACCTCGGTCTCGTCCCGGGCGCTGGCCGTGCGCACTTCCACGCCGTCGGACACCGCATGGGCGACGACGTCCGTCAGGTAGAACTCGGCCTGCGCGTTGTCGTTCGTGAGCCGCGCCAGCCAGCCCTTGAGCAGCCGGGTGGGTGCGGCGAGGATGCCGGTGTAGACCTCGGTGATCTGGCGCTGCAGCGGCGTCGCGTCCTTCTCCTCGACGATGGCCTGCACGGCGCCGATGCTGTCGGCGTCGCCGGCTTCCGCGGTGCGCACGATGCGGCCGTAGCCGAACGGGTCGGCCAGGTCGACCGTCAGCAGCGCGAGGTTCTTCCCGGCACAGGCCTCGACCAGCGTGCGCAGCGTGGCCTCGCGGATCAGCGGGACGTCGCCGTTGAGCACCAGCGTGATGCCGTCGTCGTCGGTCAACGCCGGCACGGCCTGTTGCACGGCGTGGCCGGTGCCCAGCTGCGGCATCTGGCGCACGAACACGCGTTGCGCGCCCGCGAAGGCGGCCTCGACGGCCTCCGCGCCATGACCCGTGACGACGATGCATCGGCCCGGCGACAGCGCCTCTGCGGTGGCCACCACGTGGCCCAGCAGCGGCTTGCCGCCCAGCGCGTGCAGCACCTTGGGCCGCGCGGAGCGCATCCGCGTGCCCTTGCCTGCCGCCATGATCACGACACTGAGTGCCATAGGAAATTCCGGTTCGTGTGAGGAAGCGGAATTATCGCAAGGCGTGGCGGCACCCCGGTGACCCCCTGTCGGGGGAGCGGGCGTGCAGGATTGCACGCCCTCGAGCGTGGCCGGACACCCGGGGCGGGCGTCGCCCGCAGCCTCAGGCCCTGGGCACGCTGGCGGCCGGGGCCACCGGCGTCGCCGAGGGCACCATCGGCAGCGGCACGCGGACGGTGTGCGGCTTGTCGTTGGTGTTGGGGAAGTCCTTCATCGAGGCGTCGAACATGGCGGCCAGCATGCGGTCGCCGCCGGAGGCGTAGCCGTCGGTGCTGGCGCGCGTCTCGTACAGCGCCTTGCCGGTGTCGGCGTCGCGGATCAGCAGCGCGACCTCGTGCAGGTAGATGTCCGGCTCCGGCGGGAACGGAGCCCACAAGCCGTGGTGCAGGCCATAGGGACCCCACGGGCCGTACGGACCGTAGCCGGCCCAGCCGCGGTAGCCCCAGCGGCGCGGGCCGCCCCACCAGAACGGGTCGTCCCAGGGCGCCTGCTCGAAGCGCTCGGTGCGTGCGCCGATCTGCACCATCACCGCCGGCTTGCCGCCTTCGGCAGCCGGGCGGAAGCCGGCGTTGGCGAGCGCCTGCGCCGCGGCGTTCTCGATGGCCTGCGTGCGTTGCGGGTTCTTCTCCTGCGACGGCAGCCGGTCGAAGGCGTAGGTGCCGGGCGTGGCGCCGGCGGGCCAGGCACCGAAGGTCGCCACCGAGGCGTCGACCACGTTCATGCTGGCGCAGCCGGCGAGCGCCGCGGCGGCGGCGAGCGCGGCGATGGCGCCGATGCGACGGAGGAGGGTGATGCTGTTCATGACGGACTCCCGGGTGCCGTTCGGCGGCACCGCAATGCCGAGCTTCGCGCTCGCGTGTAACTCGAGTATGTACCGGCACGCGGCGCGCCCGCCGGGCCGCTGTCCGATGGCTGTGGCCAGGCTTGCAGCGAGGGCGGTCCTCGTCGATTCCCCCGGCGCCGCGGCAGGTTCAAGCCGCCCTGGCCGTGCACCGGTTCAGACGATGCGGATGACCCCCGGCTTGGCCGGCGTGGCGCAGGTCTCGTCCTCGTCGAACGCGATGTCGCCGTCGGGCTCGGGACGGCCGCTCGCCTGGATCGTCGTGAACGGGAACAGGCCGCGGTCCATCATGTGCGACGGCGTGATGCGGCCCATCGCGGTGAAGATGTTCTCGATGCGCCCGGGGTACTGCTTCTCCCATTCGCGGATCATCGCCTTGACCTGCACGCGCTGCAGGTTGTCCTGGCTGCCGCACAGCGTGCACGGGATGATGGGGAACTGGCGATGCTCGGCCCAGCGCACGAGGTCGGTCTCGTCGACGTAGGCGAGCGGCCGGATCACGACGTTCCTGCCGTCGTCGCTCACCAGCTTGGCCGGCATGCCCTTCATCCGGCTGCCGAAGAACATGTTCATGAACATGGTGACGACGATGTCGTCGCGGTGGTGGCCCAGCGCGATCTTCGTGCAGCCGAGCTCGCCGGCCACGCGGTACAGGATGCCGCGGCGCAGGCGCGAGCACAGCGAGCACATCGTCTTGCCGGGCTCGATGTGCTCGGTGACGATGGAGTAGGTGTCCTGCTCCTCGATGTGGAACGGCACGCCGCGCGAGCGCAGGTAGTCGGGCAGCACGTGCTCCGGGAAACCCGGCTGCTTCTGGTCGAGGTTGACCGCGATCAGCTCGAACTTCACGGGGGAACGCTCGCGCAGAGACAGCAGGATGTCCAGCATCGCGTAGCTGTCCTTGCCGCCGGACAGGCACACCATCACCTTGTCGCCCTGCTCGATCATGTTGAAGTCGATGATCGCGGCGCCGACCTGGCGGTGCAGGCGCTTGGACAGCTTGTTGATCTCGTAAGCGTGCTTCTTGCGCGCGGCCTCGGTCTGCGCGTCGGGCGCGGGCGGGGTGTCGACCAGGGCGTCGCCGGGCAGGCCCTTGCGTTCCTCGAGGCTCATGCCGCCTCCTTCAGGCCGAAGACTTCCACGCCCACCGAATCGCAGTCCGGATAGACGTCGGGCTTCTCGGTCGACACGCGCGCCGCGCGCACGTTCGGGTGCGCCAGCATCAGCGCGAGCACGTCGTCGCACAGCGTCTCCTGCAGGTGCACGTGGCCCCGGGCCATGCGCTGGGCGATCGTCGAGCGGATGAAGTCGTAGTCCAGGACCTCGCGCAACTGGTCGTCCCGGGGCGTCGAGATGGCCAGCGGCACGTACAGGTCGACGTTGATCAGCACGCGCTGCTCGCCCTTCTTCTCGAAGTCGTGCACGCCGATATTGATCATCACCTCGTAGTTGCGCAGGAACAGCCGGCGGCAGTCCATCAGGGTGGGGTGGTGGAGGAGGCTGTGCATGGCGGGGTCTTCGGTGAAATCAGGATTGCCTATCGGGAAGCGAGGATCGCATCCGAGCCGATCCGAGCTCCCCCTCGGGGGGCAGCGACGGGAGGAGCGAGGGGGCGCATGTTTCGGGAAGCGAGGATCGCATCCGAGCCGATCCGAGCTCCCCCTCGGGGGGCAGCGACGGGAGGAGCGAGGGGGCGCATGTTTCGGAAAGCGAGGATCGCATCCGAGCCGATCCGAGCTCCCCCTCGGGGGGCAGCGACGGGAGGAGCGAGGGGGCTCATGTCTCTCTGGCCAGGAACAGGACGTCGCGCGGCTGGCCGACCAGGTGCTGGCCGCCGTCGACGGCGAGGTCGACGCCGGTGATGGCGGGCGATTCGACGAGGAAGCGCACGGCGCGCGCGATGTCCTCGGGCGTGGAGGAGCGGCCGAGCGCGGTGAGCTTGTGCGCCTTGGCGAACTCGGCCTCGTCCATCGGGCCGGAGACGAGCGTGATGCCCGGCGACACCCCGCACACGCGCACCGCGGGCGCCAGCGCCTGCGCGAGCAGCACCGTGGCGTGCGCGAGCGCGGCCTTGGTGAGCGTGTACGAGAAGTAGTCGGGGTTCGGGTTGTGCAGCTTCTGGTCGAGAAGGTTGACGACGCACGGCGTCACGCGCGCGTGCGCGGGCTGGGCGCGCACCTGCGTCGCGAGCGCCCGCGCGAGCTCGACCGGCGCCGCGACGTTGCTGCGCGTCAGTGAGGCCAGCAGCGCGGCGTCGAACTGCTCGGGGCTGTCGTACTCGAAGCGCGACGCGCTGTTGACGACCGCGTCGACGCGGCCGAGGGCGTGGGCGATGGCGGGCAGCAGCGCGGCGGTGGCGGCGGGGTCGGCGAAGTCGGCCGGAAACAGCTGGGTGCGCGCGCCGGCGGCGCGCAGCGCGCGCGCGGTGGCTTCGGCGTCGTCCAGCGAGCGGGCGTCGGCGCCGCGGTGGTGCAGGGCGATGTCGAAGCCGGCGGCCGCCAGCTCGAGCGCGATCACGCGGCCGATGCGGCGCGCGGCGCCGGTGACGAGCGCCACCGGGCGCGGGCCGTCCGGCGTCGCCGCGCCACGTTGCGGGGTTTCCGAGGCCGGCATTTGCGCGTCGGGGTGGTGGGGGGTGGCCATGATCCCTACAATTTCATTCGATGCAGCACGATTCCAGGCCCGGCCTTCCGGGCGCCACGACAGATTCCTCGACCGCTCCGACGACGCCCGGCGACGCGCTGGCCGCCCGGATCGCGTCCCGCATCGCCGCGGCCGGCGGCTGGATGCCGTTCGACGACTTCATGGCGGAGGCGCTGTACGCGCCCGGCCTCGGCTATTACAGCGGCGGGCGCCGCATCTTCGGCCTGGGGCCCGGGAGCGGCAGCGATTTCGTCACCGCCCCCGAATTATCGCCGTTCTTCGGCCGCGCGCTGGCCGTGCAGGTGCGCGAGGCGCTGACGGCGTCGGGCACCGGCCGCGTCTACGAGTTCGGCGCCGGCTCGGGCGCGCTGGCCGAGCAACTGCTCGAGGCGCTGGACGCCGACGACGCCGACGACGACGGCATCCTGAAGGTGCCGGTGGATCTCACGATCATCGAAGTCTCCGGCCCGCTGCGCGAGCGCCAGCAGGCGCGCCTGGCGCGCTTCGCTCCGCGCGTGCAGTGGCTGGACGCCTGGCCGGCGGCGATCGAGGGCGTGGTGGTCGGCAACGAGGTGCTCGACGCGATGCCCGTCAAGCTGCTGCATCGCGCCGGCGGCCGCTGGCACGAGCGCGGAGTGGTCGACCTCGCCGACCCGGCGTCCGCCGCGCGAGCGGCCGTGGGCTCCGACGACGGGCGGCATCGCTTCGCGTTCGCCGACCTGGACGCCGCGTTCGCGCTCGAGGGCGAGACCCAGGCCGCCGCCGCGCTGATGGACGGTTTCTTCCCCGACGGCAGCGTCACCGAGATCCACCCGATCGCCGAGAGCTTCGTGGCGAGCCTGGCCGACCGCCTGCAGCGCGGCGTCGTGCTCCTGGTCGACTACGGCTTCCCCGAGCACGAGTACTACCACCCGCAGCGCCTTGGCGGCACGCTGATGTGCCACCAGGCCCACCGCGCCGACGGCGATCCGCTGGCCGACGTCGGCGCCAAGGACATCACCGCGCACGTCAACTTCAGCGGCATCGCGCTGGCCGCCCAGGAGGCCGGCATGACGGTGCTGGGCTACACCTCGCAGGCGCGCTTCCTGATCAATTGCGGCCTCGTCGACCTGCTGGCCGCCGCCAGCGTCGGCGAGCGCGCGAACGCGCAGAAGCTGGTCAACGAGCACGAGATGGGCGAGCTGTTCAAGGTGATCGCCCTGGCCCGCGGCTGCGAGCTCGACCCGGTGGGCTTCCGCGCGGGCGATCGTTCGCACATGCTCTGAACCCGACCGCCGCGATGCGCTTCCTGCTGATCCTGCTGCTGAGCCTGCTGATCTTCAACCGCTTCGGCGACTGGCTGTCGGGCCACGGCTTCGGCCGCCTGCCGGGCGACATCCGCGTGCGCATCGGCGGGCGCGAGCTGTTCGTGCCGCTGGGCAGCGGCGTGGCGCTGTTCCTCGTCGCAAGCGCGATCGCCTGGATCAAGTAGGCAAGGCCTGTCATCCTGCGCGCGGTCGCAGGTTCCACGCGTCACGAGGCGCTTCCCCGGGGGGGGGATCCTGCGACTCCGCTTCGCTGCGCGCAGGATGACGGCAGTGCCGATGGGGGGCCTGGTCGACGGCCATGTCGATGGCGGCCCTGTCGGCGCGAAGGCCAGGCTGCCGCGCCGCGCCCATCCAGGGCATCCTGCGCACAGGATGACGACCATGTCGATGGCGGGCCAGTCGGCGCGAAGGCCAGGCGCGGGCCTGTCGGCGCGAAGGCCAGGCTGCCGCGCCGCGCCCATCCAGTGTCATCCTGCGCGCAGTCGCAGGATCCACGCGTCACGAGGCGCTTCCCCGGGGGATCCCGCGACGCCGCTTCGCTGCGCGCAGGAAGACGTCAGCCCGGGCTGCGGAGACGTTCGAGCAATCGAGCGCGACGATCCGGCATGGAAAGTCTCATCGCGTCGGCTCACACTGCCTTCACGGCGCCGGACATCTCCGGCGCGACGAACCCAGGAGAAACGACATGCTGGATTGGCTCGCCTATCGCAAGGAACTCACCGGCCGCATCGGCCAATTCGCCAGGCTGTCGCCGGGCACCGTGCAGGGCTACCAGGCGCTGTCCAAGGCCGGCGCGGCCACCGGACACCTCGAAGCGAAGACGCGCGAGCTGATCGCGCTGGCCGTGTCCGTGACCACGCGCTGCGACGGCTGCATCACCGTGCACACCGCCGAGGCGCTCAAGCACGGCGCGACGCGCGACGAGATCGCCGAGGCACTCGGCGTGGCCGTCGCGCTCAACGCCGGCGCGGCGATGGTGTACTCGGCGCGCACGCTGGACGCCGTGGACGCGTACGCGGCGGCCGCCGACGCCGCGTAGGCCTGCGGGTCACCCGAAGGTGATGCCGGCCGCCGGCGCCGCGTCGATCACGACGTGGAAGCTGCTGATGTTGCGCAGTGTCTCGTTCTCGTGCAGCCGGATCTGCAGGCCCGTGGCGTGCGGCTTGTCGTGCGAGGTGTGGGCGTCGGAGGCGAGCGTCACCGCGTAGCCGCGCGAGGCGGCGCCGCGCACGCTGGAATCGACGCAGAACTCGCTCGAATAGCCGCACACGACGACGTGGCGCACGCCGCGCACGGCCAGCTGCTCGTGCAGCGGCGTGCGCAGGAAGGCGTCGGACATCTTCTTGCGCAGGAACAGGTCGGCCGCGTCCGTGACCAGGCCCGGATGCAGTTGCCAGCCCGGCGTGTCGGCCACCAGGTCGCCCGTGGCCGTCTCGTGCTGGACCCAGACTACCGGAACGCCCGCGGCGCGCGCGCGGGACGCGAGCCCGTTGATGCGGGCGACGACCTCCTCCGCCTCGGCCGGCTCGGGGTCGAACAGGATCGTCTGCATGTCGATGACGACGAGGGCGGTGTCGCGGGCGGAAAGCTTCATGGACGGGGCGGCGGTTTCAGGCAGCCGCATCATCGGCTGTCCGGCTCGCGGTGTAAACGCCGGCGCCGGCACGACACTGCTGCGTGGCGCGGATCAATCGGCGGCGTCGAGGCCGGCCTTGAGCGCGAGGACGCGTGCCTGCCGGATCTCGGCGGCGATGGCCTCGCCCTTGAGCCCGCGCTCGATGGCGCGGGCGGAGGCGGCGCGGGCGTCGACGTCCTGTGCGATCTTCAGCGCCGCGGCCAGGCGTGCGCGCTGCGGGTACGGTTGATCCTCGAGGCCCAGGCGGCCGGTGGCGTCGCATTCGCAGGCGGCCAGCATCTGCAGGAAGCGTTCGGGGCGGCGCAGCGCATCGCAGCGCTCGAGCAGGCGCATGACGGCCGCGGCGTCTAGCTTGCCGCTGCCGTGGATGTTGCTGTGCTCGCGCGCGGTCAGCAGCGCGAGTTCGCCGCAGTCGGCGGGCACGCGCAGGCGCTCGTTGACGCCGCGGATCAGCGCCTCGCCGCGCTGCTCGTGGCCGATGTGGCGGGGCAGGATCTCGGCGGGCGTCGTGCCCTTGCCGAGGTCGTGCACCAGGCAGGCATAGCGCACCGGCAGCGGCTGCGCGGTGGCGGCGCAGCGATCGAGCACCATCAGCGTGTGCACGCCGGTGTCGATCTCCGGATGATGCTGCGGCGGCTGCGGCACGCCGAACAGCGCGTCGACCTCGGGAACCAGGCGCACGAGCGCGCCCACGCCGCGCAGCACCTCGAACATGCGGGCCGGCGCGCGCTCCATCAGGCCGCGCGACAGCTCCTGCCACACGCGCTCGGCCACCAGCGCGTCGACCTCGCCGGCCTCGACCATCCGCTTCATCAAGGCATCGGTCTCGGGGGCGACCGTGAACTCGGGCCAGCGCGCGGCGAAGCGCGCCAGCCGCAGGATGCGCACCGGATCTTCCGCGAAGGCCTCGGAGACGTGGCGCAGCACCTTGGCCTGCAGGTCGCGCCGGCCTTGGTACGGATCGACCAGCGTGCCGTCGGGCTGCTGCGCGATCGCGTTGATCGTGAGGTCGCGCCGGCGCAGGTCGTCCTCGAGGGTGACGTCGGGCGCTGCATGGACCACGAAGCCGCGGTAGCCGGGACCGGTCTTGCGCTCGGTGCGCGCCAGCGCGTATTCCTCGTGGGTGTCGGGGTGCAGGAAGACGGGGAAGTCCTTGCCGACCGGCAGGTAGCCGGCGTCCAGCATGTCCTGCGGGCTCGCGCCGGTGACGACCCAGTCGCGGTCGTTCACCGGCTCGCCGAGCAGGCCGTCGCGCACCGCGCCGCCGACGACGAAGGCCTTCATGGCATGTCCGGCGCCGGCGGCTGCTCGGCGTCGCGCGGGCCGATCTGCGGGCCGAGGCGAGGTCGCAGCTGCGGACCCTTGTTGCCCAGCAGCGCGGCGTAGATGGCGGCGTTGGTCATCACCTTCTTGACGTAGTCGCGCGTCTCGTGGAAAGGAACATTCTCCGTCCAGACCTCGGGCGCGAGCATCAGCCCGCCGCGCCAGCGCCGCGGGCGCGCGGGGCCGGCGTTGTAGGCGGCCGCGGCCATCGGGTCGGAGCCGCCGAAGCTCTCGAGCACCATGCGGAGGTAGAAGCTGCCGATGCGCAGGTTGGTGGTCGCGTCGGTGATGAGCTCGGGCCGGTAGGGGATGTTGGCCTTCTTGGCGGCCCACTTCGCCGTGGCCGGCATCAGCTGCATCAGGCCGTTGGCACCGACGGCCGAGCGCATGTTGCCCATGAAGCGCGTCTCCTGCCGGATCAGGCCGAACACGAAGGCCGGGTCGAGCCCGGCGTTGGTGGCGGCCTCGACGATGTCGCGCCGGAACGGCATCGGGTAGCGCTGGGCCACGTCGATCTCGACCTTGGTGCGCTCGCTGGTGTTGATGCACAGCTGCCAGTCGCTCATGTCGCAGGCCCATTGCGCGGCGGCGAGCATGTCGCGGTCGTTCATGCCGCGCAGCGTGTAGTTCCATTCGCGGCGGCCCTCGTCGCGCAGCTCCAGGGCCGTGAGCGCCAGGCCGCGCTGCAGGCCGGGGTTGGCGCGCGCCAGTCCGCGCTCCAGCGGCGTGACCGGGATCGGCCTGGGCGGCAACGCGAACGGGGCACCGAGGTCTTCCGCGGCCAGCAGGCCGTAGAAGCTCACGTTGGAGGACAGCGTCCTCAGCTGCGCTCGCGCCGCGGCCACGGTGGCGTCGCTCTCGGCGCCCGGCATGCCGATCGCCAGCGCGAGTTCGGCCTGCGCGTGCCAGTAGACCCAGTTGTCCAGCGCACGTTCGTGCTCGCTCATCGCGTCGATCGCGCGCTCGACGTCCTTCCAGCGCTTGTTGCCCACGCCCGCGCGCAGCGCGGTGCGCGCGTGCCACGCGAGGACGTCGTCGCTCCAGTCGGGCGAGGCGGCCTTCTCGTTCTTGCGTGCCGGCTTGCGCATGGCCCAGGCACGGTCGGCCCAGTCGACGGCCTCGGGCATCAGCGATTGCGCCCCGTGCTTGGCGATCACGGCCCAGCTCCAGCTCGCGTTGTCGGCCCCGATCACGTGCTGCCAGCGGTCCTGCAGCAGCTGCGCGGTGGCGGCCGGGTCGTTGGCGGCCATGCGGGCCAGCGCGATCGTGACCATCTCGTTGCGCCGCGCCGTGACCAGCTCGGACTTGTGCGTGACGAAACGCGCCGGGTTGTCGACCAGCGCGTTCATCTCCTTGGCGACGCCCTTGCCGAGCAGCTGCGCCGCGCCGCGCAGCGCGCGCTCGCCGGGCTTGCCCGACAGCTCGGAGGCCTGGCGCATCTTGAGCCAGACGTCGGCATCCGTGAACACCTGGTCGTCGTACAGCGTCTGCGCCATCAACTGGCAGCCGCCGTCGATGTCCTTGATGGCGAGCCACTGCGCCAGCGCGGTGTCGCGCACGTCCTTGCCGGCCAGGTGGTCGACCAGCGTCGCGTAGCAGGTGACGCTGCGGTCGTCGTTCATGCGGAAGCGCGGGTAGTCGCGCTTGAACGCCTCCCAGTCGTGGCGGTGACCCACCTCGAGCAGCCAGTCGTTGCGCAGGCGGTCCTCCACGTAGCTGCCGGGCCAGCGCGCGTAGAACTGCTCGACCTCGTCGGCACTGACCTCGGCGAGCCGGTTCGTCAGCTCCCAGTAGTCGACCCAGGGCGCCAGCGGCAGCCGGTTGGTGAGCGCGGTGGCGCGCAGCGTGGCCAGCTGATTGCGGTCGCGCCGCAGGAAGGCGTCGTGGGCGTCGCGGATGACGTCGTCGCCGGCGTGCGCCGCATTGCCGGTGGGCGCGTTGACGGGCGCGGCCGGCGGCAGCGCGGCGGGCTCGGCGACGGTCGAGGCCGGCGCATTGACCGGGGCGACCGGCGCCAGCGCCGCCGACGCGGCGGGGGACGGCACGACCGGCGTGGCAGCGGACGGCGCGGCCGAGGCACCGACGGCTGTCGCGGACGGCGCGGCCGCGGGCGGCGTGGCGGCAGACGCGGGTGGCGCGGCCGAGCGCGCAGCAGGCTGCACGGTCGACGCGGCGGTGGACGCGGCCGGGGGCGTCGGCGCCGCAGGCTCGGCGCTGGACTGGGCGGGGACGCGGCCGGCGGCCAGCAGCGCGACGACGGCCAGCGCGACCGGCGCCAGCGCGGAGATTCGGGGAACGGACATGTCCGGCCAATATACCGAAGGACGTGTCCCCGGCTCCGGCGAAAAGGTGGGCGGAACCGGCCCGCGTCGTGCGTTCGCCTCAGTCGCGCGACGTGCGGTACGGCTCCTCGTGCTGCAGGAACTCCCGTTCGGCCAGCGCCCCGCGGATCCACGCGGCCGTGCCCTTGGCGGCGGTGGCGCGCGAGACGTACGCGGCCACGTCGGCGGGCACCGGCAGCGCGTAGGTGCGCATGCGCATGACCACCGGCGCGAAGTAGGCATCGGCGATCGAGAAGTCGCCGAACAGGAACGGGCCGCCCGACGTGGCGAGCGCCTCCTGCCACAGGTCGATCATGCGGGCGAGGTCGGCGCGCGCCGCCGCGTTGTCCGCCAGCACGCGGGCGCCGACGTCCGGCAGCGAGGCCTCGATGTTCATGCCGAAGGCGTCGCGCATCGTGGCGAAGCCGCTGTGCATCTCCGCGCAGACGCTGCGGGCGCGCGCGCGGCGGCGGGCGTCGCGCGGCCACAGCGCCTTGGCCGGGAACCGCTCGGCCAGGTACTCGGCGATCGCCAGCGAGTCCCACACGGCGAAGCCGTCGTCGTCGACCAGGACGGGCACCTTGCCCGCGGGCGAGCGCTCGGCCACCGCGGCCTTGAACCGCGAGTCCGGGGCGAAGCTCTCGAACGGGACGTGCACTTCCTCGAACGGAATGTCGAACTCGGTGAGCAGCACCCAGGGGCGCATCGACCAGGACGAGTAGTTCTTGTTGCCGATCAACAACTTCATGCGGGGCTCCGTGCGCGTGCGAACGCGGCGTGTCGTGAAGGGAGAAGCGACTGTAGCGGCGTCCGCGACGCACCCGGGTGACGAATGTGCATGGCCGCCATGCGACCGCGGAATCCGCCCGGGGGCCCGATCGACGGGCAATCGCTGATGGCCGTGCCGCGTTTTCAGGCTACCCTTCGCGGTCGCGCGAAAGCCGTCCCGCCCACCCCATGCCCGAACTGTTCCGCCGCCAGGCCGTCGACCATCAGCGCCAGAAGTTCCATGGCGCGATCGTGCTGACGCGCAGCCCGTGGCGGACCGCGATCGCGGCGTTCTTCGTGCTGCTGGTGCTGGCGCTGCTCGTGTTCGCGGGCACGCAGGGCTTCGCCCGCAAGGAGACCGTGAGCGGCGTGCTGGCGCCGGCCGGCGGCGTGCTGCGGCTGGTGGCGCCGCAGGCCGGCGTGGTCGTGGCGACGCCGGTGCCGCAGGGCAGCCGGGTCGACGCGGGTCAGGCGGTGGTGCGCCTGTCGGCCGAGCAGTCGAGCGCGATCGGGCCGACGCAGGAGGCCGTCGCGCGCTCGCTCGCGCTGCGCCAGGGCGGCCTCGCCGACGAACTGCGGCAGCAGGGGCAGCAGGTGCACCAGCAGGCGCTGTCGCTGGACGCGCGGATCGTGGCCGTGCAGTCCGGGCTGGCGCAGCAGGAGCGGGAGATCGCGCTGCAGCGCGAGCGGGTGCAGCTGGTGCGCGAGGTGGCGGCGCGTTACCCGGACCTCGTGCGCAGCGGCGCCGTGTCGCCCGTGGAGGCGGCCGAGAAGCAGACCGAGCTGCTCGATCAGCAGTCGCGGCTGTCGGAGCTCGAGCGCGCGCATGGCGCCGCGCAGGCCGAGCTGGCCACGCTGCGCGCCGAGCGCGCCGCCTTGCCGCTGCAGGCCGGCCGCGAGAGCTCGCAGATGCGGCGCGAGGTGCAGGCGCTCGCGCAGGCGCAGGCGGAGAACGAGTCGCACCGCGGCATGCGGGTGCTGGCACCCGAGCCGGGCGAAGTGGCGACGCTGCTGGCCGCGCCGGGGCAGGCCGTCGTCGCCGGCCAGACGCTGGCCACGCTGCTGCCCGCGGGCGCCGCGCTGGAGGCCGAGCTGTGGGTGCCCACGCGCGCGGCCGGCTTCGTGCACCCGGGCACGCCGGTGTGGCTGCGCGTCGACGCGTTCCCCTATGCGCGCTTCGGCCAGCTGCCGGCCCACGTGCGCGAGGTCTCGCGCAGCGCCATCCATGCCGGCGAGCTGGGTGGATCCGACGGTGCCGCGGCGGCGCCCGGCCAGGACGTCTTCCGCGTGATCGTGACGCTGGACACCGTTCCCGACGACGCGGCGCCCGCCTGGCGCGCGTCGCTGAAGGCCGGCATGCGCGTGCAGGCCAGCCTGGTGGCCGAGCGCCGCACGCTGCTGCAATGGGCGCTGGAGCCGTTGGCCGCGCTGCGGGTGGCCGCCCGATGAGCGACGCCGTGCAACACGACCCGGTGCCCGCGGGCGTCACGCGCCGCCTGGGCCTGCGCCGGCACGTCCCGGTGATCCTGCAGACCGAGGCCAGCGAGTGCGGCCTCGCCGCGCTCGCGATGGTGGCGGTCGCCCTCGGCCTGGACACCGACCTGCCGTCGCTGCGCCTGCGCTTCGGCGTCTCGCGCAAGGGCGCGAACTTCGAGGGCCTGGTGCGCGTCGCCGCGGCGCTCGGCCTGGACAGCCGTCCGCTGAAGCTGGACCTGCACAACCTGCGCGAGCTGCAGCTGCCCTGCATCCTGCACTGGGACATGAACCACTTCGTGACGCTGGTGTCGGTGTCGGCGCGGCGCATCGTGGTGCACGACCCGGCGGTCGGCCTGCGGGCGTTCACGCGCGCGGAGTTCGCGCAGCACTTCACGGGCATCGCGCTGGAGCTGCGCCCGGGCGAGGGCTTCGCGCCGCAGTCCGAGCGGCTGCACTTCACGCTGCGCGGCCTCATGGGCCGGATCACGGGCCTGAACCGCGGCCTCGCGCAGATCCTCGCGCTGGCGCTCGCGCTGGAGGTCGTCGTGATCGCGCTGCCGTTCTACCTGCAGTGGGTGGTCGACCAGGCGCTGCTGGCCGCCGACCGCGAGCTGCTGGCCGTGCTGGCGCTGGGCTTCGGCCTGCTTGTGCTGCTGCAGGCCGGCATGGGCGCGGTGCGCGGCTGGTGGGTGGCCACGCTCGGCGCGCGGCTGAACTTCCAGTGGCTGGGCAACGTTTTCGGCCACCTGGTGCGGCTGCCGCTGGAGTTCTTCGAGAAGCGCCACGTCGGCCACATCGTCTCGTGTTTCGGATCGATCGACGTCATCCAGAAGACGCTGACCACCGGTCTCGTGCAGGCGCTGGTCGACGCGCTGATGGTGGCCGGCACGCTGCTGATGATGGCGCTGTACAGCCCGCTGCTGATGGGCGTGTCGGTGGCCGCCGCGGCGCTGTACGCGCTGCTGCGCCTGGCGGTGTTCCGCTCGCTGCGCGAGGCGAGCGCCGAGGAGATCATCCACGCCGCGCGCCAGCAGACGCACTTCCTCGAGACGGCCGGCGGCATCCAGAGCGTGCGGCTGTTCGGGCGCGGCGACCAGCGCCGCGCCGGCTGGATGAACATGCTGGCCGACCAGTTCAACGCCGGCCTGCGCGTCGCGCGCGTGCACGTCGCGCACGAGAGCGCGCAGACGCTGCTGTTCGGCTTGGAGCGCGTGCTGGTGGTGTGGCTGGCCGCGCGCATGGTGCTGGACGGCGGCTTCACGGTGGGCATGCTGTTCGCGTACATGGCCTACAAGGAACTGTTCTCGCAGCGCATGGGGGCGCTGGTGGACACCGCGTCGGAGCTGGCGATGCTGCGCCTGCACGGCGAACGCGTGGCCGACATCGCGCTCGCGCAGACCGAGGCCGGCGAGGCGCCCGCGGCGATCGAGGTCGACCTGTCCCGGCGGCCGGCGCGCATCGAGCTGCGCGGCGTCGGCTACCGCTACGGCCCGGCCGAGCCCTGGGTGCTGCGCGATGTCGACCTCGTCGTCGAGGCCGGACGCAGCCTGGCCGTCACGGGCCCCTCGGGCTGCGGCAAGACGACGCTGGTCAAGGTGATGCTGGGCCTGCTGCCGCCCACGGAGGGCGAGGTGCTGTTCGACGGCACGCCCATCCACCGGCTGGGCCTGTCGCATTACCGCGCGCTGATCGGCACCGTGATGCAGGAGGATCGCCTGTTCTCCGGCTCCGTGGCCGACAACATCTGCTTCTTCGACCCGCAGCCCGACATCGAGCGCATCGAGGACTGCGCGCGCCTGGCCGCGATCGACGCGGAGATCCGCGCCATGACGATGGGCTACCACACGCTGGTGACCGACGTGGGCACCGGCCTGTCCGGCGGCCAGAAGCAGCGCGTGCTGCTGGCGCGAGCGCTGTACCGGCGCCCGCGCATCCTGGTGCTGGACGAGGCCACGAGCCACCTCGACCTCGTCAACGAACGCAGCGTCAACGAGGCGGTGCGCGCGATGGCGCTGACGCGGGTGATCGTCGCGCACCGGCCCGAGACGATCGCCACCGCAGATCGCGTGGTCGTCCTCGACGCGGGGCGCGTCGCGTCGGACAGCGCTTCAGCCCCCGGCAAGCCCGACTGACCGCGGAAGCCAAAAGACTGACCCCCCGCATCCGAGGGGCCCTCCGACCCCCCTTTTGGGGAAGCGCCGGGCGGCCAGTTCAGCGAAACTTCGTTGCATCGGCTCGCTGCGCCATCCCTAGTAACAAGATCGCAACGAAGCCGGCGCAGCGGGGCGAATTTTCGACACGCCTTGTCTGCCACGTGGGACGCTCTCGTGCAGCGCCCGGCGCGGTGGATCCGCTGACAACGTCAGAAATTTGCCTGCCGTCGATTCGGGCATCAGAGCCGACCCACCGCACACGAGGGCGCGCCGACCCTACGGCGAGTCCCGACCCGGCCTCCGCCACGCACGGAACCGGGCCGCCGCTGCGGATCGCGAACCGGCCGCCGGAGGATAGACATGTTCAAGCCACTCGCCCGCATCGCCAAGAACCCGCCGAAGTCCAACGGCGGCTTCGCCGAAACCCAGTTCCTGCACCTGAGCAGCGACGACGACTACAGCGGTTTCGCACCGACCGAGATGTTCGGCGACGACGAGCTGGCACCCGTGGCCGACCCGGCCGCGCCCGCCACGCCGGAGGCCGCCCGTGCGGCGGCGTCGACCTCGCAGTCCGTGCTCGAACGCGCCGCCGCGACCTCGGCCCAGAACCCGGCCCAGGCCCAGGCCACCTCGCAATGGGTGGCGGCGCAGGAGGCCAAGGCGCACGAGGCCGCCGAGCAGGCGCGCGCCGTGATCGCCGCGCAGCGCCGCGCCGATGAACGGCTCGCCGAAGGCGCGCTCGCCACCGGGACGGCCCCGCGCACGGGCCTCGCGCGACTGCGCGCCGCCTTCGAGCGCCTGCTGCCCGGCGGCCTGCTGCCGCTGTTCATCGGCGTGTCGGTGTCGATGGCCCTGATCTCCACGGCCCTGCCGCTGATCGACAGGCACTGATCGGGCGCGCGTTTCAGGCTCCGGCGGCGCCTGCCTAGTGGCCCAGCGAGTGCGCGACTCGCGCCAGCACGAACACGGCCCACAGGCCGTACCAGATGAAGCGCCAGGTGTTGGTGCCTGAGGCGCCGACGCGCAAGCGCACCAGGGCGAACGGACGGGCGCGCGGCGGGCGTTCGCGCGCGGCCACTTCCCGCGCCTGCAGCCGTCGGGCCTCGCCGATGGCCCGGAGTCGCTGCATGAAGCCCAGGCGAGCGCCGAACGGCTGGTCCGGGCGGGGCATCGCACGGCTGCCGAGGAAGCGCGCGAACTCGAGCCGATCGACGGCCTCGCGCCACTGGAACGGCCAGGCGACGGCCAGTTCGAGCCAGGCCGCGACGCGCCACAACATCGCCAGACCGGCCAGCATCGCCGGTGAGATGAGGACGATGCCGAGGGCGAGGCTGCCGCCCGGGCCGTCCCGTCCGAGGGCCAGGCCCAGGCCCAGCATGGCGGGGAGCGCCACGAACACGCCCGTCACGATCCTGTTGGCGAGGACGGCGCGCAGCGCGACGCGGATGCGATGCTCGGGCGCCAGCCGCATGATGGCCTGCAGCAGGCGGCGGAACAGGAAGGCGGCGGCCGCCGTGCCCGCGCCGGCCAGGGCCGCGGTCGGCAGGTCGGGCGACAGCGCGGCCACCATCAGGCCGGCCAGCAGGTCGGTGCTCGCGAAACCGCCCAGGCGCGCCAGCGTCGTGGCGTTCAACCCGGCTTCGAGTGCCGGGGCATCGGCGTCCTCGCAGCCGCGCCGCCAGCGTTCGGCCCAGTGCTGGGCTTCGACGGCGGACGGTCGCAGCACGACGATGGCCCGGTGGGGCCGCGGCGAGTGCAGGTCGCGCAGCCACGCGTTGCGCGTGAAGTGGCGCGCGTGGACGAGATCGCGCGACAGCGCCAGCCGCGCCTCCATCTGCGCCAGCGCCCACGGCGCCAGCCAGTGCGACAGGCGCGCGACGTGCGCATGCCAGTCGAACGCGCGGCCGGTCTCGAACAGCAGCGTCAACGGTGGCGCTTCCGACTCGACGAACCAGCGCAGCAGCGCGAACTCGAGCGCCTGGCTGTCGTCCAGCGAGGCGAGCGTGCGCGCCCGCAGCAGCTCGCGCAGCGCGGGCAGCAGCGCCGCATCGTCGGCGCCCGTGGCCGCCTGCGCGAGCGCATGGAACGAGTGGAAGCGCTCGGCCAGGCTGGGCTCGCCGTCCGCTCGTGCGTCGGGCTGCAGCGCGGCCGCGACGACGATCCCGGCAGTCTCGGGAGACCCGGCCTCGGCATCCTCGAGCGCCATCGCGGCCGCGGCCGCCGCGCCGTCGAGGGGGCCGACCGCTTCGAGCGCCGTGCCCTGTCCCGCCCGCTCCGCCTCGGCTTCGACCGTCTCCTCCGCGGCCGCCTCGGCCTCGCGCCGGCGCGCATGCGGCAGGGCGAACTCGTAGGCCTCGCGGATGCGCGCGAAGTCCTGCGGATGCGTCTCGGGGCGGAATTGCTTGATCAGCGCCGCATAGTGGCGGCGCAGGTCGCCGACGGCGACGTCGTGCCCGACGCCCAGCACCTCCCACGGATTCATGCGGCGCTCACCAGACCGGCCCGCGCTCGAGCGTGTCGAGCGCGGCGGCGAACTGCTTGCGTGCCTCGCCGATCTCGTGGCCGTCCTGGCGCGACAGCGCGGCCTCGAACTGGCCCAGCCAGCGGCCCACCTGCTCGCGCTCGTCGCCCAGCAACTGCTCGTAGAGACGGTTGGCGCGCGCCAGCACGAGGCGGTTCTGGTCCTGGTCGCGCGGATGCACCTTCAGCGCCGCGAGCTCGATGCGGCGGCGCGCGATGTCCTCGTCGCTGACGTCGCCGGCCAGCTTGCGGATCACGAGGTTGCGCTCGATGCCGTGGTCGGCCACGGCGATGTCGACGTCCAGGATGCCATTGACGTCGTACGTGTAGCGCACGTCGACCTTGACCTCTCCGGCCTTCATCGGCGGCACCTTGAGCTCGACGTCGCCCAGCTCGATGTTCTGGCTGCAGCGCCGCGACTCGCCCTGGAAGATGTGCACGGCCAGCGTGGCCTGGTTGTCGGCGACGGTCTGCACCGTCTTCACCCGGCTCGCCGGCACGACGGTGTTGCGCTCGATGATCGGCAGGAAGACATCGTCGTTGCGTTCGCCGCGGCCGTCGGACTCGCTGATGCGGATGCCCAGCGTGTGCGGGCAGACGTCGGTCAGCACCATCTCCTCGAAGGCCTCGTCGCGGCTCGCGAGGCCGGCGCAGACGGCCACGCCGAGTGCGATGGTGTGGTCGGGGTCGAGGTGGCGCGCCGGCAGGCGGCCGAACAGCTGGGCCACCAGCCTGCGCACCATCGGCATGCGGCTCGCGCCGCCCACCAGCGCGATCTCGTCGAGGTCGGCCACGCGCAGGCGCGCGTCGCGCAGCGCGCGCTCGATGGGAGCGCGCAGGCGCTCGAGCAGCGGCTCGCAGGCCTTGTCGAACTCCGCCTGCACCAACGTGAGCGTGCCCAGCCCGAGGCCCTGCAGGTCGACCTCGCAGGACGGGCCGGCGGCCAGCGCGCGCTTGGCCGATTCGGCGGCGAACAGCAGGGCGCCGCGGCGCTGCGGGTCCGCCAGCGCCTTGTCGTCGAGCGCGGCCTTCCTCGCGAGCAGTTGCAGCATCGCCTCGGTGAAGTCGTCGCCGCCCAGGAAGCTGTCGCCGCCGGTGGCACGCACCTCCATGACGCCGCTGAAGCGCTCGAGGATGGACACGTCGAACGTGCCGCCGCCCAGGTCGATGATGAGGAACGTGGCGTCGGTGTCGCGCTCGTGGATGCCGTGGAACAGCGCGGCCGCGGTCGGCTCGTTGACCAGCCGCAGCACCTTCAGGCCGGCCAGCTCGCCGGCCAGGCGCGTGGCCTTGCGCTGCTGGTCGTTGAAGTAGGCCGGCACGGAGATGATGACCTCCTCGACCTTCTCGCCGGTGGCCTGCTCCGCGTCGGCCTTGAGCGCGCGCAGCACGAGCGCGGAAAGGTCCTCGGGCCGGTAGCTCGCGCCGGCCAGCGTCAGTTTCTGTCCGCTGCCCATCAGCCGCTTGAACGAGGCCGCGCTGCGCTTCGGATGCGTGACCAGGCGCTCGCGCGCCGTCGCACCCACGAGCAGGCTGCCGTCGCCGTCCACCGACACCGCCGACGGCGTCAGCACGCTGCCGTGCACGTTGGCGATGGCGGTGGGAATGCCGTCCTTCAGCCACGCGATGAGGCTGTTGGTGGTGCCCAGATCGATACCGAAGATCACGCTTTCCCTCCCTGTCGGATCGGCGGGCGCGGTTGTCTTCGCACCGCGGCCCGTCCTCCGGCCGGATTCTAGGGGCGGGCAGCGCGCGGGCCATCGACGCGCGGCGCGGATTCGTGCGGGAGTGGACGCCGCGGCGCCGGGCGCGCGATGGCGCCGGCCGTCAGGGCCGCACGATGCCCGCGCCGAGCGTGGCCAGCGGCCGGGCGATCAGGCGCTGCACGCCCGGGCTGAGCCGCAGCGGCTTGAGCGCCATGCGCACCGCGAGGTCCATGGGCAGGTGGCGGCTCACCACGCCGTAGGCCTGGTGCTTCAGCTCGGAGTCCGACGGCACGTCGCCCGGTGCGCCGTCGTCGAGGCGGCTGCGGCGGCGCCAGGCCGCGACGTGCCGCAGCGCGATCGCGGCGTCCTCGTTGCGCAGCTCCACCGCGCGCCGCACCAGTGCGGCGAGCACGTGGCGGCGCCCGAGGTGCTCCGCGCGCTGGTACTTCTGGAAGAACGCGTGGAAGTTCTTGTAGTGGCGCACCTCGTCGCTGCGGATGCGCCACGCGAGGCCGCGCAGCACGGGCTCGGTGGTCGCGGCGTGGATGGCCTGGTAGTACGTGGTCGTGCCCATCTCCACGATGCAGCGCGCCGCCATCTCCTGGCCGCGCGTGGGCTCGAGTTCCTCCACCGTGCACACGCGCTCGTACTCGGCGAAGAAGGCGGCGTACGCGGCGTCCCAGTCGAACTCCGGCCACACGTGGTGCACGTAGGCCTTCAGCGCGCGGCCGTGCTGCAGCTCCTCGGGCTCCCAATGCTCGCGCAGCCAGGTGCCGACCTCGTCGTCATCGGCGAACTGCGCGACCAGGTTGCCCGTGTAGGTGTCGGAACCGCTTTCGACGAACGAGGCGCTGCAGACGAGCAGGAACAGCGCGTCGTCGTCGCGGATGCGCGCGGTCTCGATGGCGTCGTAGGGGATGTCGTCCAGCGACCACGGCAGTTGTCGGGTGGGGATCGTCATCCGGGTTGCGTGGCAATCCGCGTTCTCGCTAGCCGTCCCCGACCTGACGGCGGCGCCGTCGAGCCGTCGCGCTCGCCGACTGTCGCGCAGGGCCGCTGCCCCGGCCCGCGGCGCCCGCCGCTCATGCGCCGGCTGGCGCCGCCGTGCGTGCGGGGCGCGCGAGCAGCGCGAATGCGGCGACGTGGGTGATCGCCAGCAACGGCACGTACAGGATCGGGATCGCATAGGCCGCGCCGAGCTGGCCGGCGACCTCGGGCACGCCCAGCTGGATCGCATGGGCATAGGCCAGCAGCAGGTCCGCCAAGCCGACGACGTTGAAGGCCACGACGAGCAGCCGGAACAGCGGCCGCACGCGGAACGCCGCCACGGCGAGCAGCGCCAACACGCCGGTGGCCAGGTCGCCCCAGGCCGTGGGCACCGCGAAGCCGGCCGGCAGGCCGCTGCCGACGACGCCCGGCAGGATGAACACCAGGCCGAAGAAGCGGAAGCCGTGCAGCGTCGCGATCACGCGCAGCGCGGCGTCGCGCTCCATGGACTTCAGCCACGGCCGGACATAGGCGCCGTAGCACAGCAGCCACGCGGCGTAGCCGGCGAGCAGATGGATCTGGAAAAGGGTCTCGGGATGCATGGCGGGCTCCATTCGATGGGTCGTCGAGACGATCGTAGGGACGGGACATCCGTCGCGCCAGTCGCCATAATCTGCATGAACCATGAAGTTCAACTACGCAGTAGAGCGCCACGCCCTGGAGGGCCTGGAGGCCTTCCTGCGCGTCGCCGCGCGCGGCAGCTTCCGCCAGGCCGCGGCCGACCTGGCGGTGACGCCGTCGGCGGTGAGCCAGGCGATCCGCGCGATCGAGGCGCGGCTGGGCGTCGCGCTGTTCACGCGCACCACGCGCAGCGTCGGCCTGACGGAGGCGGGCCAGCGCTTCCTCGAGCGCACGCGGCCCGCCTTCGAGGCGATCGTCGCGGCCACCGAGGAGGCGCAAGGGCAGTCGCGGCGGCCGTCGGGACTGCTGAGGCTGGCGGTGCCGCCGTCGGTGGTGCCCGTCGTGCTGCAGCCGGTGCTGGCGTCGTTCGCGGCCGCCTACCCGGACGTCGTGCTGGAGATCGCCACCAGCGAGGAGCTCGTCGACCTCGCGCGCGACGGCTTCGACGCCGGCATCCGCATGGGCGAGTTCATCGCCGCCGACATGGTCGCCGTGCGCCTGACGCCGTCGTTCCGCTTCGCGATCGTCGCCAGCCCCGGCTACCTCGCGCGCCACGGCCGCCCGCGGGCGCTGGCCGACCTCACCGGCCATGCCTGCATCCGCCTGCGGCGCGCGAGCGGCGCGATCGCGCCGTGGCGCGTCGAGGACGACGGCCGGGCGATCGAGCTCGCGGTCACCGGGCCGGTGGTGGTCAACGACTACGCCACGATGCTGGGCGCCGCGCTCGGCGGCGTCGGGCTCGCGCAGTTGCCCGAGCCGGTCGCCGCCTCGCACATCGCCGAAGGCCGGCTGGAAGAGCTGCTGCCGGCGCTCGCACCATCGACGCCCGGCGTGTTCCTCTACCACCCGGGCCGGCTGCAGGTGCTGCCCAAGCTGCGCGCGTTCATCGACCACGTGCGCGCGCAGCCGGCAGGACTCGCGCGCCACGCGCCCGGGCCGGCGCCGCGGCCGCGCGCACGCAAGGGCCGGGGCGTGGCCGGTTGAGTCCGGCGGCCCGGCGACAATACGGGCCATGCAAGTCAGTTCGTACCTCAAGGTCTCGGCCGTCGTCGCCGTCGCGACGATCGCATTGAAGGCCGGCGCCTGGTACGTCACCGGCTCGGTGAGCCTGCTGTCCGACGCGATCGAGGGCCTGGTCAACGTGGTCGGCGCCGTCTTCGCGCTGATGATGGTCACCTGGGCCGCGCAGCCGCCCGACGAGGGCCACCCGTACGGCCACCACAAGGCCGAGTACTTCTCCAGCGGCTTCGAGGGCGTGCTCATCGTCGCGGCCGCCATCGCCATCGTCGGCGCCGCCGGCGAGCGGCTGTTCCATCCGGCGCCGGTGCAGGCCATCGGGCTGGGCATGGCGCTGTCGCTCGCGTCGACCGTGCTCAACGGCGGGCTCGCGTTCTTCATGCTGCGCAAGGCGGCGCACCAGCGCTCCATCGCACTGGAGGCCGACGCCAAGCACCTGATCGCCGACGTGTGGACGTCCATCGGCGTCGTCCTCGGGCTGATCGGCGTGCACTTCACCGGCTGGCTGTGGCTGGACCCCGTCGTCGCGGTCTGCGTGGCGGGCAACATCGTGCGCGAGGGCGTGTCGCTCGTGTGGCGTTCGGCCGACGGGCTGATGGACATGGCCGTCGAGCCCGAGGTGCGCGCGCAGATCGACCGCACGCTGGCCGACTTCAAGGCCCAGCCGATCCGCTTCGACCATGTCGTCACGCGGCGCGCCGGCCAGCGCCGCTTCGTCGACCTGCACATGCACGTGCCCGCCGCCTGGACGCTCGGCCGCGCCGCGTCGCTGCGCGCCGAGGTGGAGCGCGCGCTGATGCGCGACGTCGCGGGCCTGCGCACCTCCATCCAACTGCTGCCCACCGACGTCGAGGCCTATGTCGACGAACCCGACGCCCATTCGCCGGCGGCATCGCACTGAAGGACCTTCCGAGATGCTGGCCGTCATCCAGCGCGTGCGCGAGGCACGCGTCGACATTGCCGGTGCCACCGTCGGCGCCATCGGCCCGGGCCTGCTGGTGCTCGTGTGCGCCGAGCCCGCCGACACCGAGGCGCAGGCCGACAGGCTGGTGGCCAAGCTGCTGAAGCTGCGCATCTTCTCCGACGACGCGGGCAAGATGAACCGCAGCGTGCAGGACGTGCCCGAGGGCGGGCTGCTGATCGTCAGCCAGTTCACGCTCGCCGCCGACACGAGCGGCGGCAACCGGCCCAGCTTCACCGGGGCCGCGCCGCCGGAGCAGGGACGCCGCCTCTACGAGTGCGTGCTGCGGCTGGCCGCCGAGCGCCACCCGCGCGTGGCCAGCGGCCGCTTCGGTGCCGACATGCAGGTGCACCTCGTCAACGACGGGCCCGTGACCATTCCCATGACCATCCGCTGAGCCGTCCCATGAACGCCATCGTCAAGTTCGACCCACCCGCCACCGCCCCCGAGATCGACTTCCCGCGCGAGGAGCGCCGCGAGATCGGCGCGCCCGAACGCCGCACCTGGGTGCTGTACGAGAGCGGCCCGGCCGGCATGGTGGCCGGCATCTGGGAGTGCGCGGTCGGCCGCTGGCGCATCCAGATGGATCCGACCGAGCACGAGTACATGGTGGTGCTGGCCGGCCGCTGCCGCCTGCACGCCACCGACGGCACCTTCACCGAGGCCGGGGCCGGCGAGGCGCTGGTGATCCCGGCCGGCTTCGCCGGGTCGTTCGAGGTGCTGGAGCGGGTGCGCAAGCATTTCGTGATCGTCGTCGGGCCGCACGCGGACTGAGGGCGTTGGCGCAGGGCGCGAGGCACCGCGGCGCGGCGTTGGCGCAGGGCGTGACGGGCCGCACCCCACCCACCCGGTGTCATCCTGCGCGCAGTCGCAGGATCCACGCGTCGGGAGGCGCTTCGGCGGGGGTGGATCCTGCGACTCCGCTACGCTTCGCGCAGGATGACGAAGCTGGCGCAGCGTGTGACGCACCGCGCCGCATCCACCCGGTGCCATCCGGCGACTGTGCTTCGCTTCGCGAAGGCTGACGGCGTTGGCGCAGGGCGCGCCATTGTCAGTCCTCGCGCCCTTCGCTCCACCGTGCCACGCGCTTCTTCACGTCGTCGATGAAGCGCCGCAGCTGGGCGTGGTCGCTCGCCTGCGCGTGCTCCCAGTCCGGAGAGCGCGACGGGCGCCTGGCGACGTCGAGCCTCAGCACGGCGCCGTCGACGTGGACCTTGACCACCGCCTGGCCATTGAACTCGAAGGCGCCGCCGCGTTCGGCGAGCTTGAGGTCGCGCAGCGCGCGCACGAGCGTGGCGCGGGCGGTGTCCGGGTTGAACGGCGGCGGGGCGAAGAAGTCGTCGGACATGGCGGTTCCCGTGGGGCGATGCCGGGCAAGTTAGCAGATTCGCGCGCGCCGCCGCGCCGATGCGGCAATAAATCGCGGGACGGCGCGCCGCGGTGCGCGGCGGCCCCGTCGCGCGAGGACGCACGGCTATCATGGCCGCGGGCATTCCTGCCCCTCTGCCCGGGAGGACACGCGCGGTGCTGCTGTTGCCGTTGCGACGAAACCTGCTGCTGACGATCGTCCTCGCCTGGGTGACGGGCGTCGTCGTGCGCGTGGGGGCGGCGCTGGCCATCGTGCCGGGGCCGGTGGCCGCCGACTGGCTGTGTGCCGGCCTGTTACTGGCCGCGCTCATGGTGTACGGCCGGCGCGCCGTCGTCGGCCTCGCGCTGGGCCTGTTCGCGGGCAACCTGTTCGACGGCGGCCCCTTCGAGCTGGGCGACGCGCCGGCGGCAGCGCTGGTGGCGTCCGGCGAACTGGTGCAGGCCGGCCTCGCGGCGGCGCTGCTGCACGGCTTCCCGCGCGAGCTGCCGCGCAACCCGGTGCGCCAGACGCTGCGTTTCGCGCTCGCCATCACGCCGTGCGGCCTGGTCGCGCCGACGGTGGGCGCGCTCGCCTGGCAGCTGTTCGCGCCGGGGCAGGACGCGCAGCCGTTGTTCGGCTGGACCGCCGGCTGGCTCGGCGGCGTCACGGGCACGCTCGTGCTGGCGCCGGGCCTGCTGCTGCTGACCCATGCACGGCTGCGCGACGACCGCCTGACGGTGCAGCCGTTTCCCCTGATCTGCCTGGGACTGGGCCTGACGGCCTTCTGCACGTTCGCCACGGGCCTGGGGGTGCGTGACGCGCAGACCGAGCGCTTCCGGGCGGACGCGAGCCGGCTCGCGATGACGCTGCAGAACCACGTGGAGCTGACGGCGCGCGACCTGGAGACCCTGCAGCACTACTTCTTCAAGACCGACGTCGATGCCGCCGAGTTCCGCGCCGTGTCCACCCCGCTGCTCGCGCGCAGCCCCTGGCAGTCCACGTTCGAATGGCTGCCGCGCGTGACGCTCGCGCAGCGCGACGCGTTCGAGACGGCGCCGTCGGAGCTCGATGGCATGTCGATCCGCGAGGTCGATGCCTACGGTGCGGTGGTGCGCGCGGGTTCGCGCAACGAGTACTTCCCCGTCGCCTGGACCGACCCGGAGGCCGGGCGCGAGGCGCTGGTGGGGCTCGATCACGCGCACGACGCGCAGCGCGGCTCCGCGCTGGCGCGCGCGGTCGCCGCCAACGCGATGACCTCCACGCCCCCGTTGTCCAGCATCGCCAACAGCCCCGAGGGTCGGCTGGTGCAGACGCTGTACGCGCCGGTCGAGGACGAAGCCATCTCCGCCGGCCGCCCGTTCGATCCGGCCCGGGTGCGCGGCATGGTCGCGGCCACGCTGGACCTGGCCGCGCTGCTGCAGGCCTCGGTCGCCCAGATGGGCACGCACGACCAGACGCTGCTGCTGTTCGACCCCGACGCGCCCGGCAGCGCCGCGCTGCTGTGGAGCGACACGCAGCCGTTGCGCATCGTCGCGCCGGTCGCGCGCAACGGCCTCGCGGCGCAGATCGCCGGCGGGGTGTCGATGAAGCTCGACCTGCGCGTGGCCGATCGCCGCTGGACGATGCTCGCGCGCCCGGTGTGGGCCGGCGTGATGCCGCGCCCGGGGTGGCTGCAGATGTCGGTGCTGGCCAGCGGCCTGGCCTTCACCGCGCTGCTGACCGCGCTGCTGGCCGCGCGCCGTCGCCGCGACGAGGTGATGCAGGATGCGCGCGACCAGCTCGAGTTCCAGGTGCAGGACCGCACGCGCGACCTCGGCGCCACGAACGCGCGCCTGCGCGACGAGATCGACGGCCACCGCCGCACCGAGGCCCTGCTGCAGGATGCACGCCAGCATGCCGAGGCCGCCAGCCGCGCGAAGTCGCAGTTCCTGGCCAACATGAGCCACGAGATCCGCACCCCGCTCAACGCCGTGCTGGGCTACACGCAGTTGCTGATCGAGGACCGGCGCCAGGCACCGGAGACGCGCGAGCGGCTGCGCGTGATCTACGCGGCCGGCCAGCGGCTGCTGGGCCTGATCAACGACGTGCTCGACCTGGCCAAGATCGAGGCCGGCGCGCTGCAGGTGCACCTGGCGCCGATGGACCTGCGCCACGAGCTCGGCGAGATCTTCGCGCTGTTCGAGCCGCGCGCCGAATCCAAGGGACTGCACCTGCGGCTGGACGTCGACCTCGACTCCGACGCCGCCTTCATCACCGACCGCGCCAAGTTCGGCCAGGTGGTGCTCAACCTGCTGGGCAACGCATTGAAGTTCACCGACGCCGGCCGGATCGTGCTGCGCGCCTGGCGCGCCGGCGGCGACACGGTGGTCGAAGTCGAGGACACCGGCCCGGGCATGGACGAGGACGAGGTCGCCAGCCTGTTCACGGCCTTCCGCCAGGGCGCGGCGGGCGTCGAGAAGGGCGGCACCGGCCTGGGCCTGAACCTGTCGCGCCACATCGCGCAGGCGCTCGGCGGCGATCTCGCGGTCGAGAGCGGCAAGGGGCGCGGCACCACCGTGCGGCTGCGCCTGCCGATGGCCGAGGTCGACCACGCCGGCCTGCCGGCCGCGGCGTTCGCCGGCGGCCGGCGCCTGGCCGCCGGCACGAGCCTGCGCGCGCTGGTGGTCGAAGACGACCCGTACAGCCGCGACGTGCTGGTCACGCTGCTGCGCGAGACGGGCTGCGACGTCGATGCCGCGGTCGACGGCGAGGCCGGCCTGGCTGCCTGCCGCGCGCGTCCGGCCGATGCGCCGTACGACATCGTGTTCACCGACATCCGCATGCCGCGCCTTGACGGGCTGCAGATGCTGCAGGCGCTGCGCGCCGACGAGCGCACGCGTGCGCTGCCGCTGGTGGCGGTGTCGGCGTCCAGCCTCGAGCATGAGCGCCGCTACTACGTCACGCACGGCTTCCAGGACTTCGTCGGCAAGCCCTACGCGTTCGCCGCGATCCACGAGATGCTCGCGCTGCATGCGGGCGCGCAGCTGGTGCCCGCGCCGGCCGACGATGCCGCGGCGCCGCCGGCGCCCGCGAGCGCGGCTCAGGTGGTCGACCGGCCTCGGCGCGATGCGACGGCGGCGGCCGGCGCCGTGCGGCGCAGCGACATGCGCGCGCAGCTCGCGGCGCTGGCCGACGCGGCGGCCTCCGGCTCGATGACGCAGGTGCGCGACCGGCTGGCGACGCTCTCGGCGGTGCCGGCGCGCGCGCTGCCGGACGGCCTGCTCGCGCTGATCGAGGGCGACCTGCGCCAGTACGACTTCACGACGCTGGAAGGCCGCGTGCGCGAGTCGCTGGCGCACGACATGGCCGGAGACGAGGACGAGGACGACGTGCCCGAGGGGGCCGCCCCATGAGCACCCCGGTGGCCACCACGCAGCCCATCGACTCGTCGATCCCGCCCTACGTGCCGCCCGATGCCGACGGCGACGTGCGCTCCGTGCTTCGCACGCCCTGGGCGCGGCGCTGGGCGCTGGTGGTGCTGATGCTGATGGTCGCGTGGACCGTGGTCGCGTGGTGGCTCAACACCCGTCACTACGAGGAGCGCGTGGCCGGCGCCGTCGCCTCGGCCACGGCACAGGCCGATGCCAGCGCCACGCTGGTCGAGGACGGCCTGCGCCAGGGCCTCGCGCAGCTGGACGGCGTCGCCCACATGCTGACGCGACTGCCCGCGATCCGGCAGGCGGTCTCCGCCGCGGGGCCCGGCGCGGCGATCGCCGGCGAGCCGGTCGACCAGTTGCGCGGCCGGCTGCAGGCGCAGCCCGAGCTCGCGGCGGTCGACGACTTCCTCGCCTCGTCGTCCGAGGAGCTCGGCGCCGACCTCATCTACCTGCTCGACGACGCCGGCAACTGCGTGGCGGCCAGCAACGCCGGCACGGCGGGCAGCGTGGTCGGCCAGCACCTGAACGAGCCGGCCTTCTTCGCGCAGACGCGCGACGAGCACGGCGCGCGGGCGTTCGCCGTCGGCAAGGCGACGGGCATCCCCGGCATGTACTTCTCGGCGGCCATCTTCGGCGACGGCCGCTTCAAGGGCATCGTCGTCGTCAAGCGCAACACGCGCTCGCTCGCCGCGATGGTGGGTCACGAGGGCGCCTTCGTCGTCGACGCGCTGGGCGTCGTGATCATGTCGCAGGATCCGCGGCTGCTGCTGCAGGCGCTGTCGGGCGCGCGGACATCGCAGCTCAAGCCCGCGGAGCGGGCGGCGCGCTACCGCTCCGACCAGTTGCCCGTGCTGCGCATCGCGCCCTGGGACGCCGGCGAGCCCGGTGCATTGCGGCGCATCGGCGACGATCCGGCGCCCCAGGTGCTGGTGCAGCGCCACATGGAACGCGAGGCGCTGGACGTGTACGTGTCGCAGCGCGTGCCCGAGGTCGAGAGCCTGGCGCGCGAGCGCGGCTTCAACTTCGTGCTGATGGCGCTGGCGGGCGCCGGGGGCATCGCGCTGGTGGCCGCTGGCCTGGGTGGCTGGCGCTCGCGCCGCAGCGTGATCGACGCGGTGCAGCGCATCGGCCAGGCCAACCGCAAGCTGTCGGTGGAGATGGCCGAGCGCGAGCGCGCCGAGGTGTTGCTGCGCGAGTCGCGCGAATACCTGCTGGTGCACGAGGCGCGTCTGCGCGCGCTGCTGCGCAGCCTGCCCGAGCAGGTGTGGATGAAGGATCGCGCCGGCCGCTACCTCGCCGTCAACGTGGAGTTCGAACGATTCCAGGGCGTCAGCGAGTCGGAGGTGCTGGGCAAGACCGACTTCGACATGGGCACCTGGGAACGCTCCGAGCATTACGCCGCGCAGGACCAGGCCACGCTCGCCGCCGCCGAGCCGCTGGTGTTCTTCGAGACCGAGCATTCGGCGGGCGGCGATGGCGGCGAACGCCGCCTCGAGGTCACGAAGACGGCCGTGCGCGACGATCGCGGCGAGGTCATCGGCGTGGTCGGCGTCGCGCGCGACATGACCGAGATCCACGCCGCCAACCTCGCGCTCAAGACGAGCGAGGCGCGCTTCCGCGCCACGTTCGAGACGGCCGGCGACGCCATCCTGATCATCCGCCACGCCGTGATCGTCGACTGCAACCGGCGCGCCGCCGAGATGCTGGGCGCGGACACGCGCGGCGGCCTGCTGGGCCAGGGCATGGCGCTGTTCGCACCCGACCGGCAGCCCGACGGCCAGCACGCCGCGGTGCTCGCCGCGCATCTGGCAGACGTCAAGCAGGGTGGCATGAAGACATTCGAGTGGCGTTGCCGGCGGCTGGACGGCACGCAGTTCGACGCCGAGATCACGATCAGCCTGTTCCGCCACAACGGCCACAACCTGCTGCAGGCCGTGCTGCGCGACGTCAGCGAGCGCCGCCGCATGATCGCCGCGCTGGAGGCCGCCAAGGAGGAGGCCGAGCGCGCCAACCGCAGCAAGAGCGTGTTCCTGGCCAACATGAGCCACGAGATCCGGACGCCGCTCAACGCGGTGCTCGGGTTCACGCAGCTGCTGATGGCCGACCGCCAGCTGCCCGAGGAGGCGCAGGGGCGGCTGCGCGTCATCCACAGCGCTGGCAACCGCCTGCTGGGCCTGATCAACGACGTGCTCGACCTCGCGAAGATCGAGTCCGGCAGCCTGCAGGTGCTCAGCTCGCCGTTCGACCTGCTGCAGGAGCTGCGCGACCTCGACGCGCTCTATGGCGCGCACGCCCGTGCCAAAGGGCTGGCCTTCCAGAGCGAGCTGACGCTGGCCGCGCCGACGGTGGTCGAGGGCGACCGCAACAAGGTGGGCCAGATCGTCGCCAACCTGCTGGGCAACGCGCTGAAGTTCACCGAGCGCGGCCACATCGGACTGCACGCGTGGCGCGACGCGCAGCAGGCCGAGCGCATCTGGTTCGAGGTGCTCGACACGGGCCCGGGCATCGCCGCTGCGGACATCGCCGACCTGTTCGTGCCGTTCCGCCAGGGCGCGGCCGGCCAGGAGAAGGGCGGCACCGGCCTGGGCCTGGCCCTGTCGCGCGACATGGTGCGCGCCATGGGCGGCGACCTCGCCATCGCGAGCACGCCGGGCAGCGGGACGCAGGTGCGCTTCTGGCTGCCGTTGCCGGCGGGGCGGCTGTCGTCGTCGGCGGTGGCCGTCGGCACGGGGGCTCAGGTGCTGGACGAGGCCACGCCCTGCACGGTGCTGGTGATCGAGGACGACCCGCACAGCCGCGACGTCCTCGTGAACCTGCTGCGCAGCGCGGGTTGCACCGTGATGCAGGCCTTCGACGGCCAGGAAGGCCTCGCGCGCTGCCGCGCCGAGCGCTTCGACATCGTCTTCAGCGACATCCGCATGCCCCATATGGATGGCGTCCAGATGATCGAGCGGCTGCGCGCCGACCCGTTCACGCGCGACCTGCCGGTGGTGGCGGTGTCGGCGTCCAGCCTGGAGCACGAACGCCGCTTCTACATCGAGGCGGGCTTCCAGGACTTCATCGGCAAGCCTTATCCGTTCCACGAGGTGTACCGGGCGCTGGTCGATCATGCCGGGGTCCGCCTTCATCCGGCCGGCAGCCCCGGCGACGCCGGCGCGGGCGCCACGGCACCGCTCGCCGACCGGCTCTCGCCGCGCCTGCGCGACCCCCTGCGCGCGCTGGCGGCCGCGGCCGCCAGCGGCCAGGTCGGCGCGGTGGCGCGGATGATGGAGATGATCACGCCCGAGACGATCGGCCGGGCGCGCTGGCAGTCGTTCGACGAGGCGGCGCAGTCCTACGACTTCCAGCTGCTGGAGGAACGTGCCGAGGCGCTGCTCGCGCAGCTGGAGGCCGACCGGACGGGTGATCAGCCGCCCGCCGGCTGAGCCTGCCGAAAGGGGATCCGCCGTCTCGCGGCGCACGGGCGTGCGCAGCTGCGGACGAGCGCGGCGACTCGTTCGATACCGCGTGGCGCCGCCCCTTCCCGGACGTGGCGCATTGCACGAATCTGCGTACAAATCGGGCCGACTTGTCGAGGAACATGTGTTTACACTCGGGTCAGGCCGCGCGGGGACCCCGGCGGATCAAGCGGGAGTGGGTGGCAGTGTCCGCAAGAGTGTCGAAAATCCTGATCGTCGACGATACGCCGCACAACATCGACGTGCTCAGCGCCACGCTCGGCGACGAGCACTGCGAGCTGATGGCCGCCACCTCCGGCGCCCGCGCGCTGGAACTCGCGGCCCGCGGCCGGCCCGACCTGGTGCTGCTGGACGTGATGATGCCGGGCATGGACGGCTTCGAGGTCTGCCGCCGGCTCAAGGCCGACGCCGCCACCGCCGACATCCCCGTCATCTTCGTGACCGCGCGCACCGACGACGTGAGCCAGGGCTTCGCCGTCGGCGGCAGCGACTACATCTCCAAGCCGATCAACGCCGACGAGGTGCGCGCCCGCGTGCGCTACCAGCTCGAACGGCGCAACCTGCTGGAACAACTGCGCGAGCTCAATCACGGGCTCGAGGAGAAGGTGCGCGAGCGCACCGCCGAACTCACGATCGCCAATCGCCACCTGCGCCAGGAGATCAACGAGCGGCGCTACATGCAGGACCGCCTGAACTACCTGGCCACGCACGACTTCGTCACGCGCCTGTACAACCGCGGCGCGCTCGACGCGCACGTCTCCGAGCTGCTGGCGCGGGTTCAGCGCGCCGAATGCGACGCCGTCTTCCTGCTGATCGACATCGACCAGTTCCGCCTCGTCAACGAGACCTGCGGCTGCATCGCCGGCGACGAGCTGCTGCGCCAGTTCGCCGAGGTCGTGTCCGGCCTGCTGGAACGCACCGACTTCTTCGCCCGCCTGGGCGGCGACAAGTTCGGCGTCGTGGTGGAGGACAGCGGGCCCGATGGCGGCCCGGTCCTGGCCCGGCGCATCCTCGGCCAGCTTGCCGATTTCGAATTCCTGTGGGAGGAGCGCAGCTTCAAGATGGCCGCATCGGTGGCGGTGGTGCGCATCGGGCGCGACATCGTCTCGTTCGACCAGCTGATGCTGGTGGCCGACGAGGCCGCCTACCTCGCCAAGCGCGAGGGCCGCGGCTCGATCCGCGTGCACGATTCGTCGCTGCTCGAAGGCGAGGGCCACCGCGAGTCCGTCAACTGGGCGCTGGTGCTCGTCGACGCGCTCAAGCGCAACGAGTTCCGCGCCTACTTCCAGCGCCTGACCCCGCTGGCCGCGGCCGGCGACGGGCACCCGCACGGGCTGCACATCGAGACGCTGATCCGCCTGTGGGATCCGCGTCGCCAGAAGCTGGTGCTGCCCACCCTGTTCATCGCGCCGGCCGAGCGCTACCACCTGATCGGGGAGCTCGATCGCTGGATGATCCGCGAAGTCGTGCGCCTGCTGGGCTCGATGCCCGACACGCACGATCGCATCGACCAGGTGGCGATCAACCTGTCGGCCGTCTCGATCCGCGAGCCGGGCCTGGCGCAGTACGTGAGCGACACGCTGCGCGAGTTCGGCGTGCCGGGCCGCCTGATGTGCTTCGAGATCACCGAGACCGAGGCCATCGTCAACCTGCAGAGCGCCGGCGAGTTCATGCAGGCGCTGCACCGACTGGGCTGCCGCTTCGCGCTCGACGACTTCGGCTCGGGCTTCGCGTCGTTCACCTATCTGCGGCAACTGCCGTTCGACACGATCAAGATCGACGGCATGTTCGTGCGCGACATGGACTCCGACCTCGTGCACGGCGGCATGGTGCGCTCGATGACGGAGATGGCGCGGCTGCTGAAGAAGCCGGTGGTGGCCGAATTCGTCGAGACCGAGGCCGTGGCCGTGCTGTTGCGCGAGCTGGGCGTCGACTGGGCGCAGGGCTTCCACTACCACGTGCCCGAGCCGCTGACGGCCGATGCGCTGCGCGCCAGCCTGGGGCCGGCGGCGGCCGGTGCGCAGGCCGCCGAGTCGGCGACGCCGCCGGCGGCGCTGGCGTAGCGATCAGACGGCGCTGAGGCTGGCCACCTGCTCCTGGCGCGCCAGCGTGCGCTTCTCGCCGCCCTCGAGCTCGAGGATGTCGTAGCCGTTCGTGAAGACGATGCGGCCGTCGTCGCGCACGTCGAAGCCCGCGACGTGCCTGGCGAGCACCTCCACCGGCGCGCCGGCGCGCGCCACGCGCACCAGCTCCCAGTTGGCCGGCACGAGGCTGCCCGCGTACTGCGGGTCGTTGCGCGCCTTGGACAGCTCGATCATGCGGCCATGCAGCCAGAGCTGGCCGAGATCCTGGTCGAGCTCGGGCGTGCGCGGGCCACCGGCGGAGCGCAGCGGCTCCTTGCCGTAGACCATGCTGAAGAAATTCAGGTAGCCGAACACCGCCTTCAGCAGCCGGAACGGCATCAGCAGCGTGTCCTTGAGCGCCACGCCGGCGCGCTCGTGCTGCGGCTTCAGCGCAGGACGGCGGATGGCGTACAGCGCGCCGCGGGCGTCCATGCGCGGGGCGACGTGGTCGTACTTCGCGTCGTCGAGCAGCACTTCCAGCTGGCCGCTGCCGTAGTCCAGCAGGTGCACGCAGGCATGGCCCACCGCCATCACGTGGCCGCCCTGCGGATGGCGCGCGACACCGCTGGACTGGTAGACGACGGTGCGCGAGCGCCCCGGCACCAGCGAGGGCGAGGCGTCGACGCAGTCGCCGTCGGTGATGGCGCCGCGGCGCGTGCCCTCGTCGTCGTAGACCTCCAGGTGCGCGCTGCCGTTGGCGTGTTGCGCCGCGAGGATCAGCCGCTTGTCGGCCGGGTTGTACGCGAAGCCGTTGCAGGTCCAGCCGCTGCGGTGGAACAGCCGCACCTCGCGATCCTCGGAGAGATGGCGGCGGAACAGGCCGCGCGTCTCGCCGACGGACAGCAGGTAGTACAGCGCGTCGTCGTCGTCGCCACGCACGGCCTGCTCGAAGCGCGGCGCCAGCACCGCGTTCTCGCCGCCCGGGCCGCGCCGGCCCCACAGGCTCGACGTGGGGATGACGCCGGTCTGCTGCTCGCGCGGCGCGTTCTTCCATCCCGTGTTGCGCCGGCTCTGCAGGTCGCGCTCGATCAGCTCGCGCGCGAACGGCGAGTCGACCTGGCGCGGGCTGGCGCCCGGTGCATGCAACCAGAGTTCGCCATTGGCGATCGACAGCGTCTTCATCGGTCAAGCCCTTCCTTTGGCGCGATTATCGGCGCAGGCGCCCGCGCGCGGCCGCTCACGCGGTGCCCGGCGACAGGTTGGAGATGCCCGCCGCGACGTGGCCCGAAGGCACGTGCGGGGCCGCGTTCTCGACGTGGCGGGTCTGGTCGTCGAAGAAGAAATCGGGCTCGAACTCGCGCAGGAACTCGCCCTTGGGCAGGCCGCCGAGGAACATCGCCTCGTCGACGTCGATCTGCCACTGCATCAGCGTGCGGATCGCGCGCTCGTGCGCGGGGGCGCTGCGCGCGGTCACGAGCGCGGTGCGCACCTTCATCGTGTCGGTGGACGAGCGCTGCAGCAGCTGCAGCGCCTCCAGCAGCGGCTTGAACGGCCCGGGGGCGAGCGGGCGGGCCCAGTTCGAGGATTCGTGCGCCTGGAACGCGTCGAGGCCCTCGGCCTGGAACACGCGCTCGGCCTCGTCGGAGAACAGCACGGCGTCGCCGTCGAACGCGATGCGCACCTCGTGCGGATGCGCGTCGGACGCGCGCGCCGCGTGCGGGATCACCCGCGCGGCCGGCACGCCGGCCTCGAGCGCCGAGCGCACGTCCTCGTCGTTGGCCGACAGGAACAGGTGCGCGCCGAGCGGACGCAGGTAGCGCCACGGGCTGCGGCCGCGCGTGAAGGTGCCGCGCTCGATGGGCAGGCCGTAGTGCTTGGCGGAGCGGAAGGCGCGCATGCCCGAGACCGGGTCGTTGCGCGACAGGATGACGACCTCGACGCGCGGCGCCGGGTCGCGGAACTGCAGCAGCTTGCGCACCAGCGAGAACGCGACGCCGGGGCGTGCCGGCACGTCGAGGCGCTCGAGCTGCAGCTGCATGTAGGCGCGGTCGTCGTTGCCTTCGAAGACGCGGTTCTCCTCCTCGAAGTCGAACAGGGCGCGGGACGAGATGGCGACGACGAGTCGCCCGTCGAGGGTCATGGGCATGCGGGAATCATAGGCGCCCCGCTGGCTCGCCCGGTGAGCCGACGGCAGGGTTTTGCGGCGAAGCGCGCATCCCCTCTTTGAACCCGCCGGCCGTCCGTGCCCGGGCGTAAGCTGGCGCCGCCTTCGGAAGCCTTGCAGGGGAGAACGAGATGAGCACTGCCCAGGCCACCGCCGCGCCGGCCGCCGCCGGAACTGCGCCGCTCACCGCCCCGCCGCCGCCGCGCGAGCCCAGCGGCCGCGCCTGGGTCGCGCGCTTTCCCACCAGCGCCTCGGTGGCCGACTGCGCGCAGCCGTTCCGCGCCAACCTCAGCGCGTTCATTGCGGCGATGGGCGCCGCCGGCGCCAGCGTCAACATCGCGGCCACGCTGCGGCCGCCGCAGCGCGCATACCTGATGCACTGGTGCTGGTCCATCGTCAAGCAGAAGGTCGACCCGCGCTCGATCCCGCCGCTCGATGGCGTGGCCATCGCGTGGGCTCACGTCGACGGGCAGGGCGGCTACGATCCGATCGCATCGCTGGCCGCGGCGCAGGAGATGGTCGAGGCCTACGGCATGCAGGCGCTCAACGTGGCGCCGGCGCTGCAGTCCAACCACATCTCGGGCACGGCGGTCGACATGGCCATCAGCTGGTCGGGCACCCTGTCCATCGCGCGCCGCGACGGCCTGGTGGTGCACATCGCCAGCCAGCCGTGCACCGGCATGAACCCCGAGCTGAAGGCGGTGGGCGCCACGTACGGCGTGCTGAAGTTCGTCGGCGGCGCGAGCGACATGCCGCACTGGTCGGCCGATGGCCACTGACGCGACGCCCGCGCGCCACGTGTCCGCCGCCGTGCTCGTGATGGCGACGACGACGGCGGCGCTGCTGGCCGCCTGCGCCGCGCCGCGGGCGCCGGATCTGGCGATCTTCCTGGAACGCCGCGCGACCTGCGATCACCTGCGCGGCGAGGTGCCCGATCCGCCCGACCCGCAGCGCCTGCGCGACGTCGAGCGAGGCATCGCCGACTACTGCACCGGCACCGACGCCCAGCTCGCGGCGCTCAGGCAGCGCTATCGCGACGACCCGGTCGTGACGAAGCAGCTCGCGCAGTTCGAGGATCGGGTCGAGCCTTGACGGGGAGGGGCGTCGTTCGCGGGCCGGGAATCGTCCTGCGCGCAGGATGACACCTGGTGGGCGCGAAGCCGCACGCGGTGCGTGGATCCTGCGACTGCGCGCAGGATGACGCTTGGTGGGCGCGAGGCGGCGACAGTTCTTCAGGCGAAGAGGCGACAGTGCGTCACGCGAAGCGCCAGGCCGTCATCCTGCGCGCAGGATGACACCTGGTGGGCGCGAAGCGGAGACAGTGCTGCACACGAAGAGGCGACAGTGCCTCACGCGAAGCGCCAAGCCGTCATCCTGCGCGCAGCGAAGCGGAGTCGCAGGATCCACCCCTGCAAGAAGCGGTGCCTCCGACGCGTGGATCCTGCGACTGCGCGCAGGATGACACTTGGTGGGCGCGAAGCGGCGACAGTTCTTCAGGCGAAGAGGCGACAGTGCGTCACGCGAAGCGCCAAGCCGTCACCCTGCGCGCAGCATGACACCTGGTGGGCGCGAAGCGGCAACCACTCCGTCGTGCACTGCACAAGAAAGCGCCGTCCCGCGCGCCCGATGACACCTGGCAGGCGGGAGGCGACCTCCGGCGTGCCGGCCCCGCAGGAGCGACGGGCGTCGCCTCAGTGCGTGAACCCGATCTTCGCCCGCCTCGCGTTCCCCGCGGGGAGGTCCTCCAGCCGGATCGCGTCGCAGCCCGCCAGCCGCGCGTTGCCGAAGCCCGTCATCAGCGCGCGCCGCATCTCGCGCGGCGCCAGCTCGGCCAGGCGGTCGAGCACGTCGTCGCGCGGGGCGGGGTCGAAGCGCTGGCCCCAGTCGTGGTCGGCACGGATCTCGGCGTACAGGCGCTGCGCGATCGCGCGCGCCGCGGCGTGGTCGGGCGCCTGCACCTGGTAGACGTTCATGCGGTTGAGGATGGGCTCGGGGATCGCGCGCTCGTCGTTGGCGGTGGCCACCCAGATCACCTGGCTCGCATCGATCGGCACCTCGGCGAATTCGTCGGTGAAGGACTCGGCCGTGTCGTGCTCCATCAGCGAGTAGAGGGCGCCCAGCGGGTCGTACGCGTGCTCCGCGCGCGCCTTGTCGATCTCGTCGACCACCATCACGGGGTTGGCGTACTCGCCATCCACCAGCGTCTCGAACACCTTGCCCGGGCGGGCGCCCTTCCACTGGCTGGAGGCGCCGCTGAGCACCCAGCCGGCGGTCAGCGAGCTCATCGAGATGAACCCCATGCCGGTGCCCAGCAGCTCGGCCACCTCGCGCGCGAAGTGCGTCTTGCCGACGCCCGGAGGCCCCAGCAGCAGGATGGGCGTGATCTCGAGGGCGTCGCGGCTGTCCTGGCACAGCGCGATCTGGCGCTTGACGTCGTCCAGCGCGTCGTGGAAGTTGGGCAGCTCGTCGTACAGGTGGTCCATCGCCGGCAGGCCGGCCGGCTTCACCTGGAAGCGGTCGGCGCCTTTCTCCAGCATGCGCTCGTACGTGTTGCGCAGCGTCTCGTGCTCGGTCTGCACCTGCAGGCGTGCGAGCCGCTGGCTGACGGCCTCCAGCCGGTACAGCGATCGCATGCGCGCGATCGGGATCCGCGGAGCGCGGGTCTCGGTGGACGTGTCGTTGCCTGCTGCCAAGGGACCTCCGTCGAAAGCGGGAGCGGTCCATCCCATTGAAACGCACGCGGCGGCGGCCGACGCGTCGAACAAGGGGATGGATGCCCCATGATTCCCTTTTTAGCAAATGCCGTGCCCTGCTGTCGAGCTGTCGCGCGTGACGCGCGTCACGCCCGGGCCGGATGCGCGCCTGCCGCGCGAATCCGGAGCGCGCCGGCGTGCGTAGTCCTCCTGTCGGCGCGTCCTTCGAGGTGCCGCGCACGGCTTCATGCACCTTCATCGCCCATCCTTCGCCGGCAAACCGCTCGCGCCGCTTGCCCAAAGCCGGCCGTGCGCGGCACACTCGCTCGCGCCGTCCCGGCGTGCGGACGCAACCAGGACATCCCTTCGTGAAAGTGATCGCCCCATGACCGCGGCCGCCCTCCGGCGCGACGATGAGCTCGAGACCCGGCTGGCCGACTGGCTCGCGCGCTGCGCCCTCGGGGATCGCCAGGCCTTCCGCCAGCTGTACGACGCCACGGCGCCGCGCCTGCTCGCCGTCGTCGCCCAGCTGGTGGGCCGCGGCGCGCTGGCGGAGGACCTGCTGCAGGACGTCTACGTGCGCATCTGGAAGGCCGCCGGCCAGTACCGGGCCGGTGCCGGCTCGCCGATGGCCTGGATGGCGGCCGCCGCGCGCTACCGTGCCATCGACCACCTGCGCTCGCGCGGCGCGCGGCCCGAGGTGGCCATCGCCGACCTGCCGTCGCACGGCGGCGCGGACGACGGGGACGACGACCCGACGCATCGCCTGGCCGATCCCGGCCCCGGCCCGGCGCAGCGCGCGCAGTCGGGCTCCGAGGCCGAGGCCGTGCGGGGCTGCCTGGGCAGCTTGCAGGGCTCGCAGCAGCAGTCGATCTCGCTCGCGTACTACCAGGGCCTGAGCCATGGCGAGATCGCCGAGCATCTCGGCGCGCCGCTGGGCTCCGTCAAGACCTGGGTGCGGCGCGGGCTGATCGCGCTGAAGGCCTGCCTCGAGCGCTGCGGGTGGGCGGCATGAACATCGTCACCCCCGAACTGGCCGACCGCCTCGCGGCGGAGTATGTGCTGGGCACGCTGACCGGCGGCGCCCGCCGCCGCTTCGAAGCGCTGTTGCCCGCGCATCCGGCGCTGCGGCTTGCGGTGGCGGCGTGGGAGCAGCGGCTGCTGCCGATGGCGCTGAAGTCCGAGCCCGTGCAACCCGCAGCGCGGGTCTGGACAGGTGTCGAGGCGAAACTGGGCTGGCGCGCGCCGGCCCGGCCGTCGCCGTGGCGGCTGCGCTTCTGGCAGGCCTTCGCCACTTTCGCCACCGTCGCCGCCGTCGTGCTGGGCACCGTGCCTCGCCACGAGCCGGTCGCGGCGCCGATGATCGTCGTGCTGCATGCCACGAAAGGCAGCGAGGCCATCGTCGCCGGCCTGAGCCCCGACCGCCGGCAACTGTCCATCCAGCCGCTGCAGAAGGTGGCGCTCACCTCCGACCAGTCGCTCGAGCTGTGGGCGCTCAAGAAGGACGGCCCGCCCGCCTCGCTGGGCGTGATCGCGGCCGACAAGCTGACGGCCGTCCACCCGAAATCGCTGCCGGCGGACACCAAGGGCCTGGCCGTCTCGCTGGAACCGCTGGGGGGCTCGCCGACGGGCGCGCCGACCGGGCCAGTGCTGTTCGTGGGCGAGCTGACGTTGTGAACGGCGGCGCCGCGGCGTGACGGGTTTGTCCGCTGCGCGACCGACCGACCCGCGTGTCGATCCGCCGCCCGCTGGTCCGTCGTGTCTTCATCTGGCGACCGTCTTCCGGGAGAGCAGGACATGCGTTTCATCATCACGGCCCAGGCCAACCCCGACAGCGACACGAGCGCGGAAGCGCCCATGTTCGACGCCGAGCTCTTCAAGGCGTACATGCGCTTCAACGAGGACATGCACCGGGCCGGCGTGCTGGTCGCCTCCGAGGGCCTGAACCCCGCGGCGCCGGGAGCGCGCATCGCCGTGTCCCGGGGCAAGCGCTACGTCGTGGACGGCCCCTTCACCGAGTCCAAGGAGCTGGTGGGCGGCTTCTACCTCATCGAGGTCGACTCGCTCGACGAGGCGATCGGCTGGGCGCTGCGCGCGCCCTCCGGCTTCGGCACGGACGACATCCTGGAGGTGCGCCAGCTGACCGGCTCGCAGGACCTGCCACCCGAGCTGCTGCGGCTCATCGAGGGGGCCGCGCCCACCTGGAGCGCCGCGGCCTGGCAGGCGCGCGGCGCGAAGTAGCCGCGGGCGTTGCCGCCCACTCGTCCGGCGCCATGAAGAAGGGGCGCCCGCGAGCGCCCCTTCGATCCCGACGACCGGCGGATCAGGTCACGGCAGCGCGTTCAGCGCCGCACGCGTCGGCACGGAGAAGTTGTAGCCGTCGTGCTTGTCCCAGTTGATGGACCACGTCATCGCGCCGCGGAAGGTCGGGTAGGCCTGCGCGGGCTTGATGGTGTTGCAGCCCTGCAGCTTGGTCAGGCAGTTCAGCGTGTTGGCGACCACCGTCGACGTCACGAAGCCGGTGTTGGCCGAGCTGGGGCCCGACGGCACGCCGAAGGCCACCTGGTCGGGACGCAGGCCGTTGAAGTGCCACCCGGTGCCGTACGCGACGCTGAAGCCCTCGATCAGCATCAGGCTGCCCGCGACGAGGCCGTCGACCGTGCCTTCCTGCACCTGCTGGTTGCTCGCGTTGTCGTAGGTGAAGCCGCCGTTGTTGTAGTACTGCACGTGGATCTCGGTGAGATCGTTGCGCAGCGCGTCGATGATGGGCAGGTACGCGCCCCAGATCGAGCCGTAGGCGACGTAGCCGCCTTGCACGTACGGATGCTCCGGCGCCATGGACAGGTAGAAGCTCGAGCCGACCTTGGCCTTGAGCTGGCGCATGGCGGTCACGAGGTTGGCCTGCAGCGCGGTGTTCTGCGACACGCCGGTCTCGAGGTCGAGGTCGATGCCGTCGAAGCCGTACTTCTGGATGATGGCGTAGGCGCTGTTGACGAAGTTCGTCACCATCGTGGCGTTGTCCAGCGAGATCGAGCCGTTCTGGCCGCCCACCGACAGCACCACCTTCTTGCCCGCCTTGCGCTTGGCGGCCACGTCGGCGATGAACTGCGCGTCGGTGCCCGCGTTCGGGTCGACGGTGAAGCTGATGTTGCCGTTGCCCGCGTTGTCGGCGAACGAGACGATGATCGTGTCCCAGTTGCTCGACACCTGCGAGATCGGGAACGTCGCGCCCGACGGGTTGGTGAAGTTGTGCCAGTAGCCGACCAGCCAGTGGCCGGACGGCGGCGGCGCCGGGGTGGGTGACGGCGGCGGCGGGGTGGGCGTGGGAGGCGGCGGGGCCGGCGTCGGCGGCGGCGGTGCGGGCGTGGGTGGCGGCGGTGCCGGGGTCGGGGGCGGCGGCGTCGTGCTGCAGCTGGTGATCTGGGTCCACGGCTGGCCGGAGCCGGCGCCGCCGTTGTTGGTGGTCGGGTCCTGGCCCTGCGTCCACCAGTTGGCCTTGTAGCTAACGCCGTTGCGGATCGCGGTGTCGCCGCCGACGTAGGCGATGGACGACACCCAGGTCTGGCATTGCGGGTTGGCGGCGAGCGCGGCCTGCGGCGCCAGCGCGGTGCCGGCCGCCACGGCGGCGGTCAGGATCGCCAGGCGCTGCAGCATGCTCGCGCGGGATTCGGGACGGGTCATGTCCTGCTCCTCGATGGAAAGGTTGGGGGTGAAGCGCCGACGGCCGGATCGCTGGAGGCGGGCCGGCCGTCGGTTTGATCGCGTCACGCGCGCACGCGCGACGCGACCGGGGTCAGGCGATCAGAGACCGAGCGCGCTGATGAACGCGTTGGTGAAGCCCCAGGTGCCCGCGCTGCCGTAGCTGTTGCAGGTGGCCGAGGCGTAGCCGGGCGCGCAGTCCTTGTCGCGATCGAGCGACCAGAAGTGGATGCCCGAGGCGCCGTTGGCCTTGACCCAGTTGCTCAGCGTGGTGACGTCGGCGATCGAGAAGGTCTCGTCCGTCGCGTCGTTGCCGCCGATCATCGGGGTGATCTCGATCTGCGAGTACGGCACGCCCCAGTAGTTGTGAAGGTTCACCGCCGACTGGATCGCCGACTTGCCCATGTCGCACTTGCCGCTGGAGTTGAGCGTGCAGTTCGAGGCGATCGCGCTGCCGTAGTCCATGGCCATCAGGTTGATGATGTAGCCCGTCAGGCCGTGCGACTTGATCGAGTTCATCACCGTCACGCCCATCGAGCCCAGGCTCTGTGGCGAGTTGCCGCCGAGCGTGGCCAGCGTGAAGCTCCAGCGCAGGCCCGGGTGCTTGGACTGCGAGTTCTTGACGCGCGTGACCAGGTTGTCGATGTCGGCCGAGGACTGGCCGGCCTCGATGTCGAAGTCGATGCCGGCGAGGCTGGACGACGCGTAGCGGTTGACGAAGGTCTCGAAGTCGGCGTCGCTGGCGCAGGTGAACGACCCCGCGGCACCGCCGGTGGAGACGATGTACTTCGTGCCGGCATTGACGAAGTTCTGGATGTTGGCGGACGCGACCGCGGAGGCCTGCAGGCCGCCCCAGTTCTCGCTGCCGCACGCGCCGGTGGCGAACGCCCAGGTGATCATCTTCAGCTTGGCCGGCTTGACGCTGAGCACCGGCGACAGCGTGCCCGTCACCGCCGTCGAGATGACGTTGGTGTTCCAGTTCATGCTGACGGTGATGTCCTTGTACGGTCCGTACGTGACGCTGCCCGAAGGCGGAGGCGGCGTGGGCGTCGGGGGCGGCGGCGTCGGGGTGGGCGGCGGCGGGGGAGTCGGCGTGGGCGGGGGCGGCGGGGTGGTGGAGCAGCCGCTGGACAGCGTCCAGGGCTGGCCGCTGCCGGCGCCGCCGTTGTTGTTGATCGGCTCCTGGCCTTGCGTCCACCAGTTGGCGGTGTAGGTCTTGCCCTGGTCGACGACGACAGCGCCCTGCGTGTAGGCGATCGTCGAGTTCCAGGTGGAACAGTTGGGCGGATTGGCGGCCATCGCCGCCGCGGGAACCGTCGCTGCGACGGCCGCCGTGAGGGCGGCCAGCATCTTCAGTCTCTTCTGCTGGGCTTCGTTCGTGGACATGCTTGTTCTCCGTGCTTTCCGGGCTAGGGAGCGTCTCGGGGAGGGGACGCCGGATTCGATCCGGGGAGGCTGCCGCGTCGTTGTCGGGAAATTCGGGAGCGCTGGCGCCATGAATCATTCGGATCGAGGGTCAGCGTAATGCTTGGTCACAAAACGGACATGATGGATAACCACTACAAGACCAGTATGGCGACCAAATAACAAATCAGTACGTGCATACTTTCGCCGTGAAGAATGCGGAAGCCGCGCGGAGGGCAGCATCGCTCTGGACGAATCCTCCGAAATGGCTTCCCCGCCCAGGCGGGGACGACGATTTCACTGGCGAGCTGCGCCGAAACGGCGTGACTGCCGGCGGCATGCGCGATAGACGGGCTGGTGCTGTCCAGTTCTCGTACTGGTTATGTCGTCGAGTATGACTCGCGACTGGAAAATACCGGTCAATACCGGAAATGGGGTATGGCGTCGACCACTTTGGGGAGTGCGTGACAAAAGGCCGGGATCGCGAGGCGAGTCCGGCCGTGCGCGCGCTCGCGCGCGAACGATCAGCGCGTGACGATGGAGATCGCGTAGATCTGGCGGCTGCCGTAGTCGGCCACCAGCAGCCGCCCGGCCGGGTCGGCCAGCACGGCCAGCGGATGGCTGAAGCCGGTGACGACCTGGCGCACGTGGCCGGTGGCGACGTCGACCGCCACCAGGTCCGCGTAGGTCAGCGACGCACCGGCGCCGCCGGGGGCCTCGGTGATCCGGCCGTTGAAGCGGGCGATGAACGCCGCGCCCCGCAGCGCCGCGGGCAGGCCGGGGGCCGACCAGAACGCGCAGCCGTCGGCCGACGAACTGGGCCCGAGGCCGTCGGGGTGCGCGGGGTCGTGCAGGACGTAGGGCCCGCGGTTGAACAGGTTGTCGAAGGTGAGGCTGCGCACGCGGTGGTAGCCGTCCGCCGTGGGCGTCAGCATCGGGTTGTGGCCGCGCCAATTGACGTCGGTGTAGCCGTAGTCGGCGCCGGGCGAGGCCTTGAAGAACTGGTCCTGGACGTCGCGGCTGAAGTCGGCATCGAACCGGTCGCCGCGCAGTCCGAAGCCCGCGTCGCCGTTGCCCAGCGTCACCGTGCGGTTGAAGTTGTTGGTGAAGTACAGCGCGTGCGCCGCATCGATGCACAGTCCGAACGGGTTGCGCGTGCCGGCCGAATGCACGACGAGCCGGCCCGCGCCGCGCAGCGTGAACGGGCCGGTGTCGTGCTGCACCAGCGCCTGCGTGAGCGTCGGCGGCGTCGTGTTCCAGGCGTTGGCGGAGGCGGGCGTGTCCGCGACGGCACGCAGGTCGGGGATCCAGGCGATGCTGCCGTTGTAGGCCGAGTCGCCCCAGGTGCGCCCGAGGCCGCCGAGCGCGAAGCCCTTGCCGCCGAAGTCGTCGATCACCTGGCCCGTCCACGCCCCGGAGTGGCCGTTGATCGTGCGCCGGCCGATGCCCACGTAAAGTGCGTTGCCGATGACCTGCATCTGGTCGGTGGCGTGGTCGCCTTGGGGCAGGCCCGTGACGATCGCGACGTCCAGTTCGCCGGGCTCGCCCCATACGCCGTTGCCGTTCGCGTCGCCGAGCTTGTGGATCGTGCCGTCCAGCGCGCTGAGGTACATGTTCGCGCCGTGGAAGGCGATGCCCAGGCCGCGGATGGCCGGGGCGGCGTCGACCGGCAACGACAGCGCCCCCGTCGCGGCGTCCCAGTGCAGGCCGATGGGGCCGTGGTCGACGGTCATCACGTACAGGCGGCCGTCGGGGCCGAAGGCCATCTGCGTGGGCAGGCCCGCGATGCTGCCCACCGGCTGGATGGCCAGCTGCGCCTGCCAGTCGGCCACGACCTGCGGCCCGTCGGCATGCACCGGCAGCGCCGCGGCGGCGGCCAGCGCGGGCAGCAGCGTCGCCGCGGTGCGGGCCCGGCCGCGCCGCAGTGCGCACGCGAACAGGCCCAGCCCGAGCAGGCACAGCGCGCCCGTGGCGGGCTCGGGCACGACCGGGGCGAACGCCAGCGTCGTCGCGCCGGGCGTGCCCGCGACGCTCAAGCCCAGCACCTGGTCGAGCGAGTCGCCGGGCGCGATGCGACCGCCGGAGAAGCTCAGCGTGCGGCCGTCGCCGCTCAGCGCGACGCTCCAGCCGGGCAGGTCGCTGTAGCTGCCGTAAGGGTCGTTCGGGTCGTTCAGCGCGAGAAAGGTGGTCGAGCCGTCGACCACGCGCACCGAGAAGCCCGTCCACGTGGAGGCCGTGTCGTTGATCGCGCTGCCGTACGTGGCCACCGGCGATGCATTCGACGCGAGGATCGCCACCTCGACCGGCGCCATGGCAGTGAAGTCGAGGTTCAGGTACGCGGAGCTCGCGTCGCCCGGCGTGATCTCCGCGCTGACGATCGTGCCGCCCGCGCCCGGCTGGCTGCCGGGGCCGATGGCCACGATGCCGGCGACCGCGGGAGCGACGGCGAGTGCCGTCGACGCCAGGAACACGCACAGGGGACGCTGCCACATGTCTCGCCTCGCATCACGGTTGGTCAACGTTGGGGCCCGCCTTGGGACAGGCCCGCGAAACGTTATCGCAATCGATGCGGCCGAGAAACACAACGCTGGCTATCGGCCCGCGCCCGTCCAGCGTGGCCTTTCCTACTGCTCGACCTGCGTGTCGCAGGCGGCGCGTTCACTTGACGAAGTCGTTGAGCTGGATGATGGGCAGCAGCACCGACAGCACGATGACGAGCACGACGCCGCCCATTGCGACGATGAGCAGCGGCTCCAGCAGCGTGGCCAGCGCGAAGGCGCGGCGCTGCACCTCGTTGGCGAGCTGGCGCGCGGCGCGCTCGAGCATCACGGGCAGCTGGCCGGTCTGCTCGCCGAGGCGGGCGAACATGGCCAGGAGACCCGGGAAGCGCTTGTGCGCGGCCAGCGCGGAGGCCAGCGGCGCCCCTTCGCGCACCTGCACCAGCGCCTCCATCGCGTCGGCGCGCAGCGCATGGTTGCCGAGGGTTTCGGCGGCCGCCTGCAGCGCCTTCAGGATCGGCACGCCGGCGCCGGCGAGCATGGCCAGCGTGCCCGCGAAGCGCGCCGCGTTGTAGCCGCGTGCCAGGCGTCCGGCCAGCGGCAGGTTCAGGAACGTGGCGTCGAAGCGCAGGCGAAAGCCCGGCTGGCGCAGCGCCGCGGTGAACAGGATGCCGCCGGCGATCAGCAGCGCCGCCGCCAGCAGGCCCCATTGCCGCACGAAGGCGCTGATGGACAGCATCATCGACGTGAGGAACGGCAGCGCGTGCTTGCTGCTCGCGAACACGGAGGCTACCTGCGGCACGACGTAGGTCACCAGGAACGTGACGATGATGACGGCGATGACCGACACGATGGCCGGGTACAGCATCGCACCGATCAGCTTGCCCTTGAGCGACTGCCGCTCCTCGAGGTCGTCGGCCAGGCGCTCGAGCACGCGGCCCAGTGCGCCGCTCTGCTCGCCTGCGGCGACGACCGCGCGGTAGACCTCGTCGAACTCGCGCGGCACGCTGCCGAGGGCGCGCGCGAAGGTCGAGCCGCCGTTGACCTCGCTGCGCAGGTGCGCGATGAGGTCGCGCTGCTTCTGCTCCTCGGCCTCGTCGGCCAGGGCGGTCAGCGCGCGTTCGAGCGGCAGCCCCGCGGCGACCAGGCCGGCGAGCTGGCGCGTCCACACGGCCAGGCTCGACGACGAGAACGTCTTGCGCGAGAACAGCGAACGCCTCTCCGTGGACTCGACCACCGCCACCGGTGTCAGTCCCAGCGGCACCAGCTGCAGGCTGCGCAGCTGCGAACGCGCGGCCTTGGCCGTCTCGGCCTCGACGATGCCGCTGGACGACTTGCCGTTGGCGTCGAGCGCCTCGTACTTGAATGCAGGCATGGCTATCTGTATCTCGAGGCCTCAGCCGGGCCGCCCCGAGGCGGCTGCGCCCCCGCGGCGGGCAGCGAATGGAATGAGCGTGGAGGCCGACATGTGGTCAGTCGCGCGTCACGCGAACCACTTCTTCGAGCGACGTGATGCCTTCGCTCACCAGCCGTTCGCCGTCCTCGCGCATCGAGCGCATGCCGTTGGCGATGGCCGCCTTGACGAGTTCCTGCTCCGCCGCGCGGCCGTGGATCAGCGACTGCACGTGCTCGTCGACCACCATCAGCTCGTAGACGCCCGTGCGGCCCTTGTAGCCGGAGTTGGCGCAGTGCTCGCAGCCGACGGGGTGCCAGCGGTGGTGCTCGTCCTCGCGCTTGCAGTACTCGCACAGCTTGCGCACCAGGCGCTGCGCCAGCACGCCCAGCAGCGAGGAGCTGAGCAGGAACGGCTCGACGCCCATGTCGATCAGGCGGGCGACGGTGGACGGGGCATCGTTGGTGTGGACGGTGGCCAGCACCAGGTGGCCCGTCAGCGAGGCCTGGATGGCGATCTGGGCGGTTTCGAAGTCGCGGATCTCGCCGATCATCACCACGTCCGGATCCTGGCGCAGGATCGCGCGCAGCGCCTTGGCGAAGGTGAGGTCGATCTTCGGGTTGACCTGCGTCTGGCCGATGCCCGGCAGCTCGTATTCGACGGGGTCCTCCACCGTCAGCACGTTGGAGGTGCGGGTATCGAGGCGCGTCAGCGACGCGTAGAGCGTGGTGGTCTTGCCGGAGCCCGTGGGGCCGGTGACGAGCACGATGCCGTGCGGCTGCTGCACGAGGCGGTTGAACTTGTCGAGCGTGTCACCGCTCATGCCCAGCCCTTCGAGGCTGAACTTCTGCTCGCCCTTGTCGAGCAGGCGCAGCACCGCGCGCTCGCCGTGCGCGGACGGCAGCGTCGAGACGCGCACGTCGATTGCGCGGCCGCCGATGCGCAGCGAGATGCGGCCGTCCTGCGGCAGGCGCTTCTCGGAGATGTCGAGCTCGGCCATGATCTTCAGGCGCGAGATCAGCGCCGCATGCAGCGCCTTGTTCGGCTGCACCACCTCGCGCAGCGTGCCGTCGACGCGGAAGCGCACCGACGAACTGCGCTCGTAGGGCTCGATGTGGATGTCGCTCGCGCCGTCCTTGGCCGCCTGCGTCAGCAGCGCGTTGAGCATGCGGATGATCGGCGCGTCATTGGAGGCCTCGAGCAGGTCTTCGACCGCCGGCAGCTCCTGCATCATGCGCGACAGGTCGACCGCGCTTTCCACTTCGCCGACCACGGAGGCGGCGCTGCCCTGGCCGCCGGAGTAGGCCTGCGCGATGCGCGTCTGCAGCGCCGCGGGCGCCTCGCTCTCGATGCGGTCGATCGAGTGCAGGCGCAGCACCTCGGCGAGCGCCTGGCGCGACGTGCCGTCGCTCACGTGCAGCACGCGCTCGCGGCCGTCGTCCTCGATCAGCACCGAATACGTCTTGGCCCAGGCGTAGGGCAGGGGATGGCGTGCGCCCATGATCTGGCCTCCTGCTTACTTGGTAGGCGCCGGCGGCGGCGGTTCGCGCAAGTCGGGGATCGGCGAGACGCTGGGCATGGGGATGGACTGCGTCTGCGGGTCGGCCGGCACACTCGGGTCGATGCGCGTGTCCGGCTTCGCCTGCGGCGCCACGGGTGCATCGTTGACGCGCATCAGCAGGCTGTGATCGGGCTGCAGGCTCTGCTGCTGCGCGCGGATGGAGTCGTAGCGGTTCATCGTCAGCTTGTCGGCATCCGCCTGGTTGCGGATGACGATGGGCCGCAGGAACAGCATCAGGTTGCTCTTGTGGCGCGTCCGGTCGGAGCTCTTGAACAGGTTGCCCAGCAGCGGAATGCTCTGCAGGAGCGGCACGCCCGTGGTGCTGTCGTTGTACTCGTCCTTGATGAGGCCGCCCAGCGCGATCATGGAACCGTCGTCGACGGTCACGTAGGTCTCGACCGAGGTCTTGTTGGTGACCTGGCTGCTGGTGCCGCTGACCGACGAGTTCTCCTCGTAGATCGTCATGCGCACGGTGCCGTTCTCGCCGATCTGGCTCTTGATGCGCAGCGTGATGCCGACGTCCTGCCGTTCGACGGTCTGGAACGGGTTGACGCTGCTGCTGCTGCCGCCGGTGTTGGTGAAGCTGCCGGTGATCAGCGGAATGTTCTGGCCGACGACGATCTTGGCTTCCTCGTTGTCCATCGCGATCAGGTTCGGCGTGGACAGCACGTTGCCGCCGGCGTTGGTCTCGAGGAAGTGGGCGAGCGCCGCCAGCGTGTAGATGCCGTTGATCCTGGGTACCCAGCCGATGTTCAGGCCGTTGCCCACCTGGCTCGAGATCGTCGTGCCCGACGACGTCGTGGTCGTCGTCGTGGTCGTGCCCTTGGACGCCGTGCCGGCGGCCACCGCCAGGTCGATGAGGTTGCCGCCGCCGTTGGGCGTCTGCGCGAAGTTGGTGCCGCCGCCGACGTAGGAGTTGCCGCCCGCGCCCAGCAGGCCCTGCCACTGGAATCCGATGTCGGCGGCCTTTTGGGCGTCGACCTGGATCATCAGCGCCTCGACGTAGACCTGCGCGCGACGCACGTCGAGCTGGTCGATGACCTGCCGCATCTGGCGGTACACCGGCTCCGAGGCAGTGATGATCAGCGAGTTCGTGGCCGGGTCGGCCTGCACCTGGCCGCCGGTCGACGGACGGGCGGAGGCGGCCACCGGCGTCGTGGATTGCGCCGAGGCGCCCCCGGCCGTGCCGGAGGTGCCCGACGGCGCGTTCGGGTTCTGGGTGACTGTGGTGCGCCCCTCGGGCGTCGACGAGCCGCCGGTTCCGCCAGCCGGGCCGCCGCCGCCGTTGCCGGAGCTGCCGGCCGACATCGCGGCGCGCAGCAGCTCGGCCATCTTCACGGCATCCGAGTTCTTCAGGTAGACGACCCAGATGTTGCCGGCGGGCCCGCCGCCGGCCACCGGCTGGTCGAGCTTGTCGATGATGGCCAGTGCCGAGGCCATGCGCGACTGGTTGCTGGCACGCACGATCAGCGAGTTGGTGCGCGGCTCGACGATCACCGAAGCCGCCGTGCTCTGGCCCGGCACGCCCGGCACCGTCTGGTTGGAGGCATCGAGCAGCTTCTGCACCGTCTGCACGATGTCGGAGGCGACCGCGTTCTTCAGCTGCACGACCTGCATCTCGCCGCCGGTGGGCTGGTCGAGGGCCGAGATGATCTTGCCCAGGCGCTGCAGGTTGTCCGCGTAGTCGGTGATGACCAGCGAGTTGTTGCCGGGGCTCGCGTTGATCGTGTTGTTGGCCGTGATCAGCGGGCGCAACACGGCCACGAGGTTGTTCGGGTTCTCGTAGTTGAGCTTGAAGATCTGCGTCAGCACGACGTCGCCGCGCTGCTGCGGCGCGCCCACCGAGACGGTGCTGGTCTGCAGCTTCGCGTCGGCCTCGGGCACCACCTTCAGGAAGCCGCCCGACTCCACCACCGTGAAGCCCAGGCCGCGCAGCGCGGACAGGTAGTTGCGGTAGGCCTCGCCCAGCGGTTGCGGCTTGTCGTTGTAGACGGTGATGTTGCCCTTGACGCGCGGGTCGACCAGGATGTCGCGGTTGAGCATGGCGCCGATGGCGCGCGAGACGGCCTCGATGTCGGCGTTGACGAAGTTCAGCGTCACCGGCGTGCCGCGCGAGCGCGACGTCGGCACCGCGGCGTCGTCGGGGACGGCGGCGCTGTCCGCGGGCGCCTGCGCGGGCGCGCCCTTGCGCGGGGCGGCCTGGGCGAGCGTCGTGGCGGAGGCGGCGAGCAGGGCGATCGCGATCGAGGTCGCATGCAGGCGGTAGGCAGAGATGACGGTTCGTTCCATGATCACCCGATCGAGATGGCGGACGACGCACCGTTGCGGCGTCCGATGAGATTCAGCAAGTTGTCGAGAGCGGCCTCGTTGCCGGGGGCCGCATGCGCCTCCGCCCGCAGGCGGAAGCCGGTGGCGCCGATCAGCCCGCGGCCATCGATCATCAGTGCGCCGTCGATGGTCGAGATCCAGACCAGCGAGCGCGACGCGCCCTCGCCCGGCCGGACCTGCGTGCTGGGATCCGGCTGGATCAGCACGCGGTAGGTGCCGAGCGAGTCGAGCGTGGTCAGGCGCGACGAGGCCTGGCGGATCTCCACCTGCGCGCTGCCGAGGGTGCGCCAGTGGCCGCCCTGCAGCGAGAACTGCAGGTTGCGCGTCGACAGCGTGAGCACGCCGCCGGGATGGATCGTGTTCCATGGGAAGCCGCGGCCCTCGAGCCAGCCCATCGGCCACTGGCCCACCGGCGTGAGCTTCGCCAGCATGCCGGCATCGGCGCCGTGCTCGCCGGGCACGGACTTCGCCACGGGGGCCTCGCGCGGGCTGTCGCGTTCGTCGGGGCCGATGACGTCCACCTGCCAGGCGTCGAGCGTGCGGCGCAAGGTCAGGTCCAGCCCGTGCGCGAGGCAGCAGTCCTGGGTCAGGTGCAGCGACAGGCCGTTCAGGCGCGGGCGCAGCGTCCATTCCAGGCGCGTGGGCAGCACCGACGCGTCGTGGCTGCCGGCTCCGCCGGTCAGCACCGTGATGGCGCTGCCGTGCCAGACCGTGCCCTCGGCCTCGGCCAGCAGGAACTGGTCGCTGGTGGCGCTGGCCACCGCACCGGCCAGCAGGCTCGCGGGCAGGAAGGCGATGCTGCCGACCACGAGCCCGACGAGCGCGCCGACGACCGCGAGCGAGCGCTGGCGCCGCAGCAGCCGCACCTGGCCTTCCTCGGGCGGCTTCGAGAACCGCGAGGGCGCGAAGCCCCGGGGGGCCCGGTCCGAGCGCAGCCGGATGAGGCTCATGCGCGGCCTCCTCCTGCGTGGGCGGATGCGGAGGCGGCCATCACTGCTGCGAGCCGATCGACACGACCAGCGTGCCGTTGTAGCCGTCGCCGGCACGTACCAGGTTGGCCTCGACCGGACGCGCACGCGCGCCGCCGCGGGCCTGGATCAGCCACTTGCGCAGCTCCTCGCCGTTGATGCCGGTGACCGACAATGTCGCGCGATCGCCCTGCAGCGTGATCTTGGCCTTGCCGCCGAGTTCGTCGGTGGCCGACTTCAGCACCTGCTCGGCCACCGAGGGGGGCACTGGCGGCAGCGCGCGCAGCTGCCTGGCCTCGTTGGCGATCGCCTGCATCTGCAGCAGCTGCGCGTCGGCCTGGTCGCGCTGCACGGGCGCGGTCTCGAGCGTGTTCAGGGCAGGTCGCACGAGCGCGAGCCAGACGACCAGGAACGTGACGGCGGCGGCGATGACCACCACCATCTGGCGCTCGCGCGCGTCGAGCCTGGCGTAGCGCGCCAGCAGCTGGTTGCGGGTGTCGGTGAGGGCGCTCATGATTTCCTGCTCGCTCCGGCCGACGGCTGGCGATGGCTCAGCTGCAGCTTGCCGGTGTCCGACCGCACGTCGACGCTGGCGGCGCGCAGCTGGGTGGTGAAGCGTTCGATTTCCTGCGGCGTCCAGCCGGTGGCCGGCAGCGTGAGGCGGCCCGGCTCGAACTTCAGGTTCTCGATCGGCGACTTGCCTTGCGGCCAGGCCGACTCGGCGGCCTGCAGCAGCGTCTCGATGTCGCCGTCGCCGGGACGGCCGGCGGCCGCGCGCAGCAGGTCGATCTGCTGCTGCGCCTGGCCGGCCGGGTCGTAGATCGTCTTCAGGGCGGGGAAGGCCTCCTTGACCGCGGCGGTGAGGGCGGCCTTCTTCTGCGCGACGCGGTGGCTCTCCTGCAGCGCGCGCACGTTCAGGCCCAGCAGGCTCACGACGACCAGCGCCAGCAGCCCGCGCCGGGTGACGCGCCAGGCCGGGTCGAACGCGAAGCGCACGGCGAGGTCGCGCGCGAGCTTGACGCCGCGGCGTTGGGGCGCGAGGTCGAACTGCAACAGGTTCCAGCCGGCGCGCGCGGCGCGCAGTGCCTGCTCCTCGTCGGTGACCGTGGCCACGGGCATGCCGACGAACTCGCTCGCGTCGAGCGCGGTGTCGGGCGTGGCGGTCCATCGCACGACGGTGTCCTCGGCCAGGCCGGTGAGCAGCGCGCGCGCCACCGGGCTCTGCAGCGGCACGCACAGCACGCCGGCGTCGTCGCGCCAGGCGAGCCGCGCCGGATCGTCCGGGCCGCCCTCGCGGTACGCGTGGCCGGCCACGCCCTGGTCGGGCCACCAGGAGGGCACCGCGCGGTCGAGCGGCACGTCGCCGGCCTCGAGCGCGTCGAGCTGGGTGCGCAGCCACGGCTTGTTGACGACGGCGACCCAGTGCTCGCCGCCGGGCTTGGCGTCGGGCGCCAGCGCCAGGTGCACCTCGTCCTCGTCCTCGAGCAGCGCCTCCTCCATCACGCCCACCAGCGCGGCGCGCATGCGGGCGGCGGGGGCCTTGGGGACGGCCACGCGCTGGAACGCGACATCGCCGGGGCGCAGCACCGCCACCACCAGCGCGGCGCGCGGCAGGGCCGACGCCGGCGCGCGGCCGCGGTCGGTCACGCGCTGGCCGTCGATGCTCAGCACGTAGTCGAACTCGGCGGGCGCGCCGTGCCCGGCGGCCGACGGGTCGGCGAGCCGGGGCTGGGCTGCGAGCAGGATGATCAGCGTGGACATGGATTTGTGGCGAATTTACCGCCTGCGCGTGAACGCAGGGCGCCGCCCCGTGCAGCAGGGCCGCCAGGGAGCAAAACGGCGTATTGTGACCTGTGGCGATGACGGCGCCGGCGACTTTCTGTCACACGGCGCTGCGGGAAAACGCCAGCCCCGAAACCGGCGTGCGCCGGGCAATCCCTCGTTCCTGGTATCCGGGGCGGCGCCGTTCATGTGGCGTCGGGCGGCAGGCGTTCGCGTCGCAGCACCTGCACGGGCGTGAACGGGTCCTTCCGGTAGACGATGGAGCGTTCGCGGATCACGTGCTGCTCGTAGCGCAGCTGGCCGTAGATCTCGAAGTAGTACGACTTGACGTCCAGGATGAGGCCCGGATGGCCGTCCTGGCCGGGGCAGGGCAGGGGCGCCGTGCCGGAGCCGCCCTGCAGCGCCGCCTTGAGCCGGCCGACGTCGTTGAACGGCTGCTGGCGCCGCTGCAGGATCAGCTGCTCCGCCTGGGCGCGCGACAGGCCGGGGCAGCCGGCCATGATCACTTCGGCGGGCGCCGTGTTGACGTTGATCGACATCTGCGGCGTGCCCGTGCCGCCCTGCTGCGGCCCGGTGAACGGGATGATCTGCACGAACGGCTCGATCTGCTTGATGACCTTCGGATCGATGCCGTACCAGGCGAGGTCGCCCAGCTCCATGGGCAGGAGCACGCTCGTGGGATCGACCTGCGCGGACGCGTCCTGGGCGGTGTGCTGCGCGCTGTCGCTCGCGCGCATGCCCGCGGCGATGGTCACGGCGACATCCTGCGACACGCCGATCGCCTGGAACAATGCCTGCAGCCGTTCGACCTCGGTGGTCTTGCCGATGGTCTGGGTGTTGGTCGGAACGACGAGGTTGTACAGGTTGTACTTGGACTGCGCGTCCGTGATCTGGCCCGACAGGTAGGCCTCGGGGCCGCTGTCCTCGGCATGGCTGCCGTCGGCCGACAGGAAGCTCGACAGCTTGGTCTCGGCCAGCGGCGTGGCCCAGGGCTGGCCCAGGTCGTCGTCGTTGTGGTTCTGGCGGATCGACGACTTCAGGATGAGGTTGCCCCAGTCGAGCGACGCGTTGAGCAGCCACTGGGCCTGGGCGCGCGCGCGTTCGGCCGCCTCGACCTCGATGCCGCGCCACTGCAGCCAGACCATGCCGGCGGCCAGCGTGGCGACCAGCGTCATGATCAGCAGGGCCAGCAGCAGGGCGGCGCCCCGTTGGCGGCGGACGGTCGGCGGCGGCGTCATGTCAGGTTCCGAAGCGCGGCAGCTCGCGCTCGCGCATGATCTCGCCCTCGGGCACCTTCAGCACGATCTTGATGCCGTTGGGTTGCGGCGGCGCCGGCGGCGGCGCGCAGGTCTGGCCGGGCGGGCAGGGGGGCGGGTTGTTCTGCCCGGCGCCCTGGGTCGACTGCACGTTGTTCCAGCTGCAGCCGGGCGTGTTGACGGCGGCCGGGTTGCACACGTAGACCTGGAAGTCGTCGACGTTGTCGAGCACCGTGATGGCGGCGCCGCTGATCGCGCCCCACTGCTGGCTGCGCATCCAGGCGTCGGTGAGTTCGGACAGGTGGACCACCGGCGCGCTGGCCCAGCGCTGCCAGCGGTGATCCTGCAGCGTCCACAGCACCAGCTCGATGCCTTGCGGCGTGCGGCGCGCGATGCGCAGCGTCGCCCCGTCGAACATGATGGCCTTGGGCAGCACCTTGCTGTCCACCACCATCGACATGTCGTACTCGAACTGCGACATGCCCGTGTTGAGCTTGAGCGTGCGGTCGGTGGAGGCGAGCGCCGCGTCCTTGGCCCGCATCAGCGCGTCCATGCCGCGCATCGCCAGCGCCGACAGCACCGCCATGATGACCAGGGCCACCATGACCTCGACCAGCGTGAAACCCCCCGGGTGTGCGCGGCGCACCATCAGTGCCCCATCACGGTGGAGATCGTGACCAGCTGGCGCCCGTCGGTGTCGGCGACGACGGCGTCGACCCGGCGGAAGCTCGGGTTGGGCGTGGTCTTCACGACGAGCGTTCCCTTGAAGTCGCGGCCCAGCTGCGCGCAGGCGAACGGCGTCTTGCCGATGGGCGGCAACTGGTCGAGCAGTCGCATGTCGGTGAGCTGGTTGTCCGCGCACCACTGGCCGAGGACGACGTCGCTCAGGCGCTGCGAGGTGTCGACGACCGAGCTGGCCGCGCGCGAGCCGGCCGCCAGGGCGATGGCGACGATGGCGAGGGCGACCATCACCTCGATCAGCGTGAAGCCGGCGGCGCGCGGGTGCTGGCGTGCCGTCATGGCGCCGGTGTCCCGGTGGCGCTGTCGACGATCTGGAACGGCGCCAGCCCGTCGGTGCCGACGGCGAGGTCGCGATCGCCCAGGTGCAGGACCACGCGCTGCGCGGGCAGCAGGGGCTCGGGGCCCAGCTTGAGCTGCGGTGCGCCGACGATGGTGGCCTTGGTGTCCGTCTCCAGCCAGGCGCGCGGCAGCTCCTTGGCCGCCTTGGGCGGCAGCCCCGTGAACTCGAAGCCGCCGGCGGCCACGGGCTCCCAGCGCACGTCGGTGCCGATGATGCGCGACTGCGTGCGTGCCGTCTCGAGCAGCGCGGCCAGGCGCGCGCCCTCGGTCTCGAGCTTGCTCTGGGAGCGGTCGCGCAGCGACAACGAGATCATCCCGCTGGCCACGGCCACGATCAGCACCACGACCATCAGCTCCAGCAGCGTGAAGCCGGCCGTGGCGCGACGCGCGCTACTCCCAGGAGCCGATGTCCGCGTCGTCGCCTTCACCACCGGGCTGCCCGTCGGCGCCGAAGCTGAACACATCGATTTCTCCGTGAGTGCCCGGGTTGGCGTATTGGTAGGGGTGGTGCCAGGGATCTTCCGGCAGCTTGTCGAGGTAGCTCTTCCAGTTGCCCGGGATCGAGCCCGTCGTGGGCTTGGCGACCAGCGCCTGCAGGCCCTGGTCCGTGCTCGGGTAGCGGCCGTTGTCGAGCTTGTAGATCTTCAGCGCGTTCATCAGCGAGTTGATGTCCGAGTGCGCCGCCGTGATCTTGGCCTGGGCCACGCGCGACAGCACGTTGGGCGCGATGAGCGCCGCGAGCACGCCGATGATGACGATCACGACCATCAGTTCGAGCAGCGTGAAGCCGCGCGAGTGGCGTCGTGCGATGGAGGCTTGGTTCATGAAAGATCCCGATGGGCCGTTTCCAGGAAGTCTTGAATCATAATCCGCGCATGAGTTCCCGCTGGACTGGCTTTTTCGTCTGGGCCCTGGTGGCGGCTTGCACCGCGTTCTGGGCAATGAAGATCTTCGCCGCCACGCGGCCCGTGCCCCCGACGGCGCAGGCCCCGCAGGTGGCCGCCGCCAATGGGCCGATGGTGCGCCTGTTCGGTGCGGTCGCGGTGCCCACGCAGGCGGAGAACAAGCCGCCGCCGGAGAGTTCGCGCTTCCAGCTCGTGGGCGTCATCGCGCCGCCGGCCGGCACGGCGCAGGGCGGCGGCTACGCCATCGTCTCGCTCGACAACCAGCCCGCGCGCACCTGGCGCGTCGGCGCCTCCATCGATGGCAACACTTCGTTGCTTTCGGTGAGCAAGCGTGGCGCCGAGTTCGGCCCGCCGGGCGGCCCCACCGCGTTCTCGCTGCAGTTGCCCGAGCCCGCAGCCGCCGAGACCGGCACGCTGCAGCCCGCCGTGTCGCAGCCCGATCCGGCGCAACTGCAGCTTCAGCAGCAGATGCAGCAGGCCCAGATGCCGCCGCCGCAGATGCAACCCCAGATGCAGCCGCAGAACGTCCAGCCGCCGACGCGTGGCGGCTTCGGCCGCTCGGCTTCGTTGACGGGCCGCCGCGGCTACCAGGGGACGCAGCCGGGCAACAACGGCATGATGCCGCCGAAGGTCGGCGTGCCGCCCGACCAGCAGACCCAGAACGACAGCGGCGCCGTGCAGCAGTAGGACGGCGACGCCCCCCGAACGAAGCCGGCGCGACCCGCCGGCTTTTTCATGGGTCGCGACGGGACGCTAGGCGCCCAGCGCCAGCGCCACCGCGATGAGATCGGCGAAGCGGTGCGCCCCGGCCAGGGGAGCGGCGTTCGCATGGGCGCCGTCTGGCCGGCAGATCCAGCCCGCGTGCAGGCCTGCGGCGAGGGCACCGGCGACGTCGGTGTCCAGGTCGTCGCCCAGGTGCAGCACCTGCGCCGGCGCCGCGCCGGCGGCCTCGCACGCCGCGCGGAAGATCGAGGGATCGGGCTTGGCCACGCCATGCAGCCGCGCGGACACCGAGCCCGCGAAGAAGCGGGCCAGCCCCACGCGGTGCAGCTCGGCGTTGCCGTTGCTGACGGCGACCAGCCGGTAGCGCGACGCCAGGCGCTCGAGACCGGGCAGCACGTCGTCGTACAGCGTGACCGCATGGCGTGCCTCGAAGAAGACCTCGAACGCGACCTCGGCCAGCGCCGGGTCGTCGCCGTGGCGGCGCAGCGCGCGGCGGATCGTCTCCAGCCGGATCGCGCTGAGGTCGTGGCCCCAGTGCGGATGTTCCGCGGCGACTTCGGCGCGCAGCGCCAGCATCGCCGCCGGCGGCATGCCCTGCGCGGTGGCCGGCGCATGCTCGCGCAGCCAGCGCGCGAGCACCTGTTCGGCGGCGACGAGCGTGGGGCGCACGGGCCACAGCGTGTCGTCGAGATCCAGCGTCAGCGCGGTGACGCGGCGCAGGTCGCCGGGCATCGCCCTCTCCGCGCCGCGCGCTGCGGTCGATTCGCCCTTCGGGCTCAAGCCGCCAGCCCCGGGTCGGCGGCCAGCGCGGCCAGGCAGGCGGCACACAGGCAGTCCGACCATTTCGCCCGCAGCTCCGCCAGGCGCTCGGCGCCCAGCGGGTACGACACGCAGAAGCACGGCGTCGCGCGATCCGCGCCCACGCCGCATGCGAACGCGCCGCCGCAGCGCGGGCAGGCGGTCCCGCGCCAGCCTTCGGGCAATGTCCGCGAGGTCATGCGAACAGCCCCGCCAGCTCCTCGCGCAGCAGCTTCTTCTGCACCTTGCCCATCGTGTTGCGGGGCAGGGCCTCGACCACGCGGACGTGCTTGGGCACCTTGAAGTTGGCGATGGACGACTTCAGCGCCGCGACGATCTCCGCCGGCGCCAGCGCCGCGCCGGGGCGCGGCACCACCACCGCGACGACGGCCTCGCCGAAGTCGGGATGCGGCACGCCCACGACGGCCGACTCGGCCACGCCGGCCATGTCGTTGATGATGCCCTCGATCTCGGCCGGGTAGACGTTGAAGCCGCCGCTGATGACGAGATCCTTGCTGCGGCCGATCAGCGTCAGCACGCCGTGCGCGTCCAGCCGGCCGACGTCGCCGGTGCGGAACCAGCCGTCGGCGGTGAATTCCTCGCGCGTCTTCTCCGGCATCTGCCAGTAGCCCGCGAACACGCTGGGCCCCTTGACCTGGATGCCGCCGATCTCGCCCACCGGGCACTCGCGGCCCTGGTCGTCCTGCACGCGCACGCCCACGCCCGGCAGCGCGACGCCGACCGTGCCCGGCTGCCGTGCGCTCTCGGGCCGGTACGGGTTGGAGGTGATCATCACCGTCTCGCTCATGCCGTAGCGCTCGAGGATGACGTGGCCCGTGCGCTCGCGCCAGGCGACGAAGGTGTCGGCCAGCAGCGGCGCGGAGCCGCTGATGAACAGGCGCATGCCCTTGCAGGCCTCGGGCGCGAGCGCCGGCTGCGCCAGCATGCGCACGTACAGCGTGGGCACGCCCATGAACATCGTGGCGTCGGGCAGGCGCGCGATGACGCCCAGCGGGTCGAACTTGTGGAACCAGATCAGCGCCGCCCCGGCGCGCAGCATGCCGTGCAGCGCGACGAACAGGCCGTGGATGTGGAAGATGGGCAGCGCGTGGATCAGCACGTCGCGCTGCTCGCCTTCCTTCCAGTGCCAGAAGCGGTGCAGCGTGTCGGCGTTGGCGAACAGGTTGCCGTGCGTGAGCTGCGCGCCCTTGCTGCGGCCCGTGGTGCCGCTGGTGTAGAGGATGGCGGCGACGTCGTCGGCATCGCGCTGCACGGTGTCGAACTCGTCGCCCATCTGCGCGGCGCGTTCCAGCAGGCTGCCGGAGCGATCGTCGCCCAGCGTGAGGACCATGCGCGTGCCGCGCGCGAACGCGATGCGGCTGATCCACGGGAAGTTGCGCGGCGCGCACACCACGACCGCGGGCGACGCGTTCTCGACGAAATACTCGAGCTCGCTGGCCTGGTAGGCCGTGTTCAGCGGCACGAACACCAGCCCCGCGCGCAGCGTGGCCAGGTACAGCATCATCGCCTCGACCGACTTGTCCACGTGCGCGAGCACGCGCGCCCCCGCGGGCAGCGCGAGGTCGGCGAACAGGTTGGCGATGCGGGCGCTGCCGCGCTCGAGGTCGCGCCATGTGTAGTGCAGCGGCGTGAAGGCGTGGCCGTCGTGCCCGGCGGGCGCGTCGGCGGTCTCGATGGCGACGTCGTCCAGCCGCGCGGGGAAGTGCGGGCGCAGCTGCGCGTAGAGGTTGGCGTTCGAAGGCATGTGAGTGGTCCGGCGCTCCTGGCGCCGACATTGTGCAGTGTTGACCGCCAGGCGAGCCGCCGGTGCGCCGATCCTGCGGTTCGTCGACGCGCCGATGCGACCTCGCGGCTTGCCGTCAAGCCGTCATCGCAGCGCGCAGCGAAGCGGCATCGCAGGATCCACCTCGCGCGAGCGCGTCGGCCGGACGCCGTGGATCCTGCGACTGCGCGCAGGATGACACAGTCTGGCGCTGCGCGACGCCGCGCCGGCGCGGCTGCGGACCTTCGCAGGCGTCAGAACCGCGGTGGGCGTTTATCCATGAACGCCTTGAGGCCCTCGCGGTGCTCGTCCGAATCGGCGTAGGCGTAGTGCGCGGCGCGATCCTCGGGCTCGCTGAAGGTGGGACGCGCGAAGGCGCGCAGCACACGCTTGTTCAGGCGCATCGCCTGCTGCGAGAGGCCGGCGATGTGCTGCGCGACGCGGCGCACCTCGGCCTCGAGCTCGCCGGCGTCCACCACGCGGGTGACCACGCCGCGCTCGTGCGCCTCGGCGGCGCCCATCAGGCGCGACTCGATCAGCAGCTCGCGCAGCAGCGTCTGGCCGACGATGTGCGAGACGATCTCGACTTCGGCCGGCGCCATCGGGAAGCCCAGGCGCGCGATCGGCACGCCGAAGCGGCTCGAGGGCTCGCACAGCCGCAGGTCGCAGCAGGCCGCGATCTCCAGCCCGCCGCCGATGCACGCGCCCTCGATGTGCGCGACGAGCGGCACGTCGCAGTCGAGCATCGCGCGCAGCGCCGGGCCGACGATGTCCTCGTGGTACGCCGCGAGCGACTCGGGCTCGAAGCGGAACTGCGGGAACTCCTCGATGTCCGCGCCCGCGACGAACTCGCGGTCCGCGCCGCGCACCACGATCACCCGCGGCGGCGACGGGTCGTCGCGCAGCGTGTCGAACACGGCGCGCAGCTCGCGCCACATCGACAGGCTCAGCGCGTTCATCTTGCCGGGGTTGGCGATGCGCAGCGTGGCGATGCCGGCCGCGTCGGCCGGCTCGAGTCGGATGTGGGCGTCGGGCATGGCGGCTCCTGCTCTGCGGAGGACGGGTCAGTTGTCCTGGTGGATCACGATCTGCGGTGCGGCGGCATCGCCGTAGACGAGGATCGTGTAGACGCCCCCGCTCGTGAACGTCTGGTTGATCTGGGGCGTCTGAGGCACGCCGCCGATCGTCACGTTGAGCGTGGCGGTGCCGGTGAAGGCCGTCATGGCGGTGTAGGTCGATGCGGCGCCGAAGGCCACGTTGCTTCCGATCTGCTTGCCGCCGGCGTTGGCCGTCACCGTGCCGTTGACGCCATTGACGCCATTGAGCACGCGGGCCTCGACGGGCAGCGACGTGCTGGTCGACGGCGTGTTGTTGTCCTGGATCAGCGTGATGGTGGGCGCCGAGATCGTGCCGCCGATGAACAGCGTGTAGTCCGAACCCGCGGCGAGCGCCGGCAGGGAGGCGCCGTTGATCGACGTGTCGTTGATCTGGAACGTGCCGGTCACCGCGCCCGAGGGCACGGCGACATAGTCGTTGACGGACGGCGACACGGCGTCGCCCGACAGCGAGACGCCGTTGACGGTCGCGGACACCGTGCCCGACGAGGCGGCGTCGGCGACGACGCGCACGCGCGCGATCGAGTTCGCGAACGGCGTCAGTGCGCCCTGCTGGTCCAGCACGGCCGCGTTCAGCAGCACGCCGCCCGCGGTGCGCGTCAGGATCAGCGTGGCGATCTCCTGGTCCTTCAGCGTGAACTTCGGGATGTCCAGGAGCACGTTGCTCTTGTCGCCGTTGGCGGTGACGCACAGGTTCCAGGTGGTGCCGGCGGCCGCCGCCGTCACCTGGCTGTAGGCCGTCGTGAACGCCGCGCCCGCGCTGGGGGCCGCGACCGCGGAGAGGAAGGCCGTGTCCGTGGTGGACAGGGCGCCGCAGGCGTTCTGGGACAGGTAGACGTCGACGTTGCCCGCCTCCGTCGCGGCGCCGTTGAGCACGCGCAGCTTGGCGTTGCCGGAGCCGGGGTTCTTCTCTTCCTCGCTCAGGAACACCGTGTCGAGCGTGTTGCCCGTGATGTAGCTGACCAGGGTGAAGTGGTCGCCGGTGGTGATGGTGCCGGTCGCCGAGGAGGCGTTGCCGGCGGACGCGCCGCTCTTGATCTCGAAGGTCTTGGCGCCGCGCTTGATGTCGGTGTAGCTGCTGACCGTGCCGGCCGCGGTGCCGTTGACGACGACGCTGTCGTTGCCGTCGCTGTCCTGCGTGTACAGGTCGATCGAGCTGTAGTCGGTGGTCGCATTCACGACCCGCACCAGGCCGCTGTTCGCGTCGTCGTTGCCGCAGCCGCCCAGCAGGGGCAGGGTGAGGGCGGCGGCCGCCAGGGCGGCCCAGGTCTTCAAGCGCATCGTCTACTCCGTGAATGTCGTTGTGCGGCCCGTCGGCGTCGCGCGGCGCAGTGTGCCTGCGCGACCGTGCCGGTTTGTTGCCCGATCGTGGCGAACCGGACGCGGCGGACGCGCGCGGCAACGGGTCGATGGCGCAGTGTAGTGCCGGGACTAGCCCAGGCGCTCGACCACGAAATCCACGAAGCTGCGCAGCTTCGCGCTCGGGCGCGCCTCGGGCAGGCGCAGCACGTGCAGCGGGCGCGACGGCAGGCTCCAGTCCGCCAGCAGCCGGACGAGCTCGCCGCGCTCGATCGCGGGATCGAGCAGCGCGTCGGCCTGCACGGCGACGCCGATGCCCGCGAGCGCGGCCGCCAGCAGCGCCTGGCCGTTGTTGATCACGAGCGGCCCGCGCACGGGCACGCGGGCACGTTCGTGCGCGCGCTCGAAGCGCAGCACCGGCTCGGCGCCCCAGGGCGCGAAGCCCAGCAGCGCATGGCCGGCGAGTTCCTGCGGCGTCACCGGCGTGCCGTGACGTTCGAGGTATGCCGGGCTGGCGGCCACCAGCATGCGCGCCCGGCACAGGGGGCGCGCGACCAGGTGCGTGTCGGCCAGTTCGCCGGAGCGGAACGCGCAGTCGAAGCCTTCCTCGGCCAGGTCCACGACGCGGTCGTTCAGGCTCAGCTCGATGCGCACGCGGGGATGCCGCGCCAGGTAGTCGCCCAGCACGGGCACCAGGCGGTGCGTGCCCCAGGACACCGGCGCCGAGACGCGCAGCGTGCCCTGCGGGACCGCGCGCAGGGCCTCGGCCACGTGATCCGCGGCCTGCACGCTGGCCAGCACGTCGCGGCAGCGCTCGAGGTACGCCGCGCCGATCTCGGTGAGCGCGTGGCGCCGTGTCGTGCGATCGAGCAGGCGCGCGCCGAGCCCGTCCTCCAGGGCACGCACATGGTTGGCCACCATCGTGGCGGACAACCCGAACTCCACTGCCGCCGCCGCGAAGCTGCCCTTCTCGGCGACGCGGACGAACACGGCCATGCTCGTGAGGCGATCCATTCCAAACTCCGGCTTTCGACAGACCGAATTCTCGCCGGCTTTATCGAGCGAGGCTTCGTTTCAAGAATGGGCCTTCCGCATTCACGTTCGAGGAGAGTTCGATATGTCGCCGCTGTCCCCCCTGTCGAGATGGGCCGCCGTGCTCGCGCTGGCCGTGGCGTCCGCCGCCGCCCAGGCGCAATCGGCCGCCGTCCTGCCGTTGCCGGCCGACTGGTATCCCGAGAGCCTGGCCGTCGCCCAGGACGGCAGCTTCCTCGTGGGCAGCTGGCGCCAGGGCGCGGTCGCGCGCGTGCGTCCCGGCGGCGGGGCGCCGGACGTGCTGGTGCCGCCCGGCTCGCAGGGCCTGGCCAATGCGCAGGGCGTGCTGGCGGACACGGCCCGCGGCACGCTGTGGGTGTGCTCCGGCGACATCGGCTTCACGGTCGTGCCGGCCACGCCGAGTGCGCTCCTGCGCTTCGACCTCGCCACCGGCGCGCCGCGGGGCCGCTTCCCGCTACCCGATGACGGCTACTGCAACGACCTCGCGCAGGACGCGCAGGGCGATCTCTACGTCACGGACTCGCGCCACCCGCGCGTGCTGCGGCTGGCCGCCGGCGGCGACGCGCTCGCCGTGTGGAAGGAGGACGCGCTGCTGGCCGGCGCGCCGGTGTTCAGCGACAGCCACGGCGCCTACGTCGGCCTCAACGGCATCGCGGTGACGCCGTCCGGCGACGTGATCGTCAGCCTGGTCGATGCGTCGGCGGCGCTGCTGCGCATCGAGCGCGCGGGCGATGGCCGCGCCGGCCGCGTGTCGCGCCTCGTCGCGCCGCGCAGGCTGGACAACGTCGACGCGCTGCGCGCGCTGCCCGACGGCCGCCTGCTGCTGTTCGAGAGCAACGCGTTCGGCAGCGGGCCCTACGGCGGGCGCATCACGCTGGCGCGCGTCGAGGGCGCGCGGCTCGCGCTGCGCACGCTGGTGGCGGGGCTGAACGATCCGTCGTCGGGCGTCGTCAGCGGCGGGCGCGTCTGGTTCATCGAGTCGAAGTACGGCCTGCTGACGCATCGCAAGCCGGGCGACCCGCCGGTCCCCGCCGGCGTCCCGTTCGACCTGCAGTCGGTGTCGCTGCCGGCCGACTTCTGACCGCCGCCTCGTCGTTCGCCCCGCGCAAACCGTGCTTCGTCGCTTTCGCGCTGCGGTGTCGCCGCGCGTTCGGCCAGGATGGCCGCTTCGCGAGGAGAAGCGCATGAGGCCCCTGTCGTTCGTCGCCGTCGTCGTCCTGTCCGTGTTCAATGCGGCCGCCATGGCCGCGTCGGAGTTGCCGGAGATCGTCGCGCCGGGCGTGGTCTCCGGCCCGTCGAACGACGCCGACGCCAACGTCACGCCCGACGGGGCGACGCTGGTGTTCGCGCGCGACGCCACCATCCTCGTCGCGGAGCGTACCCCGGCCGGCTGGCCGACGCCGCATGTGGCGCCGTTCTCGGGCCGCTGGATGGACGCGCAACCCACGCTCGCACCGGACGGCTCCGCGCTCGTGTTCGTGTCCAACCGGCCGCTGGCCGAGGGCGATGCGAAGCGTCCGTCAGGCCACCTGTGGCGCGTCGAGCGGCACGGCGCCGCCTGGGGCGAGCCGGTGCACCTGCCGGCCGTCGTCAATCGGGGACCGAGCATCTGGGGCCCCAGCGTCGCCGCCGACGGCAGCGTCTGGTTCATGGATCGCGTCGCGGGCAAGGGGCCGTTCAAGCTGTGGCGGGCGCAGTGGCGCGACGGCGCGTGGGCCGAGCCGGTGCCGCAGGCGCTCGGCGATCCGGCGATGCAGCAGGTCGATCCGGCCGTGGCGCCCGACGAGTCCTTCATCGTCTTCAGCGCGAAGCACCCGGACACCGACGAGCACGAGCGCCTCTACATCGCGTTCCGCGAGGGCAGCGGCTGGGGCACGGCGACCGACCTCGGCGCCCCCGTCAACCTGCCGGGCAGCGACAGCAACGAGTCGCGGCTGGCGCCCGACGGCCGCACGCTGTACTTCACGAGCGACCGCCAGACGCCGGCGCACTGGCCGCGCACGCCCGCGCAGGCCGAGGCCGACCTCGCGCGCAGCGCCGCCTGGGACAACGGCAACCAGAACGTGTGGCGCGTGTCGCTCGCGCCGTGGCTGGATGCGGCGCGCCGGCGCTGACTCAGACGTCGGCGAAGTTCGTCGGCAACCCCGGCACGTCGACACGGCACTGCAGCACCTGGCCGGCCCAGGGCTGGGCGGCGAGCTCGGCCTCCGGGCGCTTCTCGCGCGAGGTGGTCACGTACAGCGTGCGCAGGTCGTCGCCGCCGAAGCACGGCATCGTCGGGCAGCGTACCGGCAGCGGCACCGACTGCAGCAGCGTGCCGTCGGGCGCGAAGCGCGCCAGGCGCTGGCCCTCGAAGCAGGCCGCCCAGTAGCAGCCCTGGCTGTCGACGGCGCCGCCGTCGGGCCGGCCGCCGTAGGTCTCCAGCGGCTGGCCGTCCTGCTTGGGCGGGAAGCTGGCGAACACGCGGCGGCGCGACAGGTTGCCGTCGTGCGGATCGAAGTCGAACGCGAAGACGGTGCTGAGCTTGGTGTCCGTCCAGTACATGGTGCGGCCGTCCGGGCTCCAGGCCAGTCCGTTGCTGTTGGCCACCTCGTCGACGATGCGGTCGAGGCTGTGCGGGCTCAGGCAGTACAGCGAGCCGCGCGGCAGCCGCTCGTCGTGGATGGTGCCGACCCAGAAGCGGCCCTGCGGGTCGGCCTTGCCGTCGTTGAAGCGCAGCTTGCGCGGGTCGTACGGCGGCGCGAGCACGCGCTGGCTCTCGCCGGTGGCGGTGTCGAAGTGGAACAGCCCGTCACGGCGCGCCATCAGCACGCCGCCGTCCGGCCGCGGCGCGATGCTGCACACGTCGGACGGGAACGACCACTCGGTGTGCGCCGAGGTGGCGACCGCGAAGCGGTTCAGCTTGTGTCCCGGGATGTCGACCCAGTACAGCGCACGCTCGCTCGGATGCCAGAACGGCGACTCGCCACCGGTGGAGGGCGGCACGGGCAGCGGGGTGAACTCGAGCGTGGACATGGGGCACCTTGGCGGCAGCGCGAACGACAGCGCATCGTAACGGCGTACCTCGATGAAACCGCGCGCCGCCTGCGTTATCGTCCGCCTGGGAGGCAGCAAGCCATGAACCCGACCTCGAACTACGTCCGCGTGCTCGACACCGAGCTGCACTACATGGAGTGGGGCGCCGGCCATGCCGGCACGGTCATCGCGTGGCACGGCCTGGCGCGCACCGGCCGCGACATGGACGACATCGCCGCCCACCTCGCGCAGCGCTGGCGCGTGATCTGTCCCGACACGATCGGCCGCGGCCTGTCGCAATGGAGCCGCGATCCCGAGCGCGACTACTGCTTCGCGCACTATGAACGGCTGGCCGTCGCGCTGCTGGACCGTCTCGGCCTCGGGCGCGTGTCGTGGCTGGGCACGTCGATGGGCGGGGCGCTGGGCCTGCGCGCGGCCGCGGGCGGGCTGCGCGGGCGCATCGAGCGGCTGGTGCTCAACGACATCGGCCCCGAGGTCGCGCCGCAGGCCATCGAGCGCATCCGCCAGTACGCGGGCAATCCGCCGGCCTTCGACACCCTGGGCGAGCTCGAGACATACTTCCGCACCGTCTACGCGCCGTACGGCGCGATGACCGACGCGCAATGGCGCCGCCTGGCCGAGACGTCGGCGCGCCGCCTTCCCGACGGCCGCGTCACTCCGCACTACGACCCGGCGATGGTGCAGCAGTTCGTCCACCATCCCCACGACTACGACCAGTGGGACGCCTGGAGCCGCCTCGACATCCCCGTGCTGGTGCTGCGCGGCGCCGACTCCGACCTGCTCGAGCCGCAGGTCGCGCGCTGGATGATCGAACGGCATCGCCACGCCACGCTGATCACGGTGCCGGGCTGCGGCCACGCGCCGGCGCTGAACACGGCGCAGCACTTCGCGTGGGTGGAGGACTTCCTGGCGGGGCGATAGTGGCCGCATCGATCGACGCCATCCGGCGCAGGCTCGTCGCCGGCATCGTCCTGGCCACCCTGCTGGCATCGGCCGTCGTCGTCGGCGCCCTGGCGCGCGGAGGTCGCGCGGACCCGGCGCCGCTGCGGGCGGCGGCGATCCTGCTCGATGGCGGCTGGCGATTCCATACCGGCGACGATCCGCACTGGGCCGACCCGCGCGCCGACGACAGCCGCTGGGACACCATCGACCTGACCGCCAAGCCGGGCAGCCGCGACGGGGATGTCGGGCTGCCGGACTACGTCAGCGGATGGATGGCGCACGGCTATCCCGGCTACACCGGCTACGCCTGGTACCGGCGCGCGGTGGACGTGCCGGCCGGGTCGGCCTCGTGGGACATCCTCGGGCCGACGCTCGTGGAGGACGGCTACGAGCTCTATTGGAACGGACAGCTGCTGGGCGGCTCGGGCCGGCTCGGGCCGGATCCGCGCGTGGTCGGCACGCGTCCGCTGCGATTCGCCCTGCCCGCCGATGCCGCGGGCACGCGCGGCGTCCTGGCGCTGCGCGCCTTCATGCTGCCCCGGCCGGGACCCGCCGCCGAGGGAGGAGGGATGCACAGCGCGCCCCTGCTGGCGCCGCGGCCGGTGGCCGACGAACTGCACCGCGTGCAATGGGAGCGAACCGTCGCAGGCTACATCGTCGATGCGATCGAGCCGCTCGCGCTGTTCGCGCTGGCCGGCCTGGCGCTCTGGTGCCGGCCGCGCAGCAGTGGCCGCGGCTTCCTCGCGTTCTCCGGCAGCGCGCTGGTGCTCATGGGCGTGCGCCGCCTCGACAACGCGCTCGTCTCCTGGATCGACCTGATGGACCTGCCCACGTACGCCGTGCTGGCGCGCTTCATGTGGATGCCCACGTTGGCCGCCTGGGCGCTGGCCTGGAACCGCTGGGGCCGGCGTCCGTGGCGCGCCCTCGATGCCGCGGCGCTCGCGATCATGGCCGCGCAGGTCGCCGCCGCCGTGCTTCACTCGGCCGACGCGACGCGTGCCGGCCGTCTCGCGGCGATCGCCTTGTTCGTCGTGCTTGCGGCGCGCATCGTGCACGGCGCAGCGCCACGCGTGCTGGCGCTGGCCACGCTGCTACTGACGTTCCTGGCGTTCTTCGGCGGCGAGCTGCTCGATCCGCTCAAGGTGCCGGGCATCTGGTTCCCGCTGGGCATCGGCGTCTCGCGGACGCAATTCCTCTACGCGCTCTTCATTCCGTTGTTCGGGTTCCTGATCGTGCGAACCCTGGAGCCCCGAACGCCTTCCAAGTGAACGGCATCGCGACCAGCGCGCAGAGCCCGAGCGCGATGCCGCAGCCCGGTCCGCCGAGCCGCGTCAGCGCCGTGCCCGCCAGCGCGGTGCCGGCGAACGCCGCCACGAAGGTGATGACGATGCTGCGCGACAGCAGCGAGCCGTCGGCGTCCAGCCCGGACAGGCGCGACGTGAGGAACGGCGTGACGGCATAGAACGCGGCCGACACCAGCAGTTGCGCGGCGAAGAAGCCGGTCGCGTCCCGCACGACGAAGAACCACAGGACGCCGCCGGCCATCACGGCCTGCGCGATCCACAGGATGGGCACGCGCAGGGCATGGCTTCGGCGGTGCGAGGCGGCGAGCGCGCCCACGGTGCCCAGCAGCGACACCAGCGCGAGCAGCGGTCCGATGCGCTCGGGCGGCAGGCCGATCTGGTGGCCCACGACGTCGGCCAGCGCCCATTGCGCGGACAGCACGCTGTAGACGAGCGCCATCACGGCCCAGATCGGCAGCAGCACGTGCCAGCGGATCGCGCGCGGCGGACGCGGCGTCGACGACGGCGGCGCCAGCGCGTCGGTGCCCGCCATCGCCGCGGGCCACGCGACCAGCGCGAATGCGATCGCCACGATCACGAACACCCATCGAAGGACGAGGTCCTGCGGCAGCGCGTAGGCGCCCACCAGCAGCGCGCAGTCGAACACGCCCGATGCCAGCACGATGACGCCCCACGCGCGTTCGGCCGCGGGCCGGTTCGACAGGCTGGCCGCCACCACGACGAACAGCACGCCCTCGAACAGGCCGGTGACGAGCCGTGCCGCGCCCACCGCCGCAAGTCCGGGCATCCACGCGCTGGCGGCCTGCGCGAGCAGGGTGCCGAGCGTCGCGATCCAGGCCAGCCGGCGCGGCACGCGCGCGATCCAGCGCGGGAACACGGCGCAGCTGATGGCGATGCCGCCGATCTCGAGCGCGGCCACGCCGGTGGCCGCGTCGTCGCCGACGCCGAAGCGGCGCATCAGCACGCCCACGAACAGCGGCATCAGCAGCGTGCCGTTGGTGGCGATCGCGTACGCGCAGGACAGGCGCAGCAGCGCGGCCCAGCCCAGGTCGGGCCGGTCGGCGGTGGCCTCGGGTTTGTCCGTCATGGCACCGGCTTGAAAGTGATCAATGTTCACAATATGATGTGATCATTGATCATGTGTCAATGATGAACAACCCGATCCGCGACAACGCCCCGGCCACCGGGGCCCTCCCTGGCCGGCGGCCGCGCCAGGAGCGCAGCCGCCAGCGGGTGGAGAACATCCTGGCCATCGCGCTGCAGCTGATGGTGGAGCATGGCGCCGAAGCCCTGGCGATGCGCGAGATCGCCCGCCGCGCCGAGGTGCAGATCAGCTCGATCTACCAGTACTTCCCGTCGAAGTCGGCCATCATCCGCGAGCTGGCGCAGCGCGACCTCGCGCGGGTGCGGCAGCTGTTGCACGATGCGGTCGACACGCTGCTCGCCGGCCCGCGGACGCCACCCATCGTGACGGCGGTCGACCAGCTCGTCGACGCCTACTTCGCGCACTACCGCGACCAGCCCGAGGCGCTGGCCGTGTGGGCCGGCGCACAGAGCGACCCGAGCCTGCGCGAGCTCGACCAGGACGACACGCGCAGCACCGCCGAATTCCTCGTGGCGCCGCTGCTGCGCCTGCTGGGGCGCCCGGCATGGGACGGCGTGCATGCGCTGTCGCTGCTCGTCTCCGAGGTGACGGGCGCCGCGGCGCGGCTCGCGCTGTCGCTCGAGTCGCCGCTGCGCGAGCAGCTGATCGCGCAGCACAAGGCGATGCTGGTGGCCGCGCTCGAGTCGCACAAGGCGCGCGTGAAGGCCTCATGAGCGCGAGCTACGACACCTACCGGAGCGCGCTCGCCGGCCGCCGCCTGCCTGCCGCGTTCGTCGACCTCGATGCGCTGGACGCGAACCTCGCCGACCTGCGCCGGCGCGCGGGCGGCCTGCCGATCCGGCTCGTGACCAAGTCGGTGCGCTGCGTCGCCATCCTGCGCCGCGCGCTCGCGTCCTCGCCGCAATTCCAGGGGCTGATGTGCTACTCGCCGGCCGAGGCCGCCTGGCTCGCGTCGACCGGCTTGGACGACCTGCTGGTGGCCTATCCGTCGGTCGAGCCGGACGACCTGCGCGCCGTCGCGGCGCAGGTCCGCGCGGGGCGCTCGATCACCTTGATGGTCGATTCGGCGGCGCAGGTTCAGCGCATCGCGCGGATCGCCCGCGACGAGGGCGCCGTGCAGCCGCTGGCGATCGACCTCGACATGTCGTCCGACTTCCCCGGCCTGCATTTCGGCGTGTGGCGCTCGCCGGTGGACGGTGCCGGCGCCGCCCTGGCGCTCGCCGCGGAGATCGCGCGCCACCCCACGTTGCGGCTCGACGGCCTGATGGGCTACGAGAGCCAGATCGCCGGCCTGATGGACGACGTGCCCGGCCGCGCGCTCCGCAGCGCGGTGATCCGCTGGCTCAAGCGGCGCTCGATCCCCGAGGTCAACGAGCGCCGCCGCGCGACCGTCGCGGCGCTGAAGGCGGCCGGGCACGCGCTGCGCTTCGTCAACGGCGGCGGCAGCGGCAGCTTCGAGAGCACGCGTGCCGACCCGAGCGTCACCGAGCTCGCGGCCGGTTCCGGCCTGTACGTGCCCGCGCTGTTCGACCACTACCGCGCGTTCGAGGCGCGGCCCGCCGCGGGCTTCGCGGTGGCGGTCACGCGCTCGCCCAGGCCGGGCATCGTCACCTGCGCGGGCGGCGGCTATCCGGCCTCGGGCCCGGGCGGCGCCGATCGCATGCCGCGGCCCTGGCTGCCCGAGGGCTGCAGCCTGGTCGCCACCGAGGGCGCAGGCGAGGTGCAGACGCCCGTGCGCGTGCCGGCGGGGGTATCGCTGGCGCCGGGCGATCCGCTGCTGTTCCGCCACGCGAAGGCGGGCGAGTTGTGCGAGCGCTTCAACGAGCTGCTGCTGATCGCGGGCGGTCGCGTGGTCGATACGGTGCCCACGTATCGCGGCGACGGCCGCTGCTTCTTCTGAGAACGAGGGTCGACGGGATGTGGAAGAACTGGTCGGGGTATGTCGAGTGTCCGCAGACGCCGGTGCGCACGCCCGGCGATGCGGCGCAGCTCTCGCAGCTGCTGGCCGACGCCGCGCGGGACGGGCACTCGGTGCGCGTGGCCGGCGCGGGCCATTCGTTCAGTCCCCTGGTGGCGAGCGACGGCGTCATCGTCTCGCTCGACCGGATGCAGGGCATCGTCGACGTCGACGGCGCCACGAACGTCGCGCGGGTGCAGGCCGGCACGCGCCTGTACGCGCTCGGTGCCGCACTCGCCGAACGCGGGCTCGCGATGGAGAACCTCGGCGACATCAACGTGCAGTCCATCGCCGGCGCCACCAGCACCGGCACGCACGGCACGGGGCTGGGCTTCGGCAACCTCGCCACGCAGATCGCGGCGATGAAGTTCATGACCGCGGACGGCCGCGAGGTCGTCGCTTCGCCCGCCGAGAACCCCGAGCTGTTTGCCGGCGGGCGCATCGCGCTCGGCGCGCTGGGCGTGCTCAGCGAGCTCAGCCTGCGCCTCGTGCCGGCGTTCCGGCTCAGGCTGGAGCGCGGCGGCATGGATCTCGAGGACTGCCTCGCGCAGGCCGACGCCCTCGTCGCGGCGAACCGCTCGTTCGAGTTCTACTGGCTGCCGCACACCGAGTCGGTGCTGACGAAGACGTGGAACGTCACCGATGCGCCGGTCGACGAGTCGGGCTTCGGGCGCTGGGTCAGCGACGTGCTGCTGGAGAACACCGCGTTCGGCGCGCTGTGCAAGCTGGGCCGGGCCGTGCCGTCGTGGTGCCCGCCGCTGAGCCGCTTCTGCGCGTCGATGATCTCGCGCAGCGAGCAGGTGGACGCGAGCTGGTCGATGCTGTCGACGGTGCGCCAGGTGCGCTTCAACGAGATGGAGTGGTCGCTGCCCGCCGACCGTGGAGCCGGCGCGCTGCGCGAGATCAAGGCGCTGATCGCGCGCCGCGAGTTCCCGCTGATGTTCCCGCTCGAGTACCGCTGGGTGAAGGGCGACGACCTCTGGCTGAGCCCGAACTTCGGCCGCGACAGCGTGCACATCTCCGTGCACCAGTTCGTGGGCATGCCCTTCGAGCGCTACTTCGACGCGGTGCAGGCCATCTGCCTGGCGCACGGCGGCCGGCCGCACTGGGGCAAGGTGCATTCGCTGAAGGCGGCGCAGCTGTCGCGGCTGTATCCGCGCTGGGACGACTTCCTCGCGCTGCGCGAGCGGATGGATCCGCAGGGGCGCTTCCTGACGCCATACCTGCGCGGGCTGTTCGGCGTCTAGGGCGCCCGACCGGCGTCGGATGGGCGGGCGGAGGGCAAGAGGCAAGACCTGAAACCGCAGCGGACACCGCAGCGACCGCGCAGAATGCAGGCATCCGATCGCAGGAAAGCCGCCGCATGCAAGGAGACCGCCTGAGCCACGGGCTGTGGGAGGCCACCGCGCCGCCCGCGCCGGCGGCGCCGCCGCTGCGCGGCCGCGTCGAGGTCGACGTCGCCGTGATCGGCGCCGGCTACACGGGGCTGTCGGCGGCGCTGCACCTGGCCGAGGCCGGCCGGTCGGTGGCCGTGCTGGAGGCGGCGGAGGTCGGGTTCGGGGCGTCGGGGCGCAATGTCGGCCTGGTCAACGCCGGCATGTGGGTGCTGCCCGACGTGCTGCCGCAGCGTCTCGGCGACGTCCACGGCGCGCGCCTGCTGCGGTTGCTGGGCGATGCGCCCGCGCTGGTGTTCGAGCTCGTCGCGCGGCATGGCATGGCGTGCGAGGCGTCGCGCCAGGGCACGCTGCACTGCGCGGTGGGCGCGCCGGGGCTCGCCGGCCTGCGCCAGCGCGCCGCGCAGTGGCAGCGGCTGGGGGCGCCCGTGGAACTGCTGTCCCGCGACGAGACCGCCGCCCGCGTCGGGACGGGCGCGTACGCCGGGGCGCTGCTCGATCGCCGCGCCGGCACGATCCAGCCGCTCGCGTATGCGCGCGGGCTGGCGCACGCCGCGCTCGCGGCCGGCGCGGCGCTGCACGACGGCAGTCCGGTCACCGGCGCCGAGGATCTCGGCGGCGCGTGGCGATTGGCGATCGAGGGCGGCGGCCAGGTCGATGCACGCGCGGTGGTGGTCGCGACCAACACGTACACGCGCCCTGGCGGACCGTGGTCGTCGCTGGCCGCCGAGCTGGTGCGCATGCCGTACTTCAACCTGGCGACGCGGCCGCTGCCGGCCGACCTGCGGCGCGCGATCCTGCCCGGTGGCGAGGGCGCCTGGGACACCCGCACCGTCCTCAGCTCGCTCCGCCCGGACGCGGCCGGTCGCCTGGTCTTCGGCAGCATCGGCGCGTTGCGCCCGCCGGGCCACGGCATCCACCTGCGCTGGGGCCGGCGCGCGCTGCTGCGACTGTTCCCGGCGCTGGAAGACGTCGCCTTCGAGCACGAGTGGTACGGCTGGATCGGCACGACCGCCGACGCGCTGCCGCGCTTTCATGCGCTGGCGCGCGACGTGGTCAGCTTCAGCGGCTACAACGGACGCGGCATCGGCACCGGGACGGTATTCGGCCGCGAGCTGGCGCGCCTGGTGCTGGGCGAGATCGGCGCGGCCGACCTGGCATTGCCGGAGCGCACGATCGTTCCGGCGCCGTTCCGGGCGGTGCGCGAGGCGTTCTATGAAGCCGGGGCGCAGTTGGCGCACGGGGTGGACGCGCGCTGGTGAGCCACCCGCCTGTCGCTACGAGCGAAATACGGGAATGGCGCTCCGCGCGGCGTTTCGAGGAGATGGGGCCGCCAGCCCCGATTTCAACAACATCCGACGCCGCGCAAGGCCATTGACTCCTGACAAGCGCTGGCAGTAGGCGCCCCTAGAATCTTCCGCCTACCCTCCGTAAGGACACCCATGAGCGGGCTCATCCGCATCCGCGGCGCGCGGCAGCACAACCTGAAGAACCTCGACCTGGACATCCGCACCGGCGAGCTGACCGTCGTCACGGGGCCCAGCGGCTCGGGCAAGTCCAGCCTGGTGTTCGACACGCTGTACGCCGAAGGCCAGCGACGCTACGTCGAGACGTTCTCGGCCTATGCGCGCCAGTTCCTCGACCGCATGGACCGTCCCGCGGTGGACCACGTGGAAGGCGTGCCGCCCGCCATCGCCATCGACCAGACCAACCCGGTGCGCAGCTCGCGCTCCACGGTCGGCACGATGACGGAGCTGAACGACCACCTCAAGCTGCTGTTCGGCCGCGCCGCGGCGCTGTTCGACCGCGTCACCGCGCTGCCGGTGCGCCACGACACGCCCGACACGATCTACGCCGACCTGGTGCAGCGCGCCGCGGCGCAGGGCGACCCGCGCGTCGCCGTCACGTTCCCCGTCGAGCTGCCGGCCAACACCACGGCCGAGGAGGTCGCGCAGTGGCTGTCCTCCAGCGGCTTCACGCGCGTCCAGGGCGAGCGCACGATCAAGGACGACAAGGGCGGGGAGCGCAAGCTGCTCGACGTCGTGGCCGATCGCTTCCGAGTCGGCAACGTCGAGAAGGTGCGCGTGGTCGAGGCCATCGAGCTGGCGCTCAAGCGCGGCCAGGGGCGGCTCAACGTCGACGTGCTGCCGGAGAACGCCGAAAGCCCGGATCCCGGCATCCGCTGGCGCTGGTCGACCGGCCTGCACTGCCCCGAGAGCGACCTGCGCTATGGCGATCCGCAGCCGGCGCTGTTCTCGTTCAACTCCGCGTTCGGCGCCTGCGAAACCTGCCGCGGCTTCGGCCGCGTGATCGGCGTCGACTGGGGCCTCGTCATCCCCGACGAGAAGAAGACGCTGCGCAACGGCGCGATCAAGGCGATCCAGACGCCGGCCTGGAAGGAGATCCAGGAAGACCTGATGAAGTACGCCGGCGACGCCGGCATCCCGCGCGACACCGCTTGGAGCCAGCTGAACGAGTCGCAGCGCCGCTGGGTGGTCGACGGCTCGCCCAACTGGAACGGCAACTGGAACAAGCAGTGGTACGGCATCAAGCGCTTCTTCGAGTATCTCGAGTCGAAGGCGTACAAGATGCACATCCGGGTGCTGCTGTCCAAGTACCGCAGCTACACGACGTGCCCGGCCTGCGACGGCGCGCGCCTGAAGCTGGAGGCGCAGCTGTGGCGCGTCGGCACCAAGGAGCAGGCCGACGCCGTGCTGCCGCCGTCGCAGCGCAACCTGCCGCGCGGCACCGACTGGACGCGCGCGCAGCTCGAGGCGCTGCCGGGCCTGGGCCTGCACGACATGATGCTGCTGTCGATCGAGCGCCTTCGAAGATTCTTCGACATGCAGGAGACGCCGGCCGACCTGCCCGATGAAGCGCTCAAGCTGCTGCTCGACGAGATCCGTACGCGGCTGAAGTACCTCAACGACGTCGGCATCGGCTACCTCACGCTCGATCGCCAGAGCCGCACGCTGTCCGGCGGCGAGGTGCAGCGCATCAACCTCACCACCGCGCTCGGCACCTCGCTGGTCAATACGTTGTTCGTGCTGGACGAGCCGTCCATCGGCCTGCACCCGCGCGACATGCACCGCATCGTCGAGGCGATGCAGCGCCTGCGCGACGCCGGCAACACGCTGGTGGTGGTGGAGCACGACCCGGCCGTGATGCTGGCGGCCGACCGCCTGATCGACATGGGCCCGGGCCCCGGCGAGCGCGGCGGCCAGATCGTGTTCGACGGCGAGCCCGACGATGCGAGGCTGGCCGACACCCTCACCGGTGCCTACCTGGGCGCGCGCAAGCAGGTGGGCATGGGCATCCGCCGCGCGGTCAACGAGGCCACCCCGCGGCTGATCCTGCAGGGCGCCGGCGAGCACAACCTGCGCGACGTCACCGTCGAATTCCCGCTGCAGCGCCTGGTGGTCGTCACCGGCGTCAGCGGCTCGGGCAAGAGCACGCTGATGCAGGACGTTCTCTTCCCCGCGCTCGAGCGCCACTTCGGCAAGCCCACCGAGACGCCCGGCAAGCACGAGGCGCTGCTGGGCACCGACTGGCTGGCCGAAGCCGTGTTCGTCGACCAGAGCCCGATCGGCAAGACGGCGCGCTCGAACCCCGCCAGCTACGTCGGCGCGTTCGACGAGATCCGCAAGCTGTTCGCCACGACGCCGGTGGCCATCGAGCGCAACTACGGCGCGGGCATGTTCTCGTTCAACGCCGGCGACGGCCGCTGCCCGACCTGCGGCGGCTCGGGCTTCGAGCACGTCGAGATGCAGTTCCTGTCCGACGTCTACCTGCGCTGCCCCGATTGCGACGGCAAGCGCTTCCGCGCCGAGATGCTGGACGCGCGCCTGGTGCGCCGCGACCGCCAGCTGTCGATCGCCGACGTGCTGGAGCTCACCGTCAGCGAGGCCGTCCAACTGTTCGCGGATGATCGCGAGGTGATCCGCCGCCTGCAGCCCATCGTCGACGTCGGCCTCGACTACGTGAAGCTGGGCCAGCCGGTGCCCACGCTGTCGGGCGGCGAGGCGCAGCGCCTGAAGCTGGCCGGTTTCCTCGCCGAGGCCGCGCAGGGCCCGCAGCAGCCGGCTGCGAAGAAGGGCACGCTGTTCCTGTTCGACGAGCCCACCACGGGCCTGCACTTCGACGACATCGCCAAGCTGATGCGCTCGCTGCGCCGGCTGCTGGATGCCGGGCACTCGCTGATCGTCATCGAGCACAACCTCGACGTGATCCGCTCCGCCGACTGGCTGGTCGACCTCGGCCCCGAAGGCGGCGAAGCCGGTGGCGAGCTGGTGGGCGTGGGCACGCCGGAAGACCTGAAGGCCAACCCGCGCTCGCACACGGGCCGCGCGCTGCGCGACTACGAGGAGACGCTGGGCCTGGAGCGCTACGCGCCGGCCGAGGCGCGGGAGAAGCAGGGCCGGTATGCGGCGGCGGAGGCGCATCGCGATGCGTCGCACGACGGGCCGAGCCTGCAGTCGCTGGTCAGCAAGCGGCGGCGCGCGTCGGGCATCGCCAACGACGAGGCGATCCGCATCGTCAACGCGCGCGAGCACAACCTGAAGTCGCTGGACGTCGACATTCCGCGCGGCAAGTTCACGGTGGTGACGGGCGTGTCGGGGTCGGGCAAGTCGACGCTGGCGTTCGACATCCTGTTCAACGAGGGCCAGCGGCGCTATCTCGAGTCGCTGAACGCCTACGCGCGCAGCATCGTGCAGCCCGCCGGCCGGCCCGAGGTGGACGCGGTCTACGGCATTCCGCCGACCGTGGCCATCGAGCAGCGGCTGTCGCGCGGCGGCCGCAAGAGCACGGTGGCGACCACGACCGAGGTGTGGCACTTCCTGCGCCTGCTGTGGGTCAAGCTGGGCATCCAGCACTGCGTCAACGACGGCAGCCCGGTGCGGCCGCAGAGCGTCGAGAGCATCGCCGCGCAACTGCTGCGCGACTACCGCGGCCAGCACGTGGGGCTGCTCGCGCCGCTGGTGGTGGCGCGCAAGGGCGTCTACACCGATCTCGCCAAGTGGGCCAAGGCCCGCGGCCACTCGCACCTGCGCGTGGACGGGGAGTTCCTGAAGGTCGACCCGTGGCCGCGCCTGGATCGCTTCAAGGAACACACGCTGGAGCTGCCGGTGGGCGACCTGGTCATCGCGCCGGAGCGCGAGGCGGAGCTGCGCGCGATGCTGGCCAAGGCGCTCGACATCGGCAAGGGCGTGATGCACCTGCTCGCGCCGCTGGACGGCCTGACCGAGGCGATGGAGCTGGGCCATTCGACGCTGGCCATCGGCACGGTGAAGGTGTTCTCCACCAAGCGCGCGTGCCCGACCTGCGGCACCAGCTACGGCGAGCCCGACCCGCGAATGTTCTCGTACAACAGCAAGCATGGCTGGTGTCCGCACTGCGTGGGCACGGGCCTGGCGCTGACGCGCGAGCAGCGCGCGCAGTTCGACGATTCCGTGCAGGACGACAACGAGCGAGGCCGCGAGCAGGCCTTCATCACGAAGGAGCCCGACGCCGAGGAGCTGGAGGACGCCGCCTGCCCCGAGTGCCACGGCGCCCGCCTGGCGCCCGCGCCGCGGGCGATCAAGTTCGAGGACCGCGCAATCACCGACGTCGCGCAATGGGCGGTGAGCGACGTGCGCCGGTGGGTCGAGTCGCTGCGGCTGTCGGGCCGCGACGCCGACATCGCGCGCGACGTCGTCAGCGAGATCCGCAGCCGCCTCGTCTTCCTGGAGGACGTGGGCCTGAACTACCTCACGCTGGACCGTGCGGCGCCCACGCTCTCGGGCGGCGAGGCGCAGCGCATCCGCCTGGCGGCGCAGCTGGGCTCGAACCTGCAGGGCGTGTGCTACGTGCTCGACGAGCCGACCATCGGCCTGCACCCGCGCGACAACAAGATCCTGCTGGACGCGCTCGCGCGGCTGGGCTCGCAAGGCAACACGCTGGTGGTGGTGGAGCACGACGAGGACACCATCCGCCGTGCCGACCACCTGATCGACATCGGCCCGGGCGCAGGCAAGCGCGGCGGGCGGCTGGTGGCCGCGGGCACGGTCGCCGACCTGTCGGCCCATCCGGACTCGGTGACGGGCCGCGCGCTCGCGCATCCGCAGACGCACCCGATGCAGCCGCGGCGCGAGGTGGCCTTCGCGGCCGACGACGCGGGGGCCAGCACGCACGTCACCCTGTTCGGTGCCAGGCTGCACAACCTGCAGGGCATGCCGGTGCGCGTGCCGCTGCAGCGCCTCGTGGCCATCACGGGCGTCAGCGGCTCGGGCAAGAGCACGATCGCGCGCGACGTGCTGCTGGCCAGCGTGGCGGCGCTCGTCTCCAGCCGCGGCAAGGCGGCGCCGGTGGGCTGCGAATCGGTCGAGGGCTGGCATTCCGTCGACCGCGTGCTGGAGGTCGACCAGACGCCGATCGGCAAGACGCCGCGCTCCTGCCCAGCCACCTACATCGGCTTCTGGGACGCGATCCGCAAGCTGTTCGCCGAGACGCTGGAGGCCAAGGCGCGCGGCTACACGGCCGGGCGCTTCTCGTTCAACACCGGCGGCGCCAACGGCGGCCGCTGCCCGGGCTGCGAAGGCCAGGGCGTGCGCACGATCGAGATGAGCTTCCTGCCCGACGTGAAGGTGCCGTGCGACCTGTGCCACGGTGCACGCTTCAACCCGGCGACGCTGGCGGTCACCTGGCGCGGCAAGTCGATCGGCGACGTCCTGCGGATGGAAGTCGACGAGGCCGTCGAGTTCTTCGCCAGCATGCCGTCCATCGCGCACCCGCTGCAGCTGCTGCAGGACGTCGGTCTCGGCTATCTCACGCTGGGCCAGCCGTCGCCGACGCTGTCGGGCGGCGAGGCGCAGCGCATCAAGCTCGTCACCGAACTGAGCAAGGTGCGCGACGAGGTCGGCCGCCGCGGGCAGAAGGCGCCGCACACGCTGTACGTGCTGGACGAGCCGACGGTGGGGCTGCACATGGCCGACGTCGCGCGCCTGATCAAGGTGCTGCACCGGCTCACCGACGGGGGCCACAGCGTGGTCGTCATCGAGCACGACCTGGACGTCATCGCCGAGGCGGACTGGGTCATCGACATGGGCCCCGAGGGCGGCACCGGCGGCGGCCGGCTGGTCGCCGAAGGGACGCCGGAGCACCTGGTGGCCAGGCGCACCCACACCGGGCTGGCGCTGGCGCCCGTGCTGGCGCGCAAGTGAGGCGGCGCGTGACGCGCTCGCACGCGAGCGCGTCACGCGGGCCCCCTTGCCCGAACCGAGGGAGCCGCGGAACTTCCCTCGCCCTCGGCGCTCCCACGGGCAACCGCCCGACAGGACGCCCAAGCTGAAGACCGCCCTCGTCCCCGTTCGCCTCGAACGCACGCGCGAAGTGCTGCGCGAGCTGCTGCGCTCGTTGAAGGAGGCCGTGCCCATCCTGGTCGGCGTGTCGGGCCCGATCTTCGTCGCCAGCTTCGCGCTGCTGGCGTGGGCCGGCGTGCCGCCGATGAAGGCCGTGACCTTGCCCTGGCGCAGCGGTGTCGCGCTGTGGCTGGCGCAGGCCGTGCTGGCGGCGTGGCCGCTGTGGGCGCTGCGGCGACGCCTGCTGCCCGAGCCCTGGTGCGTGCAGCTGCGCTGCCTGCCGCTGAAGGCCCGCGCGCTGTGGTGGTCGGATGTTGCCGTCAGCGCCGCGGTGCTGTCGCCGCTGGCCGCGCTCTACGTCCTGTCGATGCTGGTGTTCGCGCTGCATCGCCCCGCGTGGTGGGTGGGGGCGCTGCCGTGGTCGCTCGTGTCGCTCGCGGGCTCGTGGATCGCGTCCTGCCTGCTGGGCGCGGGCGCGCTCGCGTGGCAGCGGCGGGGCGTGGCCGCGCGCGCGCATCGCGCGAGGCGCGCACAGTCGGCCGAGACGCTGCTGGGCACGCGGCCCGGCCAGGTCGTCGCCCTGCTCTGGTGGCCCGCATGGCGCGACGCCCTGACGCCGGGCGCGCGCTCGCTGGCCGCGGGCGTCGCCGCGGCCATCGCGCTGGCCATCGCGTGGACGCAGGGTTGGTGGCCCGTCGTGCCCGGCGCCGCCTGGGCGCTGATGTTCAGCGTCCTGGCGATCGCGCTCACCGAGCGCCTGCAGCGCACCATGGAATCGCATCTGGCCACGCTGGCGCCCTGGCTCGCGTCGCTGCCCGGCGCGGGAGGTTGGCGATGGCGTGCGCGTGTCGCCATCTGCGTGCCGATGCTGCTGGCCGGCACGGCCGCCGTGCTGCTGGTGCTCGTCTCGCGGCCGTGGCGCGGCCTGCCGCTGGCCGCGTTCGCGCTGGGCCTGGCGGCGACGCCGGCCGTCCTGGCGGCGGTGCCGTCCTCGAACCGCGAGGCCCACGTCGTGCTGTGGGCCGTGTGTGCCGGGTTGTTGACGGCGATCGGGAGCGAACTGTGGAACTGATCATCGACCACCTGGTCTTCGCCTACGGCCAGCGCTGGCTGTTCGAGGGCTTCTCCGCGCGCGCCGGCACCGGCGTCACGTGGGTGCAGGGCGCCAACGGCAGCGGCAAGTCGACGCTGCTGCGGCTGCTGGCCGGCGCGCTGGCGCCGCTCCACGGCTCGTTCGAGCTCGCGGACTGCCGCCATGCCGCGGGCGACCGCGTCGCGCCGCGGGCCTGGCGCCAGCAGACCTTCTGGGGCCTCAGCGACCCGCCGCCCACGCCCTGGCTCACGATCGCCGAGTGCCTGGGCTTCGTCGCGGGCAGCTACGGCAACGTCGACGCCGCGCGCCTGCGCGAGCAGGTCGACGCGCTGGGCCTGACCGCGGCGCTGGCCACGCCGCTGCGCGAGGCCTCGCTGGGCCAGCAGCGCAAGACGCTGCTCGCGCTGGCGCTGGCCTTGCCGGTCAAGCTGCTGTTGCTGGACGAGCCCTTCAACGCGCTCGACGTCGCGTCGGCCCGGCACCTGTCCGAGACACTCGCGGCGCGCGCCGCGCGCGGCGAACAGGTGATCCTGCTGACCAGCCACGTCGAGCCGCACGTGCCCGTGCGCGACACCTGGACGCTCGCGAGCTAGGGCCTGTTCACACTAAATGCACGCCCGCGCCGGTGGCCTGGGAGGCCCCAGGCTAGGCGGATGCGACGCGGCGGGCTGGGCGCCCGCAAGGAGCGGACAACGACGCCTGGGGCCTCCCAGGCCACCGGCCCTCCGGGTGGCCGAGCAGAAAGCCCGCCTTCGGCGTTGCGGGCGCTTGTAGTGGGCCACCACGACTGCGCGCCCGCGCCTTGAAGGCGGGCTTTCTGCTTGGCCACGCGGGCGCGCATTTAGTGTGAACAGGCCCTAGTCCGGCCTCACCGCCGCCGCGACCTTGTCGCCACCCGGCGCCACGTAGCCGTCCGTCAGCGTGCCGAGGAAGGCCACGACGTCGGCGATCTCCGCCTCGGTCAGGCGCGGCTTGTCGCCGCGCTTGCCGCCGAACGGGGCTTCGACGTTGAGGTTGCCCTGGAACTTCGCGGGCAGGTCGTCGTAGCGGCCCCGGCCGTAGACGCGCGTGGGGTCGACGTCGCGCAGCGCGTAGAAGCGCACCGCGTCCTCGAGCTTCGTGTAGACGCCGTTGTGGAAGAACACGCCGCGCAGCGCGACGTTGCGCAGGGACGGCGTGCGGAACAGGCCGCAGTAGTCGTCGTGCGCCTTCAGGTCGCCGCGCAGCGGGCCGCAGAGGCCCAGGTCGCGGAAGGCGGGATTCGCGTTGGCGGGGATCGCGGAATTGCGCGGCACGCCGATCGCGATCAGGCCGGCATCGGTGAACTGCGGGAACGCGCCGCGCTTGATGCGGCTGACGTGGCACGACGCGCAGTTGCCCTTGTCGGCGTCGTTGAACACGGCCAGGCCGCGCGCCTCCTGCGGCGTGAGCGTGGCCTTGCCGCGCAGGAAGGCGTCGTACTTGCTGTCGTACGGGTAGAAGTCCTGCGGGCTCTGCTGGAACACCTCGAGCGCCAGCACGAGCGCGTTCCAGGCGCGCTTCGAGTCGTCGAGGACATGCGGCCCGAAGGCTGCCTGCATCGCCGCGGCGTTGGACGACGTGCGCAATCGCGCGAGGGCGCTTTCCCGGCTCGTGTTGGCCATCTCGAACGGCGACAGCAGCGGGCCCGCGGCCTGCTCGTGCGCGGAGTCGGCGCGGCCGTCCCAGTCGAAGCCGCCGGTGGGCCCCTGGTCCGCGGCGTCGTTGCCGTCGTTGTCGAAGAAGCGCTCGGAGAACGGCTGGATCGTCTGGTGGTACTTCAGCGACGGCACCGCGCGCAGGCCCGGCAGCGTGCGGTCGGGACCGCCCAGCTGCACCGCCAGGTGGTTGGCCGGGCCGTACGCGTGCGCCGGGTCGTGGCAGCTCGCGCACGACATCGTCCCCGAGGCCGACAGCGACGGGTCGGAAAACAACGCGCGCCCGAGCGCCGTCAAGGTCTTCACGTCGGGGCGTTGCTCGAACTTCGTCGCATAGAACGGCACCTCGCCGGACGCCTGGGCCGGCGCCGCGGGCGTGGCCTTGACCCAGTGGGCGAGTGCCGTCGCGGCGAGGAACATCAGGAGCAGGATCAGCTTGGCGAACGAGGAGGCGGCGCGGTTCACGGGAATCGGGGGGCAGGTCGGCGACGGAGCGGGCAGGCTAGCGGCCTCGTGTGGCGAGCGTGTGACAACCCCGCTTCACCCGAGCGTGACGCACGGGTTGCGCTTGCTTTCTTGGGCCTGTCACACGGGATGGCGATGCTGTCGGGCTACGTCATCCGTGCCCGTCCCTGGAGGAGAACCAATGAAGAACCGCATCAAGCCCATCGCCCTGCTGACCCCCCTGGCCCTCGCTGCCGTCCTGAGCCTGACCGCCTGCAACGACAGCGACTCGCCCGCGCCGGTCGACACCACCGCCGCGCTCCAGAGCAAGGTGCAGAACATCGTCGTCATCTACGCCGAGAACCGTTCGTTCGACAACCTGTACGGCAACTTCCCGGGCGCCAACGGCCTGTCCACCGTCGTCGACTCCACCGGCAAGACGACCTCCGCCTACATCCCGCAGGTCGACCGCGACGGCTCCGCGCTGGCGACCCTGCCGCCCACCTGGGGCGGTGTCATGATGCCCGGCCAGAGCGTGACCGTGACGGAGGCCCAGAGCGCCGGCCTGCCGAACGCGCCGTTCAACATCGCCACCGCCTACAAGACGAGCGCGGGCGTCACGATCACGGGCGACATGGTCACGCGCGACCTGTACCACCGCTTCTACGAGAACCAGATGCAGATCGACGGCGGCAAGAACGACAAGTTCGTCGCCTGGGCCGATTCGGGCAGCCTCGTGATGGGCAACTTCGACTACAGCGCGTCGCCGCTGTACAAGCTGGCCCAGCAGTACACGCTCGCCGACAACTTCTTCCAGGGCGCGTTCGGCGGCTCGTTCCTGAACCACCAGTACCTGATCTGCGCCTGCGCGCCGACGGTCGACGCCGCGACGGTGACCGCCAACAAGATGACGGTCAACAACGTCGCCACCAACGCCGACGGCAGCTTCACCACGAGCCTGGTGCCGGCCGCCACGTCCGCGTCGTCGACGATGACGGCCAAGCCGACCCTGCAGACCGGCAACATCACGCCGCTGAACTACTTCGGCGACAACAAGTACTACGCCGTCAACACGATGCAGGCGCCGTTCCAGCCCAGCGGCAACGCCCCGGTGGACGTGACGGGCGACGATGCCAAGTACGCCAACCCGACCGCCGCCACGACGCTGCCGGCGCAGACGCAGACCACCATCGGCGACCTGCTGACGGCCAAGAGCGTCAACTGGAAGTGGTACGCGGGCTCGTGGAACTCGGCGATCGCCGACGGCATGCAGGCCGCCGCCTCCAAGCGCACGGTGATCTACGCGGGCGACACCAACGGCGTGGCCAGCACCGCCGCCGTCGACTTCCAGCCGCATCACCAGCCGTTCAACTACCAGGCGAACATGGACCCGGTCACGCATGCGACCGACCGCGCGAACCACCTGAAGGACTACTCGGACCTGGTGGCCGACGCCGCAGCGGGCACGCTGCCGCCGGTCGCGTTCTACAAGCCCGAAGGCCTGTACAACCACCACCCCGGCTACGCCAACATCACCGCCGGTGACCAGAAGATCGCCGACGTCGTCGCCAAGCTGCAGGCCAGCCCGCAGTGGAAGAACATGGTCATCGTGATCACCTACGACGAGAACGGCGGCCAGTGGGACCACGTCGCACCGCCGAAGGGCGACAAGGTCGGCCCCGGCACGCGCATCCCGGCGCTGATCATCTCGCCGTACTCGAAGGCCGGCACCGTGGACCACACGCAGTACGACACCGCCTCCGTGCTGCGCCTGATCACGCGCCGCTTCGGTCTCGACACGCTGGCCGGCCTGACCGCCCGCGACACCGCGCTGAAGGCCAACGGCGCCCCGGTGATGGGCGACCTGACGAACGCGCTCGATCTCACCAAGTAAGAAGAAGGTACTCCCGCTCGTTCCGCCCCGCCGGCCGCTGGCCCGCGGGGCGTTTTCATGCGTGGCGTGGGGGGGGGGATCCTGCGACTTCGCTTCGCTGCGCGCAGGATGACACGGGGTTGGCGCTGCGCGACGGACTGCGTTGCACCCTCGACGGCCTGCGACGGACCGGATTGCACCCTGCGATGGACCGTTGTCGCAGCGTGCGACGGACGGCATTGGCGCCGCACGCGACGGGCTGTCGCCGCGTCGCGCCCACCCCGTGTCATCCTGCGCGCAGTCGCAGGATCCACCCCGGCGATGCGCTTGCCTCCCGGAGCGGGTCCGAATGACGCTTCCTCTTCCGCATCCGCGCAGGCAAGCGATACTGGCGCCATGACGATCCCCACGCTCTCGCTGCTCGAGACCCGCATCCTCGGCGTGCTGGTCGAGAAGCAGCACACCGTGCCCGACAGCTACCCGCTGAGCCTGAACGCGCTGACGCTCGGCTGCAACCAGAAGACCGCGCGCGATCCGGTCATCAATGCGAGCGAGAACGACGTGCTGGCCGCGCTCGACACGCTGAAGGCCCAGCACCTGGTGCTCGAGGGCTCCGGCAGCCGCGTGCCGCGCTTCGAGCACAACGTCGCGCGCGTGCTGAAGCTGCCTGGCCAGAGCGTCGCACTGCTGGCGCTGCTGATGCTGCGCGGCCCGCAGACGGCGGCCGAGCTGCGCCTGAACACCGAACGGCTGCATCGCTTCGCCGACATCTCTTCCGTCGAAGGCTTCCTGGACGAGATGGCCACGCACGAGCCGCCCTTCGTCGTGAAGCTCGCCCGCGCCCCGGGCGCGCGCGAGTCGCGCTGGGCGCACCTGCTGTCCGGCCCGGTCGCCGACGCCGCGCCCGCCGCGCCGCAATCGGGCCCCGGCACGCCGCTGTCCGATACCGCCCTGGGCATGTCCGAGGTGGCTGCGATGCGGGCCGAGCAACTGCGCATGAAGGGCGAGCTGGAGCGCCTGCGGGCGCAGGTCGCGCGGCTGGCGACGGAGCTGGGCATCGATCTCGACGGCGACGCGGGCTGACGACCGCGCCCGGCCCGCGCCCGGCGCTCTCACGCGGCGTCGGACGGGGCCAGTTCGCAGCCGGCGGCCAGGACCGCGGACATCAGCGCGTGGACGGTGCGCAACGGCCGGGGAACGTCCAGGTCGCCGCGCGCCGGCCCGGCGAATTCGCGGCAGGCGTCGAACTTGTCGTCGATCGCGCCCTGGGCGACGCCCAGCAGTGCCTGGAGGTCGTCGTCCGGGTGCAGCGGCACGTCCTCGATCTCGACGAGCGCCTGCACCCAGCGGTAGGCCGCGAGCACGCTCAACGGATCGACGGACGGGAAGGCCGCCACGCAGCGGGCCTCGGCCTGCGCGGCGTCGCGCGCGTCGCGCAGGCGCTCGAGGCGGCGGTGGCGGGAACGGCTGCCCAGGAGCATCCAGCCGGCGATGCCGACGACGGCGACGATGGCCGCCACCAGCACGATGAAGCTGGGCTCCATGCCGACGCGCCGACCGCGCCTAGATCGGCGCCTCGTCGTCCCCGAACAGCTTCAGCGCGTCCTTGGCCGCGCGTTGCCGGTAGCCCTTGCGGCCGAACAGCTTGGTCTGGGCTTCGACGGGCAGGTCGGTGATGTTGATGACGTTCTTGGAGATCAACGCGTCGATCACGTCCTCGATCACGCGGATGAAGTCGGCGTCCAGCGTCGCGAAGTTCTGGTCGTGCGCGGGCGCGGCGGCGCCGAGGAAGGCGCGCACGTCGGGATGGTCGTCGGGCACGAACTCGCAGCCCTCCTCGTCGCGACGATGCAGGCTGTCGATGGCTCCGGAAGCGTTGCGGCGGATGAACGGCATCGCCCCATCATAGCGAGGTCGACCGCATGCGGGTGCGCGACCATGTGCGCCGCCGGCAGCAGGAATTCACGCGGGGACCGGCGCTCTTGCGGCCCGTCGGGCGCCGTGGCGCCGGGTTTCACCTGGCGGTGTTCAGGCCTTCGACGTAGTCGGAGACCGCCGCGATCTCCGCGTCGCTCATGCGCGCGGCGATGGTGGCCATCTGCGGGCTGTTGGCGCGCTTGCCGGAACGGAACAGCCCCAGCTCGGCGCTGACGTATTCGGCATGCTGGCCGGCCAGACGCGCGTACTGCGCGGGGATGCCGGCGCCGGCGGGCCCGTGGCAGCCGGCGCAGGCGGGCACCTGCTTGTCCGCGATGCCGCCGCGCCAGATCTTCTCGCCGAGCGCGACCGATTCCTTGTGCTTCGACTGCCCGGCCTTGGCCGATTTCGACTCGTAGAACGCGGCGACGTTGCGCATGTCGTCGTCCGACAGCGTCGACGCCATCGGCTTCATCACGGCGTTGTCGCGCTTGCCGGCCTTGAACTCGGCGAGCTGCTTGACGAGGTAGTCCGCGTGCTGACCCTGCAGGATGGGGTTGGTCGGGATGCCGCGCGAGCCGTCGGCCGTGTGGCAGGCCGCGCAGACCGTCTTCGAGATCGTTTCCCCCTTGGCCAGGTCCGGCTTGGCCGGCCCCTTCGCTTCGTCGGCCATCACGGAGGTGGCGAACAGGGCCGCCAGGGCAACAACGCACAAGGACTTCATCTCGACGAACCCTTCAAGAGGCTTTTTGGATGGAGCAAACCCGGCGATTTTACAATGCACCATGACCCATTCCCTGCCCCCGCGCAAACCCTCATCCTCCCGAACCGCGGCGGCGCCCGTCCATCTGAAGCCGGTCGTGGTCTCGGAAGAAGCCAAGGAGGGCATGGGCTGGCTGCACACGGCCAGGTTCCTGACCTCGGCCGGCAAGATCGTGCAGCTGCCCCAAGGCGACATGCCCGAGATCGCGTTCGTCGGCCGCAGCAATGCCGGCAAGTCGTCCGCGATCAACACGCTGGCCCAGCAGCGCCAGCTCGCGTTCGCGTCCAAGACGCCGGGCCGCACGCAGCTGATCAACCTGTTCTCGCTGGGCCCGAAGGATGCGCCCGACGCGTACCTCGCCGACCTGCCGGGCTATGGCTACGCCGCCGTCGGCCGCGACAAGAAGCTCGTGTGGCAGAAGGTGATGGCCGACTACCTCGAGGTGCGGCGCGCGCTGTTCGGCGTCGTGCTGATGGTGGACAGCCGCCACGGCTTCACGCCGCTCGACCGCCAGTTGATGGAGTTCATCGCCCAGCGCGTGCGCACCGGCGAGGTCAAGCTGCTGGTGCTGCTCACCAAGGCCGACAAGCTGAGCAAGCGCGAGGCGCAGGAGGCGGTGGACGCCGCCAGCGCCGTACTGGGCGAGTTCTCGACGGACGATTCGGACATCGGCGTCACGCTGTTCTCGTCGCTGCGCCGCATCGGCGTGGAAGACGCGGCCGAACAGCTGCTGGCGTGGAAGAAGGCGATGCCCGAGCGCGTGCATTTCGAGCTGCCGCCCATGCCCGCGGGCGAGGAAGGCCAGGGCGTCGACGCCGAGGACGCCCAGGACGACACGGCCTGAACGGCGCCGGCGGCGCCGGTCACGGCCTGCCGATGAACAGCGCCACGCCCAGCTCGCCGCGCGGGGCGTAGGTGACGCCCAGGTACATCGGCCCCAGCCCCGTGTCCGCGCCGAGGTAGACGCTCCCGCCGCCGCGCAGGCTCGTGAGGCTCATCTCGGCGCGGTTTGCCCAGGCGTTGCCGGCCTCCAGCGACGCGCCGACGTAGAAGCCGCGCGCGAACACCGGCGAGTTGGCGAGGCGCATGTACCAGTTCAGGCGGCCGAACAGCACGGCATTGCCGGACAACTGGTCGGGGCGATAGCCCGAGAGCTGCTGGAAGCCGCCGAGCGTGTACTGGTCGACGACCCGCAGCGAGTGCTCGTCGGACATCTTCAGCGCGCCGTGCAGCTCGAAGGTGCTGCGGCCGAAGGTGTCGACGACGGTGCCTTCCACCGAGCCGCGCGCCATGTGCTCGCTGTGCTCGCGCTGCAGGCGCCGCGTGCCCACCACGCCCTCGCCGACGAGGCGATAGCCGCTGGTGGGGAAGTTGACGTAGTCCAGCTGGTCGACCACGCCGCGCAGGCGCAGGCCGTCCTCCTGCCAGATCTGCGCCTGCGTGGGGCCCGTCCACTGGGCCGACAGCAGCGTCGGCGTCGTCGACGTCGTCAGGTGCAGGAAGCCGGCGCGCAGTTCGCCCAGGCGCCCGAAGGGCAGCCCGAGGTCGAGGCCGATCTGTCCGGTGGATCTCAGGAATTGCGCGAGCTCGGCGCCGTCCTCGCCCTGGTAGACGGAGCGGTGCTGGCGGTCGCCGGACACGTAGGCGGCGGCGAACCAGTCGGAACGGTCGTCGATGTTGCGCAGCAGCGGGTGGTAGATCTCCGAGAAGATCGCCGGCCGTTCGCCCACCTGGATGAAGTTGCGCCACTCGGTGCCGTTCTCGGTGAGCCAGTGGTGGTTGTGGCTCAGCTTGACGTCGAAGCCGCTGTGGCCGCTGAAGTCGGCATGCAGGTCGAGGCCCGCGCGCAGGTAGTTCGGGCCCCAGGGCTTGTCCTGCAGGTCGAACAGCAGCGTCTCGCCGGCCGGGCCCTGCACGAGGCGGTAGTCGGCGCGGGTGTAGTCGCCGCTGGCCGCGAGGCGGCGTGCGTCGGCCTCGGCCTTCTTCGTGTCGAACAGCTCGCCGGCCTGCGACTGCAGCTTGGCCTCCAGGCGGCCCGGATTCGTCTGCAGCGAGCCCGCGAAGCCGATCGCCAGCAGCGGCGTCGGCTCCATCGCCGGCTGCACGTGCGCCGCCGCCCAGCGCGCGTAATCGGTCTCGGGCGACGCGTAGGCCGCCAGGCGCGCGGCCTGCGCCTGGGCATAGGTGTCGCCGATCGTGATCAGCTCGTCGACGCGGCCGAAGTCGCTCGAGGTCAGCGTGCCGAGGTCGGGGTGCAGCAGGAGGTCGGTGGGCTTGAGCGTGGCGATGCTGCGCTCGACGTTCTGCTCCGTGAGGATCGCGATCATCTGCTCCGTCAGTCCCACCACCGACGACAGCGATTCGCGCCCCGCCAGCGGCGTGCCGATGTTGACGACGATGACGATGTCCACGCCCATCGCGCGCGCGACGTCCACCGGCAGGTTGTCCACCAGGCCGCCGTCGCCCAGCAGGCGGCCGTCGACCTCGGTGGGCGCGAACACGCCCGGCACGCTCATGCTCGATCGCAGCGCGACGGCGAGGTCGCCGTGCGAGAGGATGACGGGCTTGCCCGTCTCCATGTCCGTGGCCACCGCGCGGAACGGGATGGGCAGCCTGTCGAAGTCGTCGACGTGGCGCACGGGCAGCGTCAGGCGGCGCAGCAGCAGCTCGAGCCCGCGGCTGGACAGCGCCCCCTGCGGCGCGCTCAGCTGGCCGTCGTGCACGCCGAACTCGAGGCCGGTGGCGATCTCGAAGTCCTCCTCCTTGCGCCGCTGCGACAGGTAGGGCCGCGCCACGCGCGTCGCGAACAGCGCGTCCCAGTCGATGCGGCGCAGCTCCGTCTCGAGCTCGTCCGCGTTCATGCCGCTCGCGTACAGGCCGCCGACGATCGCGCCCATCGACGTGCCGGCGATCGCGGCGATGCGCACGTGCGCGCGCTCCAGCGCCTTGAGCACGCCCACGTGCGCGAGCCCGCGCGCGCCCCCGCCCGAAAGCACGAGGCCGATGCGCGGCGGGCTGCCGTCGGCATGGCGCGGCAGCGGCGCGGATGCCGCCGGCTGCGCCGCGGGCGACGACGCCGCTGCTGGCCGTGCGAATGCAGCGATGGGCAGCGCGCAAGCAAGCAGCAATGCGCGGATCACGAGACGGAAACGCATGGCGCGCATTCTGCCGGCAACCCGATGGCATGCGGCCGGACGAACCGTGTCCATCGGCGACAAGAAACCAGGGAGAGCCGATGCAGGGATGGCGGGAGGACGGCCGCGGCCGGCGGCGCGCGGTGCTCGCGCTGGCGGTGCTGGTGCACGTCGCGCTGGTGGCCTCGATGTGGCGTGCGCGCCTGGAACGCGGGCAGCCCGCGCCCGAGCGCGTGGTCGAGGCGACGATCCGGCTGTCGCCGGCGGCCGCCCCGCGCGTCGCGCGCGCGCTCGACTCGGTGCGCGCGCCCGCGCCGCGCGTGACGCGCCCGCGCGCCCCCGCGCGCATGGACGCCGACCCGCACGCGATCCACTTGGCCGAGCCTCCGCCCGCGATGATTGCGCAGGCCGCGAGCGCCGCCCAGCCGCCTGCCAGCGCCGCGTCGCAGCCGCCCTTGAACCTGACGCTCTCGCGCGCGCAGTTGCGGACCATCATCGCCGGCAGCAAGCCGACGCTTGCGCAGCAGCTGGCCGCGCCGCAGCGGCCCTCCGCGCTCGCGCGACTGGGCGGCGATGACGCGCCCTACGAGGAGGTGCAGCAGCCCGGCGGCGCCACCGAGGTCCACGTGCACGGCGGCTGCTTCCGCCTGGTGCCCACGCCGCGGGCGCAGTACGACCCGTTCAACCACGCGAACGAGCGCGTGACGTCGAACTGCAAGTGATCCGCGCTGCGGCGCTCGGGGGGGTGCACCGGCCATGCGTCTCGAACCCGGCGGCTCGCTTCGCATCGCTGTGCGATCAGGCGCGGCCGAAGCCCGCGCGGAACGGCGCCGCCGCATCTTCGCGGGTGTTGAGCTCGACGAGCACGCCGCCCGGGATGCGGCAGAAGAAGCGCGAGCCGCGCTCATGGGCGATCAGGTCGCTGGCGAAGTCGACGCCGTCCGCCTGGAAGCGGTCGAAGAGCGCGCGCAAGGCCTCGAGCGAAGGCAACTCGAAGCCGATGTGGAAGTTGCCCGGCCAGTCCACGGGGCGGTCCGTCGCGTCCTCGATGACGACGTCGAAGCCGTGACCCTTGAGGACGCAGCTGCGTCCCATGGGGGTGGCCTGCCAGTCGAGGTGGCGTTCGAAGAAATCCGCCGTCGCGGCGACGTCGCGCGAAGGAAAGCTGATGTGATTGAACTTCATGGGGTGCGCATTGATTTGCATGGCTGGTTCCAGTGAGGATCTGGAGCCACGCGTGCGCGGTGCGACCGGGAAGTTCGGGTGCGGGCCAGGCCCGTCGGGTCGTCAGCGAAGCCACGAACACGCACCCGAATCTCTTCCGGGCGCGCGGCGCCGAGCGTGGATCCGATGGTGCGTTGGCTGACGTAAACGCTTACGGCTGCTGGACCAGCAGCGTCGCCAGTATATCGAGGTCGGTCAGGCCAGCGGCAGCGTGGCCTTCAAGGCCTGGCTTTCGCGGTCGTGCAGGTCGACGACCGGTCGCACGTCCGGGTGCACCGTCGCCGCGCCGAGGGATTCCACGAAGCGACAGGCCGCGTATCCGGGCGCCGCCGCTTCGTAGCGCCGCACCCATGCCTCGCGGACGGGCCGGCGCGCCGGGTCGATCGGCCAGATCCCGGGTCGCGGACGCATGTGGTCGTGGATGCCCATGCGCCACGGCTTGCCGGTCAGCCGCGCGCGGAAGCAGTGCTGGTTCAGGCACATGCGGACGTAGACCGGGTCCGCGCCCACGGCGTCGAAGAACTCGCGGACGTCGGGCGCGTCCGGCTCGAACGGCCGATGCGTGGCGAGGAGCCGCAGTCCGGCCGGCGTCTCGTACAGGCGCAGTGCCCAGTCGGGGTGTCGCGCGAGGTGCGCGAGGATGCGCTGCCGGGCCAGGTGCCTGGCGCCGCCTCGCAGCGCGACGACGCCGCGTTCGATGGACGAGGCGACGAACCCGGACAGCATGGCCGCGGCGAGGAGGAGGAGGCCGGCCAGAGCCCAGCGATGCAGTGCGAAGCCGACGATCGCGCAGGCGATCGCCAGCACGCCAAAGACGACGCGCCCGTGGCGCGCCGGCGCGAGGTCGATGTCGGCGAACAGCGCGCGCGGCGAGTTCAGGCAGTGGGCGCCCTACGCGTTGCGGGTGACGACCTCTTCGCCATGGCGCGACAGCACTTCCTCGCGGATCGGCACGCCGGTCGCCCCGTTGTAGGCCAGCTTGGGCTCACGGCGCTCCAGCGGTTCGCCACCGAGGAGGCGTCGCAGCGCCTCGGACGCGCGGGCTTCGGCCATCGCCTGCGCGTCCGCTTCGCTCGCGTCGGACCAGCCGAAGCGGCGAATGGTGACCTGCCGGTTACCGTCGCGGTGGCGCCTGCGAGCCTCGGCCCAGAACGCCGGGACGATCATGCGGAATCGTGCGACACGCGTGACGTCATTGGCCCGCCGTGGGCGCCAGCGCTGCCGCCAGCCACCCGGCGGGTGGTTGCGTGTCCACGTCGTGGTACGTGCCCATGTCCGCCGCGATGATGCCGGCGACGAGGCCCGTGCCCAGGCCGGCGCCGACGCCGGTGGCCACCGGATTGCCCGCGCTGGCCACCCTGGCGGCGGGCATGATCGGGGCGTCCGGGTCGAGCACCGTGCGTTGCGGGACGGCGTCCGGCTGGCCGGCGAGGTTGCGGTGCTCGGTCAGGTGCTCCAGGTGCGGCGTGCCGTCCGCGTCGAATGCGGTGGCCATCCAGAACCCGTCCTGCACGAAGAACACCGTCGGTGGCGCCGAGGCGTTGCGTGGCTTGAAGATGCCGCAGTCGCGCGCGATGCCGCCCCAGCTGTCGGGCTTGTCCTTTAGCACGGCCGCTTCGACCAGGCACGGCGCCGGGCCGAGGTAGTAGGTGCCATCGTCCGATTGGCCGATCGCCACGTAGGTGCCGGCCACGAGCGTCTCGTGGAACTCGTGCAGGTGGCGCGACAGCGTCCACTTGACCGGCGACTGCAGCCGGATGGACGTCGGCTGCGCCATCGGGTGCAGCGACGTCGGCTCGGTGCCGCAGCCGGCGATGAGGGTCGCGACCGCCAGGGCCGCGAGGCGACCGGCGGGTTCGATTCGATGGATCATGGTCCTCCCCGGACTCGTTGATTCGATGCCCGCCGAGTATCGCGTGCGCTCGACCGCTCGGCGACGGGGATGGCCCCAGGGTCTCGAGCCGGGTGCCCAACGAAAAAGGGACTGCCGAAGCAGTCCCTTGTCGTGGTGTCGCGGTGCGACGGCTCCGGGCGCGGGGCGCCCGGACGCGGACATCACATGTCCATGCCGCCCATGCCGCCCATGCCACCCATGCCGCCGCCGGGCATCGCGGGAGCGTCGTCCTTCGGCGCTTCCGAGACCATGCACTCGGTGGTGAGCATCAGCGAGGCGACCGACGCGGCGTTCTGCAGCGCGGTGCGGGTGACCTTCGTCGGGTCCAGGATGCCCATCTCGATCATGTCGCCGTACGTGCCGTTGGCGGCGTTGTAGCCGTGGTTGCCCTTGCCGGCCAGGACGGCGGCAACGACCACGCTGGCTTCGTCGCCGGCGTTGAACACGATCTCGCGCAGCGGCGATTCGATGGCCTTGAGCACCAGCTTGATGCCGGCGTCCTGGTCGGCGTTGTCGCCCTTCAGTTCACCGACGGCCTGGCGCGCACGCAGCAGGGCCACGCCGCCGCCGGCGACGATGCCTTCTTCCACGGCCGCACGCGTGGCGTGCAGGGCGTCTTCGACGCGGGCCTTCTTTTCCTTCATCTCGACTTCGGTGGCGGCGCCGACCTTGATCAGCGCAACACCGCCGGCCAGCTTGGCCACGCGTTCCTGCAGCTTCTCGCGGTCGTAGTCGCTGGTGGCTTCCTCGATCTGGATGCGGATCTGCTTGACGCGCGCTTCGATGTCGCCCGCGGCGCCGTTGCCGTCGATGATGGTGGTGTTTTCCTTGCCCACTTCGACGCGCTTGGCCTGGCCGAGGTCGGCCAGCGTGACCTTCTCGAGCGTCAGGCCGACTTCCTCGGCGATGACCTTGCCGCCCGTCAGGATGGCGATGTCTTCCAGCATGGCCTTGCGGCGATCGCCGAAGCCCGGGGCCTTCACGGCGACGACCTTCAGGATGCCGCGGATCGTGTTGACCACGAGGGTGGCCAGCGCTTCGCCGTCGACTTCTTCGGCGACGATCAGCAGCGGACGGCCAGCCTTGGCGACCTGTTCCAGCGTCGGCAGCAGGTCACGGATGTTCGAGATCTTCTTGTCGAACAGCAGGACGAACGGGTTGTCCAGCAGGGCGACCTGCTTCTCGGGGTTGTTGATGAAGTACGGCGACAGGTAGCCGCGGTCGAACTGCATGCCCTCGACGACGTCGAGCTCGTTGGCCAGCGACTTGCCGTCTTCGACGGTGATGACGCCTTCCTTGCCGACCTTGTCCATCGCCTCGGCGATGATCTTGCCGATCGACTCGTCCGAGTTGGCCGAGATCGTGCCGACCTGGGCGATTTCCTTGGACGTCGTCGTCGGCTTCGAGGCCTTCTTCAGCTGTTCGACCAGTTGCGTGACGGCCTTGTCGATGCCGCGCTTGAGGTCCATCGGGTTCATGCCGGCGGCCACGTACTTCATGCCTTCGCGCACGATGGCCTGCGCCAGCACGGTGGCGGTGGTGGTGCCGTCACCGGCGTTGTCGCTGGTCTTGGAAGCGACTTCCTTGACCATCTGCGCGCCCATGTTCTGGAGCTTGTCCTTCAGCTCGATTTCCTTGGCCACGGACACGCCGTCCTTGGTGACCGTCGGGGCGCCGAACGAGCGCTCGAGAACGACGTTGCGACCCTTGGGGCCGAGCGTGACCTTGACCGCGTTGGCCAGGACGTTCACGCCTTCGACCATGCGAGCGCGGGCGTCCGCGCCGAAAATGACGTCTTTAGCTGCCATGAGATGTTTCTCCGGAATTCAGTGATTGGGTTTCAGGGCGGTGGCGGGAATCGGTTCGATCCCGCGGCCGGGGCATCGGCCACCTGGCAGGCGCCTCGGCCGGCCAGCCTGGAGCGCGAGGCACGGGGCTTCGCGCGAAGGGCTTACTTCTCGACGACGGCGAAGAGGTCTTCCTCGCGCATCACGAGCAGCTCGTCGCCGTCGACCTTGACGGTCTGGCCGCTGTACTTGCCGAACAGCACGCGATCGCCGACCTTCACGTTCAGGGCGACGAAGTCACCCTTGTCGTTGCGCTTGCCCGGGCCGATGGCCAGGACTTCGCCCTGGTCCGGCTTCTCGGCGGCGGCGTCGGGGATGACGATGCCCGAGGCGGTCTTGGTTTCCTGTTCCAGGCGCTTGACGACGACACGGTCGTGCAACGGACGCAGCTTCATTTTGACTCCTTCAATGCATACGCAGTAAGACTCGCGGCTGGCTCTACAGTAAGTAAGCGCCCGCTCGCGACGATTTTCGCAAGTGCTCCGGCGGCCTCGGCCCCCGTCGCTAGCACTCGCGTCGGTTGAGTGCTAGCAGGCATTATAGGGACTGTCGGTGACGATTCAAGGGTGGGGTGTCAGCGAGCCAAGTGTCGGTTCTCATTGGATCTCGGATTTTTGTCAGTCAACCCCGGATTCCGGGCTGCCCGGCTGTTGCTCGTGCGAGTTGGCGCGATTGGCGCCGCCAAGTGCGAGCGAGCGGGGTACTGAATGTTCAGGGATGGCTTGAGCCAGCCACGGCGCGCAGAGCGATCACGACCTCGGGGCCGCGTTTGCCGCTCAAGATCTTGTCTACAACCTGGGTGTCGGCAGGGAGTGAACTCAGGCTGGCTGGCGATTTCCGGTGCAACTGAGCCGCGTGCAGGATGAAGTCGATTCGAGCTTGCGCAGTGGCGCTTGGGTAAATCCAACAAGAGGCGTCCGCTGCCTCTGGCAGCACCCACTCTTCATAGAACGTCAGCATTGGAAGCGCGACGTCATGCAGCGACAACTCGGGGATAAGCAGATGCAGCATGTCGACGAGCCAGGAGCCGTAGTCGAGAACCAGGTCGTGCTGACGTGCGCGGATCGCCAGTCGAAACGCGAGCGTCAAGGAGGCGAGGGCGTCCAACCCGGCATGGCGCCGCAACTGGTTCCAGTCAGATCGCCTGAGCGTTGGAGCCCTTGTAGATTCAAGGGCGAATGCTGCCGTGCGTCCGCCGGAATTGAACGACCGTTGGACAGCCTGCGGGAGACGGCCGACCCATCTCGCCAAGTTTCGTGGAGCGAGGTCAGTCGAGGCCATGACCTCCCAAAGCGGCGAGAGGTATGCCGTCCGGGTGGTCCGGCAATCTCGACCGTCAGCATCAAATTCGGCGACCTTGTCGACCAAGGCCGCTCGTGGTGAGCGCCGGCCGGCGTCGAACTGTCGCCACTTGTTGGGCCAAGACGTTTGTCCGCTGACGTCGTTCTTCCAAGCCAGCTCAGGCTCGACCAGCCGAGCCAATGCATGAAGGTTTTGGGTTCCGGTGGTTAGCAGGCATCGCCGCAGCCAATACCGATTGCGAATGGCGACTGCATCCGAGGTGAGGAAACCCTTTGATCTGGGAGCCGGCATCGATCGATCGTGATGCGATTGCGCGTCGGAAACGAACGTCTGAAATAGGACATTGGAGTCCCGATGTGGAAATCTGCTTCAAATTCAATAACTTGAATGCAGACCATCATCCGGCGCACTATGAGCGCGCATTCGAGTTGCGACCACATCGAGTCGTGCATTCCGACTCAATTCTCAAGCACCGAGCCGAGTTTTAACATCGCTCAGCATGACTAGGCCTGACGCCACTTCGATTCCGCTCGACGCACTTGCTCTTCAACTCGAAGATGACTTGGTGCGCCGGTACGGAATCCTCTTGTCGTCGCGTGCGCTCGCTTCTGTGCTCGGTTACTGCTCCACGGCCGCGTACCAACAAGCGATCGCGAGGGGCGCCGTCCCGGTGCCCCTCTTCAGGATCGAGAGCCGCAGGGGCCGCTTTGCCCTTGCCAAGGATGTCGCTCGCTGGCTGTCCCAGAAGCGAGCGAGCGTTTCGACCTCGGACGGGCCCGACGAAGATGACTGCCAGACACGGGCGGCCAGCAGGTTAGACCACCCAATGGACTGACTCATTCCGGCGCGCAGACCCGCTCTGCCGATCAACCAGCAACTGCTGAGCCCTGCGCTCGCACAAGGAGATCCCATGTAGAAAAAACAACGCCGATCATCTTGCGGACGACCGGCGTGTCCCGCTGAAGAAACTTCAACGGCTAGCACCTCCAGTTTCTTCCAGCGGTTCACACCTGTCAAGCATCCTGCGCCCGAAAAACGTTCGGGTGCCGGGTGAACTTTGCCTGGAGAAACCCATGGAAGACGAAGACTGGCCACCAGCGCGAGAGGTCGTCTCGCGCTCGCCCGCGAAGACCGTTCGAGTGCTCAACCTCAGAGGTGTGCTCGACGCCCCTATCGAGTGCGAATCGAAATTCGAGCGCGACTTCGTATATCGAGCCGCCCTTTGCCCGGGGCTGCTTCGGCTGAGGCATCAACCCTTCAGACTGACCCTCAGTACCGGACGACGCTACACACCCGATTTCCTTGCGGTCCATCGAGATGGCCGGGTTGCGGTGTTCGAGGTCAAACCCAAGAAGAAGGTCGCACAGTACCAGGCGATCTTCAGCGAGGTCGCCCAGCGGCTGGAAGCGCGCGGGTTCACCTTCTCTGTGGTCACTGAAGAGCACATTCGCTACAACAAGACCCACGAACGGGCGGCCCTCATCTTGCGATACCGCAAGACGCTGCCCGATCCGAGGGATGTCGACCGAATCCAAGACGTCCTCGCCTGGCACGGCGGCGCGATGCCCATCGCAGCTCTTATCAAGCATGCGAGCGTGCCGCAGGAAGTGCTCTTCCACCTATTCACACGTCGCGTCGTCGTTACCTCGCGGGACCTTCCCGTCGCGGGCAACGCTCGAGTGCGTCTGTTCAACGATTTGGAGAACCATCATGCAATTCGCTCTGAAGGCTGGCTTGGCGTTTCGCCATGGAAGGCGACTCCTCGAGGTGACACGCGTCCTGGACGACAACGAGGTTCAATATCAGGACGTCCTGACGCTTCGTCCTCGAACGATCAAGATTTCTGAGCTGCTGCGTCGCATCTGGAATGGCACCTACGTGCTGGTCCAAGGAGGAATCCAAGCTGTACGTGGAGGGAATCGCAAGAAGGATGACTTGAATTTCCCGGTGGCTCGAAGGCCGCTCGTGGATCTTGGCAACCTTCCCGCCGCCTTCAAGAGGCAGATCGAAATACGCTTGGCATTTGTAGTTGCGCTTCGCGCGGCGCATGTCAGCCGCGGAGATCGACCGCGGGTCGCCGCGCTCGCGGCATCAACGGCGGAGCGCATTGGATTGATCAAGACGCCAGCCGCAACTACCGTCATGGACTGGGCGCGTCGTTACGAGACCTCCGACTGCAATCCCCTTTCGCTTCTTTCGGGCCACAAGCTCAAGGGACGAGATAGACGCCTGCCGGAGATCGTCGAGAAGGTCGTCGCGGACGTACTTCGGGATCAGTATTTCACTCGAGCGAGACACTCACTTCAACACGCCCACAGTTGCATAGCAAGAGAACTCGATAAGCGCATCAAGAGCGGTGAAATCAAGGCGGAGGATGCGACCGTCAGCATGTCCACGTTGCACCGACGCACGCGAGATGTGGACGCCTACCGTCGCGTCGCTTCTCGCGAAGGAGATGCGCGCGCCCGCCACGACTTCCGCTCAGCGATGGACGGAGCGTCTGCCTCCTATCCGATGCAGCGAGTGGAAGTCGACCACACCGTCCTCGATTGGGTCGTTGTATGTGATCGGACCGGTTTGCCGCTGGGGCGACCGACGCTGACAGTAGCCGTGGACGCCTATTCGGGCTACCTGATGGGCTTCTACCTTTCCTTCTACGGGCCAGGCGTGACGAGCGTCTCGGGTGTTCTACGAAACACGATCGAGAGCAAGGATGAGCTGACGAATGGGATGAAGTTGGCCAATCGCTGGCTCTCCCACGGTCTCGCAGACGAGTGGCTACTCGACAACGGCCTGGAATTCCACGCCGAAGCGTTCAAGGCAATGTGCTGGGAGCTGGGGATCGACATGACCTACTGCCGCGTGCGCACGCCATGGCTGAAGCCGCATGTCGAGCGGTTCTTTGCCAGCCTCAAGTGGCTCACCCTGACCGCAGGGCGCGTGCGCAAGAAGAAGACGAATGTCATCGATCCAGATCCATACAAGGGCGCATCGATTTGCTTTTCAGATCTGGTGGCGGGGCTCACGATGTTCTTCGTCGACGTCTACCCATTCCAGATCAACCAACGGAAGCTGGCTCGCCCGTACGACCTTCTCTCTGAAGGTCTTGAGCGGTGCCCGCCGGCGACCTTTCCAGGAAGTCTTGAATCGTTGCGACTCATCTCCGGCCTCTCGACACGGCTCACGGTTGATCAGGGTCTCGAGCTCAGAGGACTGCCGTACGGCGGTGTGGAATTGTCCTCATTGCGCCGCGAACATGGGAGCAAGTTCAAGACTCTCTGCAAATGGGATCCGGACGACATGTCGACGCTCTTTGTCCAGCATCCTACTGACCCAACGAGATGGGTTACAGCGCACTGCACCTGGTCGGACTATGCGCAGGGGCTGTCGTGGAACCAGCACAACCTGATTCGGGATTTCAAACGCAAAGAGCTTGCAAAGGGTGATTCGCAGAAGTCCCTTTGGACGGCGCGAATGCACTTGCACGATCATTGGCTTGACTCGACCCGCCCCCGCAAGCGTGCCGATAGCCTTCAGGCAGGCCGCTTTGCAGGCATGACGTCAAGCAAAGTGTTCACGGGCGACACGGCGGCTCCCGCCCGTGAGCCATCTCAAACGCCGATTGTCGCGGCGTCCATCGTCCAACACGAGCAGGTGATCCCGGACTACGAAGCATTCGACGTGGGGGAGGCATGATCCCAGACACTTCCGCAGATGACGATCTTGACTTCCCTGACGAGGAGGAACGCAAGACGGCAGCGCGACGCCTGTTCGCCTACTCCCGAAAAGCGATCGCTGAAGCCGCTTTCGTCGATCGCGTGCTTGTCAACCACCCGGAGTTCAAGACGTCACTCCAAGCTTGTGACCGGGTCTTTCAACTCGGCCGCGAACTCGGGCTGCAGCAGGGGGCGGTCATCGTCGGGCCGCCCGGCGTGGGAAAGACGGCGCTGATCAAACATTTTCGCAAGTCATTGCCCTCAAACTCCCTTTTCGAGGAAGGCGCCGGCGCGCTCGCGATTCGATGCCCCGCGCATCCCAACGTCGGCCATATCGTCGGCTCTCTGCTCCGTCAGTTGAAGTATCCGTTCCCTCAGGTGAGCGCGCATTCTCTGGCCATCAAACGGGAGGTCTTGATAGAGGCGATGCGCCAGAAGGGCACCCGGGTGCTGTTCATCGACGAGGCGCATCACCTCAAGAGTCAGACCAAGGTTCGGAGCCGAACTTTCGGTGGAACTTCAACGACGGATCTGTTGCGCGAGTTCATGGATGAGGTACCCCTCGGACTCTGTCTGAGCGGAACAGAGGTACTTCTCGACCTGAGTGAGGTAGACCCTCACCTGGAAAGCCGGTTGAGCGCGCGCTTCAGGTTGACAGATTTCGCTTGCGACGCCCACTGGTACGGCTTCCTGAAGGCCTTCAGGCGTCACGCGAGGTTTGACCTCAGTGCCATCGAGCTGCGCGATGAGGCCAACCGTTTGCACAAGGCGACGCTTGGCAATCTGCGTCAGTTCAAACGTCTGATCACGGAAGCCGTGCTCGTCGCGGTCGACGATCAAAGGGAGGCGGTCAACACGGAGCATTTGAAGCTTGCGTTATCCAGGGTGCGCGGCACTGTTCCGCTCGTGGGCGGCACCTATGACGAGTGAGATCCGACCCCTTCCCGTGATCGTGCTTCCCGGCGCGGACGAGAGCGGGCCGGGTTATCTCCTCCGAGTCGCCCAGAGAAACGGGCTCACCTTGAAGGGCATGCTGGGGTGGCTTGGGATCAGCTCGCTCCAAACCCTGACGCCCTTTGGGATCCGAAGGCTGGCGTACGCGACCGAAGCGCCTCACACCTGGCTTCGGAAGAGTCTGGTGCTTTGGCTACGGCGAGAACGGTTCCAATTTGCCGAGGGGCTTGGGCACCGCTGGTCATCAGCGTTGGGCCTCAGGGGCGCCCGCCCCCAAGTCTGTCCCGACTGCCTGCGCGAACGAGGGCAGTGTCGAGCGAGTTGGGAGATGACTGGCGAGTTCGGTTGCTTGCAACACGGCCGTCTTCTGACTGACAGCTGCCCACACTGCGGCATGCCGCTGACATGGATGCGTGCCGCTGTAGACGTGTGCGCGTGCGGCCGATATTTGACAGCAGGCTCGCCGACTCATTCTCTGAACACCGATCATGTTTGCTGGCTCGAGCTCCTCGGTGCGCGAATGGCTAGCCCCGAGCAGGTTGGCCTTCCTTTGGCTGAAACCGTACCCTGGTTGGCTCATCTGTCGCCGGACGGCGCCTTCACCACCGTCTACGCGGCGGGCGTACGCGTTCATCCCAGTGAGCGCATTCCGTTGACTTCGAGGGTGAATCCGGCGCCTTCAACGGTCGCCGAGATCATCGACCGCGGCTTGCAGCGACTTCGCGACGAAGCTGTGGGCGAGAGATCATGCTCAGAGAGCATGCGTGGACTGGTCTATGAGCAGGCGCTCGAGCGATTGAGTACGCGAGGCGAGACAGAGGCCGACCGAGACATTGCTGGAGAACTGCTCGCGTGGGTTCGAACGGCGCCGCGACATGGACTGAGTTTGACGGGCCGTCGACCATTGGGTCAGCTCGACCTGTTCTCCACCGAGCGACCGAGATGAAAGGACGTTCCCAACAGCTTGTCGGACTGCCGCAGGTGCTGCCTGCGGAGTCGCCGGCGTCTTGGCTGACTCGAGCAGCTCTGTCGCAGGGCGTTGTGATCGGAGAGCTTCTCAAATTCGCAGGCATCTCAAACGTGGACGACATTGATCTGGCCTTCCTCGGGCCGAGGTTCCGCGATCTGGCGAATCTCTTCGGGTTCGACAAGACATTATTCCGTGACGCCAGGCAGATCATCGCTTCATTGACGAAGCTCTATCCAAAGGGAGGCCGGTTCCTGCTCAAAACGCCGAGCGGGAGGCCGCGGTACCGGGTCTGTCCACGTTGTGCGGCAACTCCAAGGACGCCGTACTTCGCGATTCACTGCAGATTCGCCGTCTGGCGGTTCTGCCCCGATCACCATTGCATGATGGAAGACGCCTGTTGGAACTGCGAAGCGACGATCGACCTTCCCGGAAGTCTCGCGTGCGACGGGCCGATGCGGGGCAAGTGTGCATACCTGAGCCAGTGTCTCAAGTGCGGGCGTCCATTCTTTCGCGGCGCTGCCTTGAGCCTGGGTGGGCTCGCGTCGGTGCTGACGGAGTTCGATTTTCACGAGCTCATGAACGGACGTGCCGCGCTTGCAGCGCTGCATCAGCGCAGGGTGATGTTGGCGGCAGGCATAGCAGGGCGCTTTTCGAGTCTTCGCGAGTATGAGCGGCTTGGAATCCTCGGGACGCGCAAGCAGGCCCCAACCGCCGATGCGCTTCGCGCTCGCGACGCAGCCCGCATCGCGAGTCTTGTAGCTGACGCCACGGATTCTGGCGGGAGATGAGGAAGAGTCTATGCGCGACCACAAACCCGCCCGCGACGGTACGAGGCAAAGGGTTTGGCTATGGAGTAGCGCGAAGCAGGCTGCTCGCGAAGCGACTATGGATTTCCTTAAGCCGGCGACTCAGATACTGAACCTGATTCGACGCGTCTGGAGGAGCTTCATTCGTCGATAGGCCAAGTTAGAAGGAGACCGGTAAGCGACTATGCAAAGACGTATCTCACGATCGCTGTGCCATGTCGAACCTTGGCGTACGAGTGCGAGCCTGGCACGATGAGCGATCCCCCCAAAGAATGTGGACCGGTCAGGCTCGACGGGGGGGACGAGCTGGTCTAACTTGAAGGGAAAGCGATGCGAATTCTGGATGTCAGACCAGAGGCATTTGTTGCCCAGCTGCGCTGCGATCGGTGTGGGGTCGAGGCGCAGCACAACGTGGGCGACGGATTCAGCAACTTTGCGCAGATCGGCTTCGATGCTGGGTGCGGTTCCGACCTGGGCGACGGAAGTCGCGTTGACGTCGATCTATGTCATGCTTGTCTGAAGACGGCGCTGGGGCCGTGGTTGCGGGTCTCACGCGCCCCAGTTGAGCGATGACAACTGACCCAAAGACGGCCGAGTGGCCCGCTGCGCCAAGTTCGCAGCGTGGGATGGGACTCGCGACTCTTCGCTGAATTGATCTCGACGATCTTGTGGTGGAAACCCGTAGGCTGTCGTGTTCGATGCCTGGATTCCGTTCTGGAAGGTAGACAGATATAGAGTCTGGGTCGCTGCAAGATCAGATGGGCTGCAGCGTTTCGAACAGGCGGAGCGTTGCCGCCAAAATCACGAACTGGGGGCCTGCAGATGATGACGCGCGGTTCGCAATGGCACCGCTGGGACCCGCACATCCACGGGCCCGGCACTGTGTTGAACGATCAGTTCGGCGGTGGCGACCCGTGGGAGGCCTATCTGCAGGCCATCGAAGCGTGTTCGCCGAGCATCGAAGCGCTTGGCATCACCGACTACTACACGACCAACACCTACGAGGAGGTACGCCGCCGCCAGGGACAGGGGCGTCTGTCGGACGTGAAGTTCCTGTTTCCGAATATCGAGCTCCGCCTGGACGTGGCGGCCAAGACGGGGTTCGTCAATCTCCACCTCCTCGTGAGTCCCGACGACCCTGATCACGTGGACGAGATCAAGCGCTTCCTGTCGCGTCTGCATTTCGGGGCACACAGCGACCGCTACGACTGCACCGAAGCCGATCTGATCCGGCTGGGCAAGGTGGCCGACGCATCGATCAAAGATGACCGAAAGGCGCTGGCGCACGGGGCTACGCAGTTCAGAGTCAGCTTCGACGGGCTGCGAAAAGCATTCAATGAGAGCGCTTGGGCAAGAGACAACATCCTCATCGCGGTCGCCGGCGCGAAGGGCGACGGCACCTCGGGACTGCAGCAGGTCGCGGACAAGACAATCCGTCAGGAAATTGAGAAGTTCTCGCACATCATCTTCTCGGGCAGTCCGGCGCAGCGCGAGTTCTGGCTTGGTCTAAAGGACGTCACGACCGAGCAACTGCAGCAACGATATGACGGCTGCAAGCCTTGCCTCAACGGCTGCGATGCGCACGACCTGACGACCATCGGGCGTCCGGCCGAGGACCGCTATACCTGGGTTAAGGGAGCGCTGACGTTCGAGGCGCTGCGCCAAGCCTGCATCGATCCGCACGGCCGCGCCTGGGTTGGCAGCGAGCCCCCCAAGGGGGCGATGCCTTCCCAGGTGATTTCGCAAGTCCACATCGACGACGCATCTTGGATCAAGACCAACGACATCCCGCTGAACGCCGGGCTGGTCGCGATTATCGGTGCGCGGGGGTCGGGCAAGACAGCGCTGGCCGACGTGATCGCCGCCGGGTGCGAGGCAATTTCCGAGAGCGCATGGCATGGGGACGAGAACATCAGCCCGTCATTCCTCGTTCGGGCGCGTCCGCTAATCGGCGATTCGAGCGTGACATTGTCGTGGGGCGGCGGCGGTGACCCCTCGGTCTGCCGGCTTGACGGCCGGAATGCCGTCGATCTTGCTTATTCTCGTGCGCGATATCTGTCGCAGCAGTTCGTCGAGGAACTGTGTTCTGCCAAGGGGGCTTCGGAAGGACTGGTGCGCGAGATCGAACGGGTCATCTTCGAGGCGCACACGCAGGACGACCAGGCGGGCGCCTACAGCTTCGAAGAACTGCGCGAACAGCGCACGCTGCGCTATCAGCAGGCGCGCAGGCTGGAGGGTGAGGCGCTCGTGGCGATCTCGGATCGCATCGCCACGGAACTGGAGAACGAAGCGCACATCGAGACCCTGACCGCACAAGTGACCGCGAAGGACAAGTTGATCAAGGGCTACATCGCAGACCAGTCCAAGCTCGCGATCAAGAAGGGCACCGAAGCACAAGTCCAGCGTCACACGGCGCTGGCCGAAGCGGTACTGTCTCAGACGACCAGGGTCAATGCGTTCGGTGTGCAGCGCCGGACCTTCGTCGCGATGCAAGACGAGGTCAACAACACGCGCAGCGCCAAATCGCCCGAGATGCTGCGCGACGCGATGTCCCGGCACCATAGCAGCGGTCTGGATGCAAAGCAGTGGGACGACTTTCTGCTGGTCTACAACGGCAACGTCGACTCGGCCTTGACCGGCTACATCGCCTGGGCTGACAAGGAGATCGCTAAGATCAACGGTGCCGTGCCAGCGCTCGGCGATCCCAAAGTTCCGCTGCTCTCCTTGGATGCAGACCTCAAGCAGTCGTCAATCGCCCTCCTTCGGGCTGAGATGGCGAGGCTAGAACTGTCGATCAGCGCCGACAAAGCGGTCCAGAACCAATATGCGGCATTGTCCAAGAAGATTACAACCGAAAGGGCAGCGCTGCAGGCACTAAAGACTAGACTGGACAACGCAAAGGGCGCATTCGAGCGTCGCAAAGCACTGCAGCGAGAGCGCGATGAAGCGTATGGGCGTCTGTTCGCCGCGGTTATCAACGAACAGGGAGCGTTGATCGAGCTATATGCCCCGCTGATGCAGCGGCTAGACGCGATGAGCGGCACGCTCAAGCGGCTCAGTATCAATGTCAAGCGTGTCGCAGACGTCGCGGGCTGGGCAACTGAAGGTGAGGAGGAGTTGATCGATCGCCGCAAGGCCGGCTCGTTCTATGGGATCGGTGCGCTGGAGAAGGTCGCCCGAGCGGAACTTCAGTCGGCATGGGAGACCGGCTCCGCACAAGACATTGAAGGCGCCATGTCTACCTTTATCGCTTCGCACTACAAGGAACTACTCGCACATGCGCCTCACGCTCCGGCCGAGCAGGAAGCGTTCCGGCATTGGCTGAGGCGGTTCGCACAGTGGCTGTTCAGCACCGACCACATCGCCGTCCAGTACGAAATTCTCTACGACAGCATCGACATCCGCAAGCTATCGCCCGGCACGCGTGGCATCGTCCTACTGTTGCTCTACCTCGCGCTTGATGATGCCGACGACCGTCCGCTAATCATTGACCAGCCAGAAGAGAACCTTGATCCGAAATCTGTGTTCGATGAACTGGTTGCGCTCTTCATCGAGGCAAAGGCTAAGCGCCAGGTGATCATGGTCACGCACAACGCGAACTTGGTGATCAACACCGACGCCGACCAGATCATCATCGCGAACGCGGTACCTGCGGCCGACGGTCGCTTGCCGTCCTTCAGCTACGTCGCCGGTGGGTTGGAGGATGCCGGAATCCGAAAGGCTGTGTGCGACATCCTCGAAGGCGGCGAGCGGGCGTTTACCGAAAGGGCACGGCGCCTGCGCGTGAGGCTGCAGCGCTAGCGCGATCGTGGAGAAGAGTTAGCCCGATCAGAGCATTCGCGGTGTCTTCCGCGCAGCCCGACGTCGCGCGCCCATGAGCGGCTTCAGGCCCTAAGTTCACCGCAAATACCAGAGCACTCGGCAACCATGGAACCAATTCATCTCGGATTCGAGCAATTCGACCTGCAAGGCACCGAGCGCCAGGGAGGTATGGCCACCGTCAGAAAGGCCATACTGAAGAGCTCCAAGCAACCATGCGCCCTCAAGTTCTTAAGGAAGGACGGAAATCAAGAGTTAGCCGCCATGAGCTTTAACCGTGAACTCGAAGCCCTGGCGGATCTGGAGCATCGCAACATCGTGAAGCTGATTGGTGTCGGCACTAACGGTCTTGATCGCTTCATCACCCTTGAATGGCTTGAGGAAACTCTTCGGGACCGAATAGCCGCATTGGGGGCACTCGATTGGGTGACCTTCTACGAGCAAATTGGGCGCCCCCTTCTAGTCGCGCTTCAATACGCCCATGGGCGCAACATTGTGCATCGCGATCTGAAGCCGATGAACATCATGTTCTCGCGCACTGGCATCCCAAAGATAACGGATTTCGGTATCGCGCGTGACCTCGCTCAGAAAAAGCTGGGCCTGACTCTGGCCGACCTAGGCTCTAAGCCATGGACGCCGCAGGAGTCGGACAACGGTGAGCTGAGCGTTCGGCGAGATCTCTACTCGTGGGCAGCAGTCTGCGTTGCATGCCTAACAGGCCGTCATGACTTCACAGAGAGCTCAGACCTTCGTGAAGCCGCAGAGGCGCTCGGCGCTGCGGTCCCTGTGGCCAAGCTGGTTCAATGCCTGTCGGATTCTCCAAAAGTCCGTCCGGCTACGGCTAGTGAACTCCTATGGGATCTGGATGACTTCCATCAGGAGCGGCTCATCCAAGTTGATACGGTGCGATTTCTCGGCGTGGAGATCCTTCCGAGTGCCCACGACGATCTGGAGGAATTGCTGGGAGATGAGCAAGACTTGGAGTTGCGGGTAAAGAAGTTCTTGGCCGACTTTCAGCCGAATTGCGAGGTGGCGCAGCTACCTCAGGGCGATTTTGAGATTCTCGGTCGAACAATGTGCTTTCGCGCTGGAAGGACAGGCGAATCCCCTTGGCTGCTGATCAAGAGCGTGCGCATCGCGGGCAACGAGCCTTTGCTCGAGCCGCGTGTCGAGGTGACCTTGACAATGTCAGAACGCTCGGCCGTTGGCGCTGACACTGAGCGGTCTCGCGCATTTCTAGACTTCCTCGACGGCATTCTCAAGACCCTCGATGAGCGGCAAAAGGAGGAACGGAGGCGACGAGACGAGGAACGCTATCTCGTCATGCTGCAGGAAGTGATCGCTGCTCGCACGCGCGCCCTGAGGCATCTGCCGGCCCTGGCCTATGTTGAGGGTCGTTGGGAGGGCGCAGAGTACGCGGTACGGCTCGACGGCTATGAAGCTCCAGAAACGGGTAGTCGCCGAGTCATCCGGGCCGGTGCGAACATCAATGTCTTCGAGGTCAGCCGCGTTGCCCGCGACCGTGTCTTCCTGCGTCAAGTAGGGCCGGTCAGGGGAACACTCCAAGCGCAAGGAATACTGGAGGTGGACGCCACCGCACAGCGGCGAGCGCTTGAGCGGCAAGACGACGCGATCAAAGCCGTCCGCGCTGAGATGACCGCGATGCCCGGCCTCAAGCGCCTCTTACTGAAGCCGGAGACCGCAGAGACACCGGATCAGGTCGCTGAGACCGCTCCCGACACCTTCAGTGAAGACAAGGTTTCGGTGCTTCGAGCGGCGCTAGGTTTGAGACAGATTCTTGTCGTTCAAGGGCCCCCAGGTACCGGCAAGACGACATTGATAACGGAGATCCTTCGACGCTTCCTTAAGCAGCTGCCGAGCGCACGCATCTTGGTCGCCGCTCAGACGCACATTGCCATTGATCACATCATCTCAAAGCTTCTGGATGAGCCAGAGCTCAAAGATCGTGTGGTACGGATCGCACGGGCCGGGGACGAGAAGGTTGCGGAGCGGGTCAGAGAGTTCACACTTCAAAAGTGTGTGGTCGGATGGTGCACGCGCACGGCAAAGAACGCGCGCCATTTCGCTGACCAGCGGGCGAAGCAGCTGAAGTTGGATGCAGGCGAGGTGGAACGGGCCGTCCGGCTGGAGGCATTGCTCCTCGCAACCAAGCGCGCTAGCAAGGTGGCAAAGCAAATTGCGGATGGCACAGCCTCGCTAGAGAGCACTGTGACGGTTCCCGCAGCGATGGATCAAGCAGTTGAGAGCGCCACTGCCGCGGCTATGTCCGTAGCCGAATTGCAAGAAGAGGCCAAACGTCTGTCCGAGGTGATCGGGCATCTCCGCAACGAGCTGCGTGAACTCGGACCTGACGGCAAGTTCATCGCGGATGCGCCAGATCAGGAGCTAGAAGATTGTCTTGGGGTCATAAAGGGGAGCGGGGCCGTCTGGTCGCAATTCAGGCTAGAGATTGAGTTGCAGGTCTCGTGGCTGGACCTGCTTGGCCAACTGAAGCAATTTGAAGAGCCGGTTCTGCGTTCAGCAGCCGTTGTCGCTGGAACGTGCGTTGGACTTGGGAGCATTGAGGCGCTTCCTGGGATTAAGTTTGACTTATGCATCATCGATGAGGCGTCCAAGGCAACGCCAACAGAGGCCCTCGTTCCGATGATCCGGAGCGAGCGGTTCCTGATCGTGGGAGATCCAAAGCAGCTTCCCCCGTTTGACAGCGGTGCGCTCGAGCTCGATGACTTCAGCGAAGCAGAGGCCAAGCAGACATTGCTTGATTACCTTCTCCCACGCTTGCCATCAGAGTGTGTCTTTCAGCTGACGCACCAACATCGCATGTGCGAGGGTATCGGTGAGCTAGTCAGTAATGCGTTCTACAACAAGATGCTTGTCAACAAAAGGCCCGATAGCGAGCGCCCTGGATGGTTGCAAAAGTTGTTTCCGAAGCCTGTTGTCTGGATTGATTCGCACGGATCGCCACAAAAGCGACAAGGCCACACCTATGTAAATCGGGGTGAGCAAGACATCGTGCTCGATGTATTAAAGCGTCTTCAACATGGTGCCGGTCGCGCAAAGGCACACGTGTCCGTCTCCGTGATTGCCGCATATGCGGCGCAGGCTTACGCACTAGATGCAAGCATTCAGAAGAGCGCATTCGGATGTTTGTCCATCGAGGTGGCAACGGTGGACTCATTTCAGGGACGCGAGACCGATGTAACTGTGTTCTCCATCACTCTGAGCAACGATGCCGGCTGGCTCGGATTTCTGCGTAGCGCCAATCGCCTGAATGTCGCGCTTTCCAGGCCAAGGGATCTCCTCGTCATCGTGGGGGACCAGGAGTTTTGCTACGAGGTTGAGGAGGACAACCCCTTCGAGAAGGTGATCGACCACATAGACAATCACCCCAAGACCTGCGAGACACAAAATGCTAAGTGAAGCGACGAAAATAACCGCCGCGCATCTCAAAGAGGGTGATGAGGTTCCTCTGGCCACGCTGCCCGTCGCCGTTCCTCACTTTTCGGTTCGCGTGACCGCCGTCTGTGTTGAGCGACGGCGGCTTGCGGTGGTGGCCGAGTACATCCTGAGGTCGACCACGGTTGGCTTTGGAGCACCGGATGAAATCGCTTCATATCTTGGGCTCACGCGCGAACAAGTCGTTCGTGAGCTCCAAGAACTCGAGCAAGATGGCTTCGTGTCGTTGGACGGGGCGATCAGCAAGGTTCGGCTCACTGACAAGGGGAGTTCTGCCATCCTTGCCGATGGGCCTCGAGCACGAGTAGTCAAAGAGGTTTCTTGCGTGATAAACGGGGTCACGAGGCGGACCATCATCGTAGGAGTGGAGCTGTTGCCTCGTCGACGCCTGCAATTTGGCACGTTGACACTGCCAGCGGTCCCAGCGAGACCGCCCCGCGTAAGCGATCTGGATCTACCTCAGGTCAAAGCTGCTCTTGCTGCAAGCAGTAATGTCCACTACAGGTCGCTGGAGGTATCCAGGCTAGGACGCGTTCTTCGCGCCAGCGTGTTGTTTCAACCGGCGCAGCTGATGCTTCGAAGAGGTGTGCATAGCGCTCCGACTATTTCCGTCGGAGGAACGGTCGACCTCAATCTCGCAAAGGTACTGGGAGCTCACGCGGCGCTCCAGAGCTTGAGAAAGAGAATTGCCAAGCAAGAGCAGAGTGTCCATCATCAACTGTTGGCTCAGCGGCCAAAGTTTCGACGGCAGGGCAACCCGAGTGCCGACACCCTCCGACTTGCGCTTACCGCCGCATACGCGTGGCTGCAGGCGGATCCAGGCGATGAGGACAAGGCTTGGTCAGACTTCTCCGAGCACGTGAAGCGACTTATTTCCAAGTCACATTGGTTGGGGTCGACTGAGTTTGATTTGCTGCAGTTGTATGCGATTGGCTCCGCGACTAAGCGCATTCTTCTCGTGATTCCTGATGTAGAAGGGGTTGTCGGCCGAGACCTTCTTTCGGCAGTCGGCAGAGCAACTGCGCGCGGCGTAACCGCGGAAGTGCATATGCATGCGGATGACGTCACCGCGATTGCAGGTGATCCTGAACTGAGAGCGCAATTGGGTCGGGTGAAAGTCTGCCCGCGTCCGCGGCCCAGCGGATGGTGCGGTGTGTGTGTGGACAGCGGCGTTGCGGCAATCGGGCATGCGAAGGTTATCTCTAGCTCGATGGGGCGCTGCATGACCTTGTTCGGAGCGGCTATGACAGACGCGGCCGATTGCGCTGATCTACTTCGTGAGTTTGTTTCCAACAGCGTGTCAGTCACAAGAAGAGGCAGCCGCCGGGTTGATGCTGAGCGTTGATCGACTCTCACACTGACTTCCACGATAAGTGCGGACCCGAGGCCCTATTGACGTAGCCCTGTCAGACCTCGACGACGTGCCGAAGCAGCGGGAAGTCCACTCGCCGCGACTGCTGGTCCGTCACGACGCTGGCCGTGCGCCGGTTGATTTTGGCTACCACGTCAACCAAACGAACCGCCCTTGCCGTCGTAAGCAGCCGGCGAAGGCGTGTTGACCTCGTCGCCTGGCCACGGTATGGTAAGCGAACAGCGAAGTCATGTTGACCGCGCGGCGCCGCCCCATCAGATCGACCCCGTAAGTGTCCATGTGTCCGCGTAAGTTAAGCGGACACGAGGCTCCTACGGCGGCGCCGCGCGGTCAACATGACTTCGCTGTTCGCTTACGCACTACGTTTGCGTTGATGCCATGAGCCATCGCCACCTTCGCTACCGATGCTCCCGGCACGTCGCACTCCGCCAGAACCTGAGCCTTCGCATCCGCGCCGTACCGGCGCCTGGTCGCAGTCTTCTCGCTTCCCATCGCGTCCACCTATTTTTAAGTGGACACGATCCTTGCCGGTGCCGGCGCACGATTCAAGATGGGATCACCGGGGCCTTACTTGCCGTCGTCGAAAGTCGCGCGATCGCCGACGGCTATGCGCGCGGGGTTAGGCCGCGGTGCGGGCGCAGGCAGCGGGTCGTAGGGCTTGGCCGCGTCGCCAGGTGTCGTCTCGGCCGCCTCGATCGAGACGTAGCGGATCTTCAGGTTCTGCGCGTGGCCTCGTCGAGCACGCTGGTGAGTCGCCCGGCCTTTTCGAGACACTGATTTCCAGGAAGATGGCTGCGCCTCAAGCAATCGAGGCGCGCGTTCCTTTGAACTCGCATTGGCCGGTCCGGCTCCGAACCTAGTCGATCTGATGACCACCAAGCACGGCGATCGCGATCGCTGAGGCGCCTCCGAAAGCTGTCAAGCAAAGCGATCATTTAGCCTGGGGCTGTTATCTTGATTCTTGCGGCGTAGTCCGCGATCGCAGCCTCTAGGCGGCTCAGAACTGCGGAGAATCGGCTGAAGTCGATTGAGTCGGACTTCTTTGCAACAACGTCACGTGCGAATGCGGCCTTGCCATACTGCGTTGCAGTATCAATCTTCTTGGCGCGCGAGAACTTCTTGCCTCCGAGCTCTGATTCGAGGGTGGCTGCGTCAAAAAAATCCTCGATAGCGGACTTCTCGCCCTCAGTACCTAGCGGGGTCGGCACCACATAGACGTTTCCAGTCACGTGAATGAACGGCGCCCTACCTTTGGGGCGTGGGCTCTTGGTGATTCCCGAAATCGCGCCGTAGATATCGTCGGCCCCCGAGTCGTTGTCGATCAGGATGACTAGCGGATGTCTCGGGATCGGCGCCTTGATCTTGGTGGTCAAGTCGTCGTGGTAGTGCTTGAGGAGGTTGCAGATGCCACCAACGCCCCCAGTGAGCTCAGTGACTTGGGCCGTGCGTCGTTCGCCGTACTTGAATAAGCGAACGCGCAGCTTGGGGGCGGCAGCGGAATCCGCGAGCAATGGATGGCTGCCTGCGAGCCGCTTGATTGCGTGCTTGAGGTAGATGTTGTCCGTTGGACCTTCGCAGACGATGACGGGCTGCGAGATAGCGTAGAACGCATCGAAATACAGAAACTGCCTGAAGAGCTTGATGCGACCCGGTGTCTCGATCGGGTCGAGACCGTTCTGTTCGCAGAGAGCTTTGTTGAACAGGTCAATTTGATCAATGTAGGACAGCATACCTAACAACTGCTGGTTGGTTCCTACTCTTGGACCCTTTGCCGGATCAACTCCCTTGCCGTTAAACTCGAAAGCTCCTGTTGTCAGGGCTCGATTGACCATTGCACGCACGGCGTATCGATATGTCGCTGGAACATTCACCTTACGGTTGACGACGAGCCCGGTGACGGATTGTCGTGAATCGCGATACTGCATTCGCGTCTTTTTCTCGTTGACGCTGAATCCGGCCTTTTCGATCAAGCGTCGCAGGCCCTGACCCGGAAGCCAATGGTCCTTGTTGTCTTCGTCTTGCTTTGCAATGCGAGCCGGAAACGAGGCCTTGTTGGAGCTGAAGGTAAGGTCATCCGCATAGCGCGTGTATGTACAGCCGGATGCCTTCGTGAGCCTGACGAGCAGCATGTCAAGGGTGTGCCCGATCAGATTCGATATTACAGGCGAACAGGGGCTACCTTGGGGTAGCTTGTTATCGTGACACGCAATCTGCGCGAGAACGGTCGCCACCGACGCTGGCAAGGCGAAGTTCTTGTCCTTGATGAAGAAGCCGCGAACTCTGCCAAAGTTGATGGTGCCAAAGAAGTCGTGCAGGTCGACATTGAACACGTGGCGCCGAGTCACGTGAGCCCGCGCATTGGTCATCGTCGTTCGCTTACGAACGAACCCATGGGAGACGCCCGGGCGGCCAGAGTCTGAACTACGACCGTGATGAGCGTTGATCTCTTCAACGCAATTCTGAAGAAGGTTCGACAGGCGATGCTGGATGAGCTTGAGTTCCTTGCTAGGCGCCCAAATCTCGCGCATCCCGCCTGAGCGCTTAGGAATCTCGAACTTTGTATAGTGAGATGCTTTCGGCATCTTGTATAGAAGAAACGAAAGCATCCCCGGTTTGACTTCAAGCAGCTGAGCAACATCGCTCAGGGTGGACGCCGCCTTCAGCTTCGCGAGTTGAGACATATAAATGGAGAAATGCGAAGAAAGGACTCGCAGACACTCCTTCGCGGACGCAAGGCTGCCAACGTGGTCGCAGCGCTGTACGAGGTTCGCCGAGGAGCATATCCCCGGACGTTTGGTTCACATGCCATGAAACATGGCAAAAAATCTATCTGCGAGTCCAGCTCAACTATAACAAGAAGCGCTCAATCGCAATGCGCCGTGATGCAGATGACGTGGGGGCTGCCGAACCGCTACCGTTGCAGGCCCTGTCGGCAGCGGGCGAGAGCGGCGAGAATATGCTGCGCAGTCAAATTGAAAATGCCCAGCAGGAATCATCAGGTGGATGATCTTTTCATTTCCCAACACCTCGAATTCGAAGCCACGTTGCCACCCCAAGCACCAGAGGAATTTTCCGATGATCTCAAGAGCTTCTTCAAGGCGAACGTCACCGTTCATTCAAGCTCGTATGTGAGCTCGTCCGCCAGGCACTTTCTCTTGCTAGCCAGGACGGGCGAGGGAGACAAGCGTTTGGTCGTAGGCTTCATGTACTTCTATCGATGTCGCGATGCGGGATTGTGGGAAATGTGGGCGGTGGGCGTGGAAGAGCAGTGGCGCCGTCGAGGTCTCGCCAACAAGCTTGTAAGGCGCGCACTTGTCGCGGCGATAGCGCTCGGCGCTGATCGATTTGTCTTTCGTTGGGCCGATGAAGGCCGAGAGCATGGGCGGAGCATGGCCCGCGCGATTGATCGATTTCTAGCAGAACACTTCCCAGCTTCCGAGATTAGTCATGATGGTGGCTTCTCCTGGAAGCGGTGCTCAGGCACTGGCCTCCTCAGTGTGAGCGTGGTCCAGCAATGGACGGTGAAGCTTGGACCTGACGCACCGTACCCGCGGGTGCAACTGAAGCGGCGCCATGCCGAACGAGGTGACTACCACGTGGTCGAGGTTGACATCACGAAGCTGATTGCCTTGCATGATCGCGACCAGATGCGAATTTCCGATGCCGAGTTCTGGCCATCGGACAAGCGCCAAGGTCTGCAGGAATTCTTGGATCCTCATGACTCGCGTCCCGCAGAAATGCCTCTGGTTTCTGTCAGGGACGCTCCTATGCCAGGATGGTGGGCGCATCTACGCAAGGAGCGCTGGCCAGCAGTGGCGTTTACCAACGGCCGCCATCGAACGCGTCTTCTAGCCTACTTCGGTGCCACGGCGATGCCTGTTGAAGTACATGACAGTTCCGTCCATCGCCTCATTGAGCTTTGTGGACTCGCGGCACACCGAGCGTAGAGCACGGCGTCTCGGTTGTTGACCGGCTTGTACTTCGTGTACCCGTTGGCGGCTTCGCGGTGGTAGCTGCCGTTTCGCTGGCCGCGCGGAAGGTCGGTCACCAATCGGGCGCTGGGAGGAGATAGGATGGTTCCGAAAAACGTCAAACTATATGTTGGCGCACCCATCGACCAGCAGTCGGAGCGGGACGTGCTCAAGCGTCTGCTCACGGTGCTCGCAGGCCTTAATGAGCCGGCCACGGTATTCGCCAACCTTCACGTAGGTGGGCGACAACTCGATTTCGTGGTGGGCTTGCCGCATCTCAGCCTCATCCTCGAGGTCAAGGGGGCCTCACTGCCCATACGCGGAGCGCTGAACGGCGAGTGGTCTGTAACGACGCGCGGGGGGAAGCCGAAGCCAGCACGCAACGCGTACCGCCAGGCTCTGGATGCCAAGAACGCGCTAGCGGACCAGATGCGCAGACTGGGTGGTCGCTTAAGTGACTATCCAAATGCCTGCGTGGTCTTCACGCCGGCCGTGCCTGCCGGATCTGAGCTTCCACCGACCGATCTGAAGGTGGCCATCGGGAATATCGAGGATTTAGACGCACAGGTGAGAGGCTCCTCGAGTCTATGTTTGGGCGAGCCTGAATGGGCCGGCCTGGCCGCGAAGCTTTGTCTTCGACAAGTGAATTCGTTCGAATCGGCCTTCGATACGCTGTTGACCGATGCACAGCAGACCGTCGACCGCTACCTTGCGGCGTTCAATGCGACGTACGGTCCGCTTGCCCGTCGGCATGTTGCTGATACCTACCGCCTGGGGAGCGCAACCGTGGATGTAGGCGAGCTATGTGACGCGCTTGAGACTCGTAGGCTGGGCCTTCTCATCCGCGGTCCGTCCGGTTGCGGAAAGAGCCTCCTTTCCTATGCACTTGCACAACAGCTTGCGCTCTCAGGTACCGTTCCGCTGCTCATCGAGTGCAAGTCGTTCGATGGGCACCTGGCTCAGTCCTTGGACCGCGAGGCAAGCGTTCTGGACGTCGCGTCGGCCTCTACACTCTTAGGCGCCGCGCGAAAGCTCTCGCGTCCTATCGCCCTGGTCGCAGATGGCTACAACGAATGTTCGGCAACGGCTCGGTCTCGGTTGACACGAACGCTTCGCGCAGCCTCAGTCAGGTACGACGCCCTCCTCATCGTCAGTTCGAGTCTGGAAGTTGAGCGATCGGATCTCCTTGATCTTCATCGAGTCGAGATTGCCGCGCCATCGTTGCCCTTGAAAGCGAGAATTGCGGGCGTCGACCTCACCACCGATCCACTGCTTGCTCCACTACTCGAGATGGTGACCACCGGTCTCGAGGCGGCGCTCATCGGGCAAGTAGGGCGCCAATTGGCACCGGGGTCCAGCAGATTTGCGCTCCTGGACTTCTTTGTTCGACGCAAACTCGGTGCTGGGGCCCACGAGGGCGTTCGGTTGCTCTGCGCTATCGCAGAGCGCCTGACTGAGCGGATCGCATTCAGTCTCTCCTTACGCGAGCTAGATCGGCTCTTGGCGGAGAAGGGGCAACTGGACGGCGCCCTTGACCTTGTCCAAAGATCCGGCGTGCTCACCGTTCGAATTGACCGCGTCAGCTTCGGTCACGAGATGTATCTCAACGCCTTTTCGGCGGAATCGCTGCTTCGTAAGTTCTCAGGTGACCCGGCCGTCCTGGCCGCGACGCTCTCATTGCCACGCTTCTCTGCTTTGCGAGTACCTCTGATCGGGGCCATCGACGACGAGGCGCTCGTCCTCAGTCTACTCAGGTCAACAACAGACGCCGAGCTACTTGATGCATGCCTTAGAGGTGAGTGTGGAGCCGTGGCACTGCAGTACGTTTTGTCGGTGCTTGACGCTATTCCTGCTCGACTGAGAACAGAGGCCGACCAGTTGCGGTTCGAAGTCACCGGGAAGGGGCCCTGGAACGTCAAGATCGCAGCGGGTTGTCACTCGGCCTGGACGACGCAAGACAAGGCCATGCTCTCGGTGTTCGCTATCGAGCTAGCCCAGGGAAGGCGTGTCGCTGAGTACATGGAGGTGATGACGCGGCTAGATCGGACGCTAGACGCTGAATTTCAGCGCCTGAGGCCGATCGCTCGAGGGATGAACCTCTCGATTCGGTCGGGCATGTTCGCCGTCGCGCACTTATTTCAACATGAAGAGACGGCTGTCACCCTGCCTGCGCTGTGGCTGAACAGGGGCGTTCTCTCGTTTGATCGGAGTCTTGAGCGAAGCATTCCTCTTCAGCTACTCGAGAGCCTCTGGCCTAAGGCGTCATCGTGCAGCGAGCTCTATTTCGTGCTCAAACTCACGCACATTCGACATGCGGAACGCGCGGCATTTCTGCCTTACGTCATACCGCTCCTTGAGCTGGAACGATGGAAGTTCCTTCCTTATCACCTTCAGTTGGATCTCCTGTCGTTTGTGCACTTCACGCCTGATGTTCCATCCGAACTAGCGGCGCCGCTCATTGGCGTGCTTGAGGGACTGTTGCCGAACCTGCACCCGTTTTTGACGCAAGACGTGTTCGAGGTACTTGCGCGACTCGGAGCGCTAGATGTGGGCGAGGCCGAGCAGTTGGAAAGCGTGCGCCGCGAAGTCGCCGTCGTGCTAGAAGAGCCGTTTTCGCCGACAGCGCGGCAGCAGGCCTGGGGCGTGTACAACGCTCAGTTCGATCATCCCTTTTCCAGCAGCTACTGCGAGGTGATCGAAGGATTGCCGCCCGATCAGCGACTCGCCTTCTTCCAGATGGCAAGCCTTGGTGCTGAGAACCCGTATTCCTTCTTCCTGAGCACATTGATCGATCGTCTCGGAGACTCAGGCAACGTCAAGGCGGCAGCAGCAATCGAGAGATGGACTTCGCTGCCATCCAGGACCGCCACGATGCCACAAAGCGAGGTCGAGACCTTCGTTACTGCCTACATCTCAATGGGCAAGTTGGGCGCTGCATTGCCCGAGGTTGCGACTCGGCTAAATCGGGGGGCACACGAGGACGCGCTAACAGCATGTGGGTTGCTGTACTACTGGTTCGAGCGTGAGGGAACAGAAGTCCTCTCGAACAATCATGAGGCCATCGCTGCTATGAGCGTGCTCCTGCAACCGAACAGCAATGTTGCGGCGGGGATGCTTTACGAACTTGTCCACTCGATACACCATCCAGACGGTCGAAGTCGCTCACTGATCGAAGCGTTTCAATCTCAGATGCTCACTATCTGCCGTCGCGCCCTTGATCGACCAACGGTGCAAATTGGCTATTTTGCGCACGGAGCATTCAACGACTACTCGGCGATTTGCAAACTTGCCATTAGCGTTGTACAAAAGTTTGGCGACCGACTGGACTTAGTGGTTCTTCGAGGCCTGACCGATGATCTGAAGCTGGCTGAAGCGGCGTTGGCCGCAATCAAGACCATAGAGCAGCGTATGCACTAGCCATGACGAACTGTCGAAACAATGTGATGGTACGGCGAAAGCACCGTTCGAATGTGCGCTGGAAAGTTCGGCGTGCCATCTCTAGCAACTGCTGAGGCTTCCGGCTCGCTCCATTGAAGGTGCTTGGCGGCCGCTTGCAGATCGCGTGGTCAGTGCTCATCATCTACCTGATCTGAATGAGTCATCGGACTCACGCGCATTTGACAAGTCGAAACTGCGCTCGTTGCTCGACTCGTCTTCGGCGATGCGCGGTGTAGCCGGTTGCTCCTCTTGTACGACGCTGTGTAGCCGGATCACGTCACGCATGAAATAGCGCAGGGCGAAGTTGCTCGTGTGCTGGCCTCGTAGCTTAGCCAACCACATCCGCAACCCTTGCATTACCACCGAGATCATCGTGCTGACAGCGATATAGATCCCGAAGCAGAAGACGGTGAACGCAAGAAGCAGAAGTATCGACTTCGTGCCGTCTTCCAACATCAGCGCTACGAAGTCGAAGTCCGCTGGCGCCTCCCGCACGACAAGCGTTGCGATCAGCGATATGAGTGCCAATGTCACGGCCCACACGCGCCCCCTCGACTCCGTCGATGAGACTACTTCGAGAAAATCTGCGAAGCCACGCTCGGTCGAAAGTCGGTAGTCCTTGTTCAGCTTGATCAGTTCTTGAGCGTCTTTGGCGATGCGTAGGAACTGCGATCGAGGCACCATGAGAAGTTCCTCAAGCGCTGCAATGCGGAGCGGATCAATTTGCTCATTCGCCTTTGCTTGATGCTTGATGTCAGCTCCCGTCAGCTTCTTGCGCCGATATCTGGTGACTCCGTCCGTCGCCCATATGATGCCAAATTCAGCTGCTAGCAACGGCGCCAGGAGCATGCCGGACACTTGATGGTCGTTGAGGCGAACGAATCCGTACCAAGCGAAACCGATGAAGGCAGCGCTTGAGAGAAGCACCATGTACCAATGTCGCGTCCTCCAACCTGGATAGAGGTGTCGTCCCTCCATTCGATTGAAGTACTCGCCTGCGACCCGCATCAGCTCGTTCATGTGTTGCTCCCCTAGCATCTGAACCCACAGCGTCCAAAGCTCTATCGGCTTGGCAAGCTGCCTCGGTCCACTCTAGGCTCGGGCCCGCTGTCGCGGCGATACGGGCTTACACGTAGTGTGTCGTCAATCGCGGAGCTGTGTGGGCGGGCGATGCTACCGCGGGCGCGAGGACCGTAGCTTAGGGAATGGTCACCGGGCAGCCACGAATACCAGGCCCAGTATGCTCAAAAGAAGCGCTCCAATCACCTGCGGGCTCTCGGGCTTCTGTCCCATCACAAAGTTCGCGTAGTGCTCACAGTTTCGGTTGAGGAGTTCATAGGGCAGCGTGCGGCCAAGGGAGTGCCACGCTCGCCACTCGATTTGCTGATACTGGGCGCGATCGGCGGCTTTATCAGCACGCACGGGCTTGCCTTGGGAAAACTGAGCGAAGCTCACTATGCTGGCGCCCTCGGGCGTCAGATGCGCCACGTTCCCACTGGGCAAAAGCACCCCTGCGTGAGTTCCTGGCCCGATCATCTTGGGACGCGAAATCAGGCCGACAAAGCCGGCCATGTTGACCTGCGGAATCATCTTCATCCTCCCGAACCGAGTAGCCAAATAAGTGCGGCAACGACGCCTGCGCCCACGAGTAGCTTCTTGACCTGTTCCTGAGCTGCGGCCTGTTGCTTGTCTGCTGTTTGACGGAACTGCACCATCAGCGCCTGCTGATAGGCGTTCGGCGAAAGCAGCCCGCGCTCCCACTTGCTTACCGTCATTGCGTGCGCACCAAAGAGCTGCCCGAACTGTCCTTGAGAAAGTCCAAGCGCCTGCCGTAGCGCGACGATTTGAGGTGCATCCATAAGCCATAGTGTAACTCATGGAGTAAGCTATGGCTTAGTTCTGCAGGCTTCCGCTTGAGTGAGGCGGAGCTACGGATGCTTTGCGAGGCTCGCTTGGCGAGCCTGTAGTCCGGTAGTGTTCGAAGTGTTTAGGGACTTTCTCGAAGAGTTCACATGCCGCTTCGCACGAGTGATTTCACGGAGTTCTGGCTGGATGCCCGGCATCTGATGAACGAACTCGCAGATCTCTGGGGGGCGGCTGTGACGGTCGCGGGGCCTGGAGGCGAGGGTTTCGTGGTGGTAGCCGCAGACGACTTGCTGGATTGCGAGCGAGCGGTTCGTCCCTGCGAGATTCTTGATTCACGAGTCTGCTCATGACGGCATCGGCGGTCTTGTCGTGCTGACCTCTGTCAGGTTCTGGCCTCGCCCGGCCCCCCAGCAAGGGCGTTCTCGCCAATCATGTCGACGATGTCCGATCGGAAGCTCGATCCGTGAGCCCGTGCAGGAGCACCATGCTCCTCGGTTTCCGTGGCAGCGGAGGGTGGGATCGTTCGGAAGAATCCAGCTTTCAATGAAAAGATCACCCGAGAATCCGGTTTCCAATGAGGACGGTGTTCAGGATGTCATGAGAGCAAATCCGCTAAGCTCCTGTTTCGACGGCGGATTCAACGGGTCAACGCAACAGATTCGCTGAACATCTCAGCGGGCGTCTTGAAGCCAAGCGTCTTGCGTGGCCTCTCGTTCAATTGTCTTGCGATCGCGTTGAGCTGGAGCTGTGAGTAGC